>Ga0137399_10001537_pt1 | contig 10689 bp, 9 predicted proteins | sample czorhiz316metaG_FD_104810 | JGI IMG/M metagenome (GOLD analysis project Ga0137399, IMG submission 104810) | Vadose zone soil microbial communities from Angelo Coast Range Reserve, California, USA - czorhiz3.16 metaG | ecosystem: Environmental > Terrestrial > Soil > Vadose zone | place: USA...
CAGCGCCGCCACGACCAGCACCGCCACCGCCGGGCGGCACAAAGGCTCCAGCGGCGACCATTTGACCGGAATTGATCCTGGCGTTTGGAAGGGCAAGGCTCGCGAGATTCTCACAGGCTGTGGCTGCGGCGGCCGGAACCGCTCCAATCAGACCGATTAATACTGCGGCAGCCATGAAAATGCCCCCACGGCGAAGAATGGACGTTGTCTGATTCATGCTTCCTCCAGAGAGATGGCGCCAAGTATACGCCAGAGAGGAACGCGGGCTGAAGCCCGCGACTACATTTTGGGGACACCGCATTTTCCGGCGACATCTGATCCCCAATGTAGTCGCGGGCTTTAGCCCGCGTTCCATGGTAGATTGACGCAGCTTTGAGGAGGTCACCCATGAAACGAATTCTTGTGATGACGTCGTTGACCATGATGTTGATTGCATGCCAAATCCCATTTGCCGCGGCGCAGGAAAACTCAAAGCCCGTGCCGGCTTTTCAGATCTTCGACAACCTTTATTATGTGGGCCTCGATTCCGTATGCGCCTACATCCTGAAAACGAGTGGCGGTTTGATTCTGGTCGATACGCTGTACGAGAAATTCGCTGATCAAATTCCCAAATCCATGCAGCAGCTCAAGCTGAACCCCAAAGACATCAAGTACATCATCGTCACGCATGCGCACACGGACCACACCGGGGGCGCAAACGCATTGCAGGCACTCACGGGCGCTCGGGTCGGTATGGCAGAAGGCGATTGGCAAATGAACGGCCTGGGAACTTACGCGAGTTCAGGAGGTCAGCACCGGCAGTTCAAGCCGATCCGCCGCGACCTGGTTATTAAGGATGGCGACACACTCACATTGGGTGACACGACGATCAAGTTCTACATCACACCCGGTCACACGCCCGGCGTGACCTCGATTGAGTTTCCCGTGTTTGATCAGGGAAAGAGGTACAAGGCATTTATGTTCGGCGGAATGGGGCTGAATACGGTCAACGGGGCCCGCGTCGCCCAACAATTTGTCGATAGCGTGAAGCGTGTGATGGCGGTACCGGACGTTCAGGTCAATATCACGAATCATCCAGAACCTGCTCAGATCTTCGAGCGAGCCAGGAAACTGCAGGCTCGCAAGCCGGGAGACCCACATCCTTACGTGGACCCCGAGGGATTTCGAACCTGGTTGCAGACAACTCTTGCCGCAGGTCAAAGAAAAGTGGAGGCCGAACGCGCGGCGAATCGGCCTTAGCAGGATGCGGAAAAATGCTCCGAGATGGCAAACTACACTGTGGCGGCGGTCTATGACCGCCGGTATTTCGTTGATTTCAGGAAAGACCGGCGCTCATAGAGCGCCGCTACAGTTGCTCGATCCGAGTTTTCCGCAACCTGCTAGGGCGACGGCAAGGTTAGAACGCGGTTTTGACGCCGGCCGTCAGACCAAACCCGTTGGCATGCGACTGGCCGAGGATGCCGCTGGCGTGGACCGCGATGTTGATTTTCCTGGCAAGCCTGGCCGCGACGCCGCCCGTCAGGGTGAAAAACTGGCGGTCCGGCAGGTAAGCCGCGCCCTGGAAGGGATTGACAGCCCCCTGGTTCTGGATGGACACCGTGCGCGAATTATAGGTCAGGTCGTAGTCATACGACACTCGCACATACGGCGAAACCGCAGCAGACTCGTTGGCCAGGCGCGCTTGTGCACCTGCCGAGCCGGTAAGTTGCGACAGGGTCTGCGAACCAAACGTCAGTTGCGTAGATGACGAGGCGCCATTCTCCGAAAAGCCGTCGAGCTTGATGCGTTCGTAGTTCAAGCTGATGATCGGACCCGCCGCCCAACTGCCGAAGGACAGGTCGTAACCGCCGCCGGCCTTGAACGTCGCGGCATCCCCGGAGGTGCTGCTGCCCGGGTCGGTACGCACGGACGTGTTGATCTGCACGTCGCGGTGCAACTGGTTCAGACTCGCCCAGCCATAGCTGCCGCTGGCAAATGTGTAGATCGGGCCATGACTGGCGCGACCGTAAGCGCCCAGCGAGATGAGCTTCGACTTGAAACTGCCGGTACTATTGCCGAAGTCGGTCTTGCCATCGGTGTAGGACACCACGCCACCAACGCCCCCGGTTTGCGAAAGCTGGTAGTCGGCTCCGATGGTGCCATCGGTGTTCCTGGTTTCGAATCCGTTCAACTGACCTGAGCTGTCGATCTTGTAGGGCGTGTAGCCGGTGCCTCCATACAACTCGATCTTACCGACGGAGTGGCCGCCGTTCGGATAAAGGCGGTTGTCGTAGGCCAGTTGTTGGCCGCGCACCGACGACTGTACGGACAGCGGCAGCATCGAAATCTGCGACGGTGCCAGCAGCGTTGCAATCACCGCGTCGGACAGGATGCGGTGGCCTGCCGTGGTCGGGTGGACGCTATCGGCGAAGAGGTAGCCTTCGGCGCCGTTCGCCACCGTAGTGGCGGGCGTGCACTGTCCCGACGACGGCGTGAGACAGGCCACGGCGTTGACGTTGCTGATGCCATATGCAGCCGGATTGGCAACGACTTCCCTGTACAGGGTAAAAGCATCGATGTACAGGACGTTGCCGCCGAATCGCTGCAGGCCCTGCTTCAGACCGGAGTTGAAGCTGAGTGACGCCTGTGTCCCCGGATTGGCGGCACCTCCTGCCCCGAACCCGAAGGCCGGCGTCGAGCCGATGTCGGGCAGACTCACGAGAATGATGTTCTTGGCACCGGCGGCCTGAAGGCGCCCGAGTTGCGTCACCAGTGCGGTGATCGCCGGCGGAATCGCCGCGGGTCCACCCTGGAAGATGTCGTTGGCACCGATCCACATCGTGACGACGTCGTTCTTGCCAAACGTACCGCCTCCAGCGAGAAAGCGGTCGATCTGTACCGATACCGCGGTCTGCGAGAAGCCGGGCTGCGAGTTATTGGGCAGGGTCACCCGTGCGCCACCTTCAGCGTAGTTGGAGCCGCCATCAAGCGCGTTTGGAGTGAGCGTGATGCCGAACCGGGCGGCGAGGTTCTCAACCCACACATTGCCGGGATTGGTAGTGAACTTGAAGCGCGCCACCTGGCTTGCACCGGGCACATTGAGGGACTTGACGATGTTGGTGTAGGCACCGCCGTCGGACAGGCTGTCGCCGAACACCACGATTCTGCCGAACTGGGTCTGAGCTTGGGCGATCGAGGCTACGCCCATGGCCAGGAGCGCAACCGATACTGCGCGCGCCGCATTCTTGAAATGCATCTGTTGTCTCCGTGTTGTGTTTTTGGACTTCCCTGAAATGCGCGTGGGAGGTTACCACATTATTCGATCTCCTTCCTAAAGACGGCGGATGGCGTTCATGTGCTAACCTCAGCCGCGAAGTGAAACGGCACATCCTTATATATGGGTTGTCCGGCGGGCTTTTGATCGTCGCCCTCAAGCTGATCGAATACCGGTTCCTCGTCGTCGAGCGTTCGTTTGAAATCTACGGTGGGCTGATCGCAGCGTTTTTTGCGGGCATCGGGATCTGGCTCGGTCTCAAGCTCACATCGGCCTGATCATGACGCTGATCTCCGCAGCAATTCTTCGAAAGAAACCGCCTTCATTGCTCGCGCCCGCTCGAATAGTTTGATCAAGGTTTTCGCTCACGGCGACCTGTACGTGGGGTGTACAATCCCCCAAATCGTTACTAATACACAACTTTGGACTTGTCTTAACGTGGCGGCGTAAAATCGTGCCGGGCAGACAGAACAGAACCTCTCCGAAGAAACGCCGTACAACTTGAATCAGAGATCAGAACATCAAGGTTTAGAGAATGAAAGGTAGGTGAGTATGAACAGGACAACCATTACGGCGATGCTCGCTTTGGTCGTGTTGGTTACGGCTTTTGGCGGGAGCGCCGCGTTTGCGCAGAACGCTGCGATGCCAGGTGGACGGGCGGAAGCCGCTTTCAAAGATATCAAGCAGCTTCAGGGAACTCCGGCCGACCAACTGATTCCCACAATGCAGTTTTTCGAGGGGTCACTAGGCGTCGGATGCAACTTTTGTCATCTGCCGGACCGTGCTGCGGACACTCCGGTTAAGACAACAGCGCGCCAGATGATCCAGATGGTGAAGGCCATCAATAAGGACAATTTCAAGGGCCAGCGGACAGTCACTTGTAATACCTGCCACCGCGGGCAGGCAGAACCGGCTGCGAATCCCGCACTGGCCACTGAGAAGTTCAAACCCTGGGACCCGGAAAGCCCCAACGGAGCTCCCGACTTGCCGCCGGTAGCCGGACCGCCGGCCAGCCAGCTCATAGATAATTATCTGAAGACGCTTGGCGGAGACGCGACGCTGTCCAAGATTACCAGCCGGATCGTGAAGTACTCCGCTACGAACTCGGAAGGCGCCGTTGCGAACATGGAACTCGTTAGCAAAGGTGATTCCGGTTTGATGATCACCCACCAGGGTAACGGCGACGCTATCGTTGGCCGCGGCGCCACGAACGCCTGGCAACGTGCAGCCAATGGTGATGTACGCGACGCACGGGAGTCTGAAAGCGACGATTCCAAACTACAGGACCCGCTATATGTCGCCAGACACTTGAAGGACATCACTCAGGTTGAGACGAGACGCGTCCGGCTGAACGATCAGGAAGTGTATCAGCTTCGCGGAATGGCCTTTGGCCGCGTGCCTGTGCGGCTTTTCTTCAACCCGAAGACAGGGAATCTGCTTCGCCTGGTATACCTTGGGCAGAATCCCATCGGCCAGAACGTGGTGCGGATTGACTATTCCGACTACCGCAATGTGCCGGGTGGTACCAGGTTCCCATATGAATGGATAATCGCACGGCCGCTCGGTTATCAGACGGTCAAAGTGGAACAGGTCCAGCAGAATGTCGCAGTGGAGGACGCCAGGTTTGCGAAGCCGGCTCCCCCGGCCAGGCAGCAATAGCCGCGAATTACGCCAATAACGCGAAATGGCGCATCGAACGATCCTCGATGCGCCATTCGCGTCATTGGCGTAATTCGCGCTACGACCCATCTTCCTTGACGCCCACAACACCCGTTGTTAACATCACGCAAATTTGTTTTCTTATGAAGAAAAACTTTAGAGGTTTTTGGACAGTCGGGATTGCCGTCGTTTTCATTGTTTCGTTTGCTGCGACTGCGGCTACAGCACAGGCTCAGGCTTTAAAACGACTGGGCGGTAAACCCGACCTGAACGGTATGTGGCAGGTATTGAATACCGCCGCCTGGGACATTCAGGATCATTCGGGCGCGCTCGGTATACCGCCCGGCCTGGGAGTTGTCGAAGGAAATGAAATTCCATACCGGCCGGCAGCTGCGGCGAAAAAAGCCGAGAACTTTGCAAACCGCGCGACGGCCGATCCCACGGAACACAACTGTTTTTTGCCCGGTGTACCGCGCGCTACCTACATGCCATTTCCTTTTAAGATCACACAGACACCCAAAGACATCGCGATCTCTTACGAATTCACCCATACGCTCCGGCCTATTGTCATGGACGGAAGTCCGCATCCCGAGAGTCCGGAGGAAAACTGGATGGGCATCTCGCGCGGACGCTGGGAAGGCGATACGCTTGTGGTGGACGTCAGGAATTTCAATGATCAGACGTGGTTTGACCATGCCGGCAATTTTCATAGCGAAATGTTGCACGTCGTCGAACGCTACACGATGAACGATCCCGACCATATACTTTACGAAGCTACGATTGAAGATCCCAAGGTGTTCACGAGACCGTGGAAAATGAGCATGCCCCTTTATCGGGTCGTGGATAAGAACGCCAGATTGTTAGATTACGAATGCGTGTTTTACCTGCAGGAGGAGCGATACAAGAATGCTCCCTTCAATAAATAACGAGCGCAGCAGGTAGGAGGTGTCCAAGTGAAAGTCACATTGTCCATAGCAATGAGCAGTGTTGCGGCTATTGCTGCTGTATTGCTGGCCGGATCCACACTCGCTTATGCCCAGGCCCGCGGTCAGGCAGCAGCACCGCCTGCGGCGAGGGCCTACACGCCCGCGCGCCTGGCGGACGGACAACCGGAAATCTCACACGGAATCTGGAATAGAAGGGGCGTGGGTGGACTGGACCAGGGTGCACTTGAAGCGCAAGACCATCGGCCGCCCAATCCGCTGGACCCGACTCCGGCAAATCCGCTTTCGGTGTCGAGTCGCTCCGATGGTTTGGACAACGTCGACCGCGGATTTCTGGAGCAGTTCAGCGAACGTTTGAATGCCCAGCCACAAGGGCAACGGGGAAATCAGGCGCGGGAACGGCAACTGATGGGCATCGCTGAACCGGGCAGAATCCTGCCATGGAAACCCGAAGCGGACGCCGCCAGAAAAGCCTTCCTTTTGAAAACGAACCCGGCCGCAGGAATAAAGTATGTCGAAATGGATGCACGTTGCGCGATGCCCGGTCTTTTCTTCGGCAATGGTCCTTTTCAGTTCCTGCAGACCGACAAACAACTGACGATTTTGTCGGAATACCAACACTTCACCCGGACCATCAACCTGGATGCACGTCCGCATCTTTCAAAGAGCATCAAACTGTTCATGGGAGATTCGGTCGGGCATTGGGAAGGTAATACTCTGGTCGTGGACACCACGAATTTCAACGGCGTAACGGCGTATTCGCGCGAGATACCGTATCTCACCGATGCCTTGCATACCGTTGAAAGGTTCACCCTGGTCAATGCCAATAGAGTCGATTATGAAGTCATGATCGACGATCCCAACCAGTTTACGCGGCCGTGGAAGGTGACGGGTCAGTACAATCATGCGGCGGACCTTCCGGAAATTCTGGAATACGCGTGCGCCGAAGGCACTCAAACACTCAGAAACATTTTTGGCGATCTGCCAAGCAAGTAGGCGCCGGCTTTAGCCGGCGCGGGCCGGCTAAAGCCGGCCCGTACAAGAAAGGCTGGAGGTTACTCCGATGGATACGAAGTTTCGCGTTGCAATCGCCGGGTTCGGGCTGCTTCTGGCGGCGCGGCCGGCACCGGCACACCACGCATTTGCAGCCGAGTTCGATGTCGAGAAGCCGGTACAGGTCACTGGGAAGGTTACAAAGCTCGACCTGGTGAACCCGCATTCATGGCTTTATGTGGACGTCACAGAACCGGATGGCAAAGTCACCAACTGGCGCTTCGAACTGGGCGCGCCCAACGCGCTTTTCAGGCTTGGCTGGAAAAAGGATACGATCCCGGCCGGACTCGAAGTCGTCGTCAACGGTTTTCGTGCGAAGTTCGGTGGCCCCGTGGCCAATGGCCGTTCAGTGAAATTGCCAAGCGGCAAGACGCTCGAAAGCGGCGGGTCTAACCCTATAAAGTAACTCCGTTTGAGCTGTAGCGGCGCTCTATGAGCGCCGGTTTTTCCTGGAATCAGCGAAATACCGGCGGTCATAGACCGCCGCTACAGTTAAAACCCGCCGCCAGGCCTCGAGTAGACCCTCTTCGCACCAACGTAGGTGGCGAGCGGCGTAATGGCGGGAATCTGCTCCTCGGGCACGGTCATGATGTCCTGAGAGAGAATGACGAAATCCGCAAGTTTACCCACCTCGATTGAGCCCTTGACCTTTTCTTCAAACGTGAGATACGCGTTGTTGATCGTCTCGACGCGCAGCGCCTCCGTACGGCTGATCTTTTGGGCCGCGCCCACGACCTCGCCCTCCATCGAACGGCGCGTCACATAGAAATAAATATTCCCAAATGGATTGTTGGAATTGCTGTTCCCTCCCCAGTCGCTTCCGCCCGTGACGATAATTCCGCGGTCCATGAATTCCCGTAAAGGAACCGTGCGTTCGGCTCGCTCCTTCCCCAAAGTGCGAAGCGCATTCCCGCCTCCTCGGTATGGCTGAGCCTGCGCAGAGATCACGAGTCCCAACGCTTTTATGCGCTCCATCTGGTCCGGTTGTACATACGTCGCGTGCTCGATCGTCCAGCGTTTGTCGCGAATGGAAATCTCTTTGTCTGCGGCTTCGAATGCTTCCAGGACGAGATCCATTGCTCCATCCGAGTCTGTGTGAGGCGAGACGCGCCAGCCATAGCGATTGGAAACGAGAACTGCCTTCTTGTAGATTGCGGCTTCGATATTCGGAATGGGAGCTGGTTTTCCTCCGCGCCACATGGTGCCCGGATTGAATTCGGCCAGGCAGTCCAGCCGCAGCCAGTTATCGCCAAAGCCCGGGCCTGCCCCGAAGGGCTTCAACATATCCTCGAGCGTTTCCATATCACTCGGGTTTACCTGGAGGCCTGCGCTGATGCGCTCCAGCAACTTCCCGCCCCGCCACATCTCGTAGTAGGCCCGCATGAAGTCCGGAGCAAGCTGCAAGTCGCGAATGCTCGTCAAGCCGACGGCGAGTTGCTGCTTCTGAGTCTCGAGAATGAGCTTTTCCTTCTCGGCCTGTGTCGCAGGCGAGATCGTGTCGGCAGTGCGCGCTACAGTGCCTGACTCTCCGGTAATGCTGCCATCGGGCTCGCCTTGATTGTCCTTCCTGATGGTAACCCGCCCGATTCTGTCGGTATCCCGCGTGACGCCGGCGATCTTGAGCGCCGCGCTGTTCAAATAAATCTGGCCGCGGTTGAGATAGATCACCACCGGGTTATTGGGCGCTACCTTGTCGATATCCTGGCGCATTGGCGGATGCTTTTCGGGGAATTTGTTCAGCTGCCATCCGCTTGCAACGTAGATTGCCTTCCCGGGCCCGGCTGCAGCCGCGGCCTTTCGGACTCCTTCCAGCAATGCGGCCAGCGATTCGACTTCCTTCAGATCAATCCCGCGATTCGCCATCGCGGCGTGATAGGCGTGGTTATGATTGTCCATCAACCCCGGCATCACGGCTTTCGCCTTCAAATCCAGCAATTGCGTTTGGGGCCCGGCAAGAGCGCGCATCTCGCGGGTGGTGCCGACGGCCAGGAATTTGTCGCCCTTTACGGCGAATGCCTCCTTGATGCTGTTCGATGAATCGACCGTGATCACTTTACCGTTGTAGAAAACGGCATCCGGCACCTCACGTATGCCCTGACCCAACAGTCCGGCCACCGTCAGCAAGACCAGACTAATGACCATCACTGTTCGCTTCATTTGCCTTTTTCTCGCATTCATCGGAAACCCTCACTAATGGAGAGAGGACATTTTGAAATTGGACGAATCCTGCATTTCAAATCCGAAATCCGAAATATCCAATTGGACACTTCCGGTCCCGAAAGGCCAGTCCAATTGGATATTTCGGATTTCGGATTTGAAATGCAGGATTCGTCCGATTTCAAAATGTCCCCTCGTCGGTCGCCCGAGAGAACACTCGGCGCGGAACATATACGTGTCCGTCCATGATGCGGCGGGCAGTACCGATCACTGCGGACTTGGTCAGGTCAAATTCTCCGGAAGGTTTCCTGGTAACGGCGACAACAAAGCTCGAGGCACCCGATGGATGGCCGACGCGCACGACTCCAGTTTCTTTGGCGCGAGCGCTGACCACTTCATTCACAACTGTCCCTTCGACGAGAGCTGCGGCGCTTACACAAATCCCTCCCGTCACCGCGTAAGCCTTGTGCATGACGGCCAAAGCTTTCGTTCGAGCCAGCAAGTCACAATCGGCTGCACCGACTGTTTTTCCGGTAATCGTCGTGTAAGAGCGCGGAGGCGCCACGAAGGCCATCTTGGGAACCGCCGGGCTAACCGCACTGGGTGTGGCGGCGAGTCTCATCATGATTGCCGCCTTCACGCGGATCTCTTCCATGATCGCCAGAATCCGCGGGTCCGTTGCCGTGTCCGCGGGCAACTCGGTTCCTTTCATGCCGATTTCCGAAGCCTGCACAAACACCGCCGGATTGGCGGCGTCTACCAGACTGCAGCGCACTTTGCGGCCGTCCGCGAGTTGCATTTCGTCAATCACATTTCCCGTTGGAAGCAGCTTTCCCGTCCGGGAACCTGCGGAGTTCACGAAATTCATCACAATCCCGGCGCCTGAGCCCGGCACGCCATGAAGGACGATGTCTCCCTCGATAAGTGCCCTCCCATCTCGAACCGGAACCTCGGCTTCGATGAGCTTCTGTGTATTGGTGTTGAAGATTCGCACCCGAGTGATCGGCTCCCTGACGTGAACCAGCCCTTCGTCGATGGCAAACGGACCGACGCCTTGTGAAATGTTCCCACAGTTGCCCTGGTAATCGACGGCAGCCTCATTGATTCCCACATAGCCAAACGTGTAGTCGACATCCGCGTCTGGCCGCCCGGAGCGAGCGATGATTGCCACTTTGCTCGTCAAGGGGTCGGCTCCACCAAGTCCGTCGATTTGTCGCGGGTCCGGACTGCCGAAGATGGACAGAATGACTTTGTCTCTTATCGCATGGTCCTTCGGCAAGTCGTCGGCGAGCAGATACACACCTTTGCTCGTGCCGCCGCGAATGATTGCCACCTTGATACGTTCGGATTCTTTCATTGAGCCGCTATTTTAGCAGGTGGCGAGTTGCTTGACACGATACAGAATGACCGCATACTTCAAGGGATATCTCTCCAATATGCTTGACACGATGCGGAACTGACGCATATCTTCCCGCGAAAAGAACTGTAGTCAAATCGGAATGGGGGAAATCATGCGACAACGGGTGTTCGCGGGCTTAGTGTTTCTGCTTCTTGTCCTATCGACTCACATCTTCGCTCAAACCAGTAATGCGACGCTGGGAGGAACGGTTTCCGATGCCACAA
>Ga0137399_10001538_pt1 | contig 10687 bp, 13 predicted proteins | sample czorhiz316metaG_FD_104810 | JGI IMG/M metagenome (GOLD analysis project Ga0137399, IMG submission 104810) | Vadose zone soil microbial communities from Angelo Coast Range Reserve, California, USA - czorhiz3.16 metaG | ecosystem: Environmental > Terrestrial > Soil > Vadose zone | place: USA...
CGTTCAAACCAACACTGCAAACACAGCCCAGCACTACCGCCAACGACAACCGAACAGGTTTCCTCACACAGCCTCCTATCGACTCAAGATCATGCTTCGAGTGGATTGCAGAAATTTCGAGTGCATTGCAGAAATAATGGCGCTGCACTTCTTCAAACGTCTTCTTACGGTTTCTTGTTTCCAGCGGCCACGCGACGCTTCCCCTTGATCAATACATCGGCGGGATCCGGCGAGCCATTCCACAAGTCCAGCCGCACTCGTCCATCCGGCAGCAAGCTCACGGTCGCCGGCGTCGCGCTCGCCGTCAGGTACCAGCCTTCCGGCAGCACCACGGCATTTCGCGGCCGCCCCAGGCTCCTGTCAAACACCAGGTCGTCTACATCGAGGCGATAACTTCCCACCGTCGTATACGTCTCCGAAATCCGCAGCCGTACCGATTGCCCCTTTTTCACGGGCGAAAACCGGACCACGACCACCTGGCCTGCCGGCGATACAGTTTCACCCGCATCAATCTTCGCCAGCTGCTCTCCCGTCATGATTTCGGTTTCGAGTTTCTCTCCGGTATCCAGCACGTAGGCCGATGGCTCCGAAACCGTGCTACCCGCACGCACCACGTTTACGTACTTGTCGATGCCGGGCCGCGACTCCGTGTAATCGTGATAAAGACGAAACGCATGACTCTCTGGTTCCTTCAAAAAGTAAACGATGTCGCGATCCTGGTGCGCCCGCTCGGAAAGGCGCGCCTTCTCCGTCTCGCCGCTGAACGGCGCTTCCCAACTCACCGCTGTCGTTAAAGTGTGGGGCACCGCAGCCGTTCCCTGTTGTGCTCCTGGCCTTCCTCGCATAATCAACGGAGCTTCTCCGGCACTTGCATTGATGAAGGTCACGGCGGTTCGGCCATCGGCTTCGGGCAAAATCTGCGAAGGTATGTTGCAACCCACCACTTCGTATCCGGCGGGCAGGACCACGCTGTTTCTCTTGATGCCGAGCGAGCGATTGAACACAATCGCGTCTCCTTCGCGGTAATAGCTCTTGGCATCCTTATATGTCTTCAGAATGATAAGGCGGCCTTGGCCGTCTTTGGGCACCGGCCGCGCGAGACGCACTTTGATGTAATTTGTCGCGGCATCCGTATCCGCCATCAGCGGGTCTTTCCGCGCCTCTTCCCCACTGACAATTTCAAATTGCAGCGCTTCGCCGGTCATCGCGTCGTACACGGCCTCGTCGCTGGCTACGCTGCCCTTCCGTATCGGGTTGTAGAAATATTTCGCGCCGGCGGTGGTCGCAGTCACCTCATATCGAATTCGAAAGCTGGCGCTCTCCGGAGCCAGAAGTTCATACCTGGTGTATTCATCGGTCTCGGTTTGCAGGGCCGTATCCTTTGACGTTGGTGCTCCGCTCGCCGCCGCTTTGCTCGCGCTCTGCCGCCCGGGCAATGCTTCACCCGAAAGTAGCAGCGCCAACGTGACGCAAACCCCAATCCATTTCCTCACGTGCATCTCCTCACCCATCGCCTCGCGGGGAACCAGCGCCCGCATCATACAGCCTCAGCCGGAGCAAATACCAAAAGCACTTTTTTGCCGCTACAATCTGCGGTGGACCACTAATGCAGCCAGACCTCCGCATACGTCCCGCCGTTCTCGCAGACCTGCCCGCCCTCCGCGAGTTGATTGACGCGTCCGTCCGCCGACTCCAGGCGCAGGACTACACCCCCGCACAAATGGAAGGCGCGTTGACGACGGTTTTCGGCGTCGACACCGAGCTCATAGCGGACGGTACGTATTTGGTTGTGGAGTATTGTCCTACGCAATCGAAGGCGGCGCCGGTCATCATCGCCTGCGGCGGCTGGAGCAAACGCAAAACCCTTTACGGCGCCGATCAATGGACTGATCGGCACGACGAACTTCTCGACCCGCGTAGCGACGCGGCCAAAATACGCGCATTCTTCATTCATCCAGACTGGGCTCGGCGCGGGGTTGGTACGTTTCTCCTCGACGCCTGCGAAAACGCCGCGAAGGCCGCCGGCTTCTCGCGCTTCGAGATGGGCGCAACTCTTACCGGCGCTAAACTATTCCGCGCCCGGGGTTATCTGCCTGTGAGGAACCTGGAAGTAGCTCTTGGCAACGGTGAGTCGCTACCGATTATTCAGATGGAAAAACACGCCTAAGATTGGAGTTCGCCGGCGTGTTTGTTTATGGAAGTTGTGAACCTACGTTCCCGTGTGCTTTTTTCTTACCAGCGTTGGCCGGTTCTTCGCATGCTCGCTCATCCGCTTAATTTGACGATCGAACACCGCCTGCGCAATCTTGTGTGTGAAAAACGTCTTGTTCGAACGCAAGGCATCAACGGCCGCGATTAAGTCGCGCATCGCATCCGACTTCAGCACATAGCCCCTCGCGCCTGAATCCAGCACTTGCTGAATTACGTCTTGCGAATCGTGCACCGAAAGAATCAAAATTTTCGTTCGGCCGCCCCGTCCCATAATCTCTCGCGCCGCGTCCAAGCCATTCATTCTCGGCATGCTGATGTCCAACAGGGCGATATCCGGCTCCAACAAGAGAACTTTCTCGACCGCTTCCTTCCCGTCGCCCGCTTCCCCTACCACTGACCATCCGAACTGCGATTCCAGCAAGTTTCGCAGTCCAAAACGTACAATTTCGTGGTCGTCAGCCAAGAAAAGGCGCAGCGGAACCATCGTCGCTCACCTCACAACTTTCCCCACTCCGAAAGCCCGTTGGGCTGAACGAACTTTTCATTCACACCGGCGCTACTAGAACGAATAGCACAATAGCTCCTAAATGAATATCGGGCGTTTACTGCATACTTTCGCCCAGCCCCCTCGTTTTGCCGATTGGGAGCACACCAAGACTTCGTTTGCGGAACGACAAACGGAAAAAGAGGAAGCTGTCGCTTCCTCTTTTTCCGTAATCCTCTCCCACAAGGAGTTCTACTCAACTCCTCCCGCGCCGCGCCGCATCGTGCGTTCGGTCGACTTATCCACCGAAGCTTCGCCGGTCGATGAAACGTCCTCACCACCGGTGCGCTCGATAATTTCCTTCGCGCGTTTCACTTCGTCGGAGGTGGAGCAATGCACAGAAAGAAGGATTCCGCCCTTCTGAATCCGCCCTTCATATCGCTTTGCTTCGTACTCAGGGATTCCCATTCCCACCAACGCGCCCGTGATGCCGCCAATTGCGCCACCAACTCCGATTCCGGCCAGAGTGGCCATAATTGGGCCGGCGGCAATCAGTGGTCCTACGCCCGGAATGGCCAGGGCCCCGATACCTGCAAGCAGCCCTAGCGTGCCGCCCAACACGGCGCCTGTGCCGCCGCCAGCGGTCGCCCCTTCCGGGGCCTTCGTGGACTTTTCCGTTCCGATCGAACGGTTACCCAGATTCTCCGGCAATAGCACCGAAATATCCGCCGGCGAAAATCCTGCCTTTACGATTGCATCCGCTCCACGTTCCGCGGTTTCGCGACTCGAATAGATCCCAAATACTGCGGTCTTCTTCTCTGCCATTTTCTTTTCTCCTTTTTGACTTTCTTAAGATTTCGGCGGCGCCACTTCTAACTGGTTACTTACATTTCCGGCCCCGGCTACTTCCGTGGCCTTGGCTTCGATTGCGCTCTTCTCTTCTTCCGAGCGTACCGGTCCCTTGAGGGTCACCTTTCCGTCTTGCGCCACAATCTTGATGTTATGCGCGTAAGTGGATAGCGATTTGTCGTCCATAATTGCAGACCGGACCCGCCTCGATAGATCGCGGTCCGTTGCATTCATCTTCTGCCGGTCAGCGGTTGGCGAGCTTTTGTCGCGGTCCCGCTTATTGGTCTTGCTGTTGTCCGGAGCTGGTTCCTGAGCGTCTTGCATTGGCAAGGGTCCAGCCATCAGAGCGGTGCTCAGCACAGCCGTCGCACCTACGAAAATCAACGATTTCAGTCTGCTTGCGAAAAAAAACATACCTTCTCCTTAGAGCGGAATGAAAACTCTCCGCTCTCAAACGCAGAAAACCTTGCTGGATTGGGATGAGATTCAACTGGAGGAAAGACTACCGACCGAGCACCTTACCCATCCCGCTGGGCAACTCCAAGGACTATAGCCAGCGGTGTCTGCGGGGGCCATCCGGTTGGAAGGGTAATGACGTCAGCGGGCTGACTGTAGCCAGGACTATGACCGTTGTTTTCTCTTGGCGCGCCGCGAAGTCAGGGTGGTCTTCTTCGCCTTTCGCACACTTTTGGTCCGCACCTTGGACTTGGTTGCCTTCCTTACAATGCGCCGCGCCTGTGGCTTCGCCGCGGCAACCCTTTTCGCCAATTCCTTCTGGACCGACCCGGCTTTAGCGGCTATCGTGCCCAGCGTCGCCCCTATGGACTCAGCGACGCTGGTTAGAATTGTCTCGTCCCTTGATGATCTTTGGCTGTCCACGGTACACCCCTTCTACCTACACCCATATTGCGCGATCCCTTCGCCGCCCGCGCTAGCGGAGCTAGACTGACGGCTAAACCGGCCGTCGCCCCTGGATGACCCGGATCAACACCACTATGATCGCCAGGACCAGCAGAATATGGATGAATCCTCCCAGCGTGTACGAGGTCACCAATCCCAATAGCCACATAATCATCAGGATTATTGCAATCGTCCAAAGCAAGTCCATTTCTCTCTCCTTAGCGTTCTGCTAACCTCGGTTTTGCTTGGGGCCCGACGTCTAAGAATTTCGTGCTTCGCGATAGGCACTTTGGCCCGCGTCGACAGCATCATTGACGAATTCTCGGGCACTATCCGTCGCTTTCTGAGCCTTTCGCGCCACCTTCTTCCCCTGCGCAACTGCTTCATCGATTCCGTCTTGGGCTTTGTCGCGCAGCAACGCACGCGTGTCTGCGCCTGATTGCGGCGCCCACATCATGCCTACAATTGCTCCTACGCCTAGCCCGATCGCAAACGCCGAACTGATTTCCGGCCAACTTTTTCGAATCATCACTTCTCCTTTACACGCTACTTTTCAATTTTCCCGCGCTCACCGTTACGCGCGATGCAAAAGCGGCACCTACTCCGAGCACAAACTTTTATGATCGTCCGACACTTCACAATCGTGCAGCCTACCTTCTGCCCGCGTGCGGAACCATCCGGTAAACGGCGTAGAGCCTGCTCGCATGTTCTTGTAGTGTTTATTTTGGGAGTGAGCAGCCTGTTGAGTCTTAGTTTGAACGGCGGCTCTTAACGCACGCGCATGCGGCGCAGACGCGCTCAATCCTGCTGCGGCTCACCATACAGCGGCGCGTTACATCTCGCTCGTATACCTTTGAATCACTCCGTAGCATTCGCAGGAGATCCTCTCGAGCTCTGCCCGGTTCACGACCTTTACCGACCCGCGGTTGTATTCGATAACTTTGGCCTTCTGCAATTCCCCGGCCGCCAAACTCACACTCGGCCTATCTGTGCCCAGCATCGTCGCCAAGAAATCGTGGGTGATCGGAAGCAATGGTGAGCTGACGCGGTCTTGCGCCATGAGCAGCCATCGCGCCAATCGCTGCTCAACATCGTGGAGCCGGTTGCATCCCGCCGTCTGCGCCATCTGTAAGCCCAAAAGGACTGAGAATCGCTCTACGTGGCGGCGAAGTTGTGGCGCCGTGGCGAGCATTTCTCGCAATGTCGAAGCCACTATCCGCAGCCCATCCCCGGTTATTTGTACTACCTCGCGCAATGGACTCCGGCTCAGCCCTGCAAGCGCGGGAAGCCCCACGAGCCCTTCTTTGCCCACGATTCCCGCCTCGACGGTCTTTCCTTCCGCCAGCACAACCACCAGGGAGAGTAACCCGTCGTTAGGAAAGTAGGCGTACTGCAAGACCTCATGCGCCTCATGAAGAATTCGGTGGGAGGGTAGCTCGGTGGTCTCCAAGTGCGGTCGCAAGGCCCAGAACTCGTTGTCGGGAATTGAAAGCAAAATCCTATTCGCGACACGCTTATTCGTCGCGTCTGTTCGCTCTTCTGATGGAAAGAACTGTACCGTTTGGTGTGCCACAATAACCCTTGTTTTATTGGATTCCCAGCAGGCTCCAAAAGTTGGCGGCGCTTTCTTATCTTGACTGGCGTATTAAAGCGCTGCTCAGCTCATCGGCTGCCTGGTGATTTTCGCGACAATCTGTTGCGTCCGCTGATCAAAAACGAAGTACTCGGCTGGTTCCGCCGATGCCAACTGCGTTATTCGCCTTTCAGCGACGTCCATCTCGCTGACGGCTTCGATCCACACGAAGCTCCCATCCCTCTGCCTCTTCAGTATGTCCAAGTGGGGTGCCCGCATATTCCTCGCTCGCTTTCGAATTGGGAACCTCGCTGGGAATTGCATGCTCAATACCAACACAAGCGTCCTCGTGGAATGTAGCGGTTAGCAGCCGTACTCAAGGGCTTTCTAGTCCTGACTCCGGCAAATACCGTAGCGCGAAACTCTAGAGTGGCGACGCCGCTCTTGTACTTTTTACAGCTAAGGTTAAAGCCGTAGTGATCGGTATTCCTGCTACATTTGTCACTGTGTTGGTGGACGAATCCGAAGTGCTGGTGCTAACATCACTTATGCTTTAGATCGGTGGGGCCGTGGCGCAGTTGGGAGCGCGCCTCGATGGCATCGAGGAGGTCGTGGGTTCGAATCCCATCGGCTCCACCAAAGAAGCGATTGTACAGTCCGGAGAGATCTTTTACAGAACGTTCCTAAGACATAGTTTACACCCTTGGCCAAAAGCGTTTTTTAAGGGTTGCAGAGTCTTCTCCTCCAGATCGATGTAACCGAGAGAGAAGTGCTGAGTTTCTCCGTCACGCAGTCACTGACCCGTCGCACAAAAAAAGACGCAGCCTATATCCAATAATGGATATACAATACTCCATATATGGAGAAGGCTCAGGAGGCTACATGCCAGCCCTCAACCAACTAGCAGCAGGCATTGCTTGGGAAAAGCCCGCCGACCTTTCCAGCAAGGATGTCCTGAAGCAATTGAGTCCTTCGGCGGTGAAAGCGTTCTTGAAAATTCGCGAGCTTTGGGAATTGCGCGACGAAGATGCCAGACAATTGCTAGGAGGCATCTCCAATGGTGCGTTTTACGAATTGAAGAAAAAAGCGCGTGGCACGCTTGACCAAGACCGGCTGACGCGGATTTCTATTCTGACGGGGATATTCAAAGGGTTGAACATCCTCTACAGCAAGAAGCTCGCCGACCGCTGGATCCAACTGCCAAATGAAAACCCGATGTTTGAAGGAGAGCCTCCCCTTACCTACATAATCAGAGGCGGGCTCCCCGCAATGTTACGCGTGCGCCAACTTCTAGATTCTCGCCGTGGTGGGCGATAGGTTGCTGCCCCGCGTTTCCGATGTTCTCCGTGATGACACACATCGTCTTATTCCTGCGCGGTATACAGAACGCGACGAGAGCGTTCTAGGGCGCCTTACCGATGATCCCGATGAATTGAGCGCGTTATTCGAACTTGAGGGAGCTACAAATGACAGGCTTCTCGGAGAAGCTGGCCAGCTTCCAGGAATCACAGTACGGGAACTGGTCTTTGGCCTTTCTTACTCGCATATCGTCAACGCCGCCTTTACGCACGCAAGTCCCTTCGGAAGTCGCTTCAACGGGCCGGAACGCGGCGCATGGTATGCGGCATTCACCCGTAAGACCTCGGTAGTGGAAGTGGCATACCACAAGAGCAGAGAACTCCAAGAAGTCCACTGGCAGGAGAAAGAGACTTTTTCGTACGTCGATTTCCTCGCTGATTTCCGGGGCACGTTTCATGATATTCGCGGCGACGCACGCTTTGGAGATTGTTTGGACGCGAGCAGCTACAAAGCGTCCCAACGTTTGGCCGGAGAACTCCTTGAGGGAGGATCAGCCGGTGTGGTGTACCCGAGTGTGCGGCACGAAGGCGGAACTTGCACCGTGTGCTTCAGGCCCGCGCTCGTGAACAACGTCCGGAAAGGCTCGTCCATCTCCATCACTTTTGAAAACGCGCTTGCCGTTCCCGAAATTCGAGAAATCTAAGGGCACAAGGAAGCCCGGAAGATTCAGGGCTTCGCGACCGGAGCATCCAGACGGAGTTTTGCTGCGCGCGCCGTCTCGCGCAGCAAAGGATCCGACTCATTCAGGCAGCGGTCCAATTGCTCTTCCAAAGATTTTATCCCCAGGGTTCCGATCGCATACGCGCCGCACGACTTCAACCACGGATCATCGCTTGCAACGAGCTCTGCGATGGCCTGCTCCCGAGTTTCGATTTTGGCGCGCACTAACCGCTGCGCGATCTGGGCCCGTTCTCCCACGGTGATCTTGCTATCGAGCAAAGGCACCAGCATATCTCGCAACTGCGATTTCAAGACGTTGTCGAGGAATTCCAGGGCATTGTCGTGCACGGCGACGCTGGTGGATTGCAGGCCCACATAGGCGCTGTGTAAATCGAGCCGGGGATGCAACAGGTACAGCAGGCGGAAGATGCGCTCCAGTTCCTGTTGCATGGATTCTCTCAGCGCTCGCCCCAAGGGGTCGACACCGTCTACCGCGGCGCCGATGGTGGCCAAAATCTGGTAGGACCGGTAGTGGCCCAGAATTTCGGCGGCCAGTACCGTCTCCAGCATTTGGACGTCTAGCACGATCTCCGGATTCATCCGGCAAAGTTTGTTGAGAGCATCGATGGTGCGAAAGCGCAGCATCGTGTCGCCTTGCAGGAGATTGTCCAGCAGTACGCTTGCAGCGGTTGAGGTTCCGAGAGCGAGCAGCACGCTAGGAATTTCGCGGCGCGCTTGAATGGGGACGCCAGAGTCACAGAGATGATCGCGTAACCCTCCTACGATCGAGTCACCGAACCTGCCCAGCGCCTGCGCGGCCGCCGGAGCCAGCCTATGGTCTGCCAGCCTGTCCAATAAATCGGGGACCAGCCGGCGCTTGCGCAGTAGTCCGACGGAACGGATGGCCTCGCACACCACTAGCGGGTCGGAATCGGCAAGAAGCCCGGAGAGCAGCGGATCGAAGCTATCCGGCAACTCGCCAAGCAGCCGCGCCGCTTCCACCCGGTGGCGCAGGCCTTCTTCTCCTGTTTCGTGGACCATAGAGTCCAGAATATTGCGCGCGGCTTCCAAGTTCTGCGCCTCGCCGGGCTGCGCCAGGAAGGCGACTATTGCCGATCGCACGGAGAAGTCAGGAAAATCGCCGAGTTGCTCGATGGCGGTCAGGGGATCGATATGCGCGTGGTGGCTCAGGAACAGAAGGGCCTCGGTGCGCACGCTTAGTTCCGGGTCACGCAGCAATCGCTCCACTTCCGGGACGGCGCCTTTGTCCCCCGCCGCCGAAAGAATAGCGACGGCTTTCTGCCGAACCTCTGCCGCGGAATGAGTCAGTAGTGCGCGTATCGCCGGATGCGCAGCTCTTTGCTGCTCCACTTCAAAAAGGGAGAGGGCGTAAAGGATTTCGCTGGGGTCGGATGCGGATAGGTTGAGGGCCAGAAGATCGGTAGTCGACCGGTCAAGCACGGGAGCGCTGGCCTGCTCCACATCGAGGCGGTGCTGGCTGATGCTTTCCCTCAGCGTCGCCACGTATTGCCGCCGCACACTAGTAACCGCCACGAGCCATGCGCCCGCGAGCAACAACACGACCCAGCTGATTTGACGCGCCGGCCAATGCAGCCCGGTGGCAAAGATGAGAACGGCCAATCCGGACAGGCCATCGCCCAGCCGCCAGATCACTGTATCGATGAACCATTTCACTTGCAGCTTTACACCGGCGGGGATAGGCAGGTAGAGCAACTCGGCCGTCGATTTGTCGACCGAATAGCGCAGGACCTGGTCGCTGCCCCTCAGCGCCACGGCGGAAGCCAGTGTGCCAAAAGCCAGCAGACCGCCGGAGCCCAACAACACGGCGATGGGAAGAACAAACAGCGCGGTGCCAATGCCGAATCGGCGCAAGAATCTTGCCGTCAAGAGCAATTGAAACAGCAACCCGATCACGCCCGCGTAGAAATAAAAGCCACCAAAAAACTCCGCCATGGCGTCTTTCTTGACCAGGAACTGCTGCCCAATGGCTAGGAACTGCCAGCCCGTCAGCGTCACGACAAGCGACGAAATGCAGATGACCGCTGCGATGCCCCGCAAATACGGCGAGCCAAATAATAGGCGCATGCTTGCGGCCAGATTGCGCGGGGCGGTTTCGGCGGGTACCGCGGCTGTCTCCTGCGCTTCACCTACTACCGCTCGGCCCCTGCGCCAGACCAGGATCACCAGGCCGGCGCAGACTAAAACGAAAAAAGTCATCGCCAGCAACAGGCTTTCCGTTCCGAACCTCTTGGCCATCGCCTTGGAAAGGAAACCGGCAAAGATCCCGCCCGCAATGGCGCCTCCGCCTACCATTCCGAAAACGCGCTTGGCTTCGCGCGTGGTGAGCACGTAATTTGCGAGCGTCCAGATCTGCGTCGCACCCAGCACGCCAAAAATTTTTACCCATACATAGAACGCGGGAAAAACCCAGATCAGCCGGGAATAGTAATGAGCCAGCCCCCAGAACAATGCCCAGGTGGCAGCGAAAAATATCATGCTGCCTACGAGCAGGTCGCGGAAAACAACTCGCCGCGCAATAAGCACGTAACACGCAATGACCGCCACAACCAACACCGAACTGGCGATATCGGCGTAGGCGAGTTGTCTCGCCTGGAAGCGCGACAGGAAAA
>Ga0137399_10001540_pt1 | contig 10676 bp, 7 predicted proteins | sample czorhiz316metaG_FD_104810 | JGI IMG/M metagenome (GOLD analysis project Ga0137399, IMG submission 104810) | Vadose zone soil microbial communities from Angelo Coast Range Reserve, California, USA - czorhiz3.16 metaG | ecosystem: Environmental > Terrestrial > Soil > Vadose zone | place: USA...
GGCGCGGAAGTTCTCGTTGGACTTGAGCTGCGGATAGTTCTCCGCGATCGCGATCAACCGGCCGAGCGGCGCGGTGAGGGCCGCGTTGGCCGCCGCCATCTGTTGCAGATCGCCGCTCTGCACCGCCCCCGCCAGTTTGGAGCGCGCCTCCGCTACCTGGATGAAAATGGTCTGCTCCTGCTTGGCATATCCCTTCACGGTCTCGACCAAATTGGGAATCAAGTCCGCGCGCCGCTGTAGCATCACTTTGATCTGGGATTCGGCGGCGTTCACCTTCTCGTCCATCGTCTGAATCGTGTTGTACCCGCACCCGGCGGCGAGGCTGAGCGCGAGCGGAAGGGCAAGAGCGGCCCCGAATCGATGCGCGTTCACGAAGGGTTCCTTTCCATACGGTTCACGTACTCCGCCGTGCGCGTCACCGCGTCGAGATACGCGGCCGGCTCGGTCAGTCCATCGGAGGCGAATCCTATCAGCGCAGCCGCGTCACGCACCAGAGCCGCAGAGTCGGCCGGCGGCGTACGACCGGCGAGCCGCAGCACCGCGCGCAGCATCGTCAGAAAACCGGCGCGCGTACCGCGCACGACGTCGGCCAGGCGTTTGGGGCGATTCCAGTCGACGACGTATGCCTGCCGCAGGTGCACCAGCTTCCCCATCAGCTCCTGCTCGAGCTGGCGGCGCACGTCCTCACGCCGGACGCTGATGCCGGTCCACGGGTTTCGCCCAGCCAGCACACGGTGCGCTTCACGGATGTCCTCATGTTCGATCGCGAAAGCGTCCGCGGAATCACGCCACTCTTGATCTGCGAACACGAGCGGTGCTGGATGGTTGGCTTTGACCCACTCCTGGACGGGTGCGCCGAGCCGAGCGAACAAATCGGCATCAACGCGATCCACGATGAGCAGGGTGTTCATGGTCTGTGGCTCCCTGCTCGCTCCCTGCTCCCGTGCGGCAGAGCCGTAAAGCACCAGCGCCACGAGCCGCGCTCCAAGGACCTCGCCGACTCGCGTCGCAAAACTGTCGACCGTCATGCGCGCCATGTCAGAATCTTCCTCCCGCTCCGCCGCCCGAAAAGCCGCCTCCCCCTCCGAATCCACCGAATCCGCCGCCGCCGCCGCCGCCCCAGCCTCCACTTCCCCGACCCCATCCGCCGCCACGACTCTGGCTCAGTACCCAGACGACCCACCAGAGAATCCGGCCCCGCGTCACCACCAGGAGAAAGATGACGAGAGCGAGAATCCAGCCGATGGGGATGTGGACGCCGGGTGGTTCGCGCAGCGTCCGCCCAACCGCGGCGGAGGGACCGGTCAGGGTGACCCCAAACTCCTGCGCAAACGCCTGCGCGATGAGGTCCACGCCGAGCGCCAAACCCTTGCCATAGTCCTCCGCGGCGAGGAACGGCACCATGGCATCGCGGATCCTGCCGGAGCGCGCGTCGGTGAGGAACCCCTCGGCACCGCGGCCCACGGAGATGAAGACGTCGCCGGTCCCCGGCTGGTGATTCTTCCGCGGCACGAGCAGCACGACCACGCCGAGGTTCTTGGTGCGGTCGCCGGCCTCGCCCTTGGCGCCGACGCCCCAGTCGCGGCCGATCTGCACCGCCACGTCGCTCGCGGCGCGGTCGCCGATGTCCGCCAGCGTCACGACGGCGATTTCGCCGCGCGTCTTCTCGCGCACCTCGGCGATCACCGCCTCCATGTGCTGTACCGACGGCCCATCGAGGACGCCCGCGAAGTCGTTGACGAAGCCGCGGGGCGGTGGAACGGCGATTTGGAGGAGAAACGCGACGAAGATCAACGCGTCCGGCGGCTCAGGAGGGCACGCAAGGCCCGCGAGTCGAGAGGTTTGATGACGTACTCGTCGAACTTTGCCGCCTTCGCGCGGCGCCGGTTCTCTTCCCCGCTGTAGCCGCTGACGGCGATGAGCAGCAGATCCTGGTGTGCGGCGCGCATCCGCTCGCCGACTTCGAACCCGTTCATGCCCGGCATGCCGAGATCGATGAGGGCGACCTCCGGCTGGAACGTCCGAGCCGTCTCGAGGCCCATCGCGCCGGAGTGCGCGACCGCGACGGTGTGATCGTCCTTGCGGATCAGCGCCGCCAGCGCCGCGGCGGCATCCACGTTGTCGTCCACGATGAGGATGCGCTTCGGGCCGACCCCGTTGTCCTCACGCGCGGGCGGTTGCGGGGGCGGGGGCTCCTGCAGTTCCGGCGCGGCGCCGTCGGCCAGGGGGAGGCGTACGATGAACTCACTCCCCGTGCCGGGGCCATCACTCTTCGCCTCGATCGAGCCGCCGTGCAGCTCGACCAGTCCGCGCACGAGCGAGAGGCCGATCCCCAGGCCGCCCTGGGTGCGGTCGAACGACGTGTTGCCCTGCATGAAGAGGTCGAAAACGAGCGGCAAGACGTCGGCGGCGATCCCGTCGCCGTCGTCGCGGACGCTGACCTGCACATCTTTGTCGCCGTTCGTCAGGGCGGCGCTCACCCAGATGTGTCCGGCATGCGGCGTGAACTTGACGGCATTGTTGACGAGATTGCCGATGACCTGCTCCAGCCGCACCGGGTCGGCGAACAGCACCACGGGCGTCGTGGGCAGCTCGACGGCGATCTCTTTCTCCGCGGCATCGATGGTCGCCCGCAGCGCGTCCACCGACCGGCTCACCAGCTCGCCGAGCTCGACCGGCTGCCGGTGCAGCTGAATCTTGCCGTAGCTGACGCGCGAGACATCCAGCAGATCGTTGACCATGCGGCCGACGTTGCGCAGCTGGCGATCGAGCACCTCGTGCGCCCAGTCCAGCGTCTTCTCGTCGAGGTCGTTCGCCCGCATCATCTGGACGATGTTGGTGATGGGTGCGAGCGGGTTGCGCAGCTCGTGTGCCAGCATCGCGATGAACTCGTCCTTGCGCTGATCGGCGGTGCGGAGGCTCGCCTCCGCCTGCTTCAACGCCGTGATGTCGAAGAACGCACCCGTATATCCGGCAAACTTCCCGGCGGGCCCGAACTGCGGCAGCGCGACGGCCATCATCCAGCGGTAGTCGCCGTCGGAGCGGCGGAAGCGGAACTGGTACTCGAAGGGCAGCAATCCCGTTACGGCCTGCGCGTAGGTCGTGGCGTACCCTTCCCGATCGTCGGGATGCAAGTAGTACGTCCACGCATTGCCGAGCACGTCGTGCGACTCGACGCCCAGGAATTCGAGGTAGGCCTGGTTCACGTACTCCATCCCTTCCAGCCCGCTCACCCAGATCAGGACGGGCGCGCTGTTCATCAGCGCGCGGAAGCGCGCCTCGCGGCGCCGGAGCTGCGTCTCCGCCTCTTTCCGCTCGCCGATGTCCTCGGCGATGCCGACGGTGAATGCCGGCTGGCCCTGCGTATCCGGAACGACGAACCGGTGGATCTCGACCCACACCGCGTGTCCGTCCTCCCGGAGGTAGCGCTTCTCACGGCGCACCGACGGCACATCCCGGGCGCGCAGCCGCTCGAAGTCCTCGCGTTGCGACGCCAGATCGTCGGGGTGCGTAATGTCCTCGGACCGCAAGGTCAATAACGCCTCACGAGAGCGGCCCGTCAGCTCGCAGAAGCAGTCATTCACGCGCTGGAAGCGCCCCTCCAGATCGGTCTCGAAGATTCCCAGCGGGGCGCGGTCGTACATGATTCGCAGCCGTTCCGCGCCAACGCGCAGCGACTCGGCGGTCTGCTTGATCGAATCGATATCGATCAGCGCAAGGACGGCGCCCTCGATGCGATTCTCCATGGTGCGATAGGGGCGCACTCGCAGCAAATGCCAGCGGCCCTTGCGGTCCTGGACTTCGCGCTGGAAGGGTTGGACGCTCTCGAGTACCTCGCCGAGAATGGCCTCGAGATCTGGAACGTCGACGTTGACCTTGATGTCGGTCAGCGGCCGGCCCACATCCGCGGAAATCAGGTTGAGCATCGTTTCGGCCATGGGGGTGAAGCGGCGAATGCGAAGATCGGGACCCAGCATGACGATCGCTATATGCACGCTCGCCAGCAGATTCATCAGGTCGTTGTTGCTCCGTCCCAGCTCGGCGTTGCGATTCTGCAGCTCTTCGTTGACCGTCGCGAGCTCCTCGTTGCTCGACTCCACCTCCTCCTTGGATGTTTCAATCTCCTCGTTGATGCTCTGCAGCTCCTCGTTCGCTGACTGGACTTCCTCATTGGCCGACTGCAGCTCCTCGTTCGCCGCGTCCTGCTGCTCGATGACCGACTGGAGGTAGTCCTTCGTCGCGATGAGCTCGGCTTTGAGGTCCGACGTTTCCTCCTCGATCGCGCGCTTGTCCGTCGACTTGCTCGCCCGGACCGGGGTGGCGGCGGATCGCTCCTCGAACAGGACCAGGAAGACGCTCTTGCCCGCCGCCGTTCCCTTCACCGGCACGACTTCGATATCCGCGCGCAGCGGCGTGCCGGCGACCTTGACCCGCACGTCGTCCGTGCGCACCACGGTGCGATCCTTTTTGGCACGCGCAATCGCGGCCCGGATCGGCGCCAGCAGGCCCTCTCGAAGCATTTTCACGAGATTCAGCGACGCCTTGCCGGACAGCGGCGCGAGGTAGGGACTCGTGTCACCGTGGAACTGGAGAATCTCCAGGTCTTCGGTGACGAGGACGCCCGGCGGTGTGTAGCGTTCCAGGAGCGTGCGTTCGGCTTCGCGCTGCGCGCCGTCGGCCCGCCGCAGCTCCTGCGCGACCGCCGCATCGTCTGGAACCCGTTGGCCCCCGAGCGGCCGCGTCACCAGGGGCGCAGGCAGGCGCGTGGCGGTCGGCTTCTTCGCGTAAATCCGGTGCTTGGCGTCGATCGGCTCGAACAGCGAAGTGAAAGCGTTGGTCGACTCGGACCCCCCCAGGACCAGCACGCCCGAGGGCTTGAGGGCGTAGTGGAGCGTCGGAGTGAGGTGCTGCTGCAGCACGGGCTCGAGATAGATGAGCATGTTGCGGCAGCTGATCATGTCCATGCGCGAAAACGGCGGGTCGGCGAGCACGTTGTGCTTGGCGAAGACGCACATGTCGCGGATCGCTTTCGCCACCCGGTACTTGCCGTCCAGCTCGTAGAAGTAGCGGCGTAACCGGTCGGCCGACACGCGGTCGGCGATGCTCTTGGGATAGACGCCGCTGCGCGCGCGCTCCACCGCGGTGCCATTCAAATCGGTGGCGAAGATCTGCACCGGCCAGGCGCGGCCCTGCTGCTCCAGGAACTCCGAGAACACGATGGCGAGAGAATACGCCTCCTCCCCGCTCGAGCAGCCCACCACCCACAGCCGGACGGGATCCGACGCGGTGCGCTCGGCGACGATCCGCGGAAAGACCTTGGACTTGAGCAGATCGAACGTTTCCGGGTCGCGGAAGAAGGACGTCACATTGATGAGGATGTCTTGAAACAGCGCGTCGAGCTCGGCGGGGTGCGTCCGCAGGAACTCGGTGTAGTCGCTCACCTTCTCGAGCTTGTGGAGCGCCATGCGCCGCGCGATGCGCCGCTGCAGCGTGGACGCCTTGTAGTGCGTGAAATCGACTCCCATCGTCTGATGCAGCTGCCGCAGGATCGTCGCCGCCTTCCCGCCATCGATGATGCGCTCGGGCGCGTCCACCGCGCCGACGTAGGCGTGACGGGCGATCTTGCCGAGCTCGCGGGCGATGTCCGCGGGTGCCAGGCGAAAGTCCACCGCCCCCGCCATCGCGGCGCTGCGCGGCATGCCCTCGTACGCCGCCGATTCATCCTGCGCGAACGTGATGCCGCCGGCGGCCTTGATCTCGTCCATGCCCTGCGTACCGTCGCTGCCGGTCCCCGAGAGGATGATCGCGATCGACTTGTGCCGCTGATCGAGGGCCAGGGATTCGAGAAACAGGTCGATCGGGTGATGGCGGCCGTCCACCGTGTGGCGGGGGAGGAGCTGCAGCGATCCCTTTGCGATGATCATGCTGCTGTCGGGCGGGATGACGTACACCGAGTTGGGCTGAACCGTCGATTCGTCCTTCACTTCAGTAACGGGCATGTGCGTCGCGCGGGAAAGGATCTCGGCAAGATGACTGGCGTGCGAGGGGGAGAGATGCGTGACGAGGACGAACGCCATGCCCGTGTCGGTCGGCAGCGCGCCCAGCAGCTGGGTAAACGCTTCCAGCCCGCCAGCCGACGCGCCAACGCAGACCACAGGAAACGGCAGCGCGGGCTGACTGTGGTCGGACCCGTCGTCCCCCGGGGGTGAAGCCGCTGCTGGACCTGGGGTGTCTGGATGGGCGGCAGGACCACGCCGCCTCTCGCCCGACCGCCGCGCGGGTGCCATAGACTTTAGAATGTAGCTGGCTGTCGCACTGCCGCCACAGCGCTAATCGATCTGCCGATAGCGAGGCTGATGCCACGGAGCGAGCAACATGCCGTGCGGAGGCGCGATCTCGCGTGTGCCACTGGGGCGCCACGCAAGCGCCTGCGCGTCCCACTCGAGGCGAATGTTGCCCTGCAGCGTTTTGCGTCCATCGGGAGCAGCTGCGGTGAACCACCACCCGCGCACGCCGTCTTCGATGCCGGTGACGATGAATCGCCGGCCATCCGCTAGAATCAGCGAGTCACCCGATCGCGGCGACCGCGATCCGTTCCCGTGGGGCATCGGCGACAGAAGTGCACTCGAAAGGGAGAATCGTCAAGCACGTTCGCTCTATGAAGCTGTTCGCCGGGTGATGGGCGTCACCACGACACCATGACCGCGCTCGCGATCACGTTGCTCATTGGACTGGGTCTCGTCGGACTCGCGATGATCCCGCTCGGACTGCCCGGGTTGTGGGTCATGGTGGCCGGCATTCTCGCCTACGGCTGGCTCACCGGATTTCGCACCGTGGGCGTCGCTACCATTGCGATCGTGCTTGGACTCGCATTCCTCGGCGAGATCATCGAGAACTGGATCGGGTTCCGCTACGCCAAACGGTACGGCGGGTCCACGCGCTCCGGGTGGGGCGCGCTGATCGGTGGACTCATCGGCGCGGTGATCGGCGTGCCCGTCGCCGTCATCGGCAGCGTGATTGGCGCGTTTCTCGGATCGTTCATCGGAGCGGCGCTGTTCGAGTACACCTACTCGCGCCATGCCGGCGTTGCGACGCGCGCCGGCTGGGGGGCCGTCGTGGGCCGCGCCGCCGGAGCCGCGGTCAAGATCGCGCTCGGGGTAATTATTGCAGTCGTCGGGCTCTTTGCCGCGTTATCTTAGGGACATGACTGAATCACTCGAGGCGACCGCGCGGGCCACGCCCTGACCCCAAGACAACTCTGGGGAGCTGCGCTCGCCGGCCAGCTGGTGCTGGCACCGCGGGTTTCCGCGCAAGCGCACCACATTCGCTGGTGGGAGGCGGCCATCGCCGTCGGCACCATCGGCGTCGTAAGCGCGTTCGACCATGGTGCCGACGGCTGGGTGCAGGACCACCGCTCGGCCGGCAGCGACAGGGTCGCGCGGGTGTTCAAATCCGGCGGCGAACCGGTGGTCGTCTTCGGCATCAGCGGCGGGATTCTCGCGGCCGGGGTCATCAGCGGTCGGCCGGCGCTCGAGCGGCGCGGCGGCCGGGTGCTGGCCTCCGTCATCGCCGCCGGGCTGACCACCGGCGCGCTGAAGGAGATTACCGGCCGGTTCCGGCCCGATAACACCTCCGATCCGTACGTCTTTCACCCCTTCACCAATCACGACGCCTTTCCCTCGGGACACGCCACCATGGCGTTCGCGCTCGCGACGTCGCTCTCGGCGGAGATCGACCGCCCCTGGGCGACCGCGCTCCTGTACGCCGGTGCGACCGGAACCGCCTGGTCACGCCTCAACGATCACAAGCATTGGTTGTCCGATGTCGTCGCCGGCGCGACGGTGGGCGTGACGGCGGCAAATGTGATCGAGGGCCGCTGGCGCATCTTCGGCCTCGGCCCTCCGCGATTTCTCGTCGACCCGCACGGCGCCCGCCTGGAGTGGCGCGCCGCATTCTAGAGTTACAGTTTGAGCCGGGGCGGGATTTCGACCAGCTCGCGCACGAGCGCCTCGAGGCGATCCGCCAACGCCTCGCACTCGCGCAGGCGTTTCGTGCTGCTGCGGCGATACACCATGCGGGCCGTGAGATAGGTGATGCCAAGCCATACCGGAATGACCGTCACGACCGCGGCACCCACCAGGTGCAGGGCGCCCACACCCACGCCGAGGATCGGACCCATGCCGCCTCCCCCCATCCCGCCACCGATCCCGCCATACACCGCCCCGATGAGCTGACTCATGTTCTCTTGAATGGTGATGCGCGTCTGCCCGCGGCGAACTGAGACGGAGACCTCCAGGTCACGCCGCAGCGCCTGACCGCGCGTCGCGATCCACGAAAACGACCGGCCGAACTGGCTGACCTGCCCCGCGTTGCGCAGCACGCGCCGGATCTCTTCGACGACGCTCGGATACTCGGACTCCGGCAGCTCGCCATCGACGACACGTTCGAAGAAGACCTCTGTCGGACCCGATACCCAGTGATTGGTGCGGTTGGGCCCCAAGGCGCCGGGCGTGACATACGGTGCCTTGAGCGAGTCCGCCGCGGCCCGCACCACTTCCGGCGCGACCCCGACCTCACCAGCCAACGCCTCGACACCGCCGATCGTCATCGCGCCGGAGGCGGTCTTGTTCGCCTCCAGTTCCGTGGCGCGTTTGACAATCTCCTGAACCTCATCCTTGTCGTAGCGCCGGCGTGCACCCGATCCACTGCGCACCAACTCGTCCATGAGCGCCGCGGTCGTCGCGGTCCGCTGGTCGTGACGGATCGCCAACCCGCGTACCAGCGCGCCTTCGACTCTCGAGCCGAGACCCGTCAGCCGGGTCCGATGGCTCGCCGAGGCCTCGAGGAAGCGACCCGCCCGTACGGCATCCTCGGTCGGCCAGCGTCCCGGGACGTCGCCCACGAGCATCTCGTACACGACGACCGCGAGGCTATAGACATCTGTGCGCTCATCGAGCTCGGTCAAACCGGCCGCTTGCTCCGGACTCATGTACCCGGGCGTACCGAGCGGGAATCCGGTGCGTGTGAGGTTCGCGCCGCCCGCGGTGCTCACGGCCTTCGCGATCCCGAAATCGGCAACGATCGGATGGCCCTGCGAGAACAGGATGTTCTCCGGTTTGATGTCGCGATGCAGGACGCCCATGCGATGCGCGTATGACAGGGCGTCCGCGACCGGTTCGGCGATCGCGAGCGCCTGTTGCGGCGACAGGGAACGCCGCGGCGGCCCCTCCAGCTGCTGCCGCAAGGAGGCGCCCTCGATGTACGGCATGACGTAATAAAGGAAGCCGCCCGCTTCGCCGGAATCGTGCAGCGCGAGGATATGCGGGTGCTGCAGGCGGGCGGCGATCTGAATCTCTTTTAGAAACCGCTCGACGCCGAGGAATGCCGCCAGACCTGGGAGGAGCACTTTGAGGGCTACCGCGCGGTGATGTTTCTTGTCGTCGGCCAGGTATACGGTCGCCATCCCGCCCCGGCCGAGCACGCGACGCAGCGTGTAGCGGTCGGCGACGGCGGCTTCGAGATCGGCGGGAATCTCCACGCTACGCAGCTTCGGCCGTCTGGGTTACCGCGCGGGAGGCGTCGTACTCACCTTCCCAGCGAGCCATCACGACGGTCGCCAGGCAGTTGCCGATGAGGTTCACCGTGGTGCGCGCCATGTCCATGAGCACGTCCACGCCGATCAAGGCGATCGCGGCCTCGCTGGGCAAATTGAACGACGCCACGGTGCCCATGAGAATCACGAGCGACGCCCGCGGCACGCCGGCGACGCCTTTGCTCGTCAACATCAGCGTGAGCATCATCAGCAACTGCTGGCCGAGGGACAGCGAAATCCCGCTCGCCTGCGCGACGAAGATCAACGCGACCGACAGGTAGAGCGTGCTGCCGTCCAGGTTGAACGAGTATCCGGTCGGCATTACGAACGCGACGATGCGGCGCGGAACGCCGAGCGCTTCCATGCGCTCCATGGCTTTCGGCAGCGCCGCTTCAGACGAAGCGGTCGAAAACGCGATCAGCGCCGGCTCCTTCACCGCGGCGATGAACGCGCCGATCGGGACGCGCGCGGTGCGCGCGACCGGGTACAGCACGAACAGGCCGAACACGACGAGGGCGACGTAGAGCGTGACGACCACCAGGGCCAGGCTTTGGAGGTTTCTGAGACCACCCGGTTTGCCCACCGTCACCGCCAGTGCCGCGGCGACGGCGAATGGCGCGAACTTCATAACGATCCCCGTAAACTTGAACATGACATCGGCAACGGCCTCGCAGAACCCGAGCATCGTCTCCTTGGGCCGGCCGCGCACCTGCGTCAGGCCGATCGCGAACAGGACCGACCACAACACGATCTGCAGCATTTCGTTGCGCGCCGCCGCGTCGAAGAAACTCTGCGGCACGATGTGCTCGAGGACGCTGGCGAACGTGACGGGCTCACTCGCCAGCGGCGCGGCGCCGGCTGCGGGAGCGGCGAGTGCGGCACCCACGCCGGGCTTCATGACGTTGACCGTCAGCAGGCCGAGGAAGAGGGCCAAGGTAGTGACGATTTCGAAATAGATGATCGACTTCAGGGCGAGCCGGCCGACGCGCTTCATGTCGTCGCCGTGCCCCGCGATACCGACGACCAGGGTGCCGAAGATCAACGGCACGATGATCGACTTGATGATCCGAATGAATGCGGTGGA
>Ga0137399_10001542_pt1 | contig 10674 bp, 10 predicted proteins | sample czorhiz316metaG_FD_104810 | JGI IMG/M metagenome (GOLD analysis project Ga0137399, IMG submission 104810) | Vadose zone soil microbial communities from Angelo Coast Range Reserve, California, USA - czorhiz3.16 metaG | ecosystem: Environmental > Terrestrial > Soil > Vadose zone | place: USA...
ATTCTCAAGGTTAGCTACAAGACGTTGCTCAACAAGATCTGCGAATGTGGGCTCACGCCCCCTTCGCGCCGAGCACGCTAAACCGCCGATTCCCCACGTGCTCCGGGTGCCGTGATGCCTCTCGTCCCCGGCGAGTGTCGTGCCGCCCGAACGGCTCCGGATGGCGATGATCTTCCAGAGCTACGTCCTCTGGCCCCCCATGCTGTGCAGAACGTCGCTTCGGTCTCCGGTTTAAGCCGGGAGTGTCGAAGGTCGTTCGGGCTCGCCGAGTGACGAGATGCACCTGATCGTCCAACTGGTCGGCTTCAAATCGTGGTATCCCAGGCGGAGCTATCTGGCGGCCAGCAGCGGCGGGTCGGGCGGCGCGGGCGCCTCGTCGTGGAGCCTGAAATCCACCTGCTCGACGAGCCTCTGAGCAACTTCGACGCTAATCTGTGAAAGGAAATGTGATTTTTGAGTCGGCGTTTCCACCCACGACCAGGCGGAGGCGATGGTTATCTCCGTACAGATCGGGTCGGCGGCGGATCTCTTTCGGAGCCCGGGGGACGAGCTGCGTCGCCGAGTCCATCGGCATTGCGAACCTGTTGGACGCCAGGGCGGCCGCGAGCCGCCAGTCTCCGCGCGCGACTCGCTTCGGCTCCGCCCGGCACGCAGCGCGGGCCGGCGCGAACGTGCTCCAGCGCGCAAGGTATCTGGGGACGTGGGCGATCGAGTATCGGGTCTTGGTAAACGGAAGCGATCTGGTCAGTTAGTGGCAAACTTCAGCCAGAGGTAACCGACCCTGTGGGCGGAGGACATCGGCGATGGTGACGATCGAATCGACTGCTGAGGTGGCGGCGAAGGTATACGAGACCATGGAGCGCAATCTCGCGATTGTCCGCCGCCGACTGGGCCGGCCGCTGACCCTGGCCGACAAGGTCTTGCTGGGCCACCTCGACGATCCGGAGCACCAGGACATGGAGCCGGGCAAGAGCTACCTGATGCTTCGCCCCGACCGGGTCGTCCTGCAGGACGTGCTCGGGCAGACCGCGATGCTCCAGTTCATGCAGACCCGGCGGCAGGCCGTCGCCGTGGCGACGACGATCCACTGCGACCATCTCATCCAGGCCCGGGTCGAGGGAAGCGCGGACCTTCGCGAATCCCTCGCCGAGAATCAGGAGGTCTACGAGTTCCTCCGCTCGGCGGCGGCGAAGTACGGCGCCGGCTTCTGGGGCCCGGGTGCCGGGATCATTCATCAGGTGGTGCTGGAGCAGTACGCCTTCCCCGGCGCCCTGATCATCGGGACGGACTCCCACACTCCCAACGCCGGCGGGCTCGGCGCCTGCGCCGTCGGTGTCGGGGGGGCCGACGCCGTCGAGGTGATGGCGGGGCTGCCCTGGGAGGTTCTCTATCCCCGGCACATCGCGGTCTACCTGACGGGCAAGCTGAGCGGATGGACGGCTCCGAAGGACGTCATACTCTACGTGGCGGGCCAGCTGACGGTGTCCGGCGGCACGAACGCCATCGTCGAGTACATCGGCCCGGGCGCCCGGACGATCAGCGCGACCGGCAAGGCGACGATCACCAACATGGGCGCCGAGCTCGGCGCGACGACCTCCATGTTTCCCGTGGACGAGCGCATGGCGACCTACCTGCGGGCGACCGGGCGCGGCGATGTGGTGCCGGCGGCGACGCGGTACCCGCACCTGCTGGCGCCCGACAAGGAGGTCGAGGACAGCCCCGAGAAGTACTACGACCGCGTCGTGCGGCTCGACCTGTCGGCGCTCGAGCCGTACGTGGTGGGACCCCACTCGCCGGACCGGGCGCGTCCGATCGGCAAGCTCGCGGCCGAGGTGTCGGACAAGGCCAACGGCTTTCTCGACAAGATCTCGACGGCCCTCATCGGTAGCTGCACCAATTCCTCCTACGAGGACATGAGCCGGGCGGCGGACGTCGCCGAGCAGGCCAAGGCGCACGGTCTCAAGACCGCCACGCCGTTCCTGGTCACGCCGGGCTCCGAACAGGTGCGCGCCACGATCGAGCGCGACGGCCAGATGCAGTCGCTCAAGGACATCAACGGAGTCGTGCTGGCGAACGCGTGCGGTCCCTGCATCGGCCAGTGGCGGCGGTCCACCGACGAGGCGGCGGTGCCCAACACGATCGTGACCTCGTACAACCGAAACTTCCCGCGGCGCAACGACGGCCAGCCGACCACGATGAACTTCATCGGCAGCCCCGAGGTCGTGACCGCCTTCGCCCTGGCCGGGCGGCTGTCGTTCAATCCGATCACCGATACCCTCACCGGCGCCGACGGCAAGCCGTTCAAGCTCGCCCCACCGAAGTCCGCGCCCGAGGTTCCGGCGAAGAACTTCGATCGCGGCCGGCCGGTCTACGTCGCTCCGCCCGCCGACGGCAGCGGTATCACGCTGCAGGTCGATCCGCGGAGCGAGCGGCTGCAGCTGATGGAGCCCTGGCCCGCCTGGGACGGCCAGGACTTCAAGGACATGCCCGTGCTCCTGAAGACCAAGGGCAAGACAACGACCGATCACATCTCGCCCGCCGGAAGCTGGCTTCGCTACCGGGGCCACCTCGACAAGTTCAGCGACAACATGTTCATGGGCGCGATCAACGCCTACACGGGCGAAGCGGGAAAGGGTAAGAACGTCCTGACGGGCGAGACCGGCCAGACGATCTCCGCGGTCGCCCGGAGCTATAAGGCGCGAGGCGTCAAGTGGGTCGTCGTCGGGGACGCCAACTACGGCGAGGGCAGCAGCCGCGAGCACGCGGCGCTCTCACCGCGCCTCCTGGGCAGCGCGGCCGTCATCGTCAGGAGCTTCGCGCGGATCCACGAGTCGAACTTGAAGAAGCAGGGGTTGCTGGCGCTGACGTTCCAGAGCCCCGGCGACTACGACCGCATCCGGGAGGACGACCGGCTGAGCCTCGTCGGACTGAGGGACATGGCGCCGGGCAAGCCCGTAGAATGCATCGTGAAGCACGCCGACGGGACGAGCGAGACGCTGCGGCTGTCGCACTCCTTCAGCGCGTCGCAGCTCGAATGGTTCCGGAAGGGCTCCGCGCTCAACCTCTTCCACGGAAAGTAGCGCCGGAGCGGTCCCTCAGAGCTCCCACGGGGGTTCGATCGTCATCGGCAGCTCGAGGACGGTCGGCCCCTCGGCGGCCAGCGCGCTCCTGATCGCAGCACCGAGCGACTCGACGCCGTCCACGCGCTCGCCGCGCGCCCCGAACGCCCGGGCGAGCGCCGGAAAGTCGGGGTTCGTGAGGTTCGTTTCGCCCCAGCGCCCCTCGAAGAGCGTCTGCTGGAGCCACTTGATCGCGCCGTAGCGGTCGTCGTTCATGACCAGGAATACGACGGGCAGGCGGTACTTCACCGCTGTCGCCAGCTCGTTGACCGAATACATGAAGCCGCCGTCGCCGACGACGCAGATCACCGGGCGATCGGGGCGGGCGATCTTCGCGCCGATCGCCGCGGGCACCCCGTAGCCGAGGGTGGCCGAGCCCACCGGATAGAGAAACGTCCGCGGCAGCAGAACCGGGAACCGCCACTCCATCCAGTAGTTGATCCCGGTCTGGTCGTTGACCACGATCGCGTCGTCGGGAAGCGCGGCGCGCAGCGTCTCGATGAGACGCGCGATCGCCTCGGTGTACCGCGCATTGGCGGCCCCGCGGAGCTCGGCGCGCCAGCGATGGTCTCAGCTGTCCCGCGGGTAGCCTGGGCCGAGTCTCTGCAGTACCCGCGTGAGCCCGTCCCGCGCGTCGCCGACGATCCCGAGCTGAGGCTTGAAGAGCCGGCCGAGCACGGTCGGATCGAGATCGAGATGGATCAGCGTCTGCGCCGCGCTGAACGAGAGGTTCAGCAGCAGTCCCTGCGTCGAGCGATGAGCGAATCGACAGCCGACGGCCAGGATGACGTCGGCGGCCCGGATGACCGCGTCGGTCGCGCGTCCGTTCGGCAGGACGCCGTGCCACAGCGGATCCCGCTCGGTGATCGCTCCCCGCCCCATCACCGTGGTGATGACCGGCGCGCCCAGGCGGCGCGCGAGGCCGACGAGCTCGGCCTCCGCCCCCGCGGCGATGACGCCGCCGCCGGAGATGAGCAAGGGCTTCGTGGCGCCGCCGAGGAGCCGCACGGCCTCGCGGATCTCGTCCACGTGGCACGGCGGCCGGCGCCCGTGCCCGCCGCTCCGCGGAGCGGCGTCGAAGCGCGCGGTCAGGAAGTCGTTGGGGATCGAGATCGCGATCGGCCCGGGACGTCCGGTCCGCAAGAGGTCGAACGCGCCGTGCACGGTCGTCGGAATCGCCGAAGCCTCCGTGACCGCTTCCGCCCAGCGGGTGACCGGCTTGAAGCACTCGATCTGGTTCGGTACCTCGTGGAGCGAGCCGATGTCGCGCCCGACCAGGGCCGACGCGACATCCGACATCACGACCAGCACCGGCATCGATCCGGCGTACGACTCGACCAGCGGGGTCAGCGCGTTCGTCGCGCCCGGGCCCGTCGTGACGAGGACGACGCCGGGCGACCCCGAGGCGCGCGCGTAGCCGTCGGCCATGAAGGCCGCGCCGGCCTCGTGGCGCGCGAGCACGTGGGTGACGTCCGTCTGCCTGAGCAGCGCGTCGTAGACGGCGAGGTTGTGGACGCCGGGGATTCCGAAGACGTGTCGCACGCCCTCGGCGCGAAGGGCGGCGACGACCCACTCCCCTCCGGTTCTCACAGCATCGGCTTGAAGCCGCGGTCGATCGCGACGTCAACCAGCGACGGCCCAGGGCCGGCCAGGCACGCGGCCAGCACGTCGCGCAGCTCCCCGGGCTTCTCCACGCGCTCGGCGCGGACGCCGAGCGAGCGGGCGAGCCCGGCGTAGTCGATCTCCGGCGAGACCAGGTCCATGCCGGGATAGATCCCGCGCTTGGCCGAGGCCAGGTCGAGACTCAGCATTCCGGATTTGAGAATCGCGTACGAGGAATTGTTGGGAACGACGTACGTGATCGGAAGACGATAGTGCGCGGCCGTCCACAGCGCCTGGGGCGCGTACATGACCGAGCCGTCGCCGATCGTGGCGACGACCTTGCGGCCGGGCGAGCCGAGCTGGACGCCGATCGCCGCTCCCATCCCCCACCCGAGCGTCCCGGTCTTGGAGCCGTAGAACGACCCGGGTGTCGCGAACGGCATGTACCGGAGGACGAACGGCAGCGACGTCGCCGACTCGTCGACGACGATCGCGTCCGCCGGAAGCAGCGAGGCGAGCGTGTGCATGAGGTGCGCCTGGCCGATCGGCACGCGCTCGGCCTCGCTCCGGGCGGCGTCGCTCACGCGCTTCATCATGTCGCCGCGCGCGGCGCCGATCTTTCCCACGCGCGCCGCGGCCGCCGTCTTCTCCGCCTCCGTGAGCCTGGCCCGCAGGGCGTCGGTCAGCTCCGCCAGCGCCGCCTTCGGATCGGCGGCGATGCCGAGCGCGACCGGGTAGCTGCGGCCGATCTCCCACGGGTCATCGTCGATCTGGACCACGCGGAGACCGCGCGGAAACGGCGTGCCCTCGGTGTGCAGGAACCAGGTGAAGACGTTGGCGCCGACGATCAGGAGCGCGTCGCACTCCTCGAGCGCCCGGCGCACGCCGGCCGGCGACGGAAAGAGACCGCCGCGCCAGAGCGCGTGGTTGCCCGGGAAGCTCGTGCGCCGGTAGACCGGCTCGCCGTGGACGCGAGCGCCCAGGAGCTCGGCCAGCGCGGTCAGCTCGCCCACCGCGTGGGCGCGCGCCACGCCGTCGCCGGCGATGATGATCGGATTGCTGGCCCCGGCCAGAAGCTCGGCGGCATGCAAGAGCGCCGCGGGCTCGGGCCGGCTCTTCGCGGCGATCGCCGGCGAAGGCGCCCCGGTATCGTCGATCGCGGGGCCCATCAGGTCCATCGGCATCGAGAGGAACACCGGCCCGGTCGGCGGCGTGAGCGCCACCTTGAGCGCGCGCCGCAGCGCGACCGGGGCGTCCTCGGGCCGCCGGATCTCGTGGGACCACTTGGTGAATGGCTCGGCCATCCGCGCGAGGTCGCCGGCGAGAATCGGCTCGTGCATGAGAAAGCGCGTGTCCTGCTGTCCGGCCGTCACCACCAGGGGTGACTTGGCCCGTGCGGCGTTGTGCAGGATCGACAAGCTGTTCGCGAGGCCGGGCGCCACGTGAACGTTGACGACGCCCAGGTGCCCGGAGGCCTGCGCGTAGCCGTCGGCCGCCGCCACCGCCGTGGCCTCCTGCAGCCCCAGGACGTATTCGAGCGCCGAGTCGGGCAAGGCGTCCAGGAACGGCAGCTCGGTGGTACCGGGGTTGCCGAAGAGGTAGCGGACACCCGACGAGTGCAAGATCTCCATGAGCACGGCGGCGACGTTCATGCGCCGAGAATACTACCCGATCGTCGGCCCGGCCGGGAAGAGCGCGCGGAGATCACTTCGGCCGCGGCGTCGGCGTCGCGGGCCCGAAGGAGAGGTACTTCGCGTCAATGGCGTCCCGGATCGCCGCCGGCGACTTGCCCTCGGCCGTCAGGCGCATCACGTCACGCGTGATGTCCAGACACAACGTTCAGGTGGCGGCGTGGCTGGTGAAGGTGACCTGGTCTCCACGCTCGGCCTTCACGTAGCAGGATCGATTCGAGGTGTGTCCGAACCGCTCGCAGCCGCAGGTGCACGGGATCGACGAGAGGGTGTCCCCCTTCTCGACCGCGAAGGCGTAGAGCCGGGCTGCGTCGCCCGTCGCGGCAAAGACGGGGAGCTTGCCTCGCGCGAGCGTCTGGTTCTCGTCGCCGATGGAATCGACGGTCACCGGCTGCGCGGCCGCCGACAGCCACCAGGCGACGCCGCCGGCGGTCAGTACCAGCGCGAGGACGAGGGCGAGCGTACGCGTCATGCGCCTCTCTGAAGCGGATATGCCCGGCCGCCCAGGCGCAGCGTGCCGCGTCCCGTGCTCTCGTCGTAGTCGGCGAGCGCCAGCAGCTGGAACGCCGCGGCACGGCTCAAGCGCGCCTCGAAGGCGCCGTTCCTGACGGCGCAGTACGGAACATCGTCATGCCCCACGCGCAGCGTGGCCGGCTCGACGTCGGTGTCGGTTCCGTCGCTCAGGATCGCGTGAAGCGTCTCGCCGCGCCGCTCGATCCGCGCGACGACGAACGGCTTGTCCTCCACCTCGACCGGGATGCGAACGCGCGTCTGGATGTAGTAGCCCGCGGCGTCCTGTTTGAGCCCGGATCTGAGGTTGGCGAGGATCCCCGCGTGCGTGATCTCGACGTCGTCGTCGAACCAGTCGCCGTTCAGGTCGACCCGAAGCTTCGGCAGCTGCCACTGACTTGCCTCGGGGTCTTCCGTCGCCGTCACTCGAGCACCACGCTGGCAAAGGACACGACCCCGTTGGGATCGGGCCACTGACCGTACCGCTTCACCTCGCCGGCGGCTCCGCCGAGGATCCGCAGCAGTGCGTAGATCGGCGAGAAGCCGCAGATGCGACGCCGGTCGCCGTCACCCGCGACCGATTCGAAGAACGCGGCGGCGTCCCCGGCCGCCACCGTCTCGAGCATCTCCCCGTCCTCGCGCTCGATGCGCGCGAGCTCGAGCGCCGAGACGGGCTCGGGGTCGCCGAAGCGGGGGCCCATGTGGGCGAGGTCGGCGCCCGCGATCAGCGCCACCCGGCGCCCGCTCGCCGCGATCGTCTCCGCGACCGCCTCCAGGAATCGCGGGACGCGCGGGTCATCGTCGGGCCGCCGCCCCGACAGCATCGCCTCGTGCGCGAAGCTCGCCAGCACCGGGACGATCGTCACCTTGCGCCGGCTCGCGTAGAGGTAGCGGAGGAAGACGGCCTGGAACTCGATCGAATGCTCGATGCGATGGGCCAGCTCGGATCCGAAGCAGTCCTGGCGGGCTCGCGCCGCCAGGGCGTCCACGAAATCACGGTCGACCGGGGCGTCGCCGAGCGGGCTCGCGTAATCCTTCCGCGTGAGCGCGAAGGGATGCTCCATGCCGCCGTGGCAGGTGCCGAAGATCACGAACAGGTCGGCCTGGCTCCGCTCGGCCAGCTCGCGATAGGCCCACGCGTACGCCGGACCGCCGCGGTGGAAATCGATGTGGGGCGCGATCACCGCCCGCACCTCTGTCCGGAGCGCCCCGTGCTCGTCGATCGCCCCGGGGCCGTCTGGCGGCGTGAAGAACCCGTCGATCATCGCGCGGAGCTCGCTCCCTTCGCCGGCGTATGCCGAGCCGGCGTGGGTCGCCGGCCGGGTCGGGGCGGCGAGAAAGCCGTCGTCGATGGCGGCGCGCCGCTCCGCGAAGCCCGGGCTCTCGAGGAAACCCTGCTCGTCGAGAGTCTCGGCGATCTGCTCGATCTGTCGCCGATCGACGAGCTGGCCGTGACGGCGCATCACGGCCTCCTGGATGTCGGCGATCGTGTGCTCGCCGTCGAAGAGCGACACGATGTCGAGCAGCGGCCCGTGCAGCAAGGCGATGGCCGACGTGTAGCCGGCGGGATCGCGCAGCGCCACGCACTGCCGGCCCTCGTGCTCGACGGGAAACGCCTCGACCCGGCGCAGGCGCGGTGCGGGCTCGCTCATGTCCCGAGATAGGTCAGCGCCGAGGCGACGTAGATCTTCGCCGCGTCGACGAGCTCGGCGATCTCGACGTACTCGTCGACCTGATGGGGGATCCGTCGGCCTCCCGGTCCGCAGGTGACGATGGGGATGCCGAGCTGCATCCGGAGGATCGTCCCGTCGGTCGAGCCGGGGACGCCGCCGAAGACCGCGCGCCGGCCCGTCGCCTGACGGACGCCCGCCACGACCGCGCGCACGAGCGGCTCGCTGCGCTCGACCTTGGTCGCCAGCCGGAAGCCGCTCACCGGCTCCCACTCCACGACGCTGCCGGGGCATCGCGCCATCACGCGCCGGCAGGTGGCGTCGATCTCGGAGGCCACTGCGGCCTCGTCCGGTCCCGAGGTGAGCCGGATGTCGAGGAGTGCCTTGACGCGCGAGGGGATGACGTTGGCCTGTTCGACTCCCTGCACCGGTGCCCGCACGACGGTCGGCGTCACCGTCGGCGGGCGCAGATGGGGGCTCTTGCGGCAGAGCTTGCGGAAGCGGCGCTCGAGCGCGGGCACCTCCTGCAGCAGGGCGCCGAGCGCGGTGATGGGATTCACGCCGGCCTCGGGCATCGCCCCGTGAGCCATGCGACCGCGAATGGCGATCCGCGCCCAGACGACGCCGCGCTGCTCGAGACACACCTCGTTCTGCTCCGGCTCGCAGACGATCGCCGCGCTCAGCCCGCGGCCGATCGGGGTCGTGCAGAGGTGCTTGACGCCGATCATCTCCCCTTCTTCGTCGACGAGCGCGCCGAGTACGAGTCGCCCGCCGAGCGCCGTCCCGCTGCGCTTGATGGCGGCCGCTGCGATCATCATCGCGGCGACGCCGCCCTTCATGTCGGCGGCGCCCCGTCCGTAGATGCGCCCGTCGGCCAGCTCGGCGGCGAAGGGCGGATGCGTCCACTCGGCCGGATCGCCCTCCGTGACGACGTCCGTGTGGCCTTCCAGAAGGAGGCTGCGTCCGCCTTCGGCCTCGCCCAGCCAGGCGAGCACGTTGGGCCGGCCGGGCGCGACCTCCTGCACCTCGAGATCAAACCCCTCCTTGGTCAGCCAGGCTTCGACGTAGCGCGCGACGGCCGCTTCGGTGGCCGTCGGATCTCCCGGGCGGACGACGCTGGGAATGCGAACGAGCTCTCGGGTGAGCTCGATGAGCTCCGCTTCGTCGATGCAGGTTAGGGCGGCTTTGATCGCCGCGACGCCCGCGCGGGCCACGCGGGATTACTCGTGGGGAAAGGACAGGATGATGGCGTCGAGCCGGATGACCCGATACTCCTCGCCGCCGATGTAGAAGTAGTGTCCCTCCACCTCTTCGGCCGACTCTTCGAAGGCGACGACGACCTTGAGCTCGGGCATCTCGCGGAATGCGTTGGCGCCCTCGTCGAATCCGTCGCCGCGCGCGATCACCTCGCCGTAGCGGATCGGCGAGCCTTTCGGACAGTGCACGCGAACGTCGGCGGGGCCCTCGACCATCAGACGCACCAGGAGATTGATTCCATAAACCTGGATCGGGATGGGAGGTGTCATCGATGCCACTATACCATGGGGCTCGCGGCCTTCTCCGACGGTGGAGCCGCGCTCCGGCGCGTCAGGTGTCTCGCGCCTCGTGCGGTGTCCCGCTCTCCAGCGGCGGCTGCACCGGATACTCCGCCACCGCGAGCTCGCGCGGGGTCTGATCGATGGGCTCGAGCGCGGGCGCTTCCTCGGCCGGCGTCGCGGCCAGCTCGCGAAGCCGCCGCGCCGCCGGCAGGACGCGCGACTCCAGTGAGCCCACCGCCTGGTTGTAGGCGGTGGTGGCGCGTCCCAGCGCGCCGCCGACGTCGGCGAAGTATCTCAAGAAGGTCGCGACGCGCTTGTACAGCTCGCGCCCCTCGGCGGTCACCAGCTGCGCGTCGGCAGCCAGCCGATCCTCGCGCCACCCGAGCTCGACGGCCCGGAGCAGCGCGACCAGCGTCATCGGCGACGCGATCGCCACGCGCCGTCCCATCGCGTCCTCGATCAGCGCGGGATCGGCCTCGACCGCCGCGCCGAAGAAGGATTCACCCGGGATGAACAGGACGATGCGGTCGATCGCCTCGTCGAG
>Ga0137399_10001544_pt1 | contig 10670 bp, 12 predicted proteins | sample czorhiz316metaG_FD_104810 | JGI IMG/M metagenome (GOLD analysis project Ga0137399, IMG submission 104810) | Vadose zone soil microbial communities from Angelo Coast Range Reserve, California, USA - czorhiz3.16 metaG | ecosystem: Environmental > Terrestrial > Soil > Vadose zone | place: USA...
ACTCACTCTTTGATCTTGGAGGCCAGCTCTTCGGCCGGGTAAGTCCAGATTTCAGCGAGGGTGGGATGATAGTGCGGCATGGCAGCCAGTTGGTGGACTGTCATGCGGCTGTGCATGGCGGCAATGATTTCATGGATCAATTCGCCACCCAGAGGGCCTACACAACATCCGCCTATGATCTCGCCGTTGATTGGGTCGGCCAACAATTTCACAAAGCCGTCCCTGGCTTCCATGATTAGAGACTTGCCATGGTCGCGGAAGGGATAGCTTGCGACCAGGTACGGGATGTTGCGGACGTGCGCGCGTTTCTCGGTGAGTCCGACGGTGGCAATCTGCGGGTCGGTGAAAATCACTTCGGTCAGGAGCCGGTAGTCCATTCGCTTCATCTGGCCGGGATGGGCGATATTGTGCGCGGCGATTTCGGCTTGCTGGACGGCGATGTGGACAATCTCGTGCAGGCCGGCGCAGTCACCGGCTGCGTAGATGTGTGGAATTGTGGTTTGCATCTGCGCGTTGGTCGCAATGCGGTGATATTCGAGTTGCACACCAATATGCTCAAGCCCGAGACCGGCCACATTCGGGATTCGGCCAAGAGCGAAGAAGACCTCATCGGCATTGGCGTGGATGGTTTGTTGCTCATGCACGAAGATAACTTCCTTTTGGCCAGCGGAACACCGCGCGTCGAGCAGCTTGGTTCGAGTGTAAACGACGATGCCTTCCCGTCGAAAGACCTTCTCCAATTCGGCAGCGGCATCCGAATCAAATTCATGGAGGACGTGGGGACTGCGCTGAATGAGGGTGACTTTAACTCCGAAGCGGGCGAAAAACTGGGCGAACTCGACGGCGACGGCCCCCCCGCCCAGAATGATCAGGGAGCCGGGCAGATGAGTCAACTTGAGGGCGGTGTCACTGTTAAGACAATCAATCTCGTTAAGTTGGGGCAAAGGTGAAGGAGCGAAAGTCGAGCCGGTGGCGATGAGAAAGTCTTTGGCAGTAAGTTTGGTGGGCAGATGCCGCGGGTGTTTGTGGCCGCCGGCAGTCGGCGCGGAAATCAGAGCTTCTTTACGCTCGCGGCTGTGACTGCGATGCGGAAGGAGCTCGAGGGTGTGGGCGTCAGTGAATCGAGCGTGAGCGCGGAAGAAGGCGAATTTGCCGTTGGTGAGTTGCTGTTCCCGAAAATCAGCGAATTCCTTGATAAGAGCGTTTTTTCGCGCCATGACTTCGGAAAAATTGAAACTGAGTTCGCGCTTGTGAATGCCCCAAATCTCGGCTTGATCGGCCAGATGCATGACTTCGGCAGCGTAGAGCAGAGCTTTGGTAGGCATACAGCCGCGCAGAATGCAGAGGCCGCCGACGTCCTCCCCGCCTTCAATCACGACGGTTTTGACGCCGTCGGCACTGGCGGTGCGAGCAGCGGCGTAACCGGCGCTGCCCCCGCCGATGATCGCGAGGTCGAAGTCGAAATGGCGCTTTGTCTCGCTCACGTTCTGAGCATGGGTGATGGGCGCAGGACTGGCAAGCGACGCGTGATGAGTGAAACGTGATGCGTGAAATGGAGCCGCACCACCAAGCCGGAGCGCGGACTCCTGTCCGCGGCAACGCCCGAATACGCGGATGCTCGATTTCTCCCGACACTCTACGCGACCGGACGTTTATGCGGACACGATTGACTGACACGAATGTCCGCGCTCCGGTCCGACTTTTGCAACGGCCTCTAGCTGGTTACCGTGCGATTCCGCCGCCAGGAGCGCAGGCCTTTTGCGCCGAAAGCCAAAGCGCCGAGTGCGAGAAGGGCCATCGGCGCCGGTTCGGGAACGACACCGGTCGGGAGGTGAGCCCCAGTAGTGTCCCAAGCGTAACCTAATAATGTCACGACTGGCCCACTATTATTGGGTGGATTCGAGAGGTTCAACTCGACCCATCCGTAAATCAGCTTATTGTTTTGCGTGCTGTCTTTGAAAATAAAGGGGAAATACTTCTGATCAAAACTCTCCGGGGCATGGCCAAAGGAGGCGGCCCTGGCAACAGTGCCAAATTGGGAAATAACGGCCGGGTGTCGCTGTGAATCGGCTATTACTTGATCCCAAGTTAGCCCTGCACCGACAGGGATCACAAACGAAGAAGCAGTCTTCAACCTGACGTAACCAGCTTTTTGGCCGGCTGTGATAAAGTGAACCGTAAGGCTGGCGACCGTCGTCTTCCTCTCGTGACCCGAGAATCCTAAACGCGCAAAGCCGGGGAGGTTGTTAGTAAAGGAAGAGCCCATGTCGCCACTCACCGTTATTCCATTGGTGCTCAGATCGACAAATATAACATCGGCGTTACTCGTCTGAGGCATGGCGAGCGCTCCGGCGGCCAGGGCCAGGAGTGACAAAAGTTTGGAAGAATCCGCGTCGGGTCCGGTGGCTAAAGACATGGAGTGAACGTCTGAAAAATCATTTTTCATAGGTTGCCCGTTGTCGTTTCTAATTAGGTTCTTACTTGTGCTCGATTTTCCAGTGTTCTGCGATTATGTCAATGTCTTATTTTTTTCATGGCAGTATGGGTCAAGGACGGCGGGCGCCGGGGTCAGTCCGCATTTTTTTCGCCAACACAGACTCGAAAAAACGCCCTAATGGGTGACCCCGACGACCCGCCATCACTGAGATGAGCCCGGTGGCTAGCAACTTGTCGGCACTTCTTGAAGGACCTCGACGCAATGAGGGATGGCGCCGATGACAAAGCTGAGGCATTCGACGGCGCCACTCGGCTTGCCCGGAAGACAGATCACTAATGACTTATCCACTACCACGGCTAAATTGCGGGAGAGAATGGCATTGGGAGTAATTTTCATGGATTCCAAGCGCATGATTTCGCCGAAGCCGGGCAGTTCGCGGCTGCCGATTTCGCGGACCGCTTCGGGGGTGACATCGCGGAGGGCGACTCCCGTCCCGCCTGTGGTCAGTATGAGTTGAGAGCCGCTGGCGATTTGCTCGTGGACGGCACGCTGGATGTCGCGCTTTTCGTCTGGAACGAGTGACTCAGCGACAATGGTCCAGCCATAACCTTGGGCGGCTGTTCGGAGAGCCGGCCCGCCTAAATCGTCGTACAAGCCTTTCGAAGCGCGATCGGAGACGGTGATGATGCCAACGGGAATTTGCATAGTGCGTTAGACGTAATACGTGAAACGTGAAGTTTCAGCCTAATCTTTATCCATGTTTTGTTTTCGAGACCAGTTTAATACCAGTAATTTGCATCTTTTTATCCACGGCTTTGCACATATCGTAAATCGTAAGACCGGCGATGCTGACGGCGGCGAGGGCTTCCATTTCGACGCCGGTTTGGGCGGCGATTTTCGCTGAGGCTGATATGATGATGCGGTCTTGAGTTTTGGGAATATCAAAATTGACTTCGCAATGGGTGAGAGGCAAAGGATGACAAAGAGGGATCAGTTCCCCGGTTTTTTTGGCGGCGAGGATTCCTGCCAGCCGGGCGGAGGCAAGGACATTGCCCTTTGCGATGGTTTGGGACTCGATCAACCTTAGAGTGGCTTTTTGCAAACGAATCTCGCCACGCGCAACTGCTTCACGGGACATGATCGGCTTTGAAGAAACGTCCACCATGCGTATTTCGCCGCGCGGATCAATGTGAGTCAGTCGTTTCATAGTATCCGGCCAGTGACGGCGGGCGCGGGGTCAGTCCGCACTTTTTTCGCCAACACAGACTCGAAAAAAATGCAGGACTGACCCCGACGTCACGCTTCGACACTTTCTTTCCATTCCTTCACCACCGAGCGCATCTGCTCGGCCGCATTCAGTTTAGGTTTCACATGCTTGAGGCTATACCAGGGCAGCATGCCGAGCAGATCGGGCGTGACAAGGATCTGTCCATCGCAATCGGGGCCTGCGCCAATGCCGATGGTCGGAACGGGAAGACGTTGCGTCAACTCCTTCGCCACGCGTGGCGTCACCAATTCCAGCACGATGGCAAACGCGCCGGCTTTGACCAGCGCATCGGCATCAGCCAACAATGCCTGGTGCTCCGGTTCGCTCTTGCCCTTGACGTGGTAGCCCCCCTCCTCAAGCACATGCTGCGGAAGCATTCCGAGGTGTCCAAGAAAAGGAATGCCGCTGGAGATGATCGCCTGCACCTGGGGCAAAATCTCGCGTCCGCCTTCGGCCTTGACCGCTTCGGCCCCGGCTGTGACAAGCCTCTTGGCATTGGTCACGGCGCCCTCGATCGTTTCATAACCGCCATACGGCAGGTCGGCCACGACCAGAGCGCGTGGCTTGGCGCGCGCAACGGCGCGAACGTGGTGCTCCATATCCGCCATAGTAACTCGCGTCGTATCGGGATATCCGAGCACAACCATCCCTAGCGAATCACCGACCAGCATCAATGGGATGCCCACTTCATCCAACAACCGTGCCATCGGGAAATCATAGGCGGTCAGTGCAGGAATTTTTTCCCCTCGCGCCTTCATGGCTCGGATCATTTCCGCGGTTATCTTCGGGGCGGGCACTTTTGAAATGCGTGTAATCGTTGAATCCTCGCCTCTTGCCGCGTCATCCAGTCGCTCAAGATTTTCACATTTTAACATTTTGGACGGTTCACCGAGTCAATGGTTCTACAGGTTCTAAAAAAGCGGTGAGCGGACTTGTCGCGCTGGCGGTTTCCTGGGATGCGCCCAGGCCGCACTCAAAAGCGGTGCGGCCAGCCGCCACGGCCCATTTGAAGGCGGTGGCCATCCGGTTTGGATCGCTCGCAACCGCGACAGCGGTATTGACCAGCACCGCATCGGCGCCCATCTCCATGGCTTCAGCCGCATGGCTTGGAGCGCCGAGGCCCGCGTCCACGACGACTGGCACGGTGGCTTGCTCGATAATGATCCGGATTTGATCGCGGGTCTGGATGCCGCGATTGGAACCGATCGGCGAACCGAGTGGCATCACCGTGGCGGTGCCGGCATCCTGGAGGCGTTTGGCCAGCACAGGATCGGCATTGATATAAGGCAACACGGTAAAGCCTTCTTTCACGAGCATCTCAGCGGCTTTAAGCGTCTCGACTGGATCGGGGAGCAGATAGCGCGGATCGGGATGGATTTCCAGCTTGATCCACCTGGGCAGGCCGGCTGCCGCTGCCAGCCGGGCCAGGCGCACGGCTTCCTCCGCGTTCATCGCGCCACTGGTGTTCGGCAATAAGAGAAACCTGCTCGTATCTATGAATTCCAAAATGTTTGCAAAGGGATCTTTCCTGCCGCTCAAATCGGCCCGGCGCAGGGCGACAGTTACGATTTCGGCTCCGCTGGCCTCCAGCGCATCACGCATCGCTTCCGGCGAGGAAAATTTGCCAGTCCCCAGAATAAGCCTCGAGTGGAAACTCCGGCCCGCGATGTTCAGCGGTTGATATGGTAACACGAGCTAAAAATGAAAATCAAAGGCAATGCTCAAGGCATGGGTTTCCGTCGCGCCAAAACGCATCCGGTCGGACGAAGTCCCCTCCGAAAATTCAGCCTTCCATTCTGCGCCATCCGCGTGAAAATAATGATATTCCAGACTGAGACCCATCCGCTCATTGAGTTTGTAACGCAAGCCGGCGAATGCCTGGTAGGCAAAAACCGCGTCGGAATCCGAGCCGTGCATCGAGGTGCCGCCAATCGTGATTCTGTCGGCATCGATGACCGGGAAGGAACCGCCAACGCCGCCCCCAATATACGGAATCAACCTATTAGCGTGCGGACACTGCAACCGGACATTGAAGAGCAGCGGCACATTTGAAAACGTGGCATCGACTTGGGAGGCACCCGTGATGGTATCTATTTCATTAGCCATTACGCCACTTTCCACCTCGGCTGCAAACCAGTGGGTCAGATGATAGCCAGCCGCAATGCCAAAGCGGGCGCCGGGATCAAATTTCACTTTGCTGCCGGGCGCCAAAGGCTCGCCGAAGAATTCTTTCAAACTCGTATCGCGCGTCAATTCCCCGCCCACATCAGCCTTCACGTAAAATCGACCAGACTCCAACTGGGCCTGTGCTCCCAAGGGAGCAACGAGGGCCAGACCACCCAATGCAATCAAGATTCCCCGTAATCCGATATTCATTTTCATTAAAATCCCCTTTCAGAGTTGTGATTGTTGTATCCCGTTTCGCTTCCGATAGGCCCTGGGCGAAACATTGTCAAATAGATTATGAGGCCGTGTGCTGCCGGAGCTGCCGGAGCGCAGAGCCGGACACAAAACCACCCCTTTCTTGCCTTGGATGCACGACGACGAAGTCCCAAAAGTACTATCCGCGTCTGAGCCCGCCCGTCCCGTAAAAAGACAAAGACGAAAGCCTTTGACCGCCGCTCGCCCTTGCCCTAAGGTATCACCCCATAACAAAAGATCTCACTCAGAACGATCTGGAATCAACCGAGTAAACCGTGCCCGAACATTCTCCAATCTTGCTTGCCGAAGACAGAGAAGACGACATTCTCTTAATTCGCAAGGCGTTCGCCAGTGCGTACATACCCAACCCCCTTTACTTCGTCCGCGATGGCGAAGAAGCCATCGCCTATTTGCGTGGCGAAGGGACGTACGCGAATCGTGCTGAATTCCCTTTGCCCGATTTGCTCCTCCTGGATCTCAAGATGCCTCGCGTTGATGGCTTCGAAGTCCTGCAATGGATCCGTGAACAACCCTCGCTCAGCTCACTGCGTATTGTTGTCCTCACCTCGTCCGATCAGCTCCGGGACGTCAATCGGGCTTATCAGCTCGGGGCCAATTCTTTCCTGGTCAAACCCCTCGATTTTCAAAATTTCAGGAGCCTCAGCAAAATGATCGAGGGCTACTGGCTCAATACCAGCAAGGCTCCCGAAGTGTCCCGCCCAGAGCGCCTTGAGCCTTTCAAATCAATAACTCGCCGCCCTTCAGAATAGGACCCCGCATCCGGCTTTTCTTCGCTTTCAAATTCCGGGTTCCATTTTCACCCCTTCTCTGTTTGTACAGTTAGAACCACCAAAACCGCAGAACTCCTCTCCATCTGCCCCATAGGCTCATTCCTGTTATGATGACCGCGTCTTCTCTTTGGAGCTTGGCAGTTTGGGATTTTTTTGGGATTTGGATCTTGGATCTTGGGATTTCGAATCCGGGACTGCCGAGTTTGAACTTTTAACTTCACATTTCCGCCCTTAGCTTTGGCATATGTTCCGTCCCTGCATCGATCTGCACGAAGGAAAAGTGAAGCAAATTGTGGGTGGCACTCTCAGCGCCGGATCGTCCCAACTGAAAACCAATTACGTCTCGGATCGGCCGGCCTCGTGGTTTGCCGAACTGTACGAGCGTGATGGATTAAAGGGCGGGCACATAATCATGTTAGGCCCGGGAAATGAAATGGCGGCACGTTCCGCACTGCAGTCCTACCCGGGCGGACTACAAATCGGCGGCGGCATCACTTCCGAAAACGCACATGCATGGCTGGAAGCTGGCGCTTCGCATGTGATCGTCACTTCGTGGGTGTTCCGCGACGCTGTCGTTGATTGGGAACGGCTGCGGCAACTTTCGACAATCCTGGGCAAGGAACGCCTGGTCCTGGATTTGAGCTGTCGCCGGCGCGGACCTGATTATTTCGTGGTTACGGATCAGTGGCAGAAATTCACCGAAGTGCTCATCAGCCCGGAGAATCTGGAGAAGTTATCCGCGTGGTGCGCGGAATTTCTGGTCCATGCTGTTGATGTCGAAGGTCTTTGTAGTGGGATCGACAAAGACCTCGTGGTGAAGCTCAGTGAATGGTCGCCGGTTCCGGCAACGTACGCCGGAGGGGCCAGTTCACTTGCGGATCTGGAGGAAGTAACGAAATTGGGCCAAGGGAGAATCCATCTGACGATCGGCTCTGCTTTGGACATTTTCGGCGGCACGGGAGTGCGATACGAGGACGTAGTAGAATTCAATCGCCGAGTGGCCTGAGTGCGGAATGGGGAACCGTATCCATGCAGGTCGAACGTCGCGGTCCCCCTCACCCCAGCCCGCTCCCCACGGAGAGGGAGCCCTCTTTGGCCGATCCCAGGAATTCACTGGATGGTGACTTTGCCTTCGACTGTGAAACGGTTCTCCCTCGCCCTGAGGGAGAGGGTAAGGGTGAGGGGGAACGGAGCACATAATTATTTGATAGCCCACCCACCTGGAAACTGTCGAGGAACCTGATGGAACCAGATTAAGAGCAGGAGCAAGAGTGTTATGGACAGTAAATAGACAATTGTCTCAATTGTGGACAACAGCTGGCCAGGATTGATCGACGTTCCCATCGAAGTGGAGTCTAAGCCCGGGCTTTGTCCTCTTCTGAAAGTTGGCAAGGGGCTTGCTTTCTTTGCGGACAAGCGCTGACAGCGGCGGCGCCAGGACGTAACAAGAGCAAAGAAAATCAGGGCAATGAGACCTCAATTTCGCAAATCCGCTACCACTGGCACCGCTGGATATACCCTGGCCGAAATCCTGATCTGTGTTCTGATTATCAATATTGGCGCAGCCGGGTTGATGGGATGTTTCAAGTACGCGTTCTTTGTAACCAGGTTGTTCCGGGAAAATCAACGGGCCACACAGGTCATGCTGGAAAGAGCCGAGGCCATCCGTCTTTGCAGTTGGGACCAGGTCCGCACCACCGGCTTCATTCCGCCGACTTTCACGGACTACTTCGATCCCACTGCCACCAACAGCTCCGTTGGCATCGTTTATACAGGCACAGTTGCCATCGCCTCTTTTCCTTACAATACCACTTACAAGGATAACATGCGCCAGTTGACTCTTACGGTCCAATGGACGAGCGATTCGATCCACCGCGCGCGAACCAATATTACCTTTATCGCGAAGGACGGGATTCAGAATTATGTGTATTAAGCTGGGGCAGAAACTCAAACGGGGCTTTACGCTCCTCGAAATGCTGATCGCCACCGGGTTGTTCGGCATGGCCTCGGCATCCGTGTGCACACTTTATCTTGTCAGCACTCGCGGCTTTGCTTCCCTGTCCAATTATGGCGAACTGGATAAAATCAATCGCACGGCCATGGACACGCTGACGAAGGAGATCCGGCAGTCCAAGCTGGTCACTGACGTCCAGAGCAACAGTTTCAGCGTTATCAATGGGGATGGCGTTTCGGTTACGTATTGGTTCAACCCTGCGTTGAAACAATTTGTGCGCTCGGCCAGCGACGGCAGCTCCAGGGTTTTGATTTCGAGTTGTGCCTTAATCCAATTCGATGTTTTTCAAAGAAACACCGTTGCCGGCACCTGGGATCAATATCCCGTCGCGACCAGCAATTGGTCAGAGTACGTCAAAGTCTTAAGGTTGACGTGGAAAGCCGCCCGGCCCGTTCCAGGAGGCCCCGGTGTCAGCGAGAACGTCCAAACCGCCAAAATTATCATCCGCAAACAACATTAAACATCCCGGTATGAAAACAAAACTGAATCCCTCCAAAAACTCTGCCAGCGCGCTGGTGGTAACTCTCTTCCTCATCACGATTCTGGCTATCAGCATCGCTGGTTACCTCAGCTACACCAATCAGCAAACCCGTCTGGGAGTGCGCTCGCAGACCTGGAATATGGCATTGGCCGTCTCCGAGGCGGGGGTCGAGGAAGGGCTTCAACAACTCAATAACAATTACGCCAATCTCAGCGCCGATGGTTGGACGGGGAGTGGGACAACTTATAGCATGTCCCGCTCGTTTGCCAATGGCAACAGTTATACTGTGTCGATCGATTACTCAAATTCCACGTCCCCAACGATTATGGCGCGGGCCTTTGTCAATCCGCCGGCCATGGCCCAGAACCAGAACACACCGACGGTCTTTTTCGCTGCTACCGGGGCAAATACAACCACGAGCAGTACCAACCTTACCCGTGCTATTCGCGTCCAGACCTCGCGGGGCAGCATCCTCCTCGCGGCGATGGTTGCCCGACATAAGATTGACATGAACGGCAACAACATCTTGACGGACAGCTTTGATTCCGGCGATCCTACCAAGAGTACCAATGGTCAGTACGACTCCACGAAGGCCGGCGATTATGGGACTGTGGCCTCCAACGACGGTGTTACCAATACTGTGTCCGGCGGAAACGCCAACATTTACGGAAAGGTTATCACCGGGCCTGGCGGCACTGCCACTGTAGGGGTCAACGGCGGGGTCGGGCAGCACACCTGGCAGGCCAGTAACCCCGGCATCGAACCCGGCTATCTGCTTAACAATGCCAACTTTACCTTCCCCAACATCTCTCTGCCTTACAATAGCGGCCTCACACCTGGTCCTCAGGATATCATTACGATTTCCGGTTCGACGACTAACTCGACTACATACACTGCTATGCCCAATCCTCCTGGCTCGCCTTCAGCGGGGCAGACGATCGGTCCGATCACAACCAACACCAGTTCGACCGTCAGCTCGACTTACCCGGGATCGCAGCCGGGCCTGACTACAAATACAAGCTGGCAAACAGTGGGTACCTATCCGGGAAGCCAATCGGCGTTGACCACCAACTCGACTACCTACACTGCTGTGCCCAATCCTCCTGGCCCGCCTTCAGCGGGGCAGACAATCGGCCCGATCACAACCAACACAAGTTCGACCACAAGCTCGACTTACCCGGGATCGCAGCCGGGCATGACTACCAATACAACGTGGCAAACAGTGGGTAACTATCCGGGAAGCCAATCGGCGTTGACCA
>Ga0137399_10001545_pt1 | contig 10669 bp, 8 predicted proteins | sample czorhiz316metaG_FD_104810 | JGI IMG/M metagenome (GOLD analysis project Ga0137399, IMG submission 104810) | Vadose zone soil microbial communities from Angelo Coast Range Reserve, California, USA - czorhiz3.16 metaG | ecosystem: Environmental > Terrestrial > Soil > Vadose zone | place: USA...
ACATCTCCTGGAACCAGCCGGAGTTCTACGCCGAGCTGGCCGCGGAACGCATCGGGATCGTCAACCTCGACCAGCCCATGTTCCGCAACTCGCTGCCGCCGTCAGCACGAGCCACCTCCCCGGTCGGCTATGTGCGCGTGCACGGGCGCAACTACAAGGACTGGTTCCGCAAGGCCGCGGGAAGGGACGAGCGCTACGACTACCTCTATTCGGCCGCCGAGCTGAACCCATGGGCGGAGCGCACCCGGGCCCTCGCAGAGGAGGCGAACGTCACCGATGTCTACGTGGTCAACAACAACCACTTCGCGGGCCAGGCGGTCACCAATGCGCTCATGCTCGAGTCGCAGGTGACGAGGCGCCGGGTCAAGGTGCCCGAGACGTTGCTGACCGCGTATCCGAAAGAGCTGGCCGCGATTGCAACGGACGAGCGCCCTGAGCAGGGTTCCTTTTCGCTGCCCAGGCCTGACCGATGACGATGATCCCCAGGCTCCAGCGCCGGGGTCGAGCCGGTCAGAGCCCCTTCGCGTTCAACCAGGCGAGACTGTACTGGGCGAGCTCGCGCCATCCGCTGTCGATGGTCAGCGAGTGACCGCGGCCGGGGAACTCCTTGAGCTCGGTGACGGCCGGCGACTGCCGATACGCCTTGAGCGTGCTCTTCACCATCACGGGAGGAACGGTGTTGTCCTTCTCGCCCGAGACGAGCAGCAGGGGGCCGCGGTTGGCGTTGGCAACGTTGACCTTGGTCGCCGAGTACGGGTTGAGGGTTGCGGTCGCGGCCTGGAACAGCGGGCGCCCCGGCGCGGGCATCGCGTACCTCGCGTAGAGCTCCTTGGCTTCCTGCTCGGGGACGGCATTGGTGAACCCGAAGCGGAACTGGTGCTCGGTCAGGGCCACCGCACGCTTGAAGTTGAGCGGGTTGCTCAGCACCGGAAAGGAGGACCTCAGCGCGGAAAGCGGGAGCTCGGGCACGCCCTTGATCGGGGCAGGGTCGATCGCGATCGCCGCGGCGGCGAGATCGCGTCCGAGCAGGTTCTGCACGATCAGCCCGCCGAACGAATGACCGATGAGGATCGGCCTCTTTTCGAACGCGCTCAGCTGCTTGGCGATGTGGTCGGCGATCTCGGTTACCCCATAGCCGGCCACGGCGCCGGCGTTCTTGCGGGTCTCCTCGGTGGTCTGCGAGTCACCTGGCCAGCTCGCAGCCGTGGCCTCGTAGCCGTTGTCGCGGAAAAACTTTACCCAGCTGCCCCAGGACTCGCCGTGGAGCCAGAGGCCATGAACGAAGACGATCGGAGCCTTCGAATGGGTTTCGGCCGACATGATCCTTTCCTTTCTGGGTAGACCGGTGCGGTTCTGCAGGCAGGATCTGCGCGGGACCGGAGGAATAAGGCCCAAGCGTCACGCGCGCCCCGAATGTATCGGCGAAGTCGGGTCGATTGCGCAACCCAGACGGCCAGGTCCAAGCACGAGTGCTCGGCCGAGCGCGGCGTAACCCTTTCGGGCCAAGCGCTGTATCGGTCGACAGGCTCCAAGACTGCACCTCGAAAACCCTTACCAAAGGAGAACGGACCATGGTTGGAATGAAGCTGGTGAATCGCAGCATCTTCGCGGCTGCCGTGTTGTTCGCCGCCGTCGCCGGAGCACCCGTCGCGCGCGCCGCCACCCCGACGACCTCCGACGAGGCGCGCTCCTGGGCGCAACTCGCCAAGATGAAGCCAATGGACGTCATGCACATGATCGACACGGAGAACAAGGGCTACGTGACGCGCGAAGAGTTCATGAAATTCCAGGAACAGCTCTTCGACAAGATGGACGGCAAGGTCGTGGCACCGGAATGGATGGGGAAGGCGGCGACCGGCACTGACAAGAAGTAAGGGTGCCAAGGACTCCGCGCGGAGGAGCGAACTGTCGCGCTGGTGCGTCGGTTCGCTCCTGCGCGCCGACGTGCGTGCGGGTCGCTGCGATCTCAGTAGATCGCCAGCAGCCGCACGCGCGAGTGCTGGAGCTTCTGCAGCGGCCGCCAGCAGTTCTTGGGAATGAAGTCGTCGAGCGCGCAGCCCGCGAGGGGAAGCGGCGGAATCTGCGTGAAGTCGGTCTCGAACGCCCAGAGCGTCTCTCGGGCCAACGGGGCAGTGCCCGATGGCAGCGTGCCGAGCGAGCGCGCTTTCCCGAGAACGAGGCGGTCGTACGCGGCATTGCCACTGGTGCCGGACAGTTCGACAGCGAGGAGCGAGCCGTCCCCGCGCAGGGAAATCCGCACCAACGCGATGAGGCTGTGATGCCAGACATTTCCGGCGACCGCGCCGGCCGCGAGCACCATGCTGAAGGGCTGGAGCGTCTTTCCCAGGCTCACGCTGTCGAGCCCGCGATCGGCGTTCGCGAGCTCCGTGAACTCCTCGTGCAACGGCCTGGCCGCGCCCGGCGCATCGGGCAACCCTGAGAAGGGATTGCCCGACCGGCCGTATGCCGCCGCCTGCTTCTTCCATGAATCGATGAACGCACCGAGACTCGAACGCGGCGCGTCTTTCGGACCTTGCTCGAGCACGTCCCAGCCGGGATCGAAACCGCGGCCGAGCCGGTCCTGCACTGCTTGCCAGTAGCCGTCTCTGCCTGCTTCCGCTCGTTGCCTCCCCCTCGCATCCGAGACCCAACTCTCAATCCTGCGGCTGACGATCTCCTTCTCCTCTGCGAGCTTTTCTGAGCGCGACTTCTCCTGCACGAGGCCCGAAGAGCCGTCTCCCGGTGGACTGCGGCCCGGGAGCGCGCTTTCGGGATGAGCGAGTTGGAGGGAGAGCCCGCCGCCCGGGCGGTAGATGCCATCGGCACGCCAGTCACGCGGGCGACTCGCTTGCCGGTCTTCCGCGCGGACATCGGGAACGGGCGCCAGGGCGGGGTTTTCCGGCGGAGCGGCCGCTGCCCTGCGCCTCGCCGTCGACTTCGCGGGAGCGAGGCTCTTCTCGTCGGGCTGCGATGTCCCGCTGGTCGGCGCGAGCTTGAGCAGCACGATCGGGGTCACTACCGGGCCTGGGGGCGTGACGAGGACCTTCGCGCGTGGCAGACGTGTCAGCGCAAGCAGCACCAGGGCGTGGAGCGCAAGGGCTCCCGCCAGCGCCACCCACAGCCGATGTTCCCGGCGCTCCATCCGACCATCCTCGCCAAACCGTGGCCGCAGCACAATCTGCAAACGCAGCGGATTGTGTTGCGGGCTGGGCCATGGGACCGATCGGGGCGGTTCACCAACTCGACGTTTTTTTCTGCCCTCACGAAGCGTAGCAGACCTGCCCGCGGCCGTGGCATGCACCGGCCGCGCAGGGAGGATGGCGGCGCGGGTGGAGTCAGGTCCCTGGCGGCGGCCGGTGCGGGCGCGCACTGAGCTCAACCAAGGTCAGGCAGCGCTCGCCAGCTCCGGTGTCCAGGGGGCCCCCAGCCTGCCCCTCACTTGGGGTGGAGGTCGCCGGCCTGCCGCACGGCGCTGCTGCGAGAGAAACAAGAGAGCGTTTGTCCCGCTGCTCAGCTTCGAGAGGGCGCAGTGGCTCGTGTAAGAAGAGCGCCCACACCGCACGCTCCTCCGACATACGCTCAGGTTCAGGCACGGTGCTGCATCCCGGCCGTGGAAGAAGAGGCACGCCCCCTGGGTTAGGCTGGCGGAACAGCGCTCGCCGTTCCGAGAAACAGCCAACCTCGAGGCGTTACATGAAAAAGGTCCCCCTTCTCGCGACGGCCTTTCTCGCAGCCGGTTCAGCGTCCGCGGCGCAGGTCTGGGTGGCCCCTGCCGCGCAGAAAATCCGTCCTGGAGCGACGCCCGCGGCTGACGCTCCCGCCACCGCGCGAATCGCCGCGGCCAAGAACGAATTTGAGTCCTTCCACGTGGTGGTCACCGGCGCGGCAACTGACGTATCGATGGGCTTCGAGGGGCTGAGCGACGGCGCGGGCCACACCATCTCCGGCAGGGAGGTGGTGCTCTATCGCGAGGCGCTCATCAACGTGGCGATCAGGACTGGCGGCGAGGGTGCCACGGGGATGTGGCCGGACGCGCTGGTGCCCGACGTGGATCCGATCATGGGAGAGAAGCGCAACGCCTTCCCCTTCACCGTTCCCGCCAACGAAAGCCGCGCCGTGCTGGTGGACGTTCACGTGCCGCGGGACGCCCCCGCGGGCCTGTACAAGGGCGTGGTCAACGTGACCGGAGGAGTGAGAGCCCAGGTCCCCATCGAGCTGCAGGTCTGGGACTTCGAGGTCCCCTCCACCTCGACGCTGAGGAGCGCGTTCGGCCTGAACTGGAACGGGCCCTGCCTCGGCCACGGCGACAACAGCTGCAGCAATGCCGCGGCGGAGATGGCGTTGCGTGCCCGCTACGTACAGGCAGCGCTGGACAACCACGTTTCCATCCACCAGCCGTACTACAGCACCCCCGTGAAAGCGAACGGCAGCGCGGACTGGCGTGATTTCGATCAGTACGCCGGCCCGTTCCTCGACGGCACGGCGGATACACGCTTGCAGGGGGCCAGGTTGACCTCGGCCAGCGTGAACGACGGGTCCGCCACGCCGGTGGTTGCCGGCTGGGGCAGCCACTTCAAGGCCAAGGGATGGTCGACGGCGTTGTTCGATTACATCTGCGACGAACCACCCATCACCTGCGCGTGGTCGGACATCAACCCGCGCATCGTCAACAGCCACCTGGGCGATCCGTCGGTGCTCACGCTGGTGACCACCACCACCACGGACGCGCAGCTGAACGGCATCATCGGCGTGGACCTCTTCGTTCCGGTCGTCGGCCAGATCGAGGGCAAGCCGGGCTCGCTGTGGGCCGGCAACCAGCGCTCGAAGTACCCGGCCAGGACTTGGTGGTATCAGAGCTGCGATTCGTTCGGCTGTGAGCCTGCGAGCAACGTCACGGGGTGGCCCATCTACTCCATCGACTCGGACGCAACTCGCAACCGCGCAATGGAGTGGATGTCGTTCAGCTACGACATGCAGGGGGAGCTCTATTTCGAGACGACGATGGCGTACTACCTGGGCGATCCTTGGGTGACCCAGGCGGCCTTTGGCGGGAACGGCGATGGTACGCTGTTCTATCCGGGAACCACGGCCAGGATCGGTGGACAGACGGAGATTCCGGTGGAGTCGCTCCGCCTCAAGGCCATCCGCGATGGCATGGAAGACTACGAATTGCTCAACCTTGCCAAGACGCTGGGATTGGGCAACCAGGCCCTTGCCATCGCACGCAGCGTATTCCCGACGACGTACCAGGCAACTGCGACCGCCGAGCTGATCGCGACCGCGCGCGCGGAGTTGGCCGGACTCATCCTGCACGCGCTCGGCAAGGACCTGCCGCCTCCTCCTCCCCCTCCTCCTTTGGACGGTGGCACGGGCCCGGCTCCTGACGCGGGCAGCGAGCCTCTCTCTTCGGACGGTGGCACGGGCTTGGCTCCTGACGCTGGCAACGAGTCGCCGGACGCCGGCACCCAGAACGGAACCCGCGTGGCGGTTGCAGGATTCGGGGGCGGGTGCTCCAGCTCCAGCGCGCAGTCGGCCTGGCTCGCCCTTCCGCTGCTGGCGCTCGCGGCGGTGCGCCGGCGCCGGGTCAGGGCGGCAAGGTAATCCTGCGGAGGGCGTGCTCCCGCGCATCGACGACGAGGACCGTTCCATCTGGAGCCACGGCGAGGGCCCGCGGCGCGCCGAAGCCCGCGGTCGCGCCGGAGCCGTCGACCGTGCCCCCTTGCTGGCCACCAGCCAGCGTGTCGATGGCTCCGTTCCGCAGGGCGCGGATTCGCGCCGTCGCCGCGTCGATCAGGATCAACTGACCGTCGCTGCGCGCGGCAGCCGCCAGGGTCTCGAAGACGGTTGCCGCATCGATCGTACCGTCGTTCCATCCCTCGTCACCCGGGTAGCCGACGAGGGTGGTCACGTCGTGGGTAGCCGAGGCGGCCACCTTGCGCAGCACCCCCGCGGATGGCTCTACGATGACCGCGTCCCCGCTTGGGAGCATGGTGACCCCCATGGGAAAGACGATCCGGGCCCTGGAAGAGGGGCCGTCGACGATTCCATCTTCCCCCGTCCCCACCCAGGTGGAAGCCATGCCTTGCGGCGTCACCTCGCGAAGGCGGTGGTTCCACGAATCTGCAACCAGGATGGTGCCCTTCGCGGTCAATGCGATGCCCATCGGCTGTGAGAACATGGCGTTCACGCCATCCGCGAATCCCTGATCCGACCCGGCGATGGTCCTTACGGTGCCGCCTGAAATGGCGCGAATGCGATGATTCAGGGTGTCCGCGACGTAGATGGTTCCATCGTTGCCGACTGCCACGCCTCGGGGACCCCGGAATCTTGATTGAGCAACCGGGCCGTCCTCGCAACCCGGATCGCTTCCTGCCACCACGCTCACGCTGCCGGTGCTCGCGACGCGGACGATGCGGTCGCCGTCCGCGACGATGGCGTCGCCGTTTGCCGCGACCGTGACCGCGGCGGGCAGGGTCAGCGATGTCGTTACCGTCGAGACCTTCACGCCGGGGCGATAGGTCGGGACAGGAAGCCCCTGCGGCAGGCTCATTTGCCGGACCGGTGCGGGAAGTGTGCCGTCCCCGGCGAATCGCGAGAAGAGGTTTGCCACGAACTGCTGGATCCGAGCGTCCCAGCGGCCCACGTTCGACAGCGCTCGCGAAAAGGTGATGCTGCCCGCATTGAAGACGAGGCCCCCGGCGGGCGTGGGATAGATGGTCGTTTCGCCTGGGGCGAGCCGCGCATTGTGGCTCTCGACCAATCCGTTGGCGACCACCTCGACGCCGGAAGGCTGGACGCCGTTGTCGAACCGCTTGTCCACCTCATTCCCGTAGACGCCGGCGATGATGGTGCCGGGCTCCACCCCGGCGCCCGTCCAAAGCCACATCGAGGGATCCACGACCCGCAAGGGGGCCGCCGTCCACAGCCAGCTCCCGAACATGCCGCCGATCATCGCGTTCTCGGGTCGATTCAGCGGCGCATCGCGCCAGCGGGTGGTGACGTGCGCGGGGTCGGTGGAGGTCGCGGGATCCAGGCTTGCGAACTCCTTGTACGCGATCAGAAGACGCCGGGACGAATCGGCGAAGCGCACCTGCCAGTATGCGGAATTGGATGCCAGGAACGCGACATTCGCGCCTTGGGCAATGCCCTTCTCGACGGCGAGCCGCATCGCTGCGGTCCAGTACTCGCTATGCCCCTGCAGGAGCAGCATCCGCCGCCGTTCAATCAGCCCGGGGTCACGGTCCAGATCTGTATCCGTCACGTAGGCGATGTCGTAACCTTGCGCCTCGGCGAAGGTGATGAAGCCGCGATCCATCGCGAACAACTCGCCGGCGCCGTTGTTCTGGTACGGGCGGTCGAACGAGACGGCATAAGCGTGCCACGGCTTCCAGTCGCTCCGCTGGTTCCGGTACAGGCTGGTCCCGCCCCATGCGTTGTACGCTTGGTAGGTGTTCGTCGAGACGGGATAGAGAATCGGCGCGCCGAGCGTCGGCTCCCGCACCACGAACGTCGAATACGTTTCGCCCAGCGCCGACGTGACCTTCACCAGGTACGCGCCCGTGGTCGCGCCGGCGGGCACCGTGACCGCGAACGCAACAGGCCACGGAGCGCTCACCGAGCCGGTGGTCGGGTCAAAGACGGAGTTCGCCCAGACGGCAACCTTGACGGGACCTCCGCTGGCCAATCGACGCCCCCCGGCCCCGCCGTAATAGCCGAGGCGCCACAGCTCCCAGGTCACTTCCGCCGCGACGGCCGCGCCTGCGCGGATGCTGACCTGCTCGCCCGGCAGGGCGCTGGCGCGGTCCGCAAACGCCGCGAGCTGCGCGCTTGGGTTGCCCAGACGCCACCCACTTCCGCCCGGCCGCTGGTTCTCGTCGAGGATTGGCGAGTGGCGCAGCGGCAGGACACCTGCATCCAGCGGGTCCGGAGGGCCGGCATCCCCGCCACCATCATGGCCTGGAGGGCCGGCATCCGGAGTCGGCGGAGTTACGAACCCCAAACCGCTGTCCGCAGGATCCGGCGAGCCCGCATCCCCACCAGGGATCCGCTTCGGGAGGCCGCTCTGGCTGCAGGCACAGGCCAGAGCACTCGAAATGAAGATGACGCGGACGCGCATTGGCGGGCAGGCTAGCAACCGCTGTGCCGTCGATCAGCCCTATAGGGCGCGTGGCATTGCCATTTGGGTTCCTCACGGCATGGCGAAATTGACTGACCGCGGCACGATTCTGGTCCCCTTCTGTTCCGCATCGTTGACCTGGCGGCGAGGTTGGCGCGAGGTCGCAGTCTTCCTCCGGGTCTCGACGCGCACGGTCTACGAGCTCTGCGAGAAAGGCCGCCTGCGGCACGTCCGCATCGCCAACGCGATTCGCGTCGAGCCGGCGGCGTTGGTCGCGCTCGTTCGCTCACGAACCGAGTAGATCCAGGAACGCGCGTGGCGTCACGATCTCCACACCCGCATGCTCCCTGAGATCAAGAAACGCCCGATCGCCGGTCACGACGTGCGCCGCGCGTCCCTCGAGAGCCGCGGCGACGTACTTGTCGTCGTCCGGGTCCTTGCAGACGCCAGAGAGCTGGTGTGCGCCCGCAACCATGTCCGCCAGCACGACGAGATCCTCGAACCAGAGTTGCGCGTCCGTGCCACGGAGCAGCTTGCGTACCTTGGTGTGCGCCAAAGCGCGCAGCACTTCGTCCACGATGGCAGGCGAGAGCACGACCTCGAAACTCGCGTCGCGCAAAAACCGCTCGACAAGCCGGCCCGGCGCACCTGCGGGCTGGATGATGGCGCTGATGTAGAGGTTCGCGTCAGGGACCGCGCGGAGCAAGGGGTTACTTGGTCCTGCGGCGAGGCTTGCGGGCCCGCTTCCTGGCCGAGCGCTGCGCTTCGAGCGCGATCGCGAGTGCTTGTTCCTCGCTGGCCGTGCTTTGCTTCTGCGCCTCGAGGAGTTCCAGTACGTGCCGCCGTGCGAAACGCCGCATCTGCTCCAGCCGCTCGACCGGCACCAGCGCGGCAAGTAGCTTGCCCTTCCGCTCGATGACAAACTCGTCACGACGAAGACCGACCCTGTTGAGCAGGTCACCAATCCGCTGGCGAACGTCGATGGTGGAGACCTTTTCCATGTCTAGCAACTAGTCGATGCGAGCGCCGTCTGGTGTGGACCCTGCAAAGCGATGGATCGCACGAGCTGGATAGACCCTGCGGTCATGGACTGGGTCCAGCACCACGCCATTGCCATCCAGATCGATGTTGATGCGGAGCCGGCAGTCGCGAAGCAGCTCGAAATTCGCGCGATGCCCACCGTGATCGCGTTCAAGGAAGGAGTGGAGGTCGACCAGTCGTTGGACTCAAACAGCCGGACGAGATGCTTTCCTGGCTCGGCGGGGTCATGCGCGGCGAGACTTCGCTCGCCAAGCTACGTGCTGAGGCTGCGCAGTCGACTGGCATGATGGGTCGGATGCAGCTCGCCCGTGCGCTCGCGAGCGCTGGCAACCTGGACGAGGCAACCGACGCCTATTCCTGCCCGTGGGAGCATATGCTGGAGCACGAGCCCGCGATGGTCGGCGTGCGCTTTTCGTTCATGCTGGCTGAGATCGGCGATTTGGTCGCCCGGCATCCCCCGGCCCGTGCGAAGTTCGCAACGCTCCGTGATGCGGCGGCGCCACAGCCAGAGAGTGCGTCGGCGTCTTTCGATGACTGGGTCGCGCTGAACCAGGCACTTGGCGAGCCCGAGAAAACCCTGCAGTGGTTCGATCGCGAACGGGAGTGTCTCGCCTCGAAACCGAGTTCGCCCCGTTGCTGGAACGAGCCGTGGTTCCGTTGCTGATCGAGCGTGAGCGCTGGGCCGATGCGGGTCGTGTCTACGCGGACCCGGTTGCCTTCGTGCGCCAGCACCACGAGATCATCGGTCAGCTCGCGGAGCGTCGACCGCCTTCGATGGCAGACGCGGAGGTCAGATCGTCGTTTGGGGCCCTACATTCTCGAGTGTGGCGCAGCTTCCGCAGTCACGACGGCGGAGGGAGCTGGCGCGCGGTGGATACCGGGGAGTCGCTGCGCCGCAGCAGCTGCGCAGCGGGCCGCTGCTCGATGGTGGCCGATCCGGCCGTATCGGGGCGGGTCTACATCGGCAACTCCGGCGTCGTTCAGATCGATACCGGGCGGTAGCCGGAAAGCGCCCCGGGCGTGTGCTGCCCCGCGAGAGGGCCGGCTACTTCAAGCGGCCGTACGTTCCGGAGCGCAGTCGATCGGAACCGGTGAGGCGAACCCGTGCTGCCGGGTCTGGCCGGCATGATCGCGGCCCTCACTGCTGGCAATTCCTGCGCTGAGCCCGAGCTTCGAGCTCGAGGTTGCTTTGCTCGAAGCGCCCATGCTATTCCGCCCGCCAGCAGAGGGGGTAATCATGAAGCGAATCGCGCTGTCGCAATTAGCATTGGTTGTCGTGATGGCTGGCTGCGCTGCCGAGAAGTTGAAGCCTGGAGCGGAGCGGATCCGGATGATGCAACAGGAGCCGAAGGGCTGCAATTACCTCGGAGAAGCCACCGGCAATCAAGGCAATTTCATCACCGGCAAGTACACGAGCAACGAGTCACTCGAGACCGGAGCGCGGAACACGCTCAAGAACAAGGCTCTCGACATGGGCGGAAACGTCCTGGTGCTCCTCACGAGCAGAGCTGG
>Ga0137399_10001546_pt1 | contig 10667 bp, 9 predicted proteins | sample czorhiz316metaG_FD_104810 | JGI IMG/M metagenome (GOLD analysis project Ga0137399, IMG submission 104810) | Vadose zone soil microbial communities from Angelo Coast Range Reserve, California, USA - czorhiz3.16 metaG | ecosystem: Environmental > Terrestrial > Soil > Vadose zone | place: USA...
CTAGGGTTCGTGGTGACTCCGTCGACGACACCCTGGTCAAGCCAATGCTCGATTTGTTTCTGGTCCGCCGAATCCACAAACACTCGCATAGAGATATCCTCCTATTTTCCGGATAACGTCCGAAGTTGCCTTGTTGTATTCTGCTACTGCCTTCCTTAAAGTGCCCCCTTCCGCGGAGAATTTCATCTGCGGACGGGGACAAACACCGATTGAATATTCTGTGAAGTGTTGCTAGACCGTTACCGCTAAGACTTTCACGGTAGCCTCGAGTAGGAGATCACGTCCGCCAAAAGCGACGAGCTTGCACGCATTCCAGATTCAAGTGGACCGTGAGAAGGGTGGGTGCCTGTTACGTTTACATCGTGACTGATGCCAGTCAGTTCAACCTCTACTTGGCGGTCCACACGGAGGGTCAATCAGCTGCTCCTTGATTCAGCAGCACACCCGTGGATCGGTTATTCGTGCATGTCAGAAAGGCCTTCTCATATTTGTTGAAGATCCGGTCGCGGGTGCTGTGTTCCTCAACGAAATGGCGTCCTTGCCGACCGAGACGCTCGGCAAGTTCTCTGTCTTCCTTCAACTGGAGTATCGCTTCCATTAAAGCATCTGGGTTCTCAGACTGGACAGAGATTCCGCTGCCTGCCGTACGAATGCAGGCAGCGGCTTGGCTCGATTGATTTACGGCTGCCACTATCGGCCGTCCTGCAGCCATGTAGGTAAACAATTTAGACGGAATGACCGTATCTACGATGTGCGCGGATTGGTTCAATACCAGCACATCCGCGGCGGCGAGCATTTCCGGCAACAGCCCCCTCGGTTGCGGGGGCAGCAGAGGTAGGAAACGCACGTTCGAGAGGGCCTTGTCGCGTGCGTATTCTTGCAAGCGTCTTTTTTCGCTGCCGTCTCCCACAAATAAAAACAACACATCCCGATGCATTCGAAGTCGGCCTGCTGCCTCCAGCACGTTCTCAAGGTTTTGCTTCGCCCCCATGTTGCCGGTATACAGGACCACGGTCTGCGCTTCGTCGATGTTATGTGTTTTTCGGAAGGGACCGTTCCGATCTCCGGGAGAAATCAGCTCCGAATCTACCCAAAGAGGCAAGAAAGAAATCTTCGATTTCGCTACACCCTTGCCAGTAAGATTTGGGACGAATTGTTCGGAAATGACGAGTATTTTGTCCGAGCGGTTGTAGATGAAATTCTCAAGGAGCCGAGCCATCTTGATCGCAAAGGGATTCTGAAGCATTCCCACAGCGATGGCTAAATCCGGCACTAGATCGTGAAGATCCAGCAGAAGCGGCGCTCCCTTGACCCAAGCGAGAAAGCACCCGGCAATACCTGATTGCAGGGGCGGAGAAACCGCAAGGACGAGGTCCACGGGGCCGGTAGCCAGACCTCGCAGCGCGCTGAACAATCCGACCGAAGTATCGTGAAGGATCCGCCGCATTGTCGTTCTTCGCAGTGGAATGTACGCATAGCTTCGGAATATGGTTACGCCGTTCAGCGTTTCCCGTTGCCACAGCTTTCCTCTATAGGCAGGAAAAACCTTCCATTCCGGATAGTGTGGAAACGAGGTAGCTACAGAAACCCGATGCCCGCGTGCGGCGAGATACTCGCAGAGTTCTGTGTTCAACGGTGCCGTCCCCGCGCGCTCAGGGGCGTATGCACTTGTTACCAACAGAATGTGCAGCCTCCGCTCGGGCCGCCCACGGACAGAAATATCTTCCAGGCTGGTAGCCACTGACTCGGTATCACACCGTCCGTTATCGTCTACAGACATATCCTCTTATATGGCAGTGGTCTGCGCTACTTGCGCGCGCTGCAAAGGGACGATCTCTTCGAGAATGGCATCCAGGCTGCGCGTAATCTTCCACTTTGGATAGTGGCTCTTGAATTTGCAGAGGTTTGAAATGTAACAGATGTGGTCGCCTTTGCGCGCCTCTTCCAGATAGCGCCAATTCATCTTGCGCCCGGTCATCTGCTCGAGCCTGCCGATCGCTTCGATGACGGAGATGCTGTTCTCGCGTCCGCCACCCAGGTTGTAGACCTCCCCGGGCCGGGGATTCTCCGCAAACTCCTCGATGGCGCGCACTACGTCGTAACTATGGATGTTGTCCCGAACCTGCTTGCCCTTGTAGCCAAACACCGAGTACGTTCCGCCGCTGAGCGCAACTTTCACCAAATAAGAGAGAAAACCGTGCAGCTCCACCCCCGAGTGTGCCGGCCCAGTCAGGCAGCCGCCGCGAAACACGCCCACGTTCATCTTGAAATAGCGGCCATATTCCTGGGCGACGATATCCGCGGCCGCTTTTGAAGCACCGAAAAGCGAGTGCATCGTCCGATCGATGCGGCAGGTTTCATCCACGCCGGCGAAGTCTTCCGGGCGAACGTAGTCGTAGCGCGTTTCAAGTTCTGCGAGGGGAATTTCATTGGGTGCGTCGCCGTATACCTTGTTGGTGCTCATAAAGACGAACACGGCTTCCGGACAGTGCTGCCGCGTGGCTTCGAGAAGGTTCACGGTGCCGAGCGCATTGACCTCGAAATCAAGGATAGGGATCTCGCGCGCCTTGTCATGAGAAGGCTGTGCAGCGCAGTGAACGATCAATTCGAAGTGCCGCTCCCGGAACACCTCACGAACTTTCGCGCCATCGCGGATATCTAGGTCGTGAGGAATGAAGTTTCTGGTCAAAGACTTGAGCCGCTCTAGGTTCCAGAGCGGTATCTCCCTGAGGGCCAAAGAATGTGCGCCGCATGTTGTTATCCATGCCGACGACGCAGTACCCCTGGCGGTCAAAATATTCGACAGCTTCCGAGCCGATCAGGCCGCTGCTGCCAGTAACAAGAATAGTCTTTCGCTTCAATTCGTCCTTCCCTCGCAGGTTATTTCACGCGCCCTTTCACGCTTTCGTTGCGACTGCCAACAGACAATCCCCATGTCCGAGTCGGTTTCCGAGCCAGAGTACGGGAAACAGAACGCACCGCGCGAAGAGCATGAAAAACAATGTGAAGAAAGTGTTCCGCATCTGGCGGGTCTTCTTGCCCTTCCTCGCAAAAAGGTGGACGAGGAGAGATTGTGCGACCCATAGTGCGGGAGTGATTTGGTTCAATTCGATCTTTACAAAGCCTGTATCTGTGAGCAATTGGCGTAGCACCTTCGGTGAAAAGTGGACAATGTGAAAAGGCACATGCCAATTAAGCCACGAAGGACCCAATACTTTTCGTAACCAACTCCGACTGTTCGGGCAGCTGATCCACACTTGGCCACACGGCGCAAGTATTCGATGGACAGCCCGCAACATTTTCTGGGGATCCAGAGAATGCTCCAATACATTGGACAGCACCGCGACATCGTAGCCCTTCACAGGATTGAATTCTTCGATCAGGCAGGTGTGTACGTCGAAGCCTGCTTTGCGCGCCACCGCAGCGGCGGTCTCATTAAGTTCGAGCCCTTCCACTTGGAAGCCATTCCGCGCGTAGAGCCGCAGTCCGCGACCCTCATTGCACCCGATATCCAGAAGTCGGCCTGTGCCGCGCCGCTGATGAAATGCGCCATCGCCATCGAGCCATATCCACACGCGATAGAGGAAAGAGAAGAGAAATCGTTCCCTCCAACGCGTATAGCGTGCACCTGTCTCTCCCCCAAAGTTATAGTAAGTCTCGTAAAGTTCCTTGAGTTCGGATACGGACGGGATGGGAAATGTCTGTTCCAGCCCACAATGAACACATCGCCGGATTTCATACGATCCCGGCGACCCCAAACGGTTGTCGGTCAAGCCGCTGAGCACCACTTCCAGTGCCGACCCGCAAAGCATGCATTCGTTCTCCTGCAGCGCTTTAGGTTGCGCTATGGAGTCCAGCGGCGCCACGGCACTTTGACTCTGGCCATCACTATCAGTCACTTGATGCAAGGATTCTCTTCTCCGCTTTGCCTCATGGAAATCAGGACGTGGCCTGAGTATTTGGGGCCGATAGATGCACAAGGGGTGCGCGAGTACCTTTGCGCGCTTTGACGGGACCCAGTGCATGCGCCGTAAATCCAGCAAAAACAAACATGGGGACATAAAGGAATCGATTGAAGACGATCGGGTCAATCATACAAACGATGAACAGCAGCACGTAGCAGGATAGGCCCAAATTCAATCCGTCTCCGAAAACCTTTGGAGGGTTCCTTTTTAGGGCAACCACCATCTGCTTCACTGGCACAGCAAACAGTGCCAAATAGCCTAAGGCGCCCAGCAAGCCTGCAGCGTACCAATAGTGTAGAAATGTGTTGTGTGTCACCGAGATCTCACCAGTACCCGGGATTGCCATCAGCCCCGCTCGACTCATGTGATCCACGCCCCACCCTACGATCGGTTTCTGCGAGATCTCCAATAACGCAAGGCCGGCCGTCATAATTCGTCCGTAGTCTGAACTGTAGTCTTGACCCGACGAGTCGACTCGCTCCGCATATAGCGAGACCGCCGTGGGCGCAGAATAAGCGATAATGACACCGATCACCGCCAAGGCGACTAGACCGCGTAGTACGGCTCCCCGGTTTCGTTTCTCCAAAAGTGCGAGAACGAGGAGCCCCGGAATTAGCGACGCGAGTAACGTTCGCGAACCGGTAAGTATCCCGCCGAAGCTGCACACCCCCACCTGGAGGATCAACCACCGCCGGATCAGGGCGTTTCTCTCCTTGAAGAACAGCCCAACCCCAATCAATATGCCTAAAGCCGCCGAAAGCCCGAGAACGTTTGGATGTGACGCTAGGCCCATGAACCGTCCAATGGAAGCTCCAAAGTCAGTTTCCTCTACAGGATTGATCGAGAGTACATCAACGATTCCCGGGAATACCCATGCCTGGATCATAGCGATGGCGCAGTTTGCCGAGATTCCCGCGAGCACAAAGAACATGTTCGCGCGTACGTTCTTAGAATGGATCACAGCCAACGGCGCGAACAATCCAAACAGAACGAACAACCTCGCGAGAGGGCCCGCTGCATCGTGCATGCTAGAAGCATTGTGTAATGAAAGGACAGCACCGGCCATTATTAGTGCCCCAGCAAGTGAAATCCCCGAGCGGAGGGATTTCAGTACGCGAAACTTCGGCGTGAATAACAAAAACAGAACTGAAAAGAAAAACAGAGAGTCCGACAACTGTACGGTAAAGGGGCGAACTTGTTCGAAAGTGGCGAGGGAAAGAGCCGTCCGAAATAGGAATGCAGAGAGAAGAAAGGACACACTGTGTTCCGTCACTGACTCGCCGTGTGATTTGGAATCCGCTGTGGGCATGTGCCTCTCGTTCTCCCGCTCGAAATTCCTTGAGAATACGTTCTCGCCTTGAGAAAATGGCCGCGGCGTTTATTTCAATTGCTAACCGTATCCACGACAACGCTAGCAGGAATGATGAAGAAACTATTGTACTTGATCGCGTTTTTGCTGCCTTGGCCGCTTCGGCGTCGGCTTTTGGTCATTGCATTCGGCTACAAAATTCATCCCACGAGTCGTATCGGTTTTGCATGGGTCATGCCCGAGCAATTGATTATGGAACCTTACTCGAGCATCGGAACTTTGACGGTTTGCAAGGGGTTAAGGTTGGTACACTTGAAGCAGCACGCAGCAATAGGTAGAGCAAATTGGATAACGGGGTTCCCAGCCAGCAACCAAAAGCACTTTGCCCATCAGCATGATCGGCGGCCAGAGTTGATTATTGGAGAGCATTCTGGCATCACGAATCGCCATCTGATCGATTGCACGAACAGTGTCGCCATCGGAGCTTTCACCGTATTAGCTGGTTTTCGCTCGCAGATTCTGACGCACAGCGTTGACCTGGAGAAGTGCCGCCAATCCTCGGCTCCGATAACTATCGGCGACTACTGCTTCATCGGCACGGATTGCGTACTCTTGGGTGGCAGTTCTTTGCCTAATCACTCGGTTCTTGGTGCGAAATCATTGCTGAACACACGGCACTTGGAACCCTTTTGGTTGTATGCCGGAAATCCGGCTCGCCCTGTGAAACGTCTTGCGGAAGACATGGCCTACTTCAAACGACAAGTCGGCTTCGTCCATTAGTTGAGGCCGTTATCTTTAATCAATGGATCGCAACTTCGTTTCCGAGCCACGCTCGCCGCACGCCGTGATCTCGTACGATCTCCTCATAGACCTCCGCCATTTGCGCCGCCACCTTTTTCCACAGAAGATGTTCGGCGACCCAGCGGCGGCCATTGCTTCCCATCTGCTTCCCCCACTTGGGATCGTCAAGAATACTTAGCAACGCTCTTGCTGTCGCCTCCACATCGCACGGTACTACCAGCCCCGCGCCCGCCTGCGACACGTCCGGCCACAGATTCACCTGATCGGAAATCACCACCGGCACGCCGCTGGCCATTGCTTCGGTGACCACCCCGCCAAAATTTTCCGTGTACGATGGAAGCGCGAAAACCTCTGCTTCTTGCATCGCGGCAAGACGTTCTTCACCGGCGAGCGGGCCCGTGAAAGTTGCCTTTTCCAGAACGCCGCCCTCGGCAAGCCACCGCCGAACCTTTCGTCCATATCCTTCGCTGTCTGGCCCCGCCAGAACTAAGTGCAAGTCATCCCGGTCGTGCGCAATTCGTGCGAAGGCTCGCGCTAGAATGTCGAGCCCTTTCTTGAAATTGATACGTCCTAGGCACACCACCAAGCGGCGGTCCCTCAGTCCGGGAAATTTATTGCGAAGACGCTCACCCGCTCCAGCGTCCGGCTCTTGCAGCCACTGTGGATCAATGCCTTGTGGCACCACGAATCGCTTGGGTCTCTCCGGCGTTTTTAGCCCTGGCCACTCCGAGGCCAGTCGCATCTCCTCAGTTGTATTAAATAAGACCGCTGAGGCTTGGCGGTAATCTCGCTGCGCGAACAGCTTCGTGTACAACCACTTTCGAGGCCGATTTCGCCGCAGCAGAAACGGATCGAGTGACCCATGTGGAAAAACCATGTGGGGCACATCGCGCTTCCGGCACCAGTAGGCCGCTGCGGTTGTCGCGAAGCCATACACAGACCAGCTATGAACGATATCGAAATTCGTCACCGTATCGCGGAGCGCGCGCCACATTTCCAACGAAACCACCAAGTTCCCAGGCAGATTCCATCCTCGAAAATAATGAATCTTGACGCCCTCCGAGATCACGCGACGGTCGACCGGCACTTGCAGGTGCTCTGGTCCGTCCACGTCAGTGGTGTAGATCGATACTTCATGCCCCTGCCGCACCAGCTCCCGAGAAAGCTCAGGTCCCATGACCGATAAGCCGCCGTAACGTGGCGCAACCGCGTAAATGACTAATAAAATTCGCATCTTCTCTCGTTGTCCCCAGTCTTCCCAGACCTGCTTGCCGAGACTATCTTATCGTACAGCTACGATATGAACGGCGGACGAGCGGGCACTCTCGCTAAGGATACTCCATCCGCAATTTCGGATGAACGCCATAACCGTGTCTCGGCTGATGCCGGAAGGCAACAAATTAGGATGAACCTCCAAGCATAGTCGGCGGCAGGCTACATGGGATAAGGTCTGTTTCAATCCACTCAGCACTGCAAGTTCATGTCCTTCCACATCGATTTTCACCGCCGCAGGAATTGGAGCGTGTTGTACGGCCTCGTCCCCCGCCATCCCTTGTGCTACGTGCACCGTCGACGCCGGATCTGATTCACGTGCAAGGACGGCGAAGTTGACCTCATAGGCGAGCGCCAACGGACCCGTCGCGTCGCTGAACGCGACATTAAGTACCTCGACATTCTCGCAGTGGTTTGCGACCAGGTTCTCGCGAAGAACCTCCAGCGATTCCGGGTGTGGCTCGACGGCGACGACCCGTCCCGTCGGTCCGACTAACTTCGATGCAAGAACTGAAAAGATCCCATAGTGGCACCCAACATCGAGGAAGGTATCTCCAGGGCCGAGGTTGCACAAGGCTGCCTCAATCATGTTTTTTTCCGTGGTGAGGATGTAGTCCACGAAAGCTAACTGCTTGCTGTTTCGGTTCCTGAACACGGCGTTAACCCCCAGGCAGGAAACCTTCAACTCGCCGCTATTGGAAAGGAGCCGACAATATACGCGCCGGGCAAAATGGCTCACATGAAGACGGCTGGCAACCCCGCGAACTACGGGATTGCAGGATAGCTTTCGTATTGCCGTAGGGAGCATAGTTTCAGTCCGGTTTCCAGGTCACCAGAGCTGTGCCGTCTACCCACCTAAACTTGCTGGGCCACTTCTTTGACAATTCTTCTAAGCAGATCCACACGCCCGGATACGTCGGATAATCGTGCCACATAATGATCCCGCCGGGAGCGAGCAAACGCCGCGCCGTCAGGGAGTCCGCCATCGCGTATTCGTAGGAGTGACCGCCGTCGACGTAGACAAAATCCATGCTCCCCTCGTACGTGGAGTAATCGAAAGCCGCTGAATCTCCCAGAAGCTGCGTGATTTTTGGCTCACACTCAGTATTCTTGAACCACCCCCCACTGAACGGCTTTTGAATAAATTGAAGGTCCGTCAATTCGAGCTTCGCCTCTGGTACCGCCGACGCGGGCAGATCCAGCGTATATACGTGGGAACCCGCAGGAGAGTTCAGTGCTAGGTGAAACGTCGTGTAGCCGCGGAATGTTCCGATTTCGAACATACGCCGGCAGCCCAGGAATTTCACAACCTGGGCCAACGTAATCACATCGGAGAGTGAGCCACCCCCCATGTTGGGGCTGTATTTCACGCGTACTTCAACCTGCTCAATACCGGGAAAGAAATCCGACAAGCTCGCCCGCGGTATTTGCGCCGCGCAACCCTTTAAAGCACGGTACATTACCGTCGTCGCGTTTCGTGCACGCGCAGGATTGACGACGCCTTTCAACAAATGCGTTGCCACCTGTCTTCTGGCCCATCTACTGACTTGATATTCTTTCATTTGCGTCCCAGTTTAATTTTCATCGGCACACGAGTCAGCGCCTGATGGAACCTCTAACTCCCAAGATGTCGAATATATGTCGCCCGACTTTCCGATACCAAGACTTGTGACCTAATCGCTGGATTGTCGCAACGTAATGCGGTTCCATTTCAACGGTCTCGGGAAAGCGGTAGCGGCAGTTGTCCTCCGGTTGAAGAGTCGCCTGCGTGAAGGGCATATCCCAACCGTGAGTTCCTGTTCCGATCCCTATGTTGTAAGTTTTCGAAATCACCGGAACTAACTGCACCGCGTCGTACTTGGAATGATTGTAGGCCCAGATGGTGTCCCAAAAACCATCCGCCTTCCCCCTCATTTGCCGAACCAGCGTCAGAATATGGCCGTTCCCCGCCAGCTCGAATCGTTTGCGTCGCTCTCGGTCAGCCATAAACTCCTTAAAATCAGTCACGGCCCAGTCTGCTTTCTCCCAGCGGTTTTTCCAGGTCGCCCAGCCCCAGGGCTGGAACAGATACGAAAAAAGAGCGTCGTAGGGATAGGATGTGGGCGCAGCGTTCGGGATGTTGAAGCCCCCGACCGAGAATACTTTTGGCTCTCGCTTATATCGATCCAGCGCAAGGTTCATGAAGCCCAGAAAATCGGGCGCAGTTACCACGTCATCTTCGACCACGATTGCCTGCCCATATTCCTCGCAGAGTCGCGTCACGCCCGCGATAATCGAGTTATTAAGACCTAAATTCCGTTCGCGCTCGATAAGCGTCATGGAGCGGAAGCCCTCGACACCAGCGATGTACCGCCGCACATCCCGAACCGCAGAAGCCGCAGCCTGGTCCTTGGCACCGTCGGCAAAAACGAAAAGATCACTCCTCTGCGCAAGCTCGTTCCTCGCCAGTGCTTCCACGGTCTGGCGAGTATGTTCGGAACGGTTATATACAAACATAGCGATCGGAGCGAGCTCTGGACCAAGATCTCTGTGGTGCACCGGCCGAGCATGCGGCGATTCGGGAATCGCTGTCCGAGGCGACAAAGAGCGGGCTAGCGGAGTTGGCGCAGCTTGCTTTCGTGTTTGTTCCTTGACGCTAGAAATAAATCCGACGGCAAGAGCAAGTGTGAATGTACCTCCAGAAAATATCATCCCGTAAACAGCGCCTTGCAGCCCGAAGTAGACCACCAGAGGTATTCCCACCAGAAACGTCGCAGTGCCACTACATATAAATGCATAGAAAACCCGTTTTGGTTGCTCAAGAGCGCTGAGCGCTTGGACTATCGTGATAGCGATGCCCATCACTAACGGATAGAGTGCCAGCCTAAGAAGCAAAGGAAAGAGATCATCGAACTTCCCTGCATACAAAACATGCATGACAGGCTTTCCTAAGAAACCGACACCCAGAAAGAGGAAAGCAGTCACACCGACGTTCACGAATACATATAGTTTCCAGAGAGAGAGAAGTTTATCCATTCTCTTCGCGGCGTAGTGAGACGCCAGGGCCGGCAACACCACAAATGACAAAGCGATGAAGACCTGGTCCGCTGGTGCGACTAGGTTATACGCCGCTCTAAGCTCAGCGACTTGTTTTGCGGAAAGGAATCCACCCACGAGCCAGTAATAACCTTGGGTGGTGAACTGAAACACGAAAGCTGTTGCGAGAGCCCATTTTGAGTAATTCCAATGATGCCGCCAGTATTGAGGTTCCAGTGCGAGGAAGGGTTGTGTGGGCTTTCCAAATCGAACCCTTCGTCCAAAGGCTGCCCCCGCTGCGATCC
>Ga0137399_10001552_pt1 | contig 10651 bp, 8 predicted proteins | sample czorhiz316metaG_FD_104810 | JGI IMG/M metagenome (GOLD analysis project Ga0137399, IMG submission 104810) | Vadose zone soil microbial communities from Angelo Coast Range Reserve, California, USA - czorhiz3.16 metaG | ecosystem: Environmental > Terrestrial > Soil > Vadose zone | place: USA...
AGCGGCACCTACAAGGTATGGAAATTGGGCGACCCTATCCACTCGACTCCCACCATTGTGGCTGCGCCGCATACGAACTACGATCTCATTTATGGAGATTCCAGCTATACGGCGTTCTATACCCAATGGAAAGATCGCCGTGAGGTCGTCTATGTCGGCGCGAACGACGGGATCTTGCACGCCTTCAACGGCGGGTACTACCACAAGAGCGACGATGTGACGACGCCGGCCGTGGTCGAGCATGGATGGTTCACGAAGAACCCCACCGACAACAGCAGCGGCCGTCCGCTCGGGGACGAGCTCTGGGGGTTCATCCCCCATCAACTCCTGCCGCAGTTGCAGTGGTTGACGAGGGCCGATTACACCCATGTCTACTACGTGGATCTCAAACCCACGGTGGCGGATGTGCGGATATTCACGCCGGACGCGGACCATCCGAACGGCTGGGGCACGGTTCTGATCGGGGGTTTCCGCATGGGAGGGAGCTGTGGAAACTGTGCTTCTGGCACGGGCGCTCCCCCAATGATTGTCAATATCGGCGGGACGAACCGCGCGTTCTACAGCGCGTACTTTGTGCTCGATATCACCAATCCGGAGGTCGATCCCAAACTCCTCTGGAGCTTCAGCGATGCCGGGTTGGGGCTTTCGATCGTTACTCCGTCGGTGATGCGGGTGAGCCCGACCGCGGATTCGAAGATCGATAACACCAACGCCAAGTGGATGGTCTTGTTCGGTTCGGGGCCCAACGGCTATGCGGCAGACTTGCCGGCCGCTCCAGCGCAATCAGCCACGATGTATGCCGTGGACTTGAAGGTCGGACCTGGAGCTGGCAATTCGCAGGTGACCTCGATGCCACTCGGCTCCTGGCAGTCGTTTGTCAGTAACATTGCGGTGCTGGATAGAAATTTCGACTACCGTACCGACGTCGCCTACTTCGGGCGCACGATCAATGACGGATCTCTGCCCTTGAGGGGCAAGATGTATCGACTGACCACCAGCGGTTGTACGAACGCCCCTTGCAGCACCTCGACCTGGGGTGTTGCCAACGGAGCCAACCGATCAGCCACGGAGATGATCGATACCTTCAATGACTACACTGCCTCGAGCGGAACCACGGTGGAAATGGGGCCGATAACGACCGCACCGTCGGTGACGATTGACGATGCGAATAAGGTCTGGGTCTTCTTCGGAACGGGCCGCTACTTGAGTAACTCCGACAAGACCAACACGGAGCAACAGTACCTGTTCGGAATTAAAGACAGCGTAATGAACTCAGGCTGTACCCAGACGAACACCACAAACTGCCCAAACAACAATCTGGTGAACACCACGAATGCGGTGGTCTGTGTCGTCTGTGCGCCTGCGACGAATCAACTGACGGATCCTAACAATCCTGCGCTCACTACTGTCACCACGGGAGCCAACTCGATGGTGGGGTTGGTCCAGAGCAAGGATGGATGGTACGTCAAGCTGGCGACTGCGGCCGGCACGTCGGCAGAGCGGTCAGTGTCCAGCTCCGTCGTGCTTGCTGGAGCGGTCTTCTTTCCGACGCTCGTTCCCACGAATGATTTCTGCTCCTCCACTGGGACGAGCTATCTCTATGCCTTGTACTACAAGACCGGGTCGGCGGTCCCGACTCCGATTATCGGGACCAGCGTCTCCGGTGCGAATACGAACAGCAACACGAGGATAAATCTTGGCGACGGAGTAGCCTCGCAAGTCGCTGTCCATATCGACGGGACCGGGACGTCGAATGGTTCCAGTGTCGGAGCAGCCCCAGGCGGGCCGCCGATCAAGGCCTGCAGCCAGATGAGCACAGGGAGCAGCTCGTGCATAGATGCAAATGCGCCGAATCCTCCCTGGAGTCGGTATATCTCTTGGGTGCGTCAGCGAGGGTGAGTGAAGGTTCAATAGAGTTGGGAGGAACCAGCCTCTTGGTTCCTCCCGGCTCAACCAGCAGGGGCAAAACAGCGTTCGAGCAACGAACGAGATTGTCACATCAACAAGTGGTGTACATAAGATCCTTTTCATCGCTATGTGTTATTTTTCCCCTCCTGTTCATCGGGTGTAATTCGAGTTCTACCCCAGGCAATGGGTCCTCTTCTCCAAGTGATGCCCCTCCACAGCGCCTCGCGACCATCCGTTTAGCGACAATTACCCCGGACCCTATTACGCTGAACGAGACTGTCAAGGTCATGATCGAGACCGATAATGGCCATTCCGATACGGCTGGATTCCAGTATCAGTGGATGGTCAACGGTGACCTCATCCGAGATCAGACGGGACCCACACTGACACCGAGTATGTTAAAGCGTGGTGACCGTGTGACGGTCGGCCTTGTGCCCACAAGCGGCACGGTACAGGGAACTCGTTACCAGGCTGGTCCCGTGGTGGTCGGCAATACCCCCCCCGTTGTTGGTCATCTCTCCATCGAGCGGCCGGCTGACCCGCATGCTCCGGTCTTTGCGAAGATGGATCCCGTCGATGCAGATCAGGACGAGATGCAGTTCGACTTTCGTTGGTGGCGCAACAACAAAGTAGTGAAGCAGGGGCCGGAGGAAACGTTGGATACCACGGGATTTCAGGCCAAAGATACGCTTGAGGTGGAAGTGACCCCCCGGGACCAATCGTCTGTCGGGAAGGCGGTTCGTTCTGAATCGGTCTATGTCGGCAATAGTCCTCCGAAGATCGTCTCTGTCCCCGCGTTGCTCATCGGCCGCGAACGATACGAGTATACGGTGAAAGCTGTCGATGCGGACGGTGACCCACTCAGCTTTCTACTGGAAGCGGCGCCACCGGGAATGGTAATTGACAAAGACACAGGGCATCTCGTTTGGCGGATTCCCCCGGAACAACTTGGAAGCCATCGAGTGCGCATCGTTGCTGAAGATGGGCAAGGGGGAAAAGCCTTTCAGGAATTCGACTTCACCCTCCCTGCTTCTAGCAAGCCTGCTAAACCCGGAGGTGCATGAGGGTGACCGCGCAGCTCAATCATTTCTTCTGCTTGTCACACCTTGCTTCGGTTTGTTAGAATCACCCCACTATCGCTGCAGGGAGGGAGAACGCCTTAGCGCTTGTGCGTAAACTGAAACTCAGAGAAGGCACCAATACCTCCGTTCTATTCGGTCACCACGACCGGCACCTCAAGCTGATTGAAGAAGACCTCGGTGTGCGCCTCTCGGCGCGCGGCGAAGAACTCACACTCGACGGTACGCCAGACGCCACGCGCCACGCGGAACGTGTCCTCACGGAACTCGCCACCCTGGCCAACGACGGGATGGTCCTCCAGCCCGACGACATTACCCACGCCTTGAGCGCGCTCCGACAGAGTCCCGAGATTCCGATCAAAGACCTCCTCGCCACCGCGGCGACCATCGTCACCAAGAAACGATTCGTCGTGCCGAAAACGCCGACGCAAAAAGCCTATATCGACGCCATCGAGACGCACGACATCGTGATTGGCATCGGCCCGGCCGGAACGGGGAAGACCTATCTGGCGATGGCGATGGCGGTGAGCGCGTTGCTGAAGAAAGAAGTGAGCCGCATCATTCTCGCGCGGCCGGCGGTGGAGGCGGGCGAGAAGCTCGGGTTCCTGCCGGGTGATCTGTACGCCAAAGTGAATCCCTATCTCCGCCCGCTGTACGATGCGCTGTTCGACATGATGGACATGGAACGGGCGACGCGCGCGATTGAACGGGGCGACATCGAAATTGCGCCCCTCGGGTTTATGCGCGGACGCACGTTGAACGATTCGTTCGTCATTCTCGACGAAGCGCAGAATGCCACGGCGGAGCAGATGAAAATGTTTCTCACGCGACTTGGGTTCCATTCCAAGGTGGTCGTCACGGGGGATATCACACAGGTGGATCTGCCGCCCGAACGGGTCTCCGGCCTGATCGAGGTGCGGGAGATTCTGCGCGAGGTCGAGGGCATCGCCTTCATCTACTTCGACGAGCGCGACGTGGTCCGTCACAAGTTGGTGCAGGACATTATCAAAGCCTATGAGCAGCATCAGATCCCCCCGCAGGCTTCCGGCCCCGGAGCGGGCGCGGCGGGACGGCGACCGTCGCCGGGGCAACAGGAAAAGCAGCCGAAGCCGGCCCCCTCGTCCGCACCGTTCACGGCCCCGTGGGGCCAGTCGCATTAACAGGATGCTGAAACAGTCCGCCAGCACCACGGAAGATTAAGGCTGAGGCCTAGGCTGAGATGAAGAATGTCAAGTATTCGCTCAACCTTGACCTCGACCTCAGCCTAGTTCACTCGCTGCTTGCCATTGGGTTTCCTGCATACCACCATAGTTTTTCCGCAACCTGCTGATGCCGGTCCATATGCAGAGTCACGTTCGATGTGTGACGTTTGACCAGGCGCGCCTGGAACGACTGGCACAGGCGATTCTTTCCGATGTCGGGGAAACGTCGGCGGAGCTGGGCATCATGTTTGTGGGCGATCAGCGGATGCGGGGTCTCAATCGTCGGTATCGGGGCAAGGATCGCACGACCGACGTGCTGGGTTTTGCCATGCGGGAAGCCTTCACGCCTCACGCTACACGCCTCACGCCGGATATGCTGGGCGATGTGGTGATCTCGGTGCCCACGGCGTGGCGACAGGCGAAAGAGGTCGGACGGTCCTTGGACGAGGAACTCGCCTGGTTGCTGGTCCATGGCATTCTGCATCTCTGCGGCTACGATCATGAACGGAGTGAGAAAGAAGCGCGCCGGATGCATCGTCGTGAACGGATGATACTGCGGTCGATCGTGCGGTTGCCGTAACGATCAGGCTGAGGGAAAATCATGTTGGCATGCGAAAGCTTCGATGGTGAGCACGTGTGGCACAACAGGAGAACGCTCCCGCAGGATGCTCAAAAAGGCCGTCCAGCAAGGCCGCAGCGAGTGAAGGCCCGAGGCGTACCCTCGGGGTACGTTGAGGGTCTGAACGATGCGAGAACGCTGCCAGCGGACTTTTTCAGCATCCTGCCAGTGAATCGAACGCATCACGAGCAGATCTTATGGGATGGCTGCAGCGACTGAGTGACGGGCTCACCAAAACGCGCGATGTCGTCCGAGGGTCCCTGGATCGGCTGCTTGGCCGTGTGGCGGATCCTGCCCTCCTGGAGGAATTCGAAGCGGCCCTCATTGCCTCCGATCTCGGTGCCCGCGTCGTGGATCGCGTGATCGAGCGCCTCAAGAAACAGCTTCAAGGGACCGATGCCTCACAGCCCGGTCGGGTGCATACGGAATTGCGGGACACTCTGCTCGATGTGTTGACGCCCGTGCAAGGGCTGTCGTTGGAGTCGCTGCTCGCGAAAGGTCCCAAGCCCTTCGTCATCCTGGCGGTGGGGGTGAACGGTGTAGGTAAGACGACCACGGTTGCCAAGATCGCGCAACGGCTCGTGCAGGCAGGGAAAGTGCCGTTGCTGGTGGCTTGCGATACATTTCGCGCGGCGGCGATCGATCAGCTGCAAGTTTGGGCCGACAGTGTCGGCGTCGACGTGATCCGTCACCGCCATGGAGCCGATCCAGCCGCCGTAGCGTTCGATGGGATTGCCGCCGCGAAAGCGCGGCAGGTGGACGTAGTGTTGATCGATACGGCCGGCCGGCTGCACACGAAATCGAATCTCATGGACGAACTCCGCAAGATCGCCCGAGTCATCGCGCAGGAATGTCCTGGTGCACCGCACGAAGTGCTCCTCGTGTTAGACGCCACGGTTGGGCAGAACGCGCTGTCCCAAGCCCGTCAGTTCCATCAAACGGTCGGCGTCACCGGTTTGGTCCTGACGAAGCTCGACGGCACCGCTCGCGGAGGGATCGTCGTCGCGATTGCCGAGGAGCTGAAGTTGCCCGTGAGGCACATCGGAGTCGGGGAGTCGGTTGAGGATCTGCAGGATTTTCAGAGCGAAGCTTTCGTGGACGCGCTCCTCGGGACATCGGCGCCGCCCTCCTCCTAGCAGGATACTGAAAAAGTCCGCCAGCGACACAGACCGTGGCGTGTGAAGCGCGAGACAGGCGAGAAAGGCGGGACGTGGACAGATTTGACCCACCTCGTCTCACCCATCTCGCCAGTCTCGCGTGGTTATCCTGCGTATCCCCCGGTGAGATCCCGTCATTTTCTTCTCAGGCAGCATTGCATGTGTTAGGCTGAATTTGCCAATTATCTAGTCGTGACGCGCCATGCATTCCGGTCCGTGGGACTGAGATATGATCAAGATTCTGGTTATCGACGACGATCGCATGAACTGCGAGCTGCTCCAGTCTGTCTTCACCCGACATGGGTATCAGGTGCTGTCGGCGACGAGCGGGATCGAAGGCCTGACCCTCTTCCGCCAGCAGGCCCCGCGCGTCACCATTCTTGATCTTCGCATGCCGGAAATGGATGGGCTGACCGTCCTCAAAGAAATCCGCGCTTACGACCCCTATGCGGCGGTGATCATTCTAGGCGGCGGAGCGACTGAGGGGCAGGAAAATCAAGCGCGTGGGTTGCGCGTCACCGATTTTATTCGAAAAGGCCTGTCGCTTGATGTGCTGGTCGAATGCGTCAACCGGGTGGTGCAGCTTCCGGCTAGATCCGTTCCCGCTCTGCCGGTGGCAGGCAGCGCAGCCGTGGCCGATACGGGGGAAACGATCCTCGTCGTCGATGATGAGCCGTTGGTCCGCGACTTGCTCGTTCAGTTTCTCAGTCTCCGCGGCTATCGGGCGCTCGGTGTGAAAGACGGCTCCGAGGCCCTCTCGATGGTGGAACAATCGCCCCCCGACCTGATCCTTCTCGACCTGTTCATGCCCGGTATGGACGGCGTCGAGGTGCTCCGGCAACTCCGCCAACGCGAATACACCGGCGGGGTGATCATCATCACCGGGAGTCATGACGAAGAGCGTCTCGATGAAGCCTGGGCCTTGGGGCCGCAAGAAGTCATCGGGAAACCGATCGACTTGGAGCAATTGCTGACGTCCATCCAGCTTGTGCTCGTCTGTCGCGAATGCTAAAACCTTTCCGATGCCAATCGGAAGCAGGATTGTCTCTTTTCCCTATCTGTTTCTAGTCGCGCTCCTCAGCCACAGGGCTCTCGGTATCGCCTGCGCAGCCGACCCAGTCCTGCCGCAAGTTGTCATTCGGCATCACGAGTTATTCGCACAGATCGTCCCCGAAGAACATGCGCTCATCGCAAAGGACCGGCTAACCCTTGAGGTGCCTGAGTCACAGACTTCGATTCGTTTCTCCCTCGCCCCCACGCTCCAGATCGACCACATTGCACTCGTGCAAGAATCGGCCGGGACGGAATCCTTGATTCACGATGTGCCGTTTGAACTCGAGCATGGTTCTACGCCGGAGTCGGTCCAGGAGGTCAGTATTTCCTCACAGGTCGTGCCTGCCGGACTGGTGACGCTGGATGTTCACTATCATGGCGTCATCAACGATCCGCCGCGAGATCCGCGCCATCTTCGTTTTGTGACGCCCAGCGAGACTGCCGGACATATCGGGCCGGAAGGTGTCTATGTGAGCAGCGAGAGCCACTGGTATCCCGATATCCCGGAATCACTCAGTACCTATGCGCTGCTGGTCGCCGTGCCAACGGGGTGGACCGTAGTGACCCAAGGGAAGGCCGGTGAATCGCGTGCCTGCCCCGCCTGGCTCTGTCGCAACGATCAGATGGTAATAACGGATTGGGCCGTGACGCAGCCGAGCGAAGCCGTCACACTCGTGGCGAATTCATTTGTCGCAACGTTTCGCGACTGGACGGCCAAGACCGGTCAGAGGATTCGACTCTCGACCTATCTATTCCCCGACGATGCGCATTTGGCCGAGGAATATCTCGATGCCACCGCGCGCTACCTGGACGCCTATATCCCTCTGCTGGGTCCCTATCCGTTCGAGAAGTTCGCCGTGGTGGAGAATTTCTTTGCGAGCGGGCTCGGCATGCCCTCGTTCACCCTGCTGGGAAGCAGCGTCATCAAGCGGCATTATGTGCAACCCTACGCTCTCGGCCACGAGATCGTGCATTCGTGGATCGGCAATGCGGTCTTCAATCGCGCCGATCGCGGGAATTGGGTGGAAGGTCTGACGACGTACCTGGCCAATTATTACTGGCACGAACTGATGGGAGATCGCGCACAGGCGCGGGACCAACGCCGTCTGATGGTGCAGGGCTACAATCTCCACGTGCCCCCGGAACGGGACTATCCGGTCGCGCAATTCACGCAGAAACAGGATGAGCATGATAATGCTATCGGCTATCAAAAGGCCGCCATGCTGTTTCACCTCCTGCGCCAGGAGGTGGGAGAGGAGACGTTTTGGCGGGCCCTTACGAGCTTGGTGGCGCAATATCGTGGCAGGCATGCGGAATGGCGCGACCTTGAGCGAGTCTTTGCAGAAGAGAGCCGCCAGGATCTCCGATGGTTTTTCGCGCAATGGGTGGAACAGGATGGGGCGCCGGTGCTGTCGTTGCCGGAAGCCGTTGCCCGTCCGGTGGCGGGGGAGACAGCACAGACCTTTCAGCTGGAGGCCACGATCGTCCAATCGAACAAGCCCTTTCGGCTTCCTCTTCAGCTGCTGATTCGCATGGAAGGTGACCGTGAGCATCTTCTGACTCTGCCGCTGCGTTCGCTGCGCGAAACGATCTCCGTAACCTTGCCCGCTCGACCGATCGCGATTGATCTCGATCCCGAGTTCATGACCGTCCGACGGGTCGCCCGGCAATCGTTGCCGCCTGTGCTCAATCACTATGTCACCGACCGGCGGCGATCGGTGCTAACGGCGTTTACGGATGAGCCTGGCCATCCCTCGCCGTTTCGGGACGTGGTTACGCTCATCGAAGCCCAGGAGCAGCAGAAACCGATCGGCGAGCGAACAGTGATCGCCTCCATGGCCCAGGATGAGCTGTTGCCTCAGGAAGGTTCGGTGTTAGTATTGGGCGGCCCGGAATCCCGATCAGGGATTCAATCGATCCTGGCCAATCACTGCGGTGAGCGCGCGACCCTGAACGACAGGGGTGTCACCGTGATGGGGACGGCGCACGAAGGGCTTGGGTTGGCCCTGCTGGTTAGTTGCCACCGGGTCGATCATCCAGGCAGCGTTGTGACGGTGCTGTATGCGGCCACGCCGCAGGCCGTGGCGAAGGTGGCGCGGCTGCTCTTTTTTTACGGGTGGAATAGTTTCGTGTTGTTCAAGTATGGAACGGTGGTCACCCGCGGGGAGTGGCCACTTGCGGGCGATCGTACGGAGGTGCGTCTCGATGCAAACAATCCCATCCGGTAAGTGGTGCATGATCGGACTCGTCTTTCTGTTGCTGTGTGAGCAGACGGGACAGGCAGAGAGCCCTGCGTCGAAGGCTCGGGTGATTCCCGCTCACCAGGCTGAGCGGCATCTGAGGAATATTCGCCAGCTGACGGTGGGCCGGCAGAATGCCGAAGCCTACTTTTCGTTCAGCGGGAACAAACTGATTTTCCAATCCACGAACAATTGGATGAAAGATACATACGCGGCCACGCTCAAACCTGCCGACGCCGGACTGAGTTGTTATCAGATGTACGTGATGGATCTGGACAGTGACACCGTTCGATTGGTGAGCACCGGCGCCGGCGCCACGACGTGCGGATACTTTTTCCCGGGCGATCGCCGCGTGCTCTATTCGTCGACCCATGCGTCGGGACCGAACTGTCCGCCGAAGCCGAAGCGGGACGGGGCCTACCGCTGGGCCTTGGACGACTACGATCTCTATGCCGTGCGCATTGATGGTCAGGAGATGCAGCGGCTGACCTCCACGCCGGGCTACGATGCGGAAGCGACCGTATCGCCGGACGGCAAGACGATCGTCTGGACGTCCGTTAAAGACGGGGACTTGGATCTCTATGCCATGAATCTCGATGGCTCGAAGCCCCGGCGGCTGACGAACGAGATCGGATACGATGGCGGGGCGTTCTTTTCGCCGGACAGTAAGCGCATCGTCTACCGGGCGTCGCATCCCACCGATCAGGCTGAGATTGACAAGTACAAGGACTTGCTCAACCAGCGGCTGGTGGAGCCTGGGCAACTTGAAATTTTCGTGATGAATGCGGATGGAAGCGGCCAGCGACCGGTCACGTCGAACGGCGCCTCGAATTTCTCGCCGTTCTATTTTCCCGATGGCAAGAGGATCATTTTCTCATCGAATATAGAAACGAAGGGCGAAGGAGGCCGACCAAGTTTCCATCTCTACGTGATCGGTGAGGACGGCCAAGGCCTCGAGCGGCTCACGTTCGACGGACAATTCAACAGTTTCCCCATGTTCTCGCCTGATGGTACCAGCCTGGTCTGGGTCTCGGATCGCCAGGCCAAGACGCCTGGTGAATTCAATGTTTTTCTCGCCGACTGGGTGCCGTGAAGCGGTGATCAGTGATGAGTGATGACATAAGCCATGGCCGGGACCCTGTCTCGATCACCCATCGCTCGTCACCCGTCACTCATCACGTATCTGTGCGGTTTAGACTCGTACCCCTGGCTTTTTCATGTGCCGCCCTCGTGCTTGCGTTCGCGGGGCTGTGGGAATGGGATGTGCCGCTTACCAGGTTCGTCCGCTCCCTCTATCCCCCGGTTGGCTCTGTACCCAATCCCTGGCTGGTTCAGTTCAGCGATATCGGTGACCGTCTCGGCAAGGGGGAGTCGCTGGTGATCCTGAGCCTCG
>Ga0137399_10001553_pt1 | contig 10645 bp, 9 predicted proteins | sample czorhiz316metaG_FD_104810 | JGI IMG/M metagenome (GOLD analysis project Ga0137399, IMG submission 104810) | Vadose zone soil microbial communities from Angelo Coast Range Reserve, California, USA - czorhiz3.16 metaG | ecosystem: Environmental > Terrestrial > Soil > Vadose zone | place: USA...
CGATGGACTCGATGAGCGCGCCCCACTCCTCCTCCTCCCCCTCCCTCTTGGCGAGGACCAGCAGCGTCTCGGCGTAATTGCGGCCGATGGTGGCGTCGTTCATCCGCGCTTCGTCTCGGTGACCGGCATCGAAGCGAGAAAGCTCTCCACGATCTTTCGGTTGGACTGATCGTCCAGGTTCTTCTCGATCACCTTCCCCGCTCCGGCGATGGCAAGCTCGATTGCCTCGCGCCGCAGCTCGGCGATCGCATTCTCCTTCTCCATCTCGATCTCGCGCCGAGCGCGCTCCAGCATCGCCTGCTGCTGCTGGTGCGTCTCCTCGATCATCGTGGCGCGCACCTTTTCGCCCATCTGACGCCCCTCGACGATGATCTTCTGCGCCTCGAGCCGGGCGGCCTCGATCTGCTTCAGTTGTTCCGAAAGAGCGCGCGCTGCTTCTTCGCGATCGCGCTTTGCTCCCTCGATTGCCTCCTCGAGGGCTTTCTCACGCGCCTCGACGGCCGCGGTGATCTTCGGGAAGACGAGTTTGCCGAGGATGGCGAAGAGAATCAGGAAGGTGACGAGCGTCCAGAACATGAGCCCGCCGTTCGGCGAGAGAAGGTTCACCTTTGGGGTGGCCTCCTCGACGCTGGCGTGCTGAAGCAGAGCGAAGATGAGAGTGGTCATAGCGTGGTTTCCGTGCATAGCGAAAGTGAGTAGCGCTGGATCGTGGCGGAGTTATCAGACACGATCCAACGCTGAAACCTTAGAACTTGTTCTGAATCAGGAACGCGATGACGACAGCAAACAACGCGATTCCTTCGATGAGCGCCGCGAAGATGATCGCGCCCGTCTGAATTCGCCCGGCCATCTCCGGCTGGCGCGCCATCCCATCCATCGCCTGTCCGGCAAGACGACCGATACCAATGCCCGCGCCGATTACGGCGAGACCGCCACCAATCCCGGCGCCAAGCATCGCCCATGCACCGGTGTATTGAGTGGTGTACCCGCTGGCGGAGCCGGCAACAGCCTGAAGCAGCGGAAAGATCGAGACCATTGTGTTTCCCCTTTCAACAATCGTGATATGTCATGCTCGCGGCTTTTCGGCCGCCGTCCGTCACCGGGACTTTTGTTGCAAGTCCCAACGGACTTCTCCAGCCAGCTCGGCTGGATACCTACGCGAAGTCGAGCAGCCTCCGCGTCAGTGCGCACCCTCGCGAATGAGTCCAATGAACACACTGGACAGCAGCGTGAAGATGAACGCCTGCAGAAATGCGACGAACAGTTCGAGAACCGAGATGCTCACCGCGATGAGGATCGGCGCGGGTACGAGAATCCAGCTTCCAAAGGTAAAAATCAGGCTTATGAGCGCCAGCAGAACGACGTGCCCAGAGACCATGTTGGCGAAGAGACGGATCGCGAGCGCGAACGGCTTCGTGAACTTTCCGATGATCTCTATCGGTGTCAGGATGAACGTGATCGGAAGCTTCATCCCGAGCGACATGTCATGCGGCCAGAACACGATCGTGTTGATGTATCGCCAGCCCTGCGCTTTCATGCCGGCCAGCTCAATCACGATGAACGTGACGATCGCGAGAGTAGCAGTGACGGAGATGTTGCCGGTAGCCGTCGCGCCGTACGGAACTAGCCCCAGGAGGTTCGAGAACAGAATGAAGAAGAAGAGCGTCAGCAGGTACGGTACGTAGCCGTTGCCATGTGGGCCGACGTTCTTCAGCACGACTTCGTTTCGCAGGTAGAGCACCAACGCCTCGAGTCCATTTCCGAAGCCGCTCGGCGCCTTCCCTTCGAGGGTCTTACGATTGTGGGCGCGAAGCGCGAGCAAGGTCGTGAGAATGCATAGAAGAGCCGCGAGCCAGAGCATCACGACGAGCCTGGTCGGCGAGATGTCGATCGTCAAACCGCCGATGTGAATCGGATTCCAGCGCGGCAGCTCGTATTCGCATACGAAACCCGTGTGGAAGCACGGGTAGTCGAGCGTGTGCGAATCCGTGATGTGCGGCGTGATGAAGTCTTTTTGGTCAGCGATCATATTCGAGCAGGAGCGGTTCGGCCATCATCGTCATGAAGAAGAAAGTCACCAGACTCACCAGTGCCGCATCTAGCGAGAGAAACATTATTCTCGCCAGTGGCGCGTACAACACCAGCACCAACAGCCTCATCCCCGCGCCGATGCCCCAGCGGAGCAACAGCTCGCCCGGCGCTCCATGTCCGCTCCGTGCAGGGCGGAGCAGGGCGTAAGAGCCGAGCTGTACTGCGAAAGCCAGTCCAGCGCTCACGAGCATCGCCCTGTGCTCGGTCACCGTCTTGAAATAGATCCGCAGAACGACGCTCGCGATGATGATGAGAGTTGCCGAGACGCCAGCAAACAATCCCAGCGCTCTTGCTTCCTTCACCGTTCACCATCTCTCGGACCGCGATCACTCTTGCGCGACCGCTCCTCGTCGTCGCGCTGCTGCGCCGCAGCGATTTTGCGGTACATCAGGTAGAACGCGGCGCCGCCGCCGACAAAAACTCCGGCGATCGTGAACAAACCAGAGGTCCCGAGCCGTCTATCGATCCATTGTCCCGCAAAGAGGAAGAGGACAATCGCCGCGGCGAACTGGAGCCCGACGCCGGCGAAATCGGCGCCCGATAACCCGCCCGAAGGCGAGGTTTTGCGCACGCCCTTTTCGTCTCCCATTCTCAGGAGAAACTAACCGCTTGTGAAGATTTTCACAAGCTAAATCCGGTGCGATTTCCGAACAGAGGCCGAAGATTTCGAAGGGCCGCAACTCCAAGAAGCACGCGCAGTTAGTCGGTTACTTAGGTGTTGACCGCTCGTCCCTGAATTGATATGTTGGGTTCTCGCGATTCATGGGAACCCGCCCGCCCATCATCGACGCCGCCCCGAACTACGTAATGCATAACCGACTCATTCTTCCACTGCTCTGCGCAGCATCAGTCGCGTTTGCCGCGGCTCCATTCTCCCACGACGGAAAAGCGATCGCCTCGACAAAGCACAACGGCGTAGAAAAAACCGCTCCGATCGTATCCACATTCGACATCACGCGCCCGAAGGACGACGCCGAGAAGCTCAGATTCTCTCTGCGCGTGACGAATAACACGTCGAAGATGCTGGAGCTTCGCTTCGCCGACGGGCAGACCCACGATTTCGTGGTGAAGGATTTCGCCGGCAAGGAAGTCTGGAGATGGAGCGAAGGGCGCATGTTCACCTCCGCGATGCGGAGCGAGACGCTCAAGGGAAAGGGCGCGACGACGTTCGGGGAGAGCTGGAGCCCGAAGGGCTTGCACGGATCCTTCACCGCCGTAGCGATCCTCCGCAGCAGCAACTACCCCATCGAGACCACGGTTCAGTTCGTACTGCCGTAGTCGCGACTCCTCAGCCGGATAGAAACTGAAACGCGCTCACTCGAGCGCGTTTTGCATTTCAGCGACCTCATCGGGGTCGCGAGTCGCCACCACGTTGACTGTTCTTATTCGTGGCTGCGAGCTACGTTAGAAAGTCAGTGGCGACCAGGCAACGAGAGGGAAGGCATGAATATTACCGGCGGACAACTCGTGCTCAGTGATCGAGAGGTGGCGATAAATGGCCTTCAGATAATTCTGGACGAAGGAGTGAAAGGTTCGAACGGGTCTGGTTCCTCGGACTGGCGCGGCCACTTTCGGCTCAACGCCGAGCAGCGCCGGCGCGTTGGAGATCTGGTTGGCGAGGCAAAGATCATTTTCGACGACAGGCGCAGCGGTCCTGTCCTGATCGACCGCTACAACGCAATATCGGGTGAAGCCTCCTTCACTGGAGCCGGCGAGCTCAAATAACACTCGCGAGAGCTCGTTCACTCCGCCGACCGCTCTAGCACTTCCCTGATTTTGCGCGCGAGACTCTCCGGCGAGAACGGCTTCTGAATGTATGCGAGGCCTGGCTCGAGCACTCCGTGCCGTACTATCGCGTCATTCGTGTAGCCGGACATGTAAAGCACTCTCGCATTGGGTCTCACTTCACTGAACCGCTCAGCCAGCACGCGACCACTCATCTCCGGCATCACGACATCGGTAAGCAGAAGATGGATCGGCCCCGCGGTCGTCTCGGCAATCTTTAGCGCCTGATCGCCGCGCGCCGCTTCGATGACTGTGTACCCATAGCGCTTGAGTATCTCCCGCGTCGCGACTCTTACCTGCACTGCGTCCTCGGCAAGAAGTATCGTCTCCGTTCCGTGCAGCGTGACGGGAGCCTGCTGGGTCGGCGTCTTCGACCGCCGACCCTCGGTCGCCAGCGGAAAGTAGATTTTGAACGTCGTGCCGTGACCGGGCTCGCTGTACACCCAGACGAAGCCGCGGCTTTGCTTGACGATCCCGTACACGGTTGACAGTCCCAGTCCAGTGCCCTCCCCGACCTCCTTGGTCGTGAAGAATGGCTCGAAGATCCGGGTACGAGTCGCTTCATCCATTCCGCTTCCCGTGTCCGTGACGGCCAGCATGACGAATTCACCGGCAACCGCGGGCCAGTGGACATTCGCGTACCCGTCGTCGAGCTTTTCGATACTGGTCTCCAGGGTCAGCGTGCCTCCCGTCGGCATCGCGTCGCGCGCATTGACGGCGAGGTTCATTATCACCTGCTCCAGCTGGCCGGGATCGATCATCACCCGTGCCGGATCCGCGGACAGCAGTGTCACGAGGTTTATGTCCTCTCCCACCACTCGCCTCAGCATCCGAGCGGACGCCGCGACGGCGTCGTTCAGGTTGACCAGCCTTGGCTCGATTACCTGCTGCCGGCTGAAGGCGAGCAGCTGCTTCGTGAGAGAAGCCGCCGCAAGCGAGGCTTTGCGTATCTCGCCCAGGTCCTCGGCGCGTGCGTCGCCCGGCGGGAGGTCGCCGAGCATTAAATCCGTGTACGTCAGGACGACCGTGAGGAGATTGTTGAAATCATGAGCCACACCTCCGGCCAGGCGGCCGATCGCCTCCATTTTCTGCGCGTGACGAAAACTGTCTTCGAGATTTTTTCTGTCAGTGACATCCCGAAGCGCTGCGAGCCTGGCAAGTCGGCCTTCGAAGATGTGTCTCTTCCCGGTTACCTCCAGAAACAGCTTCCGCCCATCCTTTCGCTTGCCGACTGCCTCGAAGCGTCCCTCAATGTTCTGCTCCGCGCGCCGTCTGACCGTATCGACCGATTCATCGGCGACGAAGTCGAGCGCCGGCCGTCCGATGACTTCCTCCTTCGAGTAGCCGAACATCCGCGCAAAGCCGTCGTTTGCGTCGTAGATGATGCCGCCCTCGGCGAACACGATCCCTTCAAAGGATGCTTCGGTCAGTGTCCTGAACCGGATTTCGCTTTCCTCGAGCGCCTGCTGTGCGCGACGGCGCTCGGTGATGTCGAGAAACGTCACCACTGATCCAATCGCGTGTCCACTGCTATGGATCGGGTAAGCCCAGTACTCCACCGGTACACTGCGGCCATCCTTTTGCCAGAACACTTCGTCTTCCGCGTGCGCCCCATCGGTAGTCAGCATCGCTCCGTGAATGGCGCATTCCGAGCGAGGGTAGCGCGAGCCATCCGGACGTGTGTGGTGCACCAGTGCGTGCATCGGTTTGCCGAGGAGCTCGTCCGCGGAATCGTATCCCAGAATCCGCACCGCGGCCGGATTGCAAATAACGCACGTGCCGCGGAGGTCCTGTGCGACGATTCCCTCCGCGGTCGAGTCGAGCAGAAGCCTGAATTGTTCTTCAGTGGCGCGCAGCGCCTTTGTGCGCGATAGCTCCCGCTCGTTCGCTGCCTGGCGTCTCTCTTCCTCCGCCATCTTCCGCGCCGTCAGGTCGCGCGTGATCTTGGCGAAGCCGCGCACGTGACCGGCCTCGTCGCGAAGCGCGGCGATGATCACGCTCGCCCAGATGTATGAGCCGTCCTTTCTAACGCGCCAACCCTCTTCGTGGTACCGGCCCTCTCGTGCGGCGAGCTGCAGCGCGATGACTGGCTTCCGTGCTGTTATGTCTTCGGCCGAATAAAAGATCGAAAAGTGCTGACCGATGATTTCCTGAGCGGAGTAGCCCTTTATTCGTTCGGCGCCGACGTTCCAGCTCGTGATGCAGCCTTCAGGGTCAAGCAGGAAAATCGCATAGTCAGTGCAGCTCTCGATGAGCAGGGTGTAGAGGTCTTCGACTTCTCTTGTCGCTACGTTGCCCTGCGGTTGCCTGTTGTCACCTTCTCTCAAATTCAACTCCGAAACGCCGGAGGGTGCAGCCACGGCGTCGCTCGGTTCAGCCGTCTTACTCCCCTTTTTTGCGTATTGGGAGATTAAAAACGCGCGCTCACGGATCGTATCGGGGGAAGCCCCGACGCAGGGGGAGAACAAACCCTGAGGCGGTTCGCTAAGGCCCTGGGGCCGTAATGCGACTATCCGGCGGCTCAGCAGCGAGGGTCAACCAAAAAAGAGAGGAAGCGCCTGGAGACGCTTCCCCTCTTAATCCAACTGCTTCACTTCAATCCAACCACTTCACTTCCTATTGACGAGTGGGAGCCGTCAAAGCAACACAGATGCGTCGGTACCGACGCATCTGGCCCAGTAAACAGGTAGTGAGGCATTGGGGGCGGGAAAAAGGGGAAGCGAAATTGACCACAAAGCGATTGCGATTCCGGGAAATCCCGGCGTTCCCACGTCAACTCAAACGTTGGGGGAACCAGCGACGCGCGCAGCTGCCCCTCGCGAAGAATGCAGTGTGATGCCAATTTCGGCGTTCATAGCTATTCTGACGAGATTCTGACGCACCTCAATACCCTTTCCAGCAGATCGAATGGAGCTGAAATGATCGTACTCCGGGCACTTGGAGCTGCTGAAATCGATACTGGGGTAACGACCCTGACTCCCTCGCAGGAGATAGTGTTTGCTACGGCGCTGTACCTGATCCTGGAGCGCGGCAAGCGCGTAAGCCGTGCGCGGTTGGCATCTCTCCTTTGGCCGCGAGTTCCCGAGAAGGCGCGCGCTCACCGGTTGCGGCAGACAATTCTGCAGCTGAAAAAACTAGGGATAATGGTGAGAGCCGATCGTGACAATTTGCAGCTCTCGCAGTTCGACGTGCGGAGCGACATCGAGGATCTTGCGGGCGCTGATCTGGCTCCAGTGCTAAAGAAGGATTCGCTTGAATTCCTGCCGGGCTATAGTCCACGGCTTTCCGAGCCGCTCAGAGACTGGGTAGAGTCAAAGCGGGGTGAAGTGCACGCAGCTGCCACGAAAATTCTCGTAAGAGAACTGGAACGATCCCGACGCCAGGCGGACTGGTCGAGCGTGGAAAGGACTGCTGCAAAATGCTTGTCGCTTGACGGATACAATGAGACAGCCGTTCTTGCGCAGGCAGAAGCCGCCGCGATGCGGGGCGGAAAGCGAAAAGCCCTATCCATTCTCGACCGTTACATCTCCGACGTTGGCGGGACCCAAAATGATCTCAAATTGCCTGCGACCCTCTTGCGAAGGAGAGTGATAGAGCGAATCCCCGAGAGCCCCACTTTCCTGAACCCCGATCCTCCATTTGTGGGGCGCGAAATTGAGATGGAGGCGCTTACCCGAAGCTTTGAGCACGCTCAACACGGACACGGATCCGGTACCCTCATTATCGGGGAACCGGGGATTGGCAAGAGTAGACTCACCGCTGAATTGGGACAGTTTGCAGATCTACAAGGAGCCCAGGTACAGCGAGTCGCTTGTCGCAGGGCCGATATCGATCGACCTCTATCGCTGTTCGTTGATATCGTGCCCGAACTCCGCGAAATGCCCGGTGCTCTCGGGTGCGCGCCTGAGACCTTCACGTGGCTGAAGCGATTAACCGAATTTCAGCAGCGATCTGACGACTCCCGCCAAATCGACGCGGATACTTTGTTCCAAAACGTTCGTGCAGCACTTTTCGATCTTCTCGATTCAGTGGCTGAGGAACGGTGCCTGGTAATTCTGATCGAGGACGTTCAATGGCTCGACAATGCCTCGGCGAGGATCCTGGTTCGTATGGTGGAGTGGTGCGAGACAAGACATCTTTTCTTTTTGTTGAACTCACGGACCGGTGAGAGTTCCGTTCTCGACTATGCCGAGAAAGTTCGCCTCAATACACTGACCTTGGGTCCGCTGAAGCCAGTTGCTTCAGCGGCGCTCCTGCAATCAGTTGCACTGCGACCCGGTGACGAGGCCCAGCCAGAGTTCATTGAGTGGTGTCTTGCTGCGGCAGAAGGCAATCCGTTCTTTCTGCAGGAGTTGGCGCATCAGTGGATCGAAACCGGCCACAGGTACGAAGCACCACCTTCCGTCGCCAAGGTCTTACAAGAGCGCTTGTCCCGGCTAAGCGGGGAAGCACTGCAAGTCCTTCAGACGTGTGCAGTGCTGACAGATCACGCGACGCTAGATCGAGTTGAGAGGATCCTTGAATATCCTCTCCATCAGTTGCTATCCGCCGTCGGAGAGTTGAGCCGGGCAGCGATGCTAAGTATGCCAAACGAGGCGAAAGACGTTTCGCCCGTGCAGATCCAGCCGCGTCATGACTTCCTCGCGTCGGCTGCTATAAGTCGGCTGCCTGCTGTGTCGCTGGCGTTCATCCACCGGCGCTCTGCCGACGTTCTCGAGAATGAGATCGCGGAAGCGACGATGCCAACAACTATTCTCTGGGAATGCGCGAGACATCGCCATCATGCGGGCGAGAGGGAGAAGGCGCTTAGTCTAAGCATGGCGTGTGCTGAACACCTCGTTGACTTAGGTCTGGCCGAGGGGGCTGGTGCTGCATTTCAGAAATCCTTGGATTATTGTGCCACAGACGGACAACGGCTCCGCGTTCTGCCGCGTTTGGCTTTCTCTTACCAATTGAATGGAGAATGGGAGAAGAGTAAGGAGGTGTTACGATCCTGCATTCGACTAGCGGGCAAAACCGATCCCATGTCGAATGGGCACAATGAATTTGAACTCCTTCTCTTCACGGCCCGGCATCAAAGCGCATTAGACTTTTCCCCTTTGTTGGCCGACATCATTCCGTGTGTCGAATCTCCTGATGCGTCCCCCGCTCACCGAGTGCACGCCGCCATTTTGGCCCTGAAAATCGCAACTGATATGGGACCGGCGGAAGCACTCGATTCTATCTACGCACATGTCGAACCATTTCTACACAACGATGAGGTTGGCGAAACCGCGCGCCTGGAGGTTGAGACGATCTACCGTACAACGAGGGGCCACGAAGTCATTCCTCTCCAAGACCTACAACGATTTGCCGAATCGGCCCGGGAGACTGGCGGTGAACTAGCCTACTCCAATGCATTGCTGACGGCTTCGGCCGCATGCAGGAACAGCGCACGTTACGAGGAAGGACTGGCCTTCGTTGCGCAAGCCTTTGAGCAAGAGCGGGGGCACAAGAGCGAGGCTCGGCTTTCTCGCTTACTCGTTGCGGAATTGCGTTTGCATGTAGCCGCCGGCGCGTTCGACTCCGCTGAATCTACTTTGGATCGGCTCATGGAATGTTCTATATCTGCGGACGACGATTTCGCGCACTCAGAGCTGCAGAGTTTTAGAGCGAGAATTGCTCTCGAGAAAGGGGATTTTGCCAAAGCATCAGCGGTATTCGCCGAGGTCCAAATTCCATGCACCTACAGCCCACGACGCAGAGCGAATTCGCTAGCTCTGCGACTTCGCATCCGTCTACACGAAGGTGCGACCGAGGACGAACTTCGATCGTTAGTCCTTGAACTCGAAACCGAACACCTTCGAGTTCGCGGTTTCGGCGGACACGATTTTGAGGCGCACGCGTTGTACTTGGGACTCTGTGCGATAGGCGACTCTAACCGAGGTAGACAACTGATACTCGACTATGTCGACAACCATCGTGGGTTAAGTTGGCCGCTTCCCAGACATATCCGACAGATAGTCGACCATTCGTGTGCGACTCAGGCTATCGGAGAACTTGAGCGCGAGCTGGTATCCCGCGCTATGCCCCTGATCACGTAACTAGCCGGTGGCAGTCCGAAGAACCGAGCCTCGATCGGGTGTCCGTTGGACCCACTCTTCCGGCGTGGCGCTCGCAGGCGCAAATAGCTTGGAGTACTCCGGGCTTCGAAGAAGAGCGTCGCAGATTTGTGGATCGAATTGACTCCCTCGAAAACGAAGGAGTTCCCGTCGGACAGACGCCGCATCGAGCGCCGCGCGATAAGGTCGATCAGTTGTCATCGCATCGATTGTGTCAGCGAACATAATGATGCGAGACCCGAGGGGAATACCATCTCCGATCAGTCCATCTGGATAACCGGTGCCATCCCAATTCTCATGATGATGTCTGATTAGCGGCACTACGTCCCGGAGCTGCGTCACCGTTCCGACTAGTTCCGCGCTCTTGATGGGATGGGTTCGCATCACGACCTGTTCTTCAGGGGTCAATCGACCGGGTTTGCTGAGAATCGGTCCAAAGACCTCATGAATCTTCCCGACATCGTGCAATAGCGCGGCGGCTACGATTCTCTCGATCTCCTTTTCCTTTAGCCCGACTGCCTTAGAGATTACCCGCGCTTTCTCCGCCACACGTCTTGAATGGCCTGACGTATACGGATCACGGGCTTCGATCGCGGCAACCATGAGTTCCAACAGTTCTCGGTTCGTCCGTTCTAGTTGCCAATTGACTTTGTAGATCTGGCGCAGGC
>Ga0137399_10001564_pt1 | contig 10611 bp, 7 predicted proteins | sample czorhiz316metaG_FD_104810 | JGI IMG/M metagenome (GOLD analysis project Ga0137399, IMG submission 104810) | Vadose zone soil microbial communities from Angelo Coast Range Reserve, California, USA - czorhiz3.16 metaG | ecosystem: Environmental > Terrestrial > Soil > Vadose zone | place: USA...
AACCGCCAGGAGGCGGAGACGTTCGCGCTGCTCTTCGATACCCAGGATCGCGCCGAGGGCATGCGCGCGTTCCTGGAAAAGAGGCCCGCCAGGTTCGTCGGAAAGTGAAGTAGGGTGAGAGGCACCATGGACTTCTCCCTCACCGACGAGCAGCAGCGGCTGGTCGACACCGCGCGCAAGTTCAGCCGCGAGCGCATCATCCCGGTCGCGCAGAAGCTCGACGAGCACGGCACCTTCCCCAGCGAGATCTGCAAGGCAGGCTGGGAGCTCGGGCTGATGAACGCCGAGATCCCGACCGAGTACGGAGGCCTGGGACTCTCCTGCACCGACCACGTGCTGATGCTGGAGGAGATCAACTACGGCTGCGCGGGGATCGGGACCACGCTGGCCGGCAACAACCTCGCCGCCATGCCGCTCATCCTCGCCGGGACCGAGGAGCAGAAGAAGCGGTATCTCGGCGCGCTCACCGAGGCGCCCGTCTTCGCCGCCTACGCCTGCAGCGAGCCGGACGCGGGCTCGGATGTCGCCGGCATGCGCGCCAACGTGAGGAAGGTGGGCGACGAGTACGTGCTGAACGGCCAGAAGCGCTGGATCACCAACGGCGGCTACGCCAGCTGGTACACGACCTTCGCGCGCATCGGCGACCCGAAGGACCGGCACAAGGGCATCACTTGCTTCGCGCTGCCGCGGGACACGCCCGGGGTTTCCGTCGGCAAGAAGGAGGACAAGCTCGGGCAACGCGCCTCCAACACCACCGACGTGCTCTTCGAGGACGTGAAGCTGACGCGCGCGAACCTGGTCGGCGCCGAGGGCGAGGGGTTCAAGATCGCGATGAAGACCTTCGACCGCTCCCGGCCGTGGATCGCCGCCGCCGCGACCGGCATCATGCGGCGCGCGCTCGACGAATGCCGGCGGTACGCGCTCGAGCGCAAGGCTTTTGGCCAGCCGATCGCGCAGTTCCAGGCGGTCCAGTTCATGCTGGCCGAGATGGCGATGAAGTACGAGGCCACCCGCCTGCTGATGCTCAAGGCCGCGTGGAGCATCGCGCAGGGGAAGCTCGACGCCATCGAGTCGAGCTACGCCAAGGCGTTCGGCGCCGACAGCGCGATGGCGGTGGCCACCGATGCTGTCCAGATCTTTGGCGGGTACGGCTACACCAAGGAGTACCCGGTGGAAAAGCTGATGCGGGACGCGAAGCTCCTGCAGATCTATGAAGGGACTTCGCAGATCCAGCGCATGGTGATCGCCCGGAACCTGCTCGCCCAGGCCGGGTGACGGCCGTTACCTCCGATTGCCGCAGTGCGGCATGCGGGATCGGACATCCGCCAGTTGACCGACCCCGTTTGGCGGAAGCGGGCGACCCGTGTACTATGCAAAATCTCACATTGTCCCCGCTGCACGCCTCTACTCCTCCATGCAGATCGATTTCACCGAAGAGCAGAAGCTGCTGCGCGACACCTGCCGCGATTTCGCGGACAAGGAGCTGCGGCCCAACGCGAAGCGGTGGGACCGCGAGCATCGCTATCCCGCCGACGCGGTGAAGAAGGCGGTCGAGCTCGGCCTCGCGGGGGTGGCGGTGCCGGCCGACCAGGGCGGCGCGGGCATGGACAACGTCGCCTACGCGCTCGCCATCGAGGAGATCTCCCGCGGCTGCGCGTCGGTGGGAGTGACGCTGAGCGTGAACAACTCGCTCTACTGCGACCCGGTGCTGAGGTACGGCACGGCCGAGCAGAAGGAGCGCTGGCTGAAGCCGTTCGCCAGCGGCGAGAAGATGGGCTGCTTCGGCCTCACCGAGCCGCAAGCAGGCAGCGACGCGGCGGAGCAGCGCACCACCGCCGTGCGGAAGCGGAGGGCGACGGCAACGCCTTTGCCCGGGCCGGAGCCGGTCACGGCGGAGGCATACGGTGACAAGTACGTCATCAACGGCACGAAAAACTGGATCACCAACGGCCCCATCGCCGACGCCATCGTCCTCTTCACCATGACCGACCTCTCGAAGGGGACCAAGGGCATCACCGCCTTCGTGGTCGACGCCAGCACGCCGGGGTTCCTGCGGCAGAAGACCGACGAGAAGCTCGGCATCTGCGCCAGCCCCTCCTGCACCATCTTCTTCGAGGACATGGAAGTCCCTCTGGCCCAGCGGCTCGGCGCCGAGGGCGAGGGCTTCAAGATCGCCATGAGCACCCTCGACGGCGGGCGCATCGGCATCGCCGCCCAGGCCATCGGCATCGCCCGGGCCGCCTTCGAGGAAGCGCGCGACTACGCGAAGGTGCGCAAGACCTTCGACGTCCCCATCGCGCAGCATCAGGCGATCCAGTTCATGCTCGCGGACATGGCCACCGAGCTGGAGGCGGCGCGGCTGCTCACCCTGCGCGCCGCGAGCCTCAAGGATCGCGGGGCGCGCCACACGCGCGAGTCGAGCATGGCGAAGCTCTTCGCCTCCGAGGCCGCCAATCGCGTCGCCGACAAGGCGGTCCAGATCCACGGCGGGATGGGGTACTCGAAGGAGCTCGACGTGGAGCGGCACTTCCGCGACGCGCGCATCACCGAGATCTACGAGGGGACCAGCGAGATCCAGCGCCTGGTCATCTCCAACGCATTGCTCAGATAGGGCCGACGGACGCCACGGGGGTGGGTCAAATGGCCGTGCAGGGTGCAGCACAAAGGGAAGGCTGGACCGCGGGCGCGGAGGTGCTCGATCGGCTCACGCCCCGCCAGACGTTTTGCGGTCCGCTCCTCTCGGCCATGCTGTTCGGGGGCGGGGGGGCCGGCATCTCGGATGTGTACGTGCACATCCGTGACATCGTGTCGCTTTCGGCGCGCGACTGGGAGTCGAATCCGCTCGAGCGGCGGCTGGCGCGGTGGCACACCTCCCTGGCGCGGGCCATCAACGACTTCGTGCGGGTGGGCGTGCTGCGCGAGGAGGGTCAGGCCCGCTGGTCTTTGACCGACAAGGGGCTGGCCGTGGCGCGCGAGTTCGGACTCATCTCTCGCGACGGAGTGCTGATCGACCGGGCGCTCCTGCGCAAGCAGCTGATCGACCTCGCGCTCGAGTTCGAGAAGATGTACCGGGTGGTCTCGCGGCCCGGGCCGGCGCCTGTCCAGGCAGTCGGGCTGGAGAAGTAGCGTACGAGACGGCGCGCCGGCTTTTTTGCTGCGGGCGAAAGCCCCACGCTGTAGTGTCCGCGCCCCATGTTCGAGCCCGACGAGCACCAGCGCCTGGTGCGGGAGACCGCGCGCAAGTACGCGCAGGACTCGCTCGTCCCCGTCGCCGCCCAGCTCGACCGCGAGGGCCGTTTCCCGGCCGAGCAGCTGCGCGAGCTGGCCGACCTGGGAATGATGGGCGTGAACATCCCCGAGGAGTACGGCGGAGCGCAGGCCGGGGCGGTCGCCTACGCCCTGGCGATGATGGAGATCGCGCAGGGCTGCGCCTCGACCGCGCTCACCATGGCGGTCACCAACATGGTGGGCGAAACGATCGTGAAGTTCGGCACGCCGGAGCAGCGGCGAAGGTACGTCCCCGAGCTGACCAGCGGCCGGTTCGCGGCGGGGAGCTTCGGCCTCTCCGAGCCGTCCGGCGGGTCGGATGCGGCGGCGCTGCGCACCTGGGCGCGGCGGGACGGCTCGGGATGGGTGCTGAACGGCGAGAAGCAGTGGATCACCTCGGGCGACCAGGCTGGAGTGATCATCGTCTGGGCGCGCACGCAGCCGGGGCGCGGTTCGCACGGCATTTCCGCCTTCCTGGTCGAGGGCGGCCAGTCCGGGCTGCGCGTGGGCAAGCACGAGGACAAGATGGGCCTGCGCGCCTCGACCACCGTCTCGCTGGCGTTCGAGGACATGCGCCTGCGCGAAGGCCAGCTGCTGGGCGAGGAGGGGCACGGGTTCCCCATCGCCATGGCGGCGCTGGACGGGGGGCGGATCGGGATCGCTTCGCACGCGGTGGGCATCGGGATCGCGGCGGTGCGCGCCTCGCTGAAGTACGCGAAGGAGCGCCGCGCCTTCGGGCAACCGATCGGCGACTTACAGGCCATCCGGTTCATGCTGGCCGATTGCGATACGCAGATGGAGGCGGGCCGGCTGCTCGCCCTGAACGCGGCGGCGCTCAAGGAGCGAGGCCGGCCGTTCTCCCGCGAGGGGTCGATGGCGAAGCTCTTCGCCGCCGAGGCGGCGAATCGCGTCTGCGACGCCGCGGTGCAGATCCACGGAGGTTACGGGTACATCGACGAGTTCCCGGTCGAGCGCTACTACCGCGACGTGCGGGCGAGCACCCTGTACGAAGGTACCAGTGAAGTGCAGCGCGTGGTGATCTCGCGGGACCTGCTCAAGGACTGAGGCGACGCGCGAGGTGAAACGCCACCCCGTCCCAGAGCGCGAACGGCGCGCAGCCGGACACGAGCACGTCGAAGCCGGCCGCACGGGCCAGCCGCAGCACGTCCGCACGGTCCGCCGCCACGTCGCCGCGGTACGAGAAGTTGACGAGGACGAAGTCGCCGCCGTCGCGCAGCACGCGATGCGCCTCCCGGAAGTACGACGCGACCGACGCCTCGCCCACCTCGACCACGTAAGGGAAGGAGTCGACCGCCAGGACGACGTCGACGGAGCCGTCGCCGCGCATCGAGAGATCGACGCCATCGCAGACGGCGAATTGGACGTTCGGCAGCCCGGCGCAGCGGCGCCGGGCCGCGGCGATCATGCCCGGCGAGATGTCGATGCCCCATACGCAGCCGACCAGCGGCGCCAGCCGCGCGGCGACGCGGCCGATGCCGCACCCGACGTCGAGTACGGCGCGGCCCGGCCTCGCGACGCCCCACTGCTGGAGCGTCCGCACGAGCTCCTCCGACGCGGCGGCCAGCAGCGCCGGGCTGCCGAGCGAGTAGAGCGCCACGCTCGCTTCCTCGCTCTCGGCCACGAACCGGTCGAAGAGACGTCGCGTGCGCGCGATCACGTGATCGGGGCACGCCGGGGTGGACGGACGCTCGAGCTCCTCGCGCAGGACCTGCCCGATCCGCGCGCACCCGGCGCCGATCTCCGGGAGCAGGGCGCGCAGCGCGCGCAGGCGCTCGTGCTGCGCGCCACTCCCGTCAGGGCGCGACGCCTCGGCGGGCGGCGACGCTCGCTCGACGGCATCACGCACCGCCGCCGCGTCGCCGCAGGCCACCAACAGCCGCGCGAGCGCCACCGGGGCAGACATCTCCCCCGACAGGTAGCGGGCGATGGTCGCGCCGAGTGAAGGGATGGGCGTCAGGTCGTCCGGTGCCATGTGCCGCGCGCTCCACCGTCTACCGGGCGGGCCTGTCGCCGGCGGCCCCGGCGTGCCGCAGCCGCAATCCCGCGTTCGGCCGCCTCTCGGCGCTCCACTCGTACTTGTACGACTCCGTGCCGCGGAGCATGTCGAGCTCGCGCGCCCCTTCGTGGATGGCTTGCTCGATCGCGTACTGCAGGATGAGCACGCCCGGGCTACAGAAGTCGGCGCTCGGGTCGAGCCCACTCAGGTACATGCACGCGCGGTCGCGATGGGCGAAGCCATGGAGGACCGCGATGGGCGCGCCACGGAGCCGGAGCGCATGGAGCCGGAGCCAGCCGCGGCGCAGGAACCCGGCCGCGGCCACCTGGTGGAACCGGCGCAGCCGCGGATCGGACAGGACGCCCGGCTCGCCGCGCTCCTCCCAGCGCAGGGAGTGCAACCGGACGAGTGCCTCGAGCAGCTCGGGGAGGCTCCGTTCGTCGGCGGTGACGAACTGCGCGTCCCCCGCCCGCCCGAGCCGGTTGCGGGCGTTGCGGAGGCGGCGCCGGAACCGCCACGAGAGCGACGCCGGCAGGGCGTCCACGGTGGCCGGCAGCGAGAGCACCGTGCACGACGAGCTCGGGTACCGCTCGACCGACAGCTCTGGGGGGCACGGCGCGGCGAGCAGGGGCGACGCGGCGCGCAGCTCGAGGAACTCCCCCGCGTCCCACCGGCTCCGCTCCTCCGCGATGTGCCGCAGGAGCAGCGCGGCCCCGGCATCGGCGAGCTCCGGCTCCAGGAGCACGTCCTCGTAATCGGAGATCCCCGCGCCGAGCATGGCCAGGCGGCGCCGGCCGTCCGGCCCGCAGTAGATGAAGAGCGGCGCGAGCCCGACGAGCCGGCCATCGCGCCGGAGGGTGGTGACGCAGAGCTCGCCCCCACCCATCGCACGCCACCACGAGAGGAGCCACTCGGGCGACTGGAACGGCGTCGCCCACGGGCATCGGTCCAGCAGCTGGTGCCACTCCTCGCATAGTCCCTCGAGCCCGTCGCAGGTCGTCACCTCATCGACGAGGAGCTCCGGAGCCGCGCCGCCCAGGTGCCCGCTGCCCGCCGGCTGGCCGCCCGAGCCGCCGTGGTGTGCGGCCGGTTCCGCTGTCGGCCGTGCACCGGCACGCGGCGCGCGCGCATGCCCCGGCCGCTCGAGCCCGAGCGCGCCGAGCGCTTCACGGGCGAGCTGCGCGAAACGGTCGCCCGTCATCCCCCAGGAGAAGATCTCGTACCACCGAATTCCGTCGTGCGGCGGCCGCGTGAAGTCGTAGGCGGGCGCGGCCCGGAAGCGCTCGACCGCGACCGGAAAGGGCGCGAGCACCCGTCGTTGCGTGACGTATTGCTCGAGCATCCGATGCTTGAGCGCGCGCTCGGCCGGTGCGAGCGTGAGCGTGAGCGGCTCCGCCGTGCTGGTGGGCAGGAACTCGTAGGTGGCCATCGTGCCCGCGCTGTTGAAGTACGACGTCTGCTCGAGCAGCAGCGGGCGCGAGGCGCCGTCACGCCGCAGCAGCGCGAGCGCCGCGTGCACGGCGAACGCCGTGGCGTCGTGGTCGGGGTGGCCTCCCTCGTACGGGTGTGTGATCACCAGGTCGGGCGTCGAGGCGCGGAGGAGCTCGGCGATCCGCGCCGGAAGCTCGCCCAGCGAGAGCGACGCCTCCTGGTCCACCACGCACAGGTCGTGGATGCGGTCGGGGGCAATCCGCACCAGCGCGAGGGCCGCGTCACGCTCGTCGCGGCGCGCTCGGGCGTACGCCTCGCGCGTCGTGAAGCCGGCGCTCCGGGCATCGGCCAGGTCGCGCGGCGCGCCGTCGGTCACGTGCACCACCACCACGTCGTCGAGCCGACCGAGGAGGGCGCCGGCGCCGACCGTCTCGTCGTCCGGGTGCGCGACCACCACCATGGCCGACGGCGCACCGCACCGGTCGTCACCGGTGGAGCAGACGCGTGCGAAGCGATCCGCGATCGCCGGACCCGGGGGGGTCGCCGACCGGCGCGCTGGCGCGCGGGGTGGCGCGGACCCGGCGGGCATCGTCCCGGGCGCCCGCCCACCGGTCGCGCGCTCGCGGTGCTTCGCCGTGCGGTGCTCTGTCGTGCGGCGCTCCGTCATCCGGCGCCCTCTCTTCGGGCGTGGCCCGCCGCGCCTGAAACTAGACACCAGGCGCCCTGCGCGCCGTACCAGGGTGCTCCGACTGCGGGAGGTTCAGGACCATGAGCCCTCGGGCGCGTTGCTGGTCGGTCGGCGGATCGCGTGTTATCTCGCCTTCATGAGACATCCGAAGGACCAGGACCCGCTCGCTCGGCTGGAAGCCGAGGAGGAGCGCTGGCGCAAGGAGGAGCTGGCCCAGGCGGTGGCGAAAAGCCCGTTGCGGAGCGCAGAGTTCCACACCGACTCCGGGATCCCCGTTCCCGACCTCCTGACCCCCGCGGACGTGGGGAGCCCCAGCGCGGAGGACGTCGAGAAGTACGAGCGCGACGTGGGATTCCCGGGCCGGTTCCCGTACACGCGCGGACCGCAGCCGACCATGTACCGCGGACGTCTCTGGACGATGCGCCAGTTCGCTGGATTCGGATCGCCGGAGGACACCAACCAACGGTTCAAGTACCTCCTCGAGCACGGCATGACCGGGCTTTCGACCGCCTTCGACATGCCAGCCTTGATGGGCTACGACGCCGACCACCCGATGGCGCGCGGAGAGGTCGGGAAGGAAGGCGTCGCCGTCTCGACGCTCAAGGACTTCGAGGTCCTCTACAGCGGCATTCCGCTCGACCGGGTCACGACCAGCATGACCATCAACGCGACCGCCCTCTTCGCGTTGTGTTGCTACGTGGCCGTGGCCGAGAAGCAGGGCGTCTCGAAGGACAAGCTGGGCGGGACCATCCAGAACGACGTCCTCAAGGAGTACATCGCGCAGAAGGAGTGGGTGGTCGGTCCCCGACCGGCGACGCGCATCGTGGTGGACATGATCGAGTACACCGCGAAGCACATGCCTCGCTGGCACCCGGTGTCGATCAGCGGCTACCACATCCGCGAGGCCGGGGCGACGGCCGTCCAGGAGATGGCGTTCACCCTCGCCGACGGGTTCGGGTACGTCGAGGAGTGCGTCAAGCGCGGCATGGACGTGGACGACTTCGCCGCGCGGCTCAGCTTCTTCTGGGACGTGCACAACGATTTCTTCGAGGAGATCGCCAAGTTCCGCGCCGCGCGCCGCATCTACGCGCGCGCCATGCGCGACCGGTTCGGGGCGAAGAAGCCGATCTCGATGAGCCTGCGCACCCACGCGCAGACCGCGGGCGTGTCGCTGACCGCGCAGCAGCCCTACAACAACGTGGTGCGGACCGCGCTGCAGGCGCTCGCGGCCGTTCTGGGCGGCACGCAGTCTCTGCACACCAACTCCCTCGACGAGACGTACGCACTTCCCACCGAGGACTCGGTCCGGCTGGCGCTGCGCACCCAGCAGCTCATCGCGCACGAGAGCGGTGTCGACCGGGTGGTCGACCCGCTGGCGGGCAGCTACTACGTCGAATACCTCACCGACGAGATGGAGAAGCGGGCGCTGCAGATCCTCGACAAGATCGCGCAGCTGGGTGGGATCATCCGCGCGGTCGAGGAGGGCTACCCGCAGCGCGAGATCGCCGAGAGCGCCTACCAGTTCCAGCGCGAGGTGGAGAGCGGCGAGCGGAAGATCGTGGGCGTGAACTCGTTCAAGTCCGAGCGGGACGAGCCCATCTCCATCCTCAAGATCGACGACAAGGTCGCGCACGACCAGATCGAGCGCCTGCTGGCGGTGAAGCGATCCCGGAGCCAGGCCGCCGTGCAGGAGAAGCTCCGCGCCGTGGAAGCGGCGTGCCGCGACGAGCGCAAGAATCTGATGGTCGCGGTGCTCGACGCGGTCAGGGCGTACTGCACCCTCGGTGAGGTCTCCGACGTCTTCCGCAAGGTCTGGGGCGCCTACCGCGAGAAGGGCAGCTTCTAAGGACCGGAGCAATCAGCGGTCGACGTTCCCCGTGCTCCAGCCCGGCACGTCGATGGCGCGGATCACTCCGTACGAGCCCGCGGACGGCAGCACTTCTCCCTCGAGCAGGATCCGGTCCCCGAACGAGCCGGAGCGGGTCCCGTTGTACGCCTCGGGTTCCTGCGGCAGCGCGCGCCGAAGCGCCTCGGAGCCGTCCGGGCCGAGCACGCGCAGCGTGGGCGCTCCCTGCTTTCGCGCGCTGGACGCGCCGCCCGGGTACTCGATGCTCTGTTCCACCCAAAGGACTCCGGCGGAAGAAGTCGCCGCCCCCCATCCGGGGCGAGCCTGGACCCGATTCTTCAGCCTGCCCGTGCGGACGTCGTACTGCGACAGCGCGCCGCTGCGCTGCGCCACCCAGGCGTTGCCGGAAGAAGCCGCGTAGAAGAAGACGTCGGCATCGAATCGCGCGATGAGCGCACCGTCCTGGCAGCGGACTTCCGGATGCGACGGGGCGAAGAAATCGTTCGTGACGGACAGGAAGAGCACCGGACCGGGAGCGGCGAGCAGCCCCCAGATCTCGTTTTTCGGACCGGAGAAGGAGAGGGCGGGCGGGTTCCCCGCGGAGAACCGGAAGATCGCTGTATGGTCGCGCAGGATTTGCGAACCGAAGAGGGCCCCGTCCTCGGAAAGGGCCGCGGGCGAGGCCATGCTCAACGTGGCCTCGTCGGTGGTGCGGGCGACCCAGAGGACCGATCCGCTTGCGCCGTCGAGCGCGAGGTACCCGCTCTCGGTCTTGTAGCCCGTTCCCAGCGCGAGGACGACGGCGCCTCCGCTCACCACGGCGCCGTCGAAGACGGCCGCCCGGCTGTTGTTGGCGGTCTCGCGGTACCAGCCCTGGATGAGCGGAAGCAGCTCCCGGCGCCAGAGCTGCTCGCCGGTGGCGGTCGAGTACCCCGTTGCGACGGGGCGGGTCATGTCCTCGAGACTGAGCGACACCACGGTTTCGGACGCAATCAGCAGGCCCGCCGAGTCCCCTTTCGCTGCCGTGGCGACGCGGAAGCGGACGGTCCCGTCGATCTTCGCCGAGGCGAGCCGTTGGTTCCCGTCCTTCAATTCGAGCCAGTACAGGTTTCCGCTGGAATCGACCGTTCCTCCGAACCGCAGCATCCAGCCGGCGGGCGCGCGGATCTCCCAAGCAGGCTTGAGCAGCTCGCCCGCGTGCGCATCGGCGGGGACCGGCGGCGCCGCGGGGCCTGTCGGCAGCGGTTCGAACGAAGTGGGGCACGCGGTCGCCGCGGGGCCGGCGTCGCTGCCAGCGTCCGCGTCGCCGCCGTCCGGGTTCCCGCCGTCCGGGTTCCCGGCGTCTGGGTTCCCGGCGTCTGG
>Ga0137399_10001566_pt1 | contig 10609 bp, 10 predicted proteins | sample czorhiz316metaG_FD_104810 | JGI IMG/M metagenome (GOLD analysis project Ga0137399, IMG submission 104810) | Vadose zone soil microbial communities from Angelo Coast Range Reserve, California, USA - czorhiz3.16 metaG | ecosystem: Environmental > Terrestrial > Soil > Vadose zone | place: USA...
GTCACGAAGCCTCATGAGTTCGTCACGAAGCCTCATGAGTTCGTCACGAAGCCTCATGAGTTCGTCACGAAGCCTCATGAGTTTGTCACGAAGCCTCATGAGTTCGTCACAAAGCAACATTCGTTTCTGACGAAGAAGCTTGGCTTCCTCGAGAAACACTTACAAACATCTGCGCCGCGTAGCGGCAGCAGAATCTAGCCCCCACGCATGACCCGTGGGGCTACATTCTAACGCCGCTCCGCGGCTGGGAACCTCACACCTCGGGTAGAAATCCGGTTGAGCGCGTCGACGCCCTGGATGTCATTCCTTCAACAACCGGGCGCATTCGTTCAACTCTGGCTGGTTCAGTTCGGATATGAGCCAATAGGTCATGCCGGATTTGGTCCAGTGGATCAGGTTGTAACCCTGGAGCGTCAGTTGGTTCTCTTGCTTGACGGTGCCGCCATTCGACGGCCAAACAAACAAATTAATGAAATGCTGGCTGCGCTGGTAAACGAGTGCTGCGACAGGCCGGTTCTCGAGGTATTCCAGCCGGCCGCCAATCAATCGAAATCCTTGCTCGGTTAGATCTTTCACTGGCGGTGAATAATCGAGCTTGCCGCCAAACCATGGCTTCACGGTGTGACTATCGGAAGAGGATACGTCCGTTATGTGGTTCGCCATCATCGAACGCACGTGACTGGAGACGATGTCGTTGACCAACTGCGTCTCCTCGGAAGACCTGTTCCAACGCGTGGTCGCAACCCATGTGAGCGCGACTATCAAAACGGCCGATGCGAAAGCGCTTGCCCAGCGCCAGTGGAAGATTGATCTGCTCGCCCTGGGATTTGCAGCACGAATGGCCGCTTGCACATTCCTCTTCAGGCGTGGAGAGGCTTTGAACCGCAATGCCCCATTTTCGATAGCTGATGCCAAAGCATGGAGGTTTTCGACTTCAATCAAACACGACGCACACCCTTGCACATGACTCTCGACGGCGAGGCTGCCCGCGGAATCGAGTTCCCCATCCACATAGGCATTGAGAAGGTTCCTGGTTTCCTTGCAGGTCATAAGCAATTCTGTGCAGCGCTTGTCAGATAAATCTGAAGCCGCTTGCGCCCGCGAGCGAGACGAGACATCACGGTCCCAATAGGGACTCCCGCGATATCTGCGATTTCCTTGTACGACAAGCCTTCCATCTCTCGAAGAACGATGGCTTCGCGAAACTCCACGGGTAAATCCTCGAGCGCCGCCCTCAACATTTCTCGATCCGCATTTTGGAGCACCATACTCTCCGGATTGGGAGTGCCGTCATCAATGTCATCGACCTCTCCGTCTGCCGTCAGTTCCGGTTGAATCGATCGTTGCCGGAGCCAGGTGTAAAACGTGTTTCGCACGATCGCAAGCAGCCACGACCGGCAATCCCGACCCGAAAAACCTGTCCAATACTTGAACGCGCGCAGAGACGCTTCCTGGACCACATCGTCGGCGTCGTGCTCGTTGCGCGTCAGCCATCGCGCCAAATTGTAGGCTGCATCCAAATGCGGCAGGACAGCCTCATTGAAACCGGTCAATTCGTTCTGGTCCAGCAATCTTTCCCTCTTACGCATTGCGCCGATATCTACGTAAACCGCAGCTGCAGCGATTTTATTCCCGAAGGAATTTAGTGAACGCTCCGCTGGTCTTGCTCAGTGAAGTCCACAAATTTAAGGAGACTAACATGAACAAACTTATCTTATACATCCTTGCCGCGTCGATGATGACTGGCACCCTCATGGCTCAAGTAGAGCCCGGCGCCGGTCAGTGGAAGACGTGGGTAATCCCATCCGGCAGTGCCTTGCGCTTGCCGGCGCCTCCAGACAGCGAGATTACTGCAACCGAGTTACGATGGGTGAGGGAATGCATTTCGCAGCGGGACCAGGCGACCCTTGCCGCAATCCATTTCTGGGACGCAGGTTCGCCCGGCTACAGGTGGATGCAGCTGGCCCAGCAGTCGGTGGTGAATGCGGGTCTTCCTGCTCCACTTCAGACGCGGGCTCTTGCACTCGTGGCAGCCGCGATTTCTGACGCCACCATCGCTGCCTGGGATTCCAAGTACGCTTACAATCGATCTCATCCAAGCGACCTCGATCCGGCTGTCGCGCCGGTCGTCGCGGTGCCGCGGAGTCCATCCTATCCGTCGGAACATGCTGTTACCGCGGGAGCCGCCGCTGCCGTGCTGGAGTATCTTTTCCCGAACCAGGCCACGAAGTTCGCCGACATGGCGGACGAAGCGGCGACTTCACGGGTGATGGCGGGCGTGGCGTTCCCGAGCGATGCCTTCAGTGGACTGGACCTGGGCCAGAGCATCGGAAGGGCAGTGATCGCATTCGCTCAAAGCGACGGCTCGGGCCAGGCCTTCAACGGCTCCTATCCGCCCGCTCCCGGTGTGTGGAGCAGCAGTACTCCAGTGACTCCTCTCGCCGGCTCCTGGAAGCCGTGGGTGATAACCTCTCCCACGAGTTTCCGTCCCGGCCCGCCTCCTGTATTCGGATCCGATGTTGCCAATATGCAATATGCAGGAGTAAAGAATCTCAGCCGTACCAACGCCACCAACCACCTGGCCTGGTTCTGGCAGCCCGGGTTTTTCCAGCCCTGGCTCCAACAGGTCGATCTGGAGATCTTCCAGAATCACCTGGACCTGAACGCGCCGCGGGCCGCACGGGCCTATGCCTACGAGACCATCGCCCAGCATGACGCCACGCTCGCCTGCTGGGACACGAAATACGCATATCTTGAGTTGCGGCCCAGCCAGGCGGATCCCACCATACCAACGCTCTTTGCAAATCCGCAGCATCCCGGCTATCCATCCGGGCATGCGTGCGCCTCTGGCGCCTCTGCAGCCATCATGTCCGCTCTGTTCCCCAACGATGCGCAGTTGTTCACATCCGTGGCAAACGATGCTGGCGCTTCTACCTTTGACGCCGGGATCCACACCCAGCTCGATGTGAGCGGGGGTTTGAATCTGGGAACACAAGTGGGGCAACAAATCGCTGCCCGGGCTTCGGCGGACGGCGCAAATTGACCACTGCTCAATTTCAGCATCACACATCAAGGAGTCAACAATGAATAACCTTCTAAATCGCCGGGATCTGCTGAAGCTGGCCGGAATGGGCGTCGCCGTGTTCGTGTCGGGAACGACGGTCCGGGCTGGTGGGTCCAGTCAGAAAGAGAATGAATCTTTTTACTTCGTTCAACTGTCCGACACCCACTGGGGTTTCAGCGGACCCAACATTAATCCTGATTCTCAAGGGACGCTGAAGAAGGCCGTCGCTGCAGTCAATGCTCTCGACGAACGGCCCGATTTCGTCGTCTTCACCGGTGACCTCACTCAAACCACCGACGATCCGAGGGTCCGGCGCGACCGCATGGCCGAGTTCCGCGACATCGTGAGTCAACTGAACGTGAAAACCGTTCGATTCATGCCCGGAGAACATGACGCATCGTTGGATCGCGGGGAAGCGTACCAGGAGTTTTTCGGTGATCTGCATTACACCTTCGATCACCGTGGAGTTCATTTCATCAGTCTCGACAATGTTTCAGACCCTTCGGGGAGCGTCGGCGACAAGCAACTGCTGTGGTTGCAATCCGACCTGAAACAGATGAAGAAGGATGCGCGAATTGTCGTGTTGACGCACCGGCCTTTGTTCGACCTGTATCCAGAATGGGACTGGGCAACTCGCGACGGATCAGCGGTCATCGACGTTTTGCTCCAGCATCCGAATGTCACGGTCCTGTACGGCCACATTCACCAGGAGCACCACCATATGACGGGACACATCTCGCATCATGCGGCCAAGTCTGTGATGTGGGCGCTTCCGCAGCCGGGTTCGGTTTCCAGGAAAGCTCCGATATCCTGGGACCCCGCAGAGCCGTACAGAGATCTGGGATTTCGAAATGTGGAAGCAAAGGTCGCCGAGGCGCAATACGAGATCGAGGAATTTCCAATCGTGAGGGGACAATGATGAAGAGACTCATCACGTACGCCATGATGGTTGGCGCGTTGACCGGGATCTCGATGGTTGGCCGGTCAACAGCCAGGGAGATGCGAACCGACGAACAGGTCGTCCGGATCACCGCTTCAACCTTCCAATTTCAGCCCAGTACGATCACGGTGAAGAAAGGCGTGCCCGTCACGCTGGAACTGATCAGCGAAGACCGGCACCACGGATTCAAGCTTGCGGATTTCAACCTCCGGGCCGACCTAAAGCCTGGTGTTGTCGAGAGAATACGATTCGTTCCGGACAAAGCGGGCAGGTTCAGTTTCATTTGTGACGTCTTCTGCGGCGACGGCCACGAGGACATGTCAGGGACGCTCATTGTTTTAGAGGAATCAATCAGGCCATGAAATATTTTGTACTCGGTGCTATAGCCGCTTACGGTCTTGGAGCTGTCGTTTTGTTCTCCTCCGCCAGCCTCGGTCTACTGCCGGTCCAGGCCGATGTTGCTCCAAGCCGCCTGGAAGCGGGTTTACTCGGGTTCGCGCTCCGTGCCTCGGTGGCACGGCACGCACCCAGGCACGACAATCCAATGCCCACATCAGAGGAAAACTTGATCGCCGGCGCCAGGATCTACCGCCAAATGTGCTCGCGCTGTCATGGAGTCTCGAAGGAATCAGGCAGTCCATACGGTGATTCGTTTTATCCACCGGCGCCGCATTTGCCCACCGGTCGAACGTCATACACGGACAGCGAAATGTTCTGGATCGTGAAGCACGGAATCCGAAACACTGCGATGCCTGCCTGGGAAACTCTCCTCTCCGATGATGACATCTGGCAAGTTGTAACTCTCGTGCGCAAATTCGATTCACTTCCGGATTCGGCAACGCTCGAACTCGAGGGCCATCATCATTGAAGCGCTTCACTCGCGAGTCCCATACTGGTGGAATGGCCGGAATCGGAGCCCGAGCCGATCAAATACTTCTTTTGTAACATGCCTGCGGATACCACGCTGCCCCGCTTAGTTCGAATCACCAAGTGCCGGTGGAAAATCGAACAAGACTATCAGCAGCTAGTAGTACTAGTGGTGTTGGCAGTTTTTGCCGGTCAGCTCTGGCACGAGGAGTCTCGAATTCGATAATCGTTGTAGGCTCGGAGGAGCGCGTGCGATCACATGCTAGAATTGCCACCGTGGCGATCAACGCCCCGAAGTCAGACCGAGTTTGGCCGTGCAATACGGCCCTCCAAGGAGAACCATGGTGAGAACGTACCTGTCGAGTATAGCAATCGTCCTGGCGATATTGATTCTTTGGGACCCGCTCCCGGCTTTGGCGCAGGCGAGCGGTAGCGGCAAGCCCGAGCCGGATATGAAGGGGCCCGCGCCTCGTCTTCCGAACGGAAAACCTGGCATGGCGGGCATCTGGTCCACCACACGCCGCGCGGATGTGACTAACAAAAGCATTCCGGGATACATTGCGGAGCTGCCGTACACGGAATGGGGCAAAAAGGAATGGGACAACTATGACCCCGTCCGCAATGGGGATTACGCCGGCACGTGCCTGCCCTTCGGCTTCTCTCGCTCGCTTTACGGACCGCATCCTACGCAAATCATCCAGGACAACGATTACATCATCTTTCTGTTCGAGCAGAACACGATGTTCCACATCGTGGCGACCGACGGCCGCGGTTTCACGCCCGGTCTGCCGTCGTCGTGGTTCGGTGAGTCCATCGGACGCTGGGACGGCGACACGCTGATCATCGAGACCCGCAACACGAACGGCTACACCAGAATCGACACGATCGGCCACCCGATCAGCAATCAGGCCAAGATCACGCAGACCTATAAGCGTGTGAACTTCGGCACCATCGAACACACGTTTACTGTCGACGATCCAAAGACCTACACGAAACCCTGGACGATCCACGACACCTGGCCGACGGAAAAATGGGGCACCACTCTGATGGAATACGCATGCATGGAAGGCAACATCGAGGGGCTGCTGTCCGGCGCAATTAAGCCTTGGAGTCCTCCGAAGGAACACTAGATTTAATCGGGTGTCGCGGATGTAGCAGGTAAACTCACGGCCAAGGCAGCGGGACCTACAGTTGGGAATGAGACGTCGCTGACTTCAATGGGCGGGCACAAGATAGTGTCCGCGCGACACCACAGCCCTCGCGACACCAGCTGAAAACTATGGTCAGGCGTAACAGTTTGAAGCAACAATCTGGACATCTGACGGACCGGCATCCCGCAGATATGCCAATTCCCCAAGAGTTGCGAAGGGGAGAGCATTGCGCCCCAGAATCAAATGCTACCGCGTTAATATAGAGGCATCATAAAAGTAAGGGCCTGGTCCGATGAATCGTTTCGTTTCCCCCATGACTCTCCACTTGTCGCTTTTTGGGTTTCTTACTTTCCGTTTTTGACACGCCGCTTCGTATATAGCAACCATTTTCCTTCGCTCCGAAATTGGCGATGCGGACATCAGGAGTACAATTCTGACAAATTCTCATCGACGTGATTGATGGAGGCTTCCATGAAGAAGACGTGCATCGCTCTCCCAGTACTCGCCATCGTTGTCCTTGCGGGAATCGGCAGCAGCAACGCGCAGGCCCCGGCCGACAAAGTCGTCAGACTCGATGCGGCACTCGACGCGCTCATTTCGGTGGACGCCAAAATCGAAAAGGTTGCGTCCGGATTCGGATTCACTGAGGGACCCGTGTGGGTGCAGCGCGGAAGGGAAGGCTACCTGCTGTTCACCGACATCCCCGGTAACAAAGTCCACAAGATGACTTCGGATGGAAAGGTGTCCATCTACGAAGACCAGAGCGGCTATCGCGGTCCGTGGAACGGCTGGACGATGCTGACCGTGGGCAGCGCGACGCCCAATGGCCCGTTCATCATGGTAGGCGCGGATGGCCTCGCGGTGGACACGGAGGGCAGGCTTCTGCTCTGCGCGTTCGGGGACCGGGCGCTCGAGCGCGTGGAGAAGGATGGCAAGCGCACCATCCTGGCCGACAAGTACGAAGGCAAGCGTCTCAACGGCCCGAATGATGTCGTGGTCAAGAAGGACGGCACGATCTATTTCTCGGACACGTTCGGCGGTCTGCGGAACCGGGCCGATGACCCGAATAAAGGGCTCGAGCGGAATGGTTTTTTCATGCTGCGAAACGGAAAGCTGTCGATGGTGGTTTCGGACATGAAGACCGTGAATGGCCTCGCCTTGTCGCCTGACGAAAAGTACTTGTACGTGAACGGCGGCGGCGACAATTACATTCGTCGGTACGAGATCCAGCCTGATGGCACGTTGGCGAACCCCAAGTTGATCATCGATCTCTCGATCGACAAAACACCCGGCGCCACCGATGGAACGAGGGTAGACTCCAAGGGAAACATCTGGACGACCGGGCCTGGCGGCGTGTGGATCATCTCGCCGGAAGGCAAGCACCTGGGATCGATTCTGATGACTGAGCGGCCCGCGAACCTTGGATTCGGCGATGCCGACTTGAAGACTCTGTATCTCACTGCGCGGTCGAGCGTCTACAAGGTCCGAGTCAACACGCCAGGCATCCCGTGCCCCGCGTGCTCGAAATCAGCGGGAACGCATTAATCCGGTGCGGCCGAAGGCTGAACCCTGATCCGAAGGCGCGTGTCGACGAACCACAGCCATGCATCGAGCAGGATCTGAACTTCATCGTCGACAAGTACCATCGAGGCTGATATTGAGGTTTCAGACCTTGCCGGATGCGCGATGTCGTCATCCTTTTCGTTCATCTGATCGTCACCGGTCCGACTTGCAGGGCCGCGCGGACTCCGTTCCGTCGTTGCTCAAGCGAATGGCGCTGTGACAACTTCAGGAGCCGTTACTGATAATCAAGGAGTCAACATGAGAATTGTATGGATCTTTGGATGGGTGGTCCTGGCTGCAAGTCTCGCTTTCGGCCAGGGAACCGGAACCTTCAATGGCCGCGTGGTTGACCAGGGGAGCGGGGTGATTCCGGGTGCTAAGGTTACGGTCACTGCAGTAGCTACGGGTGTGGCTCGCAGCACGACAACCAACGAAAACGGTCTTTATAGTGTCACGGCACTGAATCCTGGTGTGTACGATGTGAAGGCGGAAAACCCTGGTTTCACATCCTCCCAAAGGCAAGGGGTCACGCTGGTCACCGATACTACGCTGTCGCTTGATTTTGCTCTGGGAGTCGCTACCACTTCAGAGACAGTGGAGGTCACAGGCGAGGCTCCTCTGGTAGAAATCACGAAGTCACATATGGCTTCCAATCTTCAACGAGCCGAGGTGCAGGAACTGCCGATGCTGAACCGCACGTTGAGCGCGCTCATTGCTCTGAATCCGGGAGTGCGCGAAGAAACCACGAATATGAACGTCCCCGGAACTTCAACGACGCACACTTATTTCAATGTGGGCGGGAATGGCCGAAATGCCATAGAGCTGGTCGACGGAATGGATAACCACGATGACAACGACGCCGGCGCCACCATGGAAATCAGCCTCGAAACCATCCAGGAGTTCAACGTAATGGCGCACGGCGCTCCGGCCGAATACGGCAGGACCGGAGGCGGGGTCGCCAGTCTCGTGACCAAATCAGGTACGAACCAGTTCCACGGTTCCGGGTTTTTCTATCACCGCAATGACGCTCTGACCACGATCGACTACTTCTCAGATCCAGCTCACGGCGGCGCCGGCAAGCCTCCCTATAAGCGTTACCAGTGGGGTGGTTCAGTCGGCGGCCCGATTAAGCAAGACCGCGCGTGGTTTTTCGGGGCGCTCGAGCGCATCAACCAGGACTACAACCTGCCTATGGCCGGCAACATCGTCGCTCTTTCCCAACTTCTGGTGCCGTTGAACATCCACGTGCTGCCAGCGAATTTCATTCCTCAGCCGTATCATGATCTTTTGGGAAGCGCAAAGTTCGACTTCCAATTGAACCCGCAGCACACTGCATTCTTCCGCTTTGCCGGAGAGAAAACCACGCTGTGGAACAGTACACTCGGCGCTTCCAGTACGGTCAGTCCGCTGCCAGGGCCTCCGTTGAAGTGGTCCGATCAAAACAACTTTCCGTCGACGAATTATGCGGCCCGAGAAACATGGGTGGTCTCTCCTACCACGGTGAACGAGTTCGACTTTTCTTACCTGCACTATAGAAAGAACACCCAGAATATGAATTGTCTGGGACCGACAATAGGCGGACAGGGCCCTGCCCTCAACCTGACTCTTGATCAGTGCTTGATCCGAAACGTCAACTTCCCTTCGCTGGTCACGAAGAATTTCGGAACAGGCGGTTGGAATGACTACAACGAAAAGCACGTTCAGTTCAAAGATACCGTAGCCATCCAGGTCGGCAAGCATGCTGTGAAATTCGGCGGTGATATTCGCTGGGTACCCTACGCCAACGGCAGCCAGCTACTCACCGCAGGCTCGGTCACTTTCTTCGATGATCCCGACGTGATTGTGTTCAACAAAAACGGAAGATATCCGCAGGGGTTTGCCACCCCCGGCATCGTGCGTTCGATGACGCTCCAGGGTCAGACTGCGCCGAACTTCCGGACATGGAACATGTATTACTGGTCGGCGTTCGCTCAGGATGATTTCAAGGTTACGCCGCGGCTGACCCTGAACCTGGGGCTCCGTTACGACTTCTTCCACAACTTGAATCAGCCCCGGTTAACGAAGAACCGCTTTTACAAGGTCTTTAAAGACATTGGAAGTCCATTCGCGGAAGTGCCCCATGCCTCTAAACTGGATTTTGCGCCGCGCGTCGGATTGGCGTGGGATGCCCGAGGAAATGGCAAAGACGTGATCCGCGCCAATTTCGGAATTTATTATCCGGTGCAGGTCGTCACGTCGTTCTTCACAGCCAACTATTATGAGAGGGATACCCTCGCCATTAACAAGACGATTCAAAACAGCGCCATCGGTGTCGGAGCGCTGGCGAATTATGTTTACGGAGGCCCTTTGCCGTCGACGTTTCCGCCTGCCGACGCTACCGACCTGGTGCCGGGCGCATCCGCCAGCAGCGTGGCTAACAGCAGTACAGCCTGGTATGCGCCGGGGTTGAGAGACCAGTATGAAATGATTTCTCATATCGGTTGGGCTCACCAGCTCGTGGGGAATATGGTGCTTTCGACCGATTACACGCATATCCAGGGTGTGCACGAGTGGCGGCCGGTTGAAGTCAATCCGCTCTGCACCGCTAACTTCCAGGGTCCATGCAAGAGCCCCGGTTTCAACGGTCCGGCGGCGGCCATCGGACAGCGCATTCTATCGACCGCAACGCAGGCAGTTTACGGGGATCCTAACCTGCTTGGTGCCGTCGGTCTCACTTCTTCCATCGCGCGCTCGAAATATGATGAAGTGGCTGTAGCGTTTCAGTACCGGGGAAAGCGAACCAGCCTTCTGGCGAATTACAGCCTTTCCTATGCCTATGGATACGGGGGCAACGTCGGAGGATTGTTCGTCAGTAACGCCGGCGGTTACCTGCCGGAGATTCCCAGCGCTTACGGCGGATGCTTCTCCTGTCCTGGAGAATGGGGGCCGGGAGCCGCGGACGAGCGGCATCGAGCAGCGGTTTACGGAGTTGTCGATCTTGGAATGGGATTCCAGGTGTCGCCAGCCGTCGTGATTGCGTCGGCA
>Ga0137399_10001567_pt1 | contig 10604 bp, 13 predicted proteins | sample czorhiz316metaG_FD_104810 | JGI IMG/M metagenome (GOLD analysis project Ga0137399, IMG submission 104810) | Vadose zone soil microbial communities from Angelo Coast Range Reserve, California, USA - czorhiz3.16 metaG | ecosystem: Environmental > Terrestrial > Soil > Vadose zone | place: USA...
GCCGCCGACGGCGAGAACTACCACCGCTGCGGCTGCGGCGACCCACCAGGTGCGCGCGCGCGCGTCGGTCCGAGGCGGAACGCCGGCCTGTTGCAGGGACCGAAATTCGCGGTAGCAAGGCGAGCACTTGAGAAGATGCTCGTACCCCGGATCGCCGATTGGGCGCTCTCTACGGGAAAGCTCGGTCAAGACTTCGCGACCAGGACATCCTTCCCGAGTCGGGTTCGGGTTCGCTTGTCCTAGGACTTTGTCAATGTCGTCTCCCGATGTGAGTTCTGGTGGATCACTGTGCTGACCTTCATTTGCCATCGGCTTTCTCGATGCCCCCTTCTCTTTGAAGGGAATTTCACCAAGCTGCCCTGTCGTTGGCTATCCGCTCTTGACGCGCCTCACAGACTCTTGAACGCCTAAAATCCTCCGAATCTTTTGCTTCGCTCGGTGGAAAAGGGTGTCAATAGCGGTGACGGAACTGCCTCGGTAGCTCGCGATCTCTTTAGTTGAAAAGCCGGCTTTCTTCCAGACGCAGACCAGCTGCTCGTCGGGCGTCAGGTGTGCCAGCACTTCCCGGAACAGAACATCGCTCTCGATCTGTTGGGGACTGCCTTCGGCTGACGGCACGACGGACAGGGCAACCTGGCTCAGCTCGGATCCAAGGGTTGCCTTCGCCATCCGGGTCGCCGAGAGTCGCATTCGAGACATCGCGACGCTCCGAACCGTAACCCACGCGTACCCGTGGAGTTTCTCGATTGGACCGGACCGCCGTTCGTGTTCCGCGATTCGCCGGCCGGCCTCCTCCAACACTTCGGTGACGCACACCTCGTCCTTCAGCGCCGGAAACTGTCTCCGAAGCCTGGGAAGGAGTTCACGCAACACGCGCTCGACGTGTGTGCTAAACGGCTTCCCGGTCTCGTCGAGCAGGCTGAGCTTGCCCAGGTATTCCATGCGACCCCCCGAGACCGTGGCGGGCAGGCGCGTCCCTAAGCTGGGGGCGCTGCCAGTATACGACCGTCCTCGGTTTGTCCGACCTTGCCTTGTAAGATTTCGGCTTCACTCGGCGTTCTACAAGTCGATGGCGATTGTCGGCGGATGTTGGCGATCGAGTGTTCATTCCTGGGTCACGCGGCGTCGCCGGTAGGTGAGCCAGGAGGGTCGACAACCAGCAACAATGGTCTGGGTCTGACAACACTTTGTAAGCGTAAGCTTGCATCATATTGGCCCAAGACCCTGACGGCCTAGGATTCAGCGTCGCCCTCTTTCTTGACGCCCTTCCTCCGTCCGTGCTTCGCCCAACGCGCCTGCGCGGCTCGTCGTAGCGCTTCGCTCCGCTCCTCAGGGCTGACGTTCCGCCACCGAGCCGCTCCTAATCCGACCGCGGTCCGTTGTATGGGAGACGGAGAGAGTTTTCGGCTCGCAATGTCGAGGAGCTCAATGGCTAAGTCGAGCAGAACTTCCGGCGGCAGGCCGGTATGGCGCATAACCCGCCGCAATCCAGCCGTTCGTCTTGTGCCGAGAAGGCGTGCGAGCTCAGCCGTCAGCGAGTTCCCGTTTCGTGCTGAATCTTTTTCGCTTGCCATGCGTGTGCTTGTATGTTTAGAAGGAGACGATACACCTTACCACTGTCGCGGGAGGTTTGTCATGTCGGGCACCCGAATCTTTTCCTCGGCTCGGCGCGCGGGTACCGCGGTTCTCGCAATCCTGCTTTGCCTTCCCGCGACTGCTTTGGCGCAGTCTCCATGGGAGAGAGCGGCGAGCAATCTGGAGCGGACGTTCACAGGGCCGCTCGCGAGATCGCTCGCGCTCGTCGCGATCGTGATCGGCGGATTGATGTTCATGTTCGGCGAGGGCGGCGCCAAACGACAGATTTCCGGCATCGTCTTCGGCGGGGGACTCGCGCTGTTCGCGGCGCAATTCCTCGTTTGGTTGTTCTGACACGTTCGGTCGCATTCTTCAGGAGGTCTGGGCATGCCCGATCGCCCGACTTATCGTCCCGTGTTCAAGGCGCTGCATCGCCCGCTGACGATCTGCGGCGTTGACCGGCGATTGTTTTTCCTTGCTCTGCTCCTGGGGGCGGCCACCTTCAACCTGTTCTACTCGTTCCTCGCTGGACTCTTGCTGGCTGGTGGGCTCTACGGCTTTGCACTCTGGGCTACGGCCCGTGATCCCGAAATGCTCCGGATTCTTCTCGCGTCCTCGAACTCCCGGCGCCGCTATGACCCGGGAAAGCACGACCGAGTCGATATTGGAGTGGCACCGTGGTGAGGGTCGCGCGCATCCTGCGGGACTACCGAGAGGCAGGCAGCGTCAATGGTCTGCTGTCCTTGTGGGGTTTCGTCGACGACACGACGTTCCTGACGAAGGCAGGTCATGTTGGTACCGTCTACCGCGTCCGTGGCGTCGACTATGAAGGTCTATCGCACGGACAGCGGCAAACGCTTGCACACCGATTCGAGGCAGCGCTGCGCCTGTTGGACGAGCACTGTCGCGTTTACCAGTATCTCGTTAAGCGGAACATCGCTCCCATCATCTCAGCGCCTTGTGAACAGCCGATCGCACACGAGGCGATCCAACGGCGCGCCACGTATTTGAATGGGCGGCGACACGAGCTCTACGACCTCTCGTTCTACCTAGTGCTGCTGTACGAGGCGCCGCATATCGTGCGGCGGAGCACTCAACTCGGTCGCGCGTGGCAAGCTCCGCGTCAGGCTATTCGTGCATGGCTTTCTGGCGATCAGACGAGACAACTGCTCGAGACAGAACTGGACCGAGCCATCGGCACACTTCACCACAAGGCTCAGGCATTTGAGGTACAGAACAGCGACATCGGCCTCGAACGCTTGACCAAGGCTGACGCGTTTGGATTGTTCCGCCAGCTCGTGAACTACGACCCTGCGGCGATTGACGCCGCCCGCCTGACGTACGACACGCATCTCGACTACTTCGTGCCGGACTCCGCAATCGACTGCCATCGTGATCACCTGATGGTCGGCGATCGCTTTGTGAAGGTCCTGTCGATGAAGGAGCCGCCGAGCCAGACGTTCGCGTTTCTGTTGCAGGACCTGTATGAGATCCCGGGCGAATTGATCGCTTGCCTCGAATGGCAGCGGATTCCGAACGACCGAATGCGCCGCGACCTGCAGCGGCGGCGTCGACACTTCTTCAACAAACGGGTCTCGCTGGTCAACTACGTGTCACCGGAAACGCGCGCTGAGGAGATGCTAGTCGACGACTCGGCTAACACGATGGTTCGACAACTGGGCGACGCGTTGACGGAGCTCGAGGTCAACGGCCATTTCTTCGGCAGTTGCTCGTTGACGCTCGTTCTCAACGGACAAGACGCGCGGGCTCTGCAGCATCAGACGGCCGAGGCGATGAAGGCGATGGCGGTGCACGACGGGAGCCTGTTCGAGGAGACGTACAACCTTCTGAACGCATGGCTGAGCATCGTGCCGGGAAACGGGGCGAACAACCTGCGCCGACTCGCGCTGCTCGAAACGAACCTGGCCGATTTGAGTTTTCTGTTCACGCGCGATCAAGGCGAGCGGGTGAGCCCGCATTTGGGCAAGGAAGCGCTCGCGATCTTCGAAACGCCCCATCAGACGCCTTATGCCTTCAACCTACACGTTCAGGATGTCGGGCACACCTTGGTGCTGGGGGCAACAGGCAGCGGAAAGAGCTTCCTGCTCAACTTCCTGGTCACACACGCCCAGAAGTACTCACCGCTGACCGTCGTTCTGGATCTCGGTCACAGCTATCGCAAGCTGGCGACTCTGCTGGGCGGTCGGTACTTGGAGGTTGGTCTCCGTCAGCACGGCGTCACGATCAACCCGTTCGCTCTGGAGCCTACTCCAGAGCATCTTCATTTTCTTCACGCCTTCGTCCGCGTACTGCTGGAAGGCGATGAGAGCTATCGCGTGAGCGATCTCGAGGACCGTGAGATCTACGAGGCGGTCGAAAACCTTTATGTGCTCGACCGCAGCCAGCGAAGGCTCTTCACTCTGGCCAACCTTCTGCCGCGAGCGCTTTCAGCCAGGCTTCACAAGTGGATAGGCGAAGGCCGCTACGCGGCGCTGTTCGACAACCTCGACGACACACTCACGGTGGAGCGCCTGCAGGTGTTTGACTTCGAGGCGATGCGCGCCTATCCAGTTTTGCTCGAGCCCCTGCTGTTCTACGTGCTCCATCGGGTTGTCGCCCGCATTCAGGACCCGGCGGAGGCGAGCAGCCTCAAGCTGTGTGTGATGGACGAAGCGTGGCGCTTCATCCAACATCCGACCCTCCGAGGCTACGTTCAGGAGGGCCTCAAGACGTGGCGTAAGCGGAACGCCGCCATGATTCTGGCCACTCAGACGGTGGAGGACTTCGCATCCGCGGATCTGCTCCGCACGGTCATTGAGAGCTGCCCGACCAAGCTGCTGCTGGCGAATCCGGCACTCGATCGCCGCCACTACGCCGAGTTGTTTCAGTTGAACGAGATGGAGCTGGATCTATTGACCGGGCTAATCCCCAGGCAGCAGGTCTTGCTCAAGCGGTCAGATCTAGCCAAGGTGTTAACGCTTACTGTCGACCCCAAGAGCTATTGGATCTACACCAATACGCCGGTGGACAACGAACGTGTCGCCAGCGCGTTTCGTGAATTCGGATTCGAGGCGGGCCTCGATCGGCTCGTGGCGTCTGCCTGATTTGTGGAGGTGTGCGATGCACGCGCGGCTAATCGCATGTGGCTTGTCATTCACGGTCCTGTTTGGAATTCTGACGCAGGGCGGCCTAACGGCCCAGACAACGGGTGTTCGCGAGGTCGAGGCGTCGCCCCGCTCCGTGACACCGCTTCAGACGCGCCTGCGGTACACGACGATGATCGTTCTTCCTGAGGACGAGGAGATCCTGGACGTGATTTGCGGCGACAAGGATTTCTGGGTGATCAGCGCGACGCACAACATTGCTCACGTAAAACCCGCAAAGGAGAACGCTACAACGAACCTGAACCTCGTCACCGGAAATGGGACGGTCTATTCCTTTCTGCTCACCGAGAAGAACGGTGGCGGCACACCTGACCTCAAGGTTTATGTGAATGCCGATCCAAATGCGCCGCATGGCAAGCCGAAGTACTACAGCGCCGCGCAGGTCGAAACCCTTCAGGCCCAAGTGACCGAGGCCCAGGCAGCAGCTCAGGCGTCCGAGCGGCGGGCGACGGACACGATAGCGACGTACCAGCAGCAGTACCCCACGCGTCTGCAGTTCGCGTACGGCACGCTCAAATACGAGAAGCCGTTCCTCGTCCGATCGATTTGGCACGATGGGCAGTTCACGTACATCAAAGCCGACGCGACCGAACTACCCGCGCTGTACGAGCTCAAAGACGGCAAGCCGGCGCTCGTGAATTTCCAGGTTCACAACGGCACGTATGTCGTTCCGAAGGTGATTGAACGGGGCTATCTCGCGCTTGGGAAAGAGCGGGTTTCATTTTCACAGCAGGGGCGTTAAGCGCTATGGCCGAGACTTCAGGCGCACCGGGCACAGCGCCGGTGGCGGATCATCGCCCGGTTCCCCGTGGCGTCCTTCCGCGAGGAACGCAGACGTGGCTCATGGTGGCACTCGCAGTCGGCATCCTGCTCATCATCCTGATAGCGGGCCGGCCGGAACCTGCTGCTCGCCCCGTCAGCGCTTCCACGCCGGTTCAACCACCGACAGCAGAGCGAGTGCGTGATTACCAAGATCGGCTGAGAATGCTTGAAGCGCGAACCGCTCAGGAGGCGCAGTCTGCCGCGTCGGCTCCTTCGACGGCGGCTCCGGCCTACGAGGAATCGCGGGCGCCCGCTCCGGAAGATTCGATCAGAGCCGAAAGAAGGCGACGCGAGTACGAGAGCCTGTTCGCGAGCAATGTGGTGATCAGCCGCAGACCTGAATCTGACCGGCCAGACTCGGGGCGTCCGGCCGCGAGCGGCATTGCTGCCACTCCGACGCCGCGGGATGACAATCCATCGATCGACGACATCGCCGATGCCGTGGTTCGGGCTACTACTCGCGTCACCGGGAACGGCCAGCCTGTCCGGGCGCCCGCGATACCAATGAGCCAGGCGAGTGCCACATCGCCTTCACCAGTCCAATCGGCACCACCCGCCTCGGCGCGACCCGCGCAGACCGAGCCAATCAGCGCCGCCGGTCCACTCCATCGAATCCTGGAAGGCACAATCGTGGACACCGTCCTCACGAATCGCCTGGACGGCAACGCCGCTGCACCAGTCAACTGTCTTGTCACGAACGCTCTGTACTCTCATAGCGGGCAGCAAGTCGTGATTCCCGCAGGGGCTCGCATCCTCGGTGAAACGAAGGCGGTCCAAGCATTCGGCGAAAGCCGACTCGCCGTTGCATTTCATCGTGTGCTTATGCCTGACGGTCGGACGTACAGCCTGGATCACTTCATCGGCCTGAACCAGATTGGCGATGCGGGGCTTCGAGACCAAGTCAATCAGCACTACTTGTCAACGATAGGAGCCGCCGGAGCCGTGGGCCTCATCAGCGGCCTCGCCCAATATCTCGGAAGCGCTGGACTGACGCGTGGAGATGGAGATCGGACCGTCATCATCGCCGGCGGCGCGACCGACGCCACCGCCCAAAGCAGCGTGCAGGTGATGAACCGGTTTTTGAACCGCCTGCCGACGATCACGATTCGCGAAGGTCATCGGGTGAAGGTGTATCTGACGAGCGATCTCGATCTGCCGGCCTACGAGGCGCCGGCACCGCCTGGCAAGTTCTGAAGGAGGTCCTATGTCACGCCGTCTTTGGGGGATCCTGTTCCTGCTAATCGTCACTGCGACGCGGGCAAACGCACAGTTCGTTGTGATTGACCCCGGCAATCTGGTCCAGACGGTGCTGATCGCGGAACGCACGCTGCGGCACTACGAGGAGCTCCAGGCTCAGTACCGCACGATTCTCCGCATGGGGCAGGGGCTTGGCAATTTGGAGAGCTACCGGGTGCCGAGGATCTCGATCAGCCGTCATGATCCGTCGCAGTGGCAATTTGGCCGCCCTTGGATAGAGGGTCTCAATGTCGGCGATCCGTCGGGGGCGGCGTACGCGGCAACCGCCTTGCCACTGTTACGCCCCGACGTTCAGCCGAGTGGCCTTACGGCCAGCGCCCGCCGTGCGCTCGAGCGTCAGTACGCCACGATCGAAATCACCGATACGGTGGCGATGAGGGGTGGGCATCAAGTCGCGTTGGTTCGCGGGTATCACGACCGTCTGCAAGAGGCGGTTCAGGGACTTGAGGGCGATGTTCTGAATGGCCTCTCTCGATACCACGAGATGACCGCCATTCTGGACAAGATCGCCGCGGGCGAACTCCTTGGCCGGCGTCAGGACATGGCGACAAATCAACTGCTGTCTCACGCGCTCGAGCAGCTGCTGGCGCGCAGTAAACGGGAGCGCGACACCGAGGCTTCGACGATCAACATGCAGCTCACGAGCTGGCGCGATGCCAGTGCCGCAAATGCTGCGTTCGTGGCGGGTACTGGCGATGCACTTCGTACGTGGAGGCAGCCGTGAGGCAACCGCGTCAACATGGAGGTAGCGCTATGCGTCGCACACTTCTGGCGATCATCATCGTCACTCTGGTCGCAACGGAGAGCTCCGCGCAAATCGTGGTTACCGATCCGGCGGTCACGCTCCGTAACAGCATCACCGCGGTGTTGAAGGAGTACCTGTTGAACGTCCAGCGTGATCAGCATGCGAAACTCCGACGAATGGCTCGTCGACTGAGCGTATTCGCCAATTTGGACAAGTACGCAGTAGTGGATCCACCACGGTGGCGCACCAGGCGTCCGGAGGAGTTTCTCTTCGACGGCGACTACAACGCAGCCCTCATCTTCGGTGACCCGACTGGCGCGGCCTATACCGCATTCACGCAACCAGTCATGGCCGCTCAGCAGCTTGTGAATAGGCTTCCGAGCGCGGCACGGAGAGCGTTCCAGGCGCGTTTAGCGACTCTGAATGTGGCTGACGCAGCCGCAATTTCGGCGACGAACGACACTGGCCAGCTCCGCCGCAATGGGAAACGGGAGCTGCCAGCCATAGACGCCCTGGAAGCAAACGTCGTCGACCCGTCGAACGAGCAGAGCGCGACCGCCGTTCTCGACAAAATCAGCGGCGCCGTTCTTATTGGCGCGCGGCAACGGCAAGCGCGCACGCAGCTCCTGGCAGGTGTCGTTGAGCAGCTGCTCGTCGACAGCAAGCGTGCGCGCGACACGGAAACCGCCTCGATGAACATGCAGCTGATGACCTGGCGCGACGGCAAGGCCGCGAACAGAGCATTCGTTGCCGGGGCAGGCGATGCGCTGTGCAATTGGCGTCAGCCCTGAATCGTGGAGTCTCCATGGAGCCACAACCGGCGCTCAATCTAATACCCACGGTCCAGCAGGCGATCTCGAACCTGCTGACGACGTATGAACCCGAATTCCTGCGATTCGGCTACAACCTGTTCTTGTCGTTTGCGACAATTCTGATCGCCTGGCAGGGGATACGTATGATGTTCTCCCATGAAGGTTTGAGCGAGCAACTATTCGACTTCGCCAAGCTGCTTCTGTTCGTATCGTTCGGGTACGCATTGATCGCCTTTTACGAGGCGCCGATCCCCGGTATCGGCGTGTCATTCAGCAACCTGATCACTGACCAGGCGTACTATTTTCAAAGCGTCCTCGAAGCACGCGCATTCGACAACATTTATCAGCATTTCGACGATCTGTCGGAGCACTTCCTGCAGCCCGACGCGTGGTCCATTCTCGCGAACCTGATCTACTGGACTGTGCTCCTGCTGATCGCGTTCGCCAAGGCAGTTTCGTTGGCGGTCATCGCGTTCGGTCTGATTGCGAGTGCAGTGTGCGGTTTGCTCGGGCCGATCTTCGTACCGTTCTTCATCGTCCCCAAGCTGGACTGGCTGTTCTGGGGTTGGCTCCGATCGTTCATCCAGTACTCGTTCATCCCGGTCGTGGCGATCGCGTTCCTGATGATCTTCGAGCGGTTCATCTACCGTTACGTCACGACCCTGCCGCCAACGATTACCCAGGCAGAGTACGGGATCTACGGTCTTCAGGCCTTTGCAGTGGTCGCAACGTTCTGCCTCGGAATCCTGCTCGTGCCGTCACTGACGCAGTCGATCTTCTCGGGTTCGAGCGGTGAGAGTGCATTGGCGAATCGAATCAGCGTCAGCCGGCTCTTTCGTCGATAACGGAGGTGTCCATGGCCCGGAGACTGCCACCAGGTCGAATCACTGAGGACGAACAGGTTGCCTCGACGGACGTGTCAAGGCTGCTGGTCCTCGGCTTCGTAATCGCGGCGGGGTTGGGCTTCCTGATTGGCCTCGGGTGGGTCGTTTGGAATCTGATTCGGCCGCATTTCGTCGGATGAACGGGCGAGGAATACGAACGCGACAGTTGCTGATCTCAATCCCAAAACGCTCGAGAACGCGAAGCGTCAATTCGTGGAGTTATATGGCTCCGCGTTGGTCATGAACACCTATCTCAAGATCAGTCTGGTACTCGTTTCGTTGGTGGCGCTCGGGCTTCTCGGACTCAACTTTCACACCGCCGCTCGCTATTCTCAAGTCAAGCCCCTGGTTATCCGTATCGATGACGTTGGCCGTGCCGAAGCCGTCCAGTACGACGCCACTCGGTACCAGCCGCAGCCGCCTGAACTCCGGTACTTCCTGACGCAGTTTGTCGTGAAGCACTTCAGTCGGATCCGAGCGACGGTCCAGCGCGAATATCCCGATTCGCTCCTGTTCCTGGAGCCGACACTTGCAGACGCCACCATTGCCCAGAACGAGCAGAGCCGGGTGCTGGAGACGTTTCTCACGAATCCGTCAGCCGACGAGGTCGACATCGTCGTCCAGAACGTCAGCCTGAGCGAGCTGACGAAGTCACCGTACAAAGCGTCAGTGAGCTTCCAGAAGCTCCTCTACACGCCGGGTACGAGGTATCAGCGGGGGCGAGAAACGTACATCGCCCAGGTGGATTTCGTGCTTCGCGAGCACGTGCCGAACGAGTTCGTGCCGGTGAACCCGCTGGGGCTGCAAGTCACGTATTTCCGAGTCGACCAAGCCTTCGAGGAGTCCCAAAAGTGATCGCGAACACAGCTTTTCTTGCCGCACTGACGACCTTCCTCCTGGCTGCCTGGCTTGCCGGGGAACTGGCCTTTCTGGCGCCGTACAAGGGGGCACTGTTTCACCAGTACGGCATGTTGATCGTCGGCGTCGTGTTGCTCGTGTTCCTGAATCTCTGCGCGGCCTACTACGGCCTGGCACGGTGGCTCTTCCTCCGCGATACGGGTCGGAAACTTGCTCACGTTGATCGGCAGCTAATCGCTTCAGAGGGTGTGCACCAGGACCTGCCGGTCGAACAGTGGTCTGCCCGACGGTAACGATCCATGTGGGACGATCTGGACCCCCGTTCGCTCGACAGTCGGGAGCGTGACCCGTCTGACCCTCGGGGCCACGAACCACTCGATCCCCGTGATGTCTTTGCGCACGGTTTAGATCTGCCGCGCGGGCTCGAGCGTGAGCGTGTCCACGCGCATGACCACGACTACGACCTGCGCGGGTCCGAGGTGCGGAC
>Ga0137399_10001569_pt1 | contig 10596 bp, 9 predicted proteins | sample czorhiz316metaG_FD_104810 | JGI IMG/M metagenome (GOLD analysis project Ga0137399, IMG submission 104810) | Vadose zone soil microbial communities from Angelo Coast Range Reserve, California, USA - czorhiz3.16 metaG | ecosystem: Environmental > Terrestrial > Soil > Vadose zone | place: USA...
CGTGCTGCCGCGCTGCCTGGCGCTGCGCGTCGTGTTCGAAGGCCGGCGCGCGGTCGGGGTCGAATACGCCCGCGGCGGCGCGGTGCGCTTCGCGCGCGCCCGGCGCGAAGTGATCCTGAGCGGTGGCGCGATCAATTCGCCGCAGCTCCTGATGCTGTCCGGCGTCGGCGAGGCCGACGCCTTGCGCCGGCTCGACCTGCCGGTCATTGCGGACCTTGCCGGCGTCGGCGCCAACCTGCAGGACCACATCGAGATCTACGTGCAGCACGCGTGTACGCAGCCGGTGTCGCTGTACTCGACCCAGAAGCCGCTCGCCAAGCTGGCGGTCGGCCTGCGCTGGTTGCTGACGAGCACCGGGCCCGGCGCCAGCAATCATTTCGAAGCCGGCGGCTTCATCCGCAGCCGTGCCGGAGTGCGGCACCCGGATCTGCAGTACCACTTCCTGCCGATCGCGGCCGACTACGACGGCAAGGAGAAAATCGACCAGCACGGTTTCCAGGCACACGTGGGTCCGATGCGGCCGACCAGCTCGGGCTCTGTGCGGCTGCGATCATCGGATCCGCGCCAGCACCCGGCGATCCAGTTCAACTACCTGCAGACCGAAGGCGATCGAGCCGAGATGCGCGCCGCCGTCCGTTTGACGCGCGAGATCCTGGCGCAGCATGCGTTCGACCCGTTCCGCGGCAGGGAGTTGCGGCCCGGGCCGGACGTGGTCACCGACGCCCAGATGGATGCCTTCGCGCGGGCGCGCGCCGAAAGCGCGTACCACCCGTCTTGCAGCTGCGCGATGGGCTCCGATTCGCGGGCCGTGGTCGACGGCGAGCTGCGCGTGCGCGGGGTCGAGGCCTTGCGGGTGGTCGACGCCTCGGTGATGCCGGCGGTGGTCAGCGGCAACCTGAATGCGCCGACGATCATGATCGCCGAGAAGGCGGCCGATCTGATCCGCGCACGCAGGCCCCTGGAGCCGATGCAGGTACCCGTGTTCGAGCACCCAAACTATCGGACCGCACAACGCTGACCGATGCGCATTTGAAACGGAGGACCACGATGAGCGAAGACACGACAGTTGCGCACGCCCGCCGCCCGGGCGGCCGCGATGCCAAGCGCGCGGCGCGCCTGGCGCGCCGCAGCGTCTCGGTGCCGTATATCACGCGCAAGATCCCGTATTACGAAGTTCTGGACGAGGAAGGCCTGGCGCTGATCGAGCGCAATGCGGAAACGATCCTGCACGAGATCGGTGTCGAGTTTCGCGACGACCCGGAGGCGCTGCAGATCTGGCGCGCCGCCGGCGCCGACGTGCAGGGTCAACGGGTGCGCTTCGCACGCGGCATGTGCCGCCAGCTGATCCAGGCCAGCGCGCCGCGCGAATTTGTCCAGCACGCGCGCAATCCCGAGCACGACGTGCACATCGGCGGCCGATGCACCGTGTTCGCCCCCGCGTACGGGAGCCCCTTCGTGCGCAGCCTGGACCACGGGCGCCGCTACGGCACGATCGAGGATTTCCGCAATTTTGTCCGCCTGGCCTACCTGTCGCCGTGGCTGCACCACTCCGGGGGCACGGTGTGCGAGCCCGTCGACCTGCCGGTCAACAAGCGCCACCTGGACATGGTGTATTCACACATCCGCTACAGCGACAAGCCGTTCATGGGCTCGGTCACCGCGCCCGAGCGCGCCGCCGACACGGTCGAGCTGGCCAAGATCGCGTTCGGTGACCGCTATCTGGATCCGGTCAGCGGCAAACCGAACACGGTGATCCTGAGCCTGATCAACGCCAATTCACCGTTGACCTTCGACGGCACGATGCTCGGCGCAGCCAAGGTCTATGCGCGCAACAACCAGGCTTGTCTGATCACGCCGTTCATCCTGGCCGGCGCAATGGCGCCGGTCACGGTTGCCGGAGTCACTGCGCAGACCCTGGCCGAGGCGATGGCCGGCATGGCGTTCGTGCAACTGGTGAATCCCGGCACCCCGGTCGTGCTCGGCAGTTTCGCCTCGTCGCTGTCGATGCAGTCGGGCGCGCCGACTTTCGGCACGCCGGAACCGGCCCTGGTGCTGTACTCGATGGCCGCGCTGGCGCGCCGGCTGGGCGTGCCGTTTCGTTCCGGCGGCGGCTTGTGCGCGTCCAAGATCGCGGACGCGCAGGCCGCGTACGAGTCGGCCAACACGATGCTGCCGACCTGCCTGGCCGGAGTGAACTTCGTACTGCACACGGCCGGGTGGCTTGAAGGCGGTCTGGCAATGGGGTACGAGAAGTTCGTGATGGACGCAGACCAGGCCGGCATGATGCACACGCTGCTGGCGGGCATCGATCTTTCCGAGAACGGCCAGGCGCTGGAGGCGATTCGCGAGGTCGGGCCCGGGAAGCACTTCCTGGGATGCAGCCACACGCAGGCCAATTTCGAGAACGCGTTTTACCGCTCTCCGATCGCCGACAACAACAGCTACGAGCAATGGGAATCCGAGGGCGGGCGCGACCTGGCGCAGCGCGCGAACGCCGTGTGGAAGAAGATGCTGGCCGAATACGAGGCCCCGTCCATCGACCCTGCGGTCGACGAAGCCTTGAACGATTACATCGCACGGCGCAAGGCCGCCTCTCCGGACTCCAACATATGAGGCCCTCCTCCGCGCACTCGTGTGCGGCGTGGCTAGCCGCTGCACTCGGCGCGCTCGCCGCCAGCGCCGCGCAGGCGGCCGATCGCAGCGCGATCCGGATCGGCTGGACCGCGTGGTCCGATGCGGAGGCCGTGACCCAGATCGCCAGGCAAGTGCTCGAGGAGCGGCTCGATTACCGGGTCGAACTGGTGATGACCGACATTGGCCTGCAATACGCAGGGGTCGCGCGCGGCAATCTGGACGTGATGCTGATGGCCTGGCTGCCGACCACGCACAAGGCGTACTGGGACAAGGTGTCGGGCGACGTGGTGGATCTGGCCGTTCTGTACGACCACGCCCGGCTCGGCTGGGCGGTTCCGAATTACGTGCCTGAGAGCGAGGTGAGCAGCATCCCGGACCTTGGCAAGCCCGAGGTCCGAAGCAGGCTGCACGGCCGGATCCAGGGGATCGACCCCGGCGCGGGTTTGATGCGCGCTTCCGAACGGGCGCTGGCCGACTACGCGCTGACGGGCTACTCGCTGCTCAGCGCTTCGGACGCCGGCATGATCGTCGCGCTGGACCGGGCCATCAAGCGCAAGGATTGGATCGTGGTCACGACCTGGTCACCGCACTGGATGTTCGCGCGCTACCCGGTGCGCTACCTGGCCGATCCCAAGGGCTCGCTCGGGGGCACCGAAGCGATCCATGCGGTGGCCCGCAAGGGATTCGAAGCCGATTTCCCGAGAGCCGCCGCGTTCCTGAAGAAGTTCAAGCTCACGATTCCCGAGCTCGAGGCGCTGATGCTGCGCGCCAAGGACAGCTCGTATCACGACGAGGCGGTCGCCTACGTCCGTGCACACCCGCAGCAGGTCGACCAGTGGGTCGCCGACGCCGGCACCGTCAAGCCGTGAGCCGGGCGGCGAACGCGCGAGTGAAGTTACGGCGCACGACCGGCCTGGCGCGCGTACCGGAGGGCAGGTCGACCTGCCGGCGCCGCACGATCCGAACCTGGCGATCACGCCGGACGGCGCCAGCGTGATCCTGACGGGCGTGTTCGATCTGCCGGACAACGGTTCGCGCGGCGAGCTGTACCGGGTGGCGAATCCGGTCGCGCCGAAATAGGTTCGCGCTAGGAGTCGAGGCGGGCGCGCTTCAGGCGTACTGCATCTCGCCGTTGCCGAACGACCAGTTTTCCTTCGGCACCTCGACCAGGTTGATCACGATGTCTTGCAGCCGCACGCCGAGCTTCGAGTGCAGGTCGTCCGCAACCCTGCGGTAGAACGCCTTCTTCATTTCCACCGAGCGTCCCTGGTTCAGCGTGATCTGGATGAACACGATCCCCGCCGAGTACTCGATTCCAAGGTATTTCTCCGGGTGAATGAGCTGGTGCCAGCCGTGCCAGGTGATGATCTGGAATTTGTCGTCGCGCGGCACGTTGATCACATCGATCATCGCCTGGTAGACCAGTTCGCCGATGTCCTGCCCTAGCGTCTCGGCGGCTTCCTCGGAAAGATCGATCCTGACGAGCGGCATGTGGTTCCTTTCGCGCGACGAAGTCGCCTCTGAGCAAGCCAAACAGTGCCGAATCGGATACCTCGCCGTTGACGATCCAGCGTGACCTGATCGAAGGCGAGCATACCTCGAACGGGTGCAATCATCGGGCCGGAATCGATGCCAGGCTGGTCCTCAGCAGCTGCTGCTGTTGATCCGTCATGGCCGCCTTCGGAATGATGGAAGCAAAACCGCTTGCGCCCACGTCCAGATAGAAATTCCGCCGGTCCTCGGACCATCCCCTGAAGTGCCGCCACGGAAGGCTCGTCTTCCAGTCCGGGCCGGCGGACGAGATGCCGGCGGCGGTGAACTCGACGGTTCGCTGATCCGTGAATAGCGCGCTGCCATCGACGCCACGCGAAATCACCCGCCACAAGGTCAGCGGCCGCACCAGCACGTAGGCCAGCAGCAGGACGCCTGCATAAGTGAACTCGCTCCCCGCGACAAGCAACACGAGCGCCAGCACCGAGTACAGGCCCATCGCCTGCAAGAACCGGGGCCGTGACACCACGCGTCGCCACAAGGTGCGCGTCAGCTCATCCCTGGGCAGCTGGTAGGTGATGGTCGCGCCGTCGGGCATCGGGAGGACTCGATTCCGCTGCTGCGTTCGTACGGGGACTACCGGATCGACGCGATCAATTCGTCCGGGTCGAACATCCGGCCGTTGCGGAACACCCGATAGACAAGCGCCGCGTTGCCGACGTCCACCGTCGGGTCGGCGCTCAGCAACACGAGATCCGCCGGCGCGCCGGGAGCGATTCTTCCCGCGGACGGCTCACGGCGCGCGGCCCGCGCACCATTGACGGTCGCCGCCCGCAACACCTGCAACGGCGTCAGCCCGGCCTCCCGCATCATGGCCATTTCGCGGAATACCGACGGCCCGTGAAGCGTTCCGATGTTGCCCGCGTCCGTGCCCATCACGACCGGCACTCCGGCGTCGTGCACCGACTTCAGATTACGCAGCATCATCGTCGGGGGCGGAGGTGTCTTGGCCTCGGCCATCCGCTCCACGATCCGAGGGGGAAGCTCCTCCTTCGGAATGCGCTCCAGGTCCCGCATCATCGCCAGAATCTGCGGGTCGGCCAGGCGCTGCTCGGCCTGCGTCGGGCGCCAAAGGCCGGCGAACGCGTATCGATAGCCCGAAATGACCCATAGCGTGGGGCAGTACAGCGCCTTGTTGCGCTTGGCCAGGTCAAGGAACTCGGCGTCGACCGGTTCGTCGCCGACGGAGTGCACCAGGTAGTCCGCGCCCGCGCGCAGCGCGGCCTTCGCGGTAACGAGCTCGGTGGCGTGCACGGCCAGGGGGACGCCCGCCGTGTGGGCAGTCTCGCCGACAGCTCGGACGATCGCCTCCTGAGCGGCCAGATCGGTCCCCTGTTCGTGAATGAACCAGACCTTGATGTAATCGGGCTGGTAGGGCAGCTGCCGTGCGACCAGACGAACGCCTTCCTCTGCGGTGGCGGCCTTGATGATCGGGGGATCGTCGAGCTCGAGCTTGGGATCGGCCACCATCGAAACGAGCGGGCCCGCGACCGCGACGTGGGGTGCCGCCTCGGAGGCTTGTGCCGCCTTGCGCACCTCGAAATTCCACAGCGGCCCTCCGACGTCGACGACCGTGGTCACGCCGCTCGCGATCCATACTTTGAAAGTGGCGGCAAGGCGCGCCTTGTTGCGAGCCACCTCGCTCGCGTACGGAACCCGCTTCGTCAGGTCCAGTCCGTCGGGACGGGTATAAAAGTTTCCCGACTGGAAGAAATGCACATGGCCGTCGATCAAACCGGGGATCAGCCACTTGCCGGCCCCGTCGACCACCTGCGCTCCCTTGGGAACCGGCGTGGAGGAACTCGGACCGACCTGGGAGATGCGGGAACCTTCGATCACGACCGTCGTGTGAGGACGAATCGCATCGGCCCCGTCCCGGTCGGGGTGCACGACCGTGGCGTCCACGATTGCGACCACGCGTGGCGCGGACGGACCCTGCTCCGCGGCGGCGTTCGCGCAAAAGAAACCGATTGCGGCAAGAAGCGGAGCACGCACGAAATTCACGATCGATGCCTCAGCCCGCCGTCCAGTCCAGCAGGATCTTGCCGGACCGGCCCGACAACATCGTCTCGAAGCCGGTGACGTAGGCGTCGATCGCGAACCGATGCGTGATCACCGGCGTGACGTCCAGACCAGATTGCAACATCGCGATCATCTTGTACCAGGTCTCGAACATCTCGCGACCGTAGATACCCTTGATCACGAGCCCCTTGAAGATCACCTGGTTCCAGTCGATCGCGACGTCGCCCGGGGGAATCCCGAGCAGTGCGACTTTCCCGCCGTGATTCATCGACCCGAGCATGCTGCGCAGCGCCTGCGGGCTGCCCGACATCTCCATCCCGACATCGAAGCCCTCGGTCATCCCCAGCTCTCCCATCACCGACTGCAGATCCTGCCGGGCGACATTGACCGCCCGGCTGGCACCCATCTTCAGTGCCAGGTCCAGCCGATAGTCGTTCACGTCGGTCACGACGATATGCCTTGCGCCGACGTGGCGGCTTATCGCCGCGGCCATGATGCCGATCGGCCCGGCCCCGGTGATCAGCACGTCTTCCCCGACGAGGTCGAAGCTCAGAGCCGTATGGGCGGCGTTGCCCAGCGGGTCCAGGATCGAGGCGACCTCATCGGAGATGTCATCGGGAATCTTGAACGCATTGAAGGCCGGGATCATCAGGAACTCGGCAAATGCTCCTTCGCGGTTCACGCCGACGCCGACCGTGTTGCGGCACAAGTGACGCCGGCCGGCGCGGCAATTGCGGCAATACCCGCACGTCACGTGGCCCTCGCCCGATACGCGATCGCCGATCCGGAAACCGCGCACCTCCGAACCCATCCCGACCACCTCTCCCACGTATTCGTGTCCGACGTGCATCCCGACCGGGATCGTTCGACGCGCCCACTCGTCCCAGTTCCAGATGTGGACGTCGGTGCCGCAGATTGCCGTCTTGCGGATCTTGATCAGCAGATCGTTGTGGCCGACTTCCGGTTTCTTGACCCGCTGCAGGTCCAATCCGGGGCCGGCCTCGGCCTTCACGAGCGCTCTCATCGTTGTCGGGTCCTCGTCATCACAGCCATGCCGCTCGCGCCGCTCGAGCTCAAGCGATCACGCCGAGCTCGCGCCCGACGCTCGTGAACGCGGCCACCGCCCGATCGATATGCCCGGGCGCATGGGCGGCGCTCATCTGCGTGCGGATGCGCGCCCTTCCCTTCGGCACCACGGGAAAGGAGAAGCCGACCACGTAGATGCCCTGCTCAAGCAGCCGTTGCGCCATCGTGCCGGCGACTGCGGCATCTCCCAGCGGCACCGGAACGATCGGGTGTTCGCCGTCGGCCAAGGCAAACCCGGCGGCCGCCATCGCGCTACGGAAGCGCTGCGCGTTGGCCCGCAGTCGCGACCTCAATTGCGCCCCTTCACGCTCGAGCAATCGCAGCACCTCCAGGCTGGCGGCCGCGATCGATGGCGCAAGCGAATTGGAAAACAGGTAAGGGCGCGACCGCTGCCTCAGCAGCTCGATGATCGGACCGCGGCCGGCAACATAGCCGCCACTGGCGCCGCCCAGCGCCTTGCCCAGGGTGCCGCTGCTCAGGTCCACGCGCTGGGCAACGCCGCAGTGCTCCGGCGTCCCACGGCCGTGTTGGCCCAGGACCCCCACCGCGTGAGAGTCATCGACCATCACCAGCGCATCGTGGCGGTCGGCCAGCTCGCAGATGGCCGCCAGATCGGCAATGGTCCCGTCCATCGAGAACACGCCGTCCGTGACGATCAGCTTGAAGCGGGCGCCCGCGGTCTCCGCCGCCTGCAACTGCACCTGCAGGTCCGCGGCATCGCGGTTGCGGTACCGGTAGCGCTGCGCCTTGCTCAGGCGGATACCGTCGATGATCGACGCGTGATTGAGCTCATCGGAAATTACTGCATCCTGTTCGCCCAGCAGCGTCTCGAAAACGCCGCCGTTGGCATCGAAGCAGCTCGAGTACAGCAGCGTGTCCTCGGTGCCCAGGAAACGCGAAAGCGCCGCTTCAAGCTCCTTGTGTACCGCCTGCGTGCCGCAGATGAAGCGCACCGAGGCGACGCCGTAGCCGTAGGCGTCCAAGCCCCTCTTCGCGGCCTCGATCAGCCGCGGGTCGTCGGCCAGGCCCAGGTAGTTATTGGCGCAAAAGTTCAACACCTCCCGGCCGTCGCGCAGCCTGATGTCCGCGCGCTGATGGCTGGCGATCACGCGCTCCGGCTTGAAGAAGCCCGATTCGCGCAGGCCTGCGAGTTCGGCTTCTACGTGCTGGACAAAGGCGGAATTCATCTGGACCTCGCGGCCGTAGTTCGAGCCGCACGCGGCCCGAAACCCGATTGGTGGTGAGTGCATTTTGGCGCAAGTGTATCGGCCGCACCCGTGCCGATCACCACCTCCGCGATTGTGGCAATCCACTGTCGATTTCGAGGCGGCCCAAACGACTATGTATTGAAAGGAGCACGCCAAATGGATGTCATCACCGGGCTTGTAGCGACGCTGCGTCGGGTCGGAAGGCAGCTGGGACCTTATCTGATGCTGGAACTGCTGCTGCCGGGCGGCTCGCTGCTGGCGCTTGCTCTTTTCCTGGTCCGGCGGTGGCCGCCCAGACTCGAAAGCGTTGCGGACCTGCGTGGTATGTTGCCACGATGGCAAGGCAGGCTTACTACCAGGACGACCTCGCGTGGGTTCACCACGCCGGCTATTCTCACCATGTCGAACGGACCGGACCTGGCATCGTCCAGCTGTTGCGCGATGGTGGCATGGGCGCCGGCGCCCGCGTGCTGGACGTCGGCTGCGGCAGCGGTCTGCTGGCCCGAGAGCTGTGTGCCGCCGGATTTGCGGTGCGCGGTGTCGATGCGTCGCCGGCGATGATCGAGCTGGCGCGCGAGTACGGCGCAGCGACGAGCACCACCGCAACATGACGTTCGACGCCGACGAGGCCTTGCGCATTCTGCGAGGCGAAGGCGTCGATGCGCGTGAGCGCGCCTCGTTCGGCGCAGAGGCGCTTCCTGCCGGCCTCGTCGTGCTGGCTGGCGTGCGGCGCTAGCTACCCGCCGATCGGCGCGGCGGCGTCAATCGGCTGAAGCCGCGCCGTGAAGTGGCGCAGCACCGGCGCCTCCTCCACGATACGGTAGCCCGGAAGATCCGCCTTTTGCGCCGCAACCTCGAGGATGACCTCGGCCAGGTAATCGACGTGGCTCTGCGTGTAGACGCGGCGCGGAAACGCCAGGCGGACCAGGTCCAGGGCCGCGATCCGCTCGGAGCCGTCCGGCTGGCGGCCGAACATCACCGATCCGATTTCCACTCCGCGCACGCCGCCGACCAGGTAGAGCCCGTTGTTCAGCGACCAGGCGGGATACTGCAGAGGGGAAATATGAGGCAGCAGCGCCCGCGCGTCGATGTACACCGCGTGCCCGCCGGTGGGCTGGACGATCGGTATCGCGGCGGCCAGCAGCTTTTCACCGAGATACTCGATCGAGCGGATCCGGTAGCGCAGGTATCCCTCGTCCAGCGCCTCGTAAAGGCCCTGGGCGACCGCTTCCAGATCGTAGCCCGCCATGCCGCCGTAGGTCGGAAACCCTTCCGTCAGGATCTCCAGGTTGCGGCAGCGCGCAGCCAGCTGATCATCGTTCAGCGCGAGAAACCCGCCGATGTTCGACATGCCGTCCTTCTTGGCGCTCATCGTGCAGCCGTCGGCAAGGCTGAACATCTGCCGGGCGATTTCGATCGGCTTCGCTCCCTCGTAGCCGGGCTCGCGCGTCTTGATGAACCAGGCGTTCTCGGCGAAGCGGCAGGCATCGATGATGAACGGGATGCCGTGGGCGCGGGCCAGCGCGCTCGCCGCCCGAACGTTCGCCATGCTCACCGGCTGGCCGCCGCAGGCATTGTTGGTCACTGTCATCATCACGGCCGGGATGCGGGCAGCACCAACCTCTTCGATCGTCGTGCGCAGCGCATCCACATCCATGTCGCCCTTGAACGGATAGTTCAATTTCGGATCCTGCGATTGGACGCAGGGCAGATCGCGCGCCTGCGCACCTTGCCGCTCGATGTGCGCGCGCGTGGTATCGAAGTGCGCGTTGCTCGGAATCACCTGGCCCGGATTCGCGATGGTCGCAAACAGGATGTGCTCGGCTGCGCGACCCTGGTGAGCCGGAATCACGTGCTTGAATCCGGTCACATCCTGAACCGCGTGCTCGAACCGGTAGAACGATGAGGCGCCCGCGTACGACTCGTCGCTGGCTATCATCCCGGCCCACTGGCGCGAGGACATGGCGCCCGTTCCGCTGTCGGTCAACAGGTCGATCAGAACGTCCTCCGCCCGCAGCAGGAAGGGGTTGTAACCCGCCTTGGCCAACGCGGCCTCGCGCTGTTCCAGCGTGCTGAACCGGATCGGCTCGACCGA
>Ga0137399_10001570_pt1 | contig 10596 bp, 7 predicted proteins | sample czorhiz316metaG_FD_104810 | JGI IMG/M metagenome (GOLD analysis project Ga0137399, IMG submission 104810) | Vadose zone soil microbial communities from Angelo Coast Range Reserve, California, USA - czorhiz3.16 metaG | ecosystem: Environmental > Terrestrial > Soil > Vadose zone | place: USA...
ACGCCCTGCTGTTGCAACAACGTTGCGAGCTTTATCCCATCAGCGACATTCCCGGCATCACTTCACACAGCAATGACATTCTTGCCGAGCTGTGCAGTCCTGCCGCCGTGTCCAGGGAAGTCTGATCGCGTCCCGTCAAGACAACGCGTGCGCCTTCTTTCGCAAACGCGAGCGCTGTTGCCAGACCAATCCCCCTATTGCCGCCAGTGACGAGAGCGACTTTTCCTGCGAGTTTCTGTGATATGGTCTTCTTTCCTTCCATTAGTCGCGGACTGTTTAGTGAGTGCTGGATGGCTTTCATCGAGGCGCCCGACTCAGTTCATCAGGATCATCTCTTGGGATCGTGATTGCCCTGGCTCTTCCTCCTTAGAACTCAAGGTCTTGATTAGATTCCCAGATGAGCACTTCTGTTCCTGTGCTGGCATCAGCCGTCAGGCGCCGCGCATCGGCCCCTGCGAGACGAACTGCATCGCCTGTATGGAGCGCACCGGCTCTTTCGAGCTCAGCACTCCCTTTGGTAATGAAGAGATGCACATATGGTGCATCGGGAATCTGTACCGACTCCGTCGGCTTGAGTCGCCCACCCCAGAGCACGGCTCCCTGCTGCTTAATGGAGATTGCAGCATCATGACCACGCCCCGAGGCAACGGGGATCAGTCCCCCTCGCTCCAGCTCTCGATTGATATCCAATTGCTCATAGCTCGGATTGATGCGTTCCGTATCGGGCGGGACCCACATCTGGATGAAATGCACGTCCTTGTCTGTCTGCGGGTTCATCTCCGAGTGCCAGATCCCTGTCCCGGCACTCATCCGCTGGGCAAGCCCAGGGTAGAGGATGCCGGTATTGCCCTCCGAGTCCTTATGCTCCAGTTCACCGTCGAGCACCCAGGTCACAATCTCCATATCGTGATGGGGATGGGTGCGGAATCCCGTATTGGGTTTCACCACGTCATCGTTGCTCACTAAAAGCAGTCCATGATGGGTGTTGTGGGGATCGTAGTGGTCCGAAAAGCTGAAACTGTGGTGAGAGTCGAGCCAGCTAATTTCGGTGTGAAACCGCTGATGACTCCGGCGAATATCAATATGAGAGTGAGCCGCTTGTCTAGAGGTCATCGGGCGTCCCTCCTTCTCGGTCGACTTATTTTAACTCGCCGTCCAGCATCGAGTAACCTCAACTCTTTCTTGACTCGGAAAAATTCCTCTGACGGTTCAGTCGGTATTTCTTGCCCATGCCCTGGCAGCCGCCGTTAACCTTGACCCAAGGCTGTTGGTTCTTTACCTCATCAACACACTTCGTCACGCCTTCAAGAAGACGAACAGATCCGCGTTGACTTGGTCCTTATGGGTGGTGCACAGCCCAGGCGTCCCCACTCGGCGGCCATCCGTAACTAAAAACCACGGGCTGCCCGCTGCCCCAGTCTTTGTAGTAGATCTGCGTGCCGTCTTTGGTCGTGATCGTGCTCATGGATTGCCTCCTTTGCGTGCGCTTGTGGGAGGTTGAAGTCACAGTCTTGGCACCTGACGCCGTTCATGAACTGTTTTTCCCGCTCGATGTTGGCAACCAGACCTTTGGCTGGCGTATTGGCATTTACCTGCATGATGTCTGAGCGGCGAATAGGGTAGAGACAAGCTGAAAATATGATACGCCTATGGCGAACCGAAATCGCCAGTCATTTTGCTCAGTAACTGATGCGATAACATAGGAGGGAAGGTTATCGGTCCACTACAGTCCAAGACAAGCTGGCAACTTGTCTCTTTCTTCTCTAACGGACCTCGAATGATGTTGGACAATGTCAGGCCTTACAGATCGCTGAAGAGGTCCCTATTCTCGTTAAAAGCTGTTGTTGTGCCCCGCTTAAATTGTGGACAGTTTATTGAACATTGCAAACCATCCATTTTGCAGAGAATCCAGCCCTCTTCGATGCTCCATTTCTCAAGAGACGTCCGGGTGCACTCGCTCAGAATTCTATTGGGATGGCCTCGGCTGTCTTCAGCTCCGATGGGTTTTGAATAAATTCAGTGGTTTTCCTACATCCAGCTTACTAAGCCACCTGTCTACAATTTAAGTGGGGCACAACAGTACAGCAAGAATTCTTGCAATTCGTTGACTGCTGCGTGTCTTTTGTTACTCTGCCTGGTACGTCAAGCTGTTAGAAGGCCGTCGTCCACTGCCTGTATCGAAGACAACCTCCATGCGCCAGCGACACGGATTAAGCAATTGGTACTGCGCGCTGTGTATATGCGCTATCGTGCTCGTGCTCGATCACGTCGCGTGGGCACAGGCGCCGAATGAGACCTATGATTTCAACATTACGAAAGGGATCGTGGAATTTGGTCGGGGACACTATGCACAAGCTGCCGATCTCTTTGAGCAGGCACGACAGGCCGTGCCGAACGACCCGGAGGCGACCGAGTATCTGGGACAGACGCTGTTGCGCCTGCAAAAGTATCATGAAGCAGAAGTCCTCTTTCACGACTTGACAATCAGCCAGCCGGCTCGTGCACAAGCTTGGCTGGGGCTCGCCATTTCGCAAAGTCATCTCGGGAAGTATCACGAGGCGCTGGTATCGCTTGAGCAGGCCCAGAAACTCGATCCAAAGAATCCGCTCGTCTATTTCTATCAGGGAGTCGTCTCGCATGAATTGAAATCGTTCAATCAGTCGTCTGCATTGTTTTCTCGGGCCATGGCGCTCAGCCCTGATCTCACGCCGACCGTTCGATATTACACGGGTATATCGTACTATGAGCGTGGATTCCTTGATCAGGCCCAAAAGGAAATCGAAGCTGCGATTGCCTCTGGCGAACCGGAATCCGAACTGGCTCGGTCGGCTCGGGCAATGCTCCAGCAACAAACCCCCGCTCCTAAAGGCCCCAAGCAGTGGGATCTGAATCTGAGCATCAGTGGCCAGTACGATACCAATGTTGTATTGCTTCCCATCGGAATCCAACCTCCAGGCGGAACGACGGGTATCTCGCAGAAGGACGACTTCCGCACCACGCTCTACGCACGCGGCGAATATCGACCGATTCAAACTTCTGGGTGGACGGCAGGGGTCGCATACGGTTTTTATCAGAGTTTTCATCAAAAACTGACGGCGTTCGATATCCAGGACCATGCGCCCTCGGCATTTGTTCAACATCAGATCGGTATGGTGACAGCACGGCTCCAATATGCCTTCGACTATGTGCGTGTTGGACAGGACCCGTTTCTGCTGTCCCATGCCGTGCAACCGATCATCACGCTTGCCGAGAGCAACAGTCTTTTCACCCAGCTACAGCTCCGGTATCAGAACAAGGACTTCCAGGATGATCGCTTCGCTGGAAATTCCTTCAGGGACGGAAAAAACTGGTTGGCGGGCGTCACACAGTACGCCTACCTGGCCAATGGAACAGGACATGTACGGCTGGGCTATACGTTCGACACCGATCGCACCGGCGGCGGAAATCCGTTGGTAGCCACGCCGGGTGTACAGACTAATGCCGATTGGGATTACAAGGCGCATCGTCTGTCAGTCGGCTTGGGTGTGCCGGACTTCTGGACGTTGAAATCAAACTTTGCCTTCGACTACTACCACATGGATTATGACAACCCGAATTCTTTTTCTGTCGGTGGCACAACGAAGCGGCACGATAACGTGATGTTCTTCACTGCCACGATTGGCCGGCCCCTCACCGATTGGCTCTCGATTGCAGCGGAATACAACTACACGAGGGATCAGTCCAACCTCCCGGTGTTCAGCTACGCCCGCAATATTTTCTCGCTCACACTCAGTAGCCGTTTCTAAGCCTTCCCAGCCACATCTTCCTTGTTCCTTGACGCAAATTGTCGCTCTAAGTGACGGAATACGCCACTCAAATTATTGATAATACTACGAAAAGGTTAACACTTTTGGGGAGGTGCTCAGAGGCAGAGATTTGTCTTATCAACGGCTTGGCAAGAGGGCTGATCTCGCTTAAAGGATGCCTGCCTCGGTACAGTTCGTGCCCATACCAGGGGCAGAGAGAACTCCAGGACGACTATTTTTTCTTGTCAGAGCGGAGGGGTAATCATGACTGCTCAACGACGACTTGTCAGCCTCGTCGCAATCACTCTGATTTTCGGTTCGTCCCCTGCGATGGCATCGGAGAGAGGTACAGACGGAATCGGATTCTACACGGCAGTTCTGGGCCAAGCCAGTGTCACGCATCCCGGTGAGGCGCGAGTCCTTCCGGTCAAGCTCCATGACGAGGTATTGTTCAAGGATGTGATTCAGACCCAATACGAATCGCGCACAAGAGCTTTATTTCAAGATGACAGCATGCTGACGGTCGGAGAAAACAGCCGGGTGGAGATCGACGAGTATATCTACAATCCGGAAAAGAATGTCCGGCAGGCGATCGTGAAGCTCATGCAAGGCCAGGTGCGAGCCCTGGTGAGCAAAGTGTTCAAGGCGAATGGGTCAAGATTCGAGATTCATACTCCTTCGGCTGTCGCGGCGGCGCGTGGAACCTATTTCACCGTATGGGTCGAAAATGGACAGTCGGGCATTATCAACATTGGTGAGAAGGGACGCGTTGATTTTACGTCGGGTGGAATGACGGTTGCCGTGGATCCCGGTTTCTTCTCGATCGCCCACGAAGGTCACGCTCCGTCGGTTCCCCTGCCGCATCAGCTTGGCCTGAAAGGCCATGACCCGCTGAGCACTGATCAGTCGGAAGCGACGGTGAAGACCGCCGAGAGAAAGACTGCCTCAACACATGTGATGAGGCACGATCAAGGTCCGAATGTGATTCGCCCGATTGAGAAGACCGAGCAGACGCTGGCATCTTCTCCGGCTGAACTCACTCCGGCATCTTCTCCGACTGGACTCACTCGGGCATTGGTGGCCGTTGAGCTGACGACACTGCGCGAAGCGCCTCTCGTTGAATTGCCCGCACAAGTACTCCAGGCATTGAACCTTGATGCGCGCTTGATGAAGACGCTGACAACTTTGATCAGTCGGCCCACCGGGTCTGTTGTTCAAAGCAGCGGAGGAACGACGGCTGTGACCACGGGGACACTCACGACCGGAACTCTGACCGTAGGATCTGTCTCTGTGGGAACGACATCGCCTTCTGGGGGAGCGGTTTCCGGAGGGTCTCTTTCCGTGGGGTCTATTTCAGTCGGATCTACGACTGTAGCTCCCTTGACCACAGTGGTCTCAACTGCTGTGGCCCCTGTGGCTCCCCTGATCTCAGCTGTTGTAGCCCCCGTGGCTCCCATAATCTCAGCGGTTGTGGCCCCGGTGGCGCCTATTATCTCAACTGTTGTGGCTCCGGTAGCGCCAGTCATCTCACCGGTTGTGGCCCCTGTGGCCCCTCTTATTAATACGATACTCGCAATTCCTCCTGCGGTCATTAATGGTGCCTTGAGTTTGTTAAAGTAACGTTCTGCAATGATCGATATGGTTTCTGCGGCCCTTGGCTCAGTCGGCCAAGGGCCGCAGTTGTTTTGGTCGGTGATCACTCCAGTTATAGAGAGAGGACAATGCGTACTGTGCAAATTGTCTTGTCCCCCCGATACAACCAGGCACAATGGTACCCAATGAGCGGCTAGCCCGCTGACAAGCCTGGAACGGTGAATAAGGTCTCGTGAAATTCTTAGCAGACAATAACTCGGGATTCGGGTTTCCACTCGGAATCGGCTTGGGCGTGGCCGTCACGATCGGGTTAGCATTTTTGACCTGGCTGGCTCCCAATGTCGTCGTGCGTCTGGACAATACCGCCTTGGATTTTCAGTTCCGGCTGCGGGGTGAACGAAGCCCAGGGCAGGAAGTTGTGCTCGTGTTGGTTGATGAGAAGAGCCTCAGAGAGATTGGACGATGGCCCTGGCCTCGCGATAAACAAGCGCTTCTCGTCGATCAGATTCACGCGGGCGAGCCGGCAGTGCTCGGCCTCGACATCATCTACGCCGAACCGGAAGAATCCGACGCCGTCCGTGATATCAAGACATGGTTGGCCGCGGCACGACAGAAGGAGCCATTACCCAGCAAAGTGCTCGGACTGTTGGAAGCACGTCTCCACGCCTTAGACACGGACCAGCAATTTGCCCAGAGCTTGGCGCGAGCAGGCGAGATCGTACTGGCCATGCCTTTTTTTGTGCCGGAGCGTCAGACGGCCGACTCATTGTCTGACACAACTCATGCGATTCCAGAATACCTCAGGCGAAGCGAGTTCATGCTCGTCAAGCAGACGAAGTCTGCCGAAGAGTCTCACCCCTACGAGGCGATGGCCTTGCTTCCTCCGCTCGACACGTTTGCACAACAGGCAAGGGGCCTCGGACATGTCTATCGATTGCCCGACCACGATGGCGTCACCCGTCGTGAGGTGCTCGCCCTGCGCCACGGAGATGCCTACTATCCCTCTTTTGCACTTGAAGTCGCGCGGCTCTATCTCGGCCAGACTAGAGAGCACATGGCGCTCTTGCTGGGGGACGGAGTGCAGGTTGGCTCGACGATCGTACCGACGGATCAGAAGCTCCGAATGCTCATTAACTACGCGGGACGGGACCTGCGGTTTCCGTGGGTGTCCGCGACCGATGTGATCCACCATCGAATCCCATCGGATCTCTTCCGGGGGAAGGCTGTCCTTGTCGGAACGGCTGCGTTGGGAACATACGACCAGCTCAGCACACCCTTCTCCGCCAATTTTCCCGGAGTCGAGAAGAATGCCACAGTGATCGAGAACATTCTCCACCAACGGTTTCTGACCGCCGGACTCTGGACCGGTCCCGTCGAATTCGGTCTGGTCTTGCTCTTCGGATTCGCGTTGACCTACATTTTGCCGCGAGTGCGTGCCGTATACGGAACGTTTCTGACGGCAGTGATCTGGATTGGTTACGCAGGTGCCGTGCAGGCCCAATTTGTCGTGAAGGGAGTCTGCCTGCCCGTCGTGATGCCGACCGTGACCATCGGGTCGGTCTTCGTGGTGACCACAATCCTCAACTATGTCTTCAAGGAGCGACAGGCTCGAGAGATTCATTCCATGTTTGCCAGTTACGTCAGCCCTCGAATCGTGCAGGAACTCATGAAATCTCCCTCGAAGGCGACGTTAGGGGGACAGCGTAAAGAACTGACTATGCTGTTTGCCGATCTGGTCGGGTTCACCACGTTCAGTGAACATCGTCCGGCAGAGGAAGTGGTCGATCAGCTCAATGAATATCTCAGCGCCATGACCGACGTGATTTTCCGATGGAACGGGACGTTGGACAAATTCGTCGGAGACGAGATCGTCGTCTTCTGGGGGGCGCCGCTGGACCAGCCGGACCATGCCGAACTGGCCGTACAATGCGCATTGGAGATGCAGGCCCGGCTGATGGAATTGCAGGCCAGGTGGAAGACGCAGGGAAAGCCGATGCTCAAGAACGGGATCGGCATCAACACGGGTGTGGCCCTGGTGGGTAACATTGGCGCGGAGGGCAAAAAAATGGATTACACCATGATCGGCGATCAGGTGAATCTGGCCGCACGCTTCCAGGGGCTGACCAGAACGCTGGGCTATCCGATTCTGCTGACCGAGTTCACGGCATCACGGCTCGCATTAGGATTGAATCGAGGAAAACTGGACGCGCAATTGCTGGGGCTCGATCAGATCCAACTCCGAAAGCTTCAAGTGGTCACCGTCAAAGGGCGGCAAGAGCCGGTGGGAGCCTACACAGTGGAAGTTCAGTCTGAGGGCACGGGGCACGCGGAACGCGAAGCCAGGGTAGGCTGAAGTGATGGGCGCGGGTTAGGCGATCTTGCGGGTCGTCGAACGGGGCTGAGTGACTTGGTAGACTCTTTCTTTCCTAAAGACGTCCACGAGTTCCGAGTCTACTTTCCCCTCCTTGCTCTGGCTCTCGAGATACCTGAGCGCAGTGTCAGATGAGATGGCATCTTTGTATGGTCGGTCCGACGCTGTTAAGGCGTCGTAGATATCGCAAATCGTCATCATGCGAGCCTGTAGCGGAATCTGATTGTGTAGCAGCCCACGGGGATAGCCGCTGCCATCCAACTTTTCATGGTGGCTCCACGCGATCGACGGCACGTTTTTGAGCGATCTCGACCAGGGGATTTTTGACAGAAATTCAAACGTGTGAGCAACGTGCCCCTCGATCTCTTTTCGTTCGGACGGGGTGAGAGTGCCCTGGAGAACTGATAGCGCGCCGATTTCCTCCTCCGTCAGAAAAGGACGGGGCCCATCGTATGACCGGTATTCCAGATGCGCGATCTCCTTCAACTTCACGACCTGGGTAGGGGATTGGGAACCCGGCTGATTGCATTTCAGGATGAACGAAAACATCTCGTCCACCTCTTTCATCCGCTCACCCAGTTGTCGATCCAGTTGTGCCAACAACGCCTGCTTTTTCCCACCCATTTTCGCTTCATGCACCTCCAGCTTTCGGCGTAATGCGTCGACCTCCAGAGTCCTCTTGATGAAGTCGAACCGTGACTTGATGAGTTCCTGCTGGAGCTGATACAGCTTCCGTGCTTTGAGGAGGATATGCTCACGAACGCCGACCTTGCCGAAGTCATGCAGTACGGCGGCATACCGGAGTTCTTTCAACTGCTCCGCGTTGAATCGAACGCCGGCATAGAGACCCGAGTCGGCCTGGGTGACCGCTTCCGCCAGCCGACAGGTGAGAGTCGCCACGCGTTGGCTGTGCCCGCTGGTGGTGGGATCCCGACTTTCAATGGCTTGCACACTGGCGGAAATAAACCCTTCGAACAAGAGATGAATTTCCTCGTAGAGGTTGGCATTCTCGATGGCGATGCCGACCTGATGACCGAGCGCGACGAAATTCTGGAGATCGTCCTCGCCGAACGAATCCCCATTCTTGTGGTTGATGGCTTGGAGCACCCCCAGTAGGCGGCCATGAGCCGTGACGGGCACACAGACCATATTGCGCGTCACGAATCCGCTGGCTTGATCCACATGGCGGAAAAAACGGACATCGTGCTGGACATCGTTGACGATAATAGGCTCTCCGGTTCGAGCGACGTGTCCTGCAATACCTTGCCCATGCCGGAGACGAGCCTGGCGAACAGCCTCGCCCTTCTCGCCATGGGCCACATCGAAATACAATTCGCCCGTGGCTTCCTCCAACAAGAGAAGCGAGCCGGCTTCGGCATTCATCAAGAGCGTGGCCGCTTCGATGGCGCGTTTGCGGATGGACACGTGATCGAGACTCGAATTCAGCAGAGCGCTGATTTCCTGAAGTTGTCGCAGTGTGGGGTCTTTCATAACCTGGAATCCTGTATGCGTCGGTGCGCAGAGTACTTCTGTGAAACTGTATCACGGTAGATTCCTTTTGCACGTAAAAGCGTTGTTTGGAAGTAAACAGGAAAGCCTAAGCATCTCATCAGCAGCGCCGTGTTGTGCCCCACTTAAAATGTAGACAGGTAGCTAAGCCACCTGTCTACATTTTAAGCGGCGCACAACAGCTCAACCAGTTAATAGTCCGTGGCCGTGAGCAAAAAATGAAAAAAGATTGTCGCGATTCAGATAGAGAGTATTCTTAATTTTATAAATTTGTTTTCACACATTCAAGCGCATCATCCAGCGGCACGGCGACCGTGTCCGGGAGGAAGGACAGGTCGATGCGGAGGCAACCGTTTATGTCTCACTCACAAGTACCACGAGGGCAAGCAACGGTAGGTGACTTAATAGAGCAGCAGATGCAGACCTTGCGTGGGCAGTATGACTCCTCATCTGATATGGCGAGCGTGATCAGCTCGCACACCATCAATACACGCATGCGGGTACGTGCCGTATCGGCCTGCGTGCTGGCGCTGGCTGTCACCCTCACCTGCGCCGGTGCGCCCGCCTATGCCGTAGGAGCTCCTCGCGAACTGGCGGAGATGAGTCTCGAAGAACTCATGAACATCGAGGTCACCTCGGTCTCGAAGAAGACCGAGCGGCTGAGCGACGCGGCTGCAGCACTTTTCGTCATCACGCGGGAAGACATCCGCCGGTCCGGCTACACCAGCATCCCGGAGATCCTGCGTCTGGCGCCGAACCTCCAGGTCGCGCGCGTGGACTCCAGTCAATATGCCATCACGGCACGAGGCTTCAACAGCACTACCGCCAACAAGCTGCTCGTGCTCATTGATGGGCGCACTGTCTATACGCCGTTGTTCTCCGGTGTATTCTGGGACGTGCAGGACACACTGCTAGAAGACATCGAGCGCATCGAAGTCATCAGCGGACCGGGCGGCACGCTGTGGGGCTCGAACGCGGTGAACGGCGTCATCAACATCACTACGCGTCGGTCACAGGACACCACGGGCGGTCTGGTGAGTCTCGGTGCGGGTACCGCAGAACGCGGGGCCGGCGTGCGCTATGGCGCCACGCTCGGCGAGGACGCGACCTTCCGTATCTATGGCAAGGGCTTCGACCGCGAGAACACGACGAGAGGGAACGGCACGGACGTAGAGGATTCGTGGAAGAAGGGGCAGGTGGGATTCCGCACAGATTGGGGTCGGGGGAGCGATGCGCTCACGCTTCAGGGCGACGGCTATACTGGAACCATCGCCCAGGTGGGCGACGATAAGTCGATCTCAGGCGCCAACCTGCTTGGACGCTGGAATAGGACCTTAC
>Ga0137399_10001571_pt1 | contig 10593 bp, 5 predicted proteins | sample czorhiz316metaG_FD_104810 | JGI IMG/M metagenome (GOLD analysis project Ga0137399, IMG submission 104810) | Vadose zone soil microbial communities from Angelo Coast Range Reserve, California, USA - czorhiz3.16 metaG | ecosystem: Environmental > Terrestrial > Soil > Vadose zone | place: USA...
GAATCCGTGCTCCTCCGCCTCCGAGAGCGCGCCGCGGATGTGGGACTCCGCGCCGCGCAGGTCCCCTCGGATGCGGAGTTGCTGCCCGAGGCAAAGCCGTGTCTGCACCTTGCCGCGGGAGTGTCCGCGTTCGCCGAAAAGGGAGCGCGCGCGGGTAAGCTCCTGGTCCGCCTGCTCGAAACGGCCAAGCTTCGCCAGGGCAATGCTCAGGTTGAGCGAGAAATTCGCCTCTTCGTGGAAGAGTCCGGCCCCTCGGGCCTGCAGCTGGCCGCGGGCGAATTCCCCGACGGCGCGCTGGATCTCTCCGGCTCCCAGGAAGCAGAGGCCGAGGAGGTTGCGGCTCCGAAGCATCCCCTCGAGGTCTTCGAAGTCCCACCTGCTGATGTGGTAGGCGGCGCGGAAGTGCTCCTCCGCCCTCGAGGGCCGACCGATCCGCCAGACCGCCCTGCCGGCCGCGATGTGGTACTCGAGGATCGGCTTCTTGTCGTCCGGGCGGAGGGCGTAAAGCTCTTCCAGTTTTCTCTCGGCCAGGTCGGCCACTTCCCGCCACCTGCCGAGACCGAGTAGCGCGCGGCAGCGCGCGAGCGTGATCGGGTGCTCGATATCCGGGGAAAGCGGGCCCCGGCCCTGGAACTCGGCGATGAGATCGAGCGCCGCCGCAAAACGCGCGTGGCCGATCAACTCCTCGAGTCGACGCTGAAGGGTCGCGGCGTCGTATTCGTGTGCGCGATCGTGGATCATTGGCTCAAGGGAGCGGGTAAGGCCCACCGCTCCCGGTTGCTTTCTCCTTCGCGCCCCTCAACGGATTCCGAGGCGGATCAAAATATGGAAGTAGACGCTGAAGCGATACGAGTCGAAGCCTCGTGGGCGCTGCGTGTGCGAACCCGAGAGCTCAGCCTTGGCCGCCAAGGGAGCGGTCGGTTTGGGGGTTGGGGGCGGAATGTCGTCGCCCGTCGGATCGCCCGTTCCATAGGGCTCGCCGCTCGGCCCGCCGCTGAAGACGGGTCTGGCCATGACCTGGTTCGGCTCGATCGAGACCCCGGAAACGAGGAGTGCAAGCAAGCCGAGGATGAATCCGATTCGAATGAGGCGCATGCGTACCGTGATCATCTGCTCGGCCCCCGCGATTCCGGCCCTTGCGTGTCCTTGCTGGGGAGGGGATACCCCGGCGCCGCGTTTATTGCCCATAATGGACGCTCCCGAGCGATTGACGCCTCAACGTCGCGCTCTTGTCGGACTGAGTGAACGATTGGGGACACTGGCGGGGGGAATTCCGTGGACGGCTTGTCGGTCAACTTCGCCATCCGTCGATGGATACGGCTCATTGGAGCCATGCGCACCTTCCCTGGGGATCAGGCGAACCGGCTACGTTGGGGAAGCTAGCACAGCCAGGCGGCAAAATCAACCGTAAAAGGGCCTTAGCCCGAATTTTCCAGGCGCTCTGCCGTCGCGCGAGGCCGGGGGCGGGCGATGCGTGATATAATTGTAGGCTAAACTTCCCAGGGCACCTTCGCGCGCGCACCCGAGACCGTAGGGAATGAACGAATCCCACCGCATCCGCACGGCATTTTTGGCCTCGCTTCGCCTTTTCGAAGAATCGCCAACCGACGCAGGAACGCGACCGATCGATCTCGCGCTCGCGGATCTGGACAAGGGACGACGGGACGAGATCACGTTCGAGATCGCCGAGCGGCTGATCGAGGCCGGCCTTCTCGAGCGCGTCGACCGTTTCCACCGTGATGGAAAAGCGTACGTCCGCTACCGCGAGCCGGGTTCCGGCGAGACCTTCCTGCTTCCGGCCGGCGGTGCGCGGGCCGACGAAAGCGCGCTCGTCCGCGTGGCGAGACCCCACTGGCATGCGCGAAGCCGTCTCCTCTACCGCGTGATCTCTCATCTGATCGCGGTGGAGCGGAAACTCTTCGCTCGCGATGAGCGAAACACAGAGTATCTGCAGACCGATCCCGCCGACATCCTCCGGACGATCCTCAACTCCGCGATGCAGATCCTCGAGTGCGATGACACGCGCCTCTACGGCCTGGCCCGCGGCATCGACACACGCTACGCACAGCCGGTGAGCGAGGGGGAGCCGTGGAACCGAGCGCTCGCGGAGAACTGGGTCGGCCGGCGGGCGGTCCCCGTCTACGTCGAGGATCTCGCGCGCCCCGGGCACGTGCGCGTCATGATCGACGCGGAATCGCTGGACGCCACGATGCACGTGGCGATCGCGCCCTACGAGCCGAAGGACGTGCCCGAGGGATTCCGGTCGCTCGCGATGGCCCGGGTCGGGGAGCCCGGCACGCCGTTCCTCTACGTGCTCGAGGCATGGAGCCGCACCTCCGGGTTCTTTTCCGACGAGCGGCTGGGGCTCCTGAGCGTGGTGGCCGAGCACGCGACCGACCTCCTCGTCACGCTCAAGAAGCTGGGGATGCTCGTCATGATCGACGAGCTGACCGGCGTTTACAACCGCCCGTACTTCGGGCGCCAGCTCGACCGAGAAATCGCGCGCGCCTACCGCGAGGGCCGGCCCATGTCGCTCGTCATCGGAGACCTGGACAATTTCAAGCAGCTGAACGATCTCTATGGCTACGAAGCTGGGAATGCCGTGCTGCGTGAGGTCTCCCAGACGCTCGCGTCGAGCGTGCGGCCCTTCGACACGGTCGCCCGCTGGGGGGGCGAGGAGTTCGCGCTGATCTTGAGCGCGGAGACGACCCCCGCGGATGCGCGCGACATCTGCGAGCGGCTGCGGCTCAAGATCCAGAATTTAGCGATCGTGGTTCCCACGCTGGAGGGGCGGGAAAACACGGTGCGGGTCACGATGAGTCTCGGTGGGGCGATGTTCCCGGCGGACGTCTCGCTTCGTGTCGACAGTACGCGGGGCCTCGACGCTCCCGGACGGGAGAAGATCTCGCACGAGCTCTGGAACCGGGCGAACATGAATCTGCGCGGCGCGAAATCGTCCGGGAAAAACCAGGTGGTCCTGGGCGAAGGCGCCTAGCGGGACGGTCTAGGAGCGGACGAGCGCCCGCGCGAATTCCGAGGCGTCGAAGGGAACGAGATCCTCCATTCCCTCCCCCACGCCGACCCAGCGGATCGGCAACCGCAGCGTGTCGGCGATGGCGAGCGCCACCCCTCCCTTCGCGCTCCCATCGAGCTTCGTGAGCACGAGCCCCGTCACACCGAGCGCCTGATCGAATTCCCGCGCCTGATTCACGCCGTTCTGCCCCGTGGTCGCGTCGAGGACGAGGAGCACCTCGTGCGGCGCCCCCGGAATCTCACGCTCGATCACGCGGCGGATCTTCTTCACTTCCTCCATGAGATTGAGCTTCACATGGAGCCTTCCCGCGGTGTCCACGAGGACGCGGCGCGCGCCGCGGCTCCGGGCGCGGGCCATGCCGTCGAACGCCACCGCCGCTGGGTCCGCTCCCGGTTTCTGCTTCACGATCTCGACCCCGGTGCGCGAGGCCCAGATTTCGAGCTGGTCGGCCGCAGCCGCCCGGAAGGTGTCGCACGCTACGAGCAACACCGAGTCCCCCGCTTCCTTGAAGCGCGCGGCGAGCTTGGCGATGGTCGTGGTCTTGCCGGATCCGTTGACGCCAACGACCAGGATGACGTAGGGGCTCGTTGGGCGGAGCGATGAAGGTCCTTCGGGAGGGCGGAGCGATGATTCCCCCGAGGGCTCTGGTCGTTGCTTTGAGCCCTCGGGGGAATCATCGCTCCGCCCAACCAAGATGGTTTCGATCTCCGCGCGCAGCGCATCCTCCGCGTCGCCAGCGAACGACGCATCGTGGAGCCGCCGCCGGACCCCTTCGAGGATCTTGTCGGTAGTTTGCGGGCCGACGTCGCCGCGGAGAAGCGCCGCCTCGAGCGCCTCGTAATCCTCGTCGCTCAGGTCGCGGCCATGCTGAAAGACCGTGGCGACCTGGCCGAAGAGGGTGTGCGGGTCTTCTTGAGGCCCTGGGTGATCTTGTCGAAAAAAGCCACGAGGCGGGTCTAGGTTTCTGCCGGCGCCAGCTCCTGCTCCTCTTCGGGCTTGGACTCGCGAGGCGGTTCGGTGTTCCAGCGGACGGAGACCAGCTTCGACACGCCCGGCTCCTCCATGGTCACTCCATAAAGGCAGTCCGCCACCTCCATCGTCTTCTTGTTGTGGGTGACGACGATGAACTGGGTGTTCCGGCTGAACTCACGGAGCAGCAGGACGAACCGGTCGATGTTGGCGTCGTCGAGCGGAGCGTCCACCTCGTCCAGGATGCAGAAGGGGCTCGGCTTGACGAGGTAGATCGCGAAGAGGAGCGCGATCGCGGTGAGGGCCTTTTCTCCCCCCGAGAGGAGCGAGAGCGACTGCGGTTTCTTTCCGCGGGGACGGGCGAGGATGTCGATTTCGGCTTCGAGTGGGTCCTCGCCGCTCAGCGTGAGCGCCGCCTCGCCTCCCTCGAAGAGCGTCCGAAAGACCTTCTGAAAGTTCTCGTTCACCTGGGCGAAGGTCTTCAGAAAGAGCTCCGCCGCGGTGTGGTTGATCTTCTCGATGGCCTCGAGCAGGCTAAGCCTCGCTTCGTCGAGATCCTTGCGCTGGCCGGCGAGGAACGAGAGCCTTTGCCGACGCTCTTCGTAGTCCTGCATCGCGAGGAGATTCACGGGCCCGAGCGAGCGGACCTTTTCTTGTAACATGCGCAGGCGCTCGCGACGCTCCTCCCTCGAAGCCGGGGCCGCGGCGCACGCCTCCACCGTCCGGTCGACGATGGCTTCGTCCGGCACCTGCCCGTCGTCCGCATCGAAATCGACGTCCTCGATCTCCGCGAGCGCGCCCGTGGCCTCGACGAAGGCGCCCGCCTGCGGGGTCCAGAGGGCCAGGTCCACCTCGTACTCGTTGCGGACGCGCTCGAGCAGGACGCGAATCACCGATTCCGATTCAGCGCGCTCCAAGTCTGCGCGGTGGAGCCGTTCCGTGATCTCGTGGTGCTCGCGGCGAAGCTCGCGCGCCTTCGTCTCGAGATCGTCCGCCGCTCCCTTCACGGATCCGAACCCCTCGCGGGAAGCCTGGAGCACGCGCTCCTTGTCGGCCTTGAGTCCGATTTCCGCTTCCAGCTCGTGCTCCTTCCGCGCACCCTCTTCGCGGGTCTCGCGGATCCGGCGGTCGGTCTCCGCCGACTCCTCCGTGCGCGCGGCGATCTCCCGCTCCGCTTCCTGCGTGCTCCGCCCGATCCGCTCGATTTCCCCGAGGCTCGCCTCGAAGGTGGTCGTGGCGCGGGTCGCCTCGATGCGGAGCTCCGCGTGGAGCGCCCCAAGGCGGTCGCGTTCCTGCTCCAGCTCGCGCACCTTGGCCTCCTCGCGCGCCAGATCGCCCTCCAGCCGCCCGTGCTCCTCGTCGGTGGATTGGAGCGCCAACCCCACGATCTCGGCCTCGACGAGCGCCGCCTTGAGCTCCGAGTCCACCGCCTCGAGCGCCGTGTGGAGCGCCGCCCCGGAGCGCGCGGCCGCTTCCTTCCGGATCTGATGCTCGGCGCGCTTCGCCTCCTCCGCGCGGTGGCCCTCCTCGGCCTCCCTGAGCTCGCGGTTCCCGTCCTCCAGCGCGGCCTGAGCCTGGGACCGCCCTCCCCGCAGCGTTTCCATGAGCGTGAGCGCCTTCTGCAGCTCGGCGGCGGAGCGCTCGATCTCCTTCTCCAGCCGTTCCAGCTCCTCCTCACGTCTGAGGACCGAACCCGCCCGCGTGGGTCCCCCTCCGCCCTGGTAGATTCCCGGGCTTCGCACGTGCTCGCCGTGGCGCGTCACGAAATGCAGCCTGAGCTCGCGGTGCTCGTTCAGGAGCTTCAATCCGACCTCGATCGAATCCACCACCACGACGCCGGAGAGAAGGAAGGACGCGAGCGCGACGAATCCAGGCTCGAACCGGACATGCTCGAGCAGCAGTCCGTGAACGCCGGAAGCCTCGAGCACTTTTTCCGGTATTTCCGCGGCGCGGGCCCAGGAAAGCCGGTCCAGCGCGATGAAGGTCGCGCGGCCCCCGCCGCCGGATTCCAGCGCCTTCAGCGCCTTGATCGCCGCATCCGTCCGCTCCGCGACGATGAACTGGACGGCCTCGCCGAGCGAAGCTTCGAGCGCCAGGAGCCAGTCGCCCGAGGCGTGGAGCACGTCGCCGACCGTGCCCAGGATCCGCGCGGGGCGCTTCGGGCCGGCCACGAGCGTGCGGACGCTTTCGTCGTATCCTTCGTAGCGATCCTTGAGCTCGCGAAGGGTGGCTCGGCGCGATTCGAGCGCCGCGAATTCCTCGCGGGCCCGCTTCTCCGATTCGTCGTGCACGCGGATCTGCTCTTCGATCTCGGCGATCGCGCGCGTTTCGCTCTCGACGCGCGCGCGGGCCCGATCGACCTCCGCGGCGGAGGAGTCCGCGGCGCGGCCGATCCCCTCCAGCGCCTCGGCGAGGGACCGCTCCTCGGCTTCAAAGACCCTCGCCTCCTCGAGAAGCTGCTCCTTCTTCCGGGTGAGCTCCCCCTCCTTCTCGGCCCAGCTCTGGGCGGCGCTCTGCTGCTTCACGCGCGTCTGGAAGAGATCGAGCGAGAGCTGTTTTCTCTGATGGAGCGCTTCGCGCTGTGCCTCCAGGCGCGGGAGCGTGGCCTCGACCGCCGCTTCCATTTCCAGAAGCTCGCGCGCCTTTTCCGCCTGCGCCGCTCCCAATCGCGTGCGTTCCTCTTCCAGCTTCTCCTTCGCGCGCCGGAGCTCCTCCAGGCTCGTCGTGAGCCGCACCCCTTCGGACCGGGCGTGCTCGAGCTTCTCAAGCAGGCCGGCGCGACGCTCGCGGAGCACCGCGACCTCGTTCAGGAGCGCCGCTCCGCGCGCTTCGCGCTCGTTCAGCTCCTCCTGCTTCAGGCGCACTTCGGCCTCGCGCTTCAGGAGATCGAGCTTGAGCTGCTCCAGCTCCGCCTCGTGGCGCGCGAGCACCGAGGCGAGCGCGGTCCGGCGCTCCTCGGCCCGGGCGTGCTCTTCGTGGAGCGCCCCTCCGGCGCCCGCGAGGCGCTCGTAGTCCTCCTTCGCGAGCCCCAGGTCGAGCGACTTGATCTCCTCGCGAAGCCGGTTGAACCGCCGCGCCTTCCCGACCTGCCGCGCGAGCGAACGGACCTCGCGCTCGATTTCCATCACGATGTCGTTCACGCGCGTCAGATCGGCGACCGTCAGGTCGAGTTTCTGGAGCGCCTCCTTCTTCCGGGTCTTGTACCGCATGATTCCCGCGGCCTCCTCGAAGAGGAACCGCCGTTGCCCACTCTCGTCGGAGAGAACGTTGTCGACCATTCCCCGCTCGATGAGCGAGTACGCGTGCGAACCCATCCCCGTGTCGAGGAAGAGGTCGCGCAGATCGCGGAGCCGGCAGGGCTTCCGGTTGATGAAATATTCGCTCTGCCCGTTCCGGAACGTGCGGCGCGCGATCGCGATCTCCGTGTACTCGACGGGCAGGACGCCCCGGTTATTGAACATCGTGAGCGACACCTCGGCCATGCCGAGCGGCTTTCGCTGCGAGGAGCCGGTGAAGATCACGTCCTCCAGCGTGTCGCCGCGGAGGTGCCTCATGTTCTGCTCGCCCAGGACCCAGCGGATCGCTTCGACGATGTTGGTCTTGCCGCTCCCGTTCGGACCGACGACCGAAGTGATCCCCGGCCCGAAATCGACTCGGATACGCTGCGGGAACGACTTGAAACCCTGGATGTCGAGGCGCTTTAGGAACACGGTCTACCTCTCGTTGTCGGGGTACGCCCTGGCGCGTTCCACCCAACCGCGGTCGAGCAGCCACGCGGCCTTCCGCGCGGCTTCCTCGTGGGTGGCGTAATGGCCGACGAACACGCGATACCAGCCCGGCTGATCCGTTGCCTTCGCATACCAGGCGTCGGCTCCCTTGCCGCGGAGACGCTTCACGAGGTCGCGCACCTTGCTCTCGGACCGAAAGGAGGCGACGTGCACCTGATACGTGAGCGCTCGCCGGGTTTGCGCCGCCCGTTTCGTGGGAGCGGGCTCCAGGGCCTCGGTCCCGGTCGAAGGGGACGCGCCGGCCGCCTGCGGCAGGGATCCTTGTGCTGGGGCCGGCGAACCGCCGGCTCCGGCATCGCCCGTGCTACCCGAGCCGCCGGCCGTGGGCTCGACGGAACCCGACGCGTCGGGCATGGTCCCGCCTTCCTCCGCCGGGCCCTCGGTCCGGGGAAGGCCGTTCGGGTTTGCCGCGGTGCCGACATCGGCGGGAAGGACACGCTCCGTGCCTGCCGGCATCGTCTCGTCGGTCGCGCCCGCGCGCGATCCCGTGCGATGCATGGCCCGGAACGTCACGAAGGCGCCCGCCCCGGCGAGAGCGACGAGAATGAGGGCAAGGACGAGAATCCCGCGCGGGCGCGACCGCGCGGCGCGGGGCTGATGTCCGCTCCGCACTTCATCCTGGAGCCGCGAGACGAGGGACTGCGGCGCCGTCTCACCCGATTCGCGGGCCGGGGGCGCCGTACCGGTCGGCATCGACGTCCGTGCCGCGGATGCCGGCGCGGCCGTTCGCGCGCCTTGGGGGGGCGCGGGCGGCCGCCCGGTCGTGGGGGCTCCCGGCGCGGGCGTCCGTCCTGACGCGGGAAAGCGCGTGGGCGGAGGCGCGTCAGGCGAAGGGAAGGTCCAGTCCGACGGGCCCCGCACGGGCGGCTCGGCCGTGAGCTCCACCTCGCCCCGGGGCGTGACATCGAGCGGCGCCGAGATCCCGAGACATCCGATCATGGGCGCGTCCGATCCCCACAGCTCGAGGAAGGCGTCCCGAAGCGCGGCGCGCCCCGAACGCCGCACCGACGCGGCGAGCAGTACGCCGTCCATTCGCTTTGAAAGCGATCCCGTGAACCCCTTCCGGTCGAGGAACGGCGCCAGATAGAGCGTGATATCGACGCGGGCCGAGAAAATCCGCATCACACGCGCCCAATCCGGGTGCTCCGCGAACCTCCGGTCGTCGGGCGGATGGCTTCCGGGGCCGGCCAGCCACAGGGTGTCGGCCACCAGCTCCCAGGCGATGCGCTGGAAGGAGCATCCGTACTCCAGCGCGTCCACGTAGCCTTCGTTGTGACCGGGACGCGTGCGCACGATCGTGGGATGGCGATAATCCAGGTCCACGACCGCGACCTTGAGCCCCTGCCGGCTCCATTGGCGCGCGAGGGCCAGGCCCGCCGCGAAAAATTCGGTGTCGTGGGGGAACCCGGTCATGAAAAGGGAGCGCAGGGTGAGTGATTTTCGGGTCTGGGTCAGGAGATCGACGACCGGCTTCATCTCGTCCGGATCGTCTGCGGCCAGCAGGGTCGGGGCCTGGGCTCCCGCCGGAACCGGCGCGACATGGACCACACCGAGGAGCGGGAGGTTCACCTCCCGCGCGAAGCTCTGGGGATCGGAGTACCGCTCCACTTCCAGCTCGCTGGACGGCGTCAGACTTCCTCCTCGAGCGCGCGCACAATCGACGCGGCGAGCTTCCGAAGCTCGTCACGGCTCACGGTGCGGAGGTCCAAAAGGAGCCGTCCCGACTCGATCCTCCCGATCACCGGATCGGGCCCGGTCCGAAGGGAGCGGGCTAGATCCTCCACCCTGCCCCGCGCGGGACGGAGCGCAAGGGCGTACGAGGGGACGCGGGCCAGCGGCATCGCGCCACCACCCACTTCGGTCGTGCAGGCTACCACCTCCGCGCGGCCCTGAGAAGCGTGATCCGCGAGGGCAGCTCGAAGGACCTCGTCCGCGCGCGCCCGGACGTCCGACGCGGGCTCGCCGAGCATACGGAGCGTGGGGATCGCCGCGGCGAGCTTCTCGGGATCGCGGTACAGACGGAGCGTCGCCACGAGCGCCGCAAGAGTGAGCTTGTCCACGCGGAGCGCGCGCGCCATCGGGTTGGCCTTGAGCGCCGCGATGAGGCGACGTTTCCCGGCGAGGATCCCGGCCTGGGGGCCGCCGAGCAGCTTGTCGCCGCTGAAGCACACGATCGGCACGCCCTGGGCGATCGCCTCCCGCGCGATCGGCTCGGCGGGGAGCCCCCATCGCGTGAAATCGATGATCGCGCCGCTCCCGATGTCCTCGACGAGCGGCAGGCGCCGCTTCCGCGCGAGCGCCACGAGCTCTTCGCGGGTCACCTCTTCCGTGAACCCGACCATGGCGAAGTTGCTCGGGTGCACGCGGAGGAGCATCCCGGTCCGGGGCCCGATCGCGCGCTCGTAGTCCTTGGCGCGCGTCTTGTTCGTCGTGCCGACCTCGCGCAGCACGGCCCCCGCCCGCTCCAGAATCTCGGGAATGCGGAACGACCCGCCGATCTCGACGAGCTGGCCTCGGGAGACGACCGCCTCCTTGCCGAGCGAGAAGGTGTTCAGCGCGAGCAGCATCGCCGCGGCGTTGTTGTTCACGACGAGCGCCGACTCCGCTCCCAGAAGCTCGGTCACGAGCGGCTCCACGTGCTGGGTCCGCGAGCCGCGCGAGCCCCGGTCCAGATCGAGCTCCAGATCCGTGTAGCGCCGGGCCGTCTCGGCCACCGCCGCGACCGCTTCCTCCGCGAGGACGGCCCGCCCGAGGTTCGTGTGAAGCACGATCCCGGTGGCGTTGATGACGGGGCGAGGAGAA
>Ga0137399_10001572_pt1 | contig 10593 bp, 21 predicted proteins | sample czorhiz316metaG_FD_104810 | JGI IMG/M metagenome (GOLD analysis project Ga0137399, IMG submission 104810) | Vadose zone soil microbial communities from Angelo Coast Range Reserve, California, USA - czorhiz3.16 metaG | ecosystem: Environmental > Terrestrial > Soil > Vadose zone | place: USA...
CGCTTGGGCTTCATCGGGATGTTTGAGGACCATGTCCGCGACCTCGGGGACGTTGTCCATGATCGTGCCGGCCGCGAGGCCCATGAGCGGGTGCTTCGCCGCGGCGCCCTGCACGATCGCGGAGCGGACGAGGTCGCGCATGGCCGATTTCTCGGCGCGCGCCTGCACGCCGAGCTTCGAGTTCGAGGTGGCGCGGCCGCTCGCCGCGGCCGACGCGATGAGTTGGATGCTTTCCCGCACCATCGGCAGGGCTTCCTGCTTGAGCTGCGCGATCTCGGCGCGGACCGCGTCCATGAGGCCGGCGCCGAATCCGTCCACGCGGCTCTCGACGTACTCGAGGAATGGGACGGAGATCTTGGTGCCGTCCTCCTGTTCCGCCTCGATGGGTTGGTCCCAGAGGCCCTTCACGGCCTCCTGGGCGACGGAGCGGAGTTCGGCCTTGGCCTCCTCCTTGAAGCCCTCCATGAAACCGGAGGCCGCCTCCTTGGCCGTCCGGAGGCCCCTTCGGGTCGAGTAGGGGATCAGGGCGTAGTGGAGGACGTAGAGGAATCCACCGCCGGCCACGACGACAATCGTGGGCACGATCGCATCAATCAGGGCGTTCAGGAGGTCGAACAACGCTACCAGGATAGTGGTTCGAGGGTCAGATAATGGTTTGTCAACGGTCAACTACATGTAAAAATGACGAGGGGGAGAGGGTCGAATAAGGTCTGAAGTAATCACTTTCGGGGTACAAGTACCTGTACTTGTACCAGTACCTCCCGACTTTTTGGGCACGTTTTGGGTATCCGGAGGGTCGAAAGCTTAAGTACCCCTCATTCCCATACCCTGTCTAAGCATGCAGAATATCACGATCGCCGTGAATCCGGACGAGTGGGACCGGATCCAGCGGCTCATCCCGCCTGGACAAACGGTCTATGCCTTCGCCAAGGATCTCTTTCTGAGGCGGATCCGTGAGATTGAGGAAGCCGGCCCGGCTCCCCAGGGTCCAAGTGCGCTTGTTCTCGAGATGGCGGAAGCCCTTCGGGAGAGGAAATGGTCGCTCTATCAGATGGAAGACTACTCCGATCGGAATCATCGGACGTGGTTGGAGGGGCGGTACCGAAAGGCGACCAAGACGGAGATCCTCGACGCCATCTCGCTTTTCCGATCGAAGGCGAGCCGATGAGGGACTGGGAATATGCGAGGGAGCAAGATGGGCATTGTCAGAATTGCGGGATCACGTACCTCGTGTCTCCCGGGTCGCCCTATTACAACGGCTCCTACTTCGTCGTTCATCACATCCGATACACGCCCTTCTCGACGCGCGTTTTCATCTGCAAGAAGTGTCACCGGAACGCTCATCTTTTCAAGAAAGGGTACGAAGCGATCTGGCCTCTTCAGCGGAAACCGGAGGGGTGGGATGATTGAGTGCTCGGCCTGCTTCTACATCGAATCGACGGGCATCTGCCCGCGGTGCCGTCGGGACCTCTGCGCCGATTGCTCCCGAACCCACATCTGCCGACGAGGCTTCATCAACGCCAGGAGACGTCGCGATGAACAAGACTGAACTGGTGGCAAGGATCCGCGAACTCGAAGCGGAACTCCGAAATCGGGAGAAGCTTCCGCCGACGCGTCGCACTCAAACGCGAATCGATTGGGAGCAATTCGGTGAGGAAAACGCTCGGCTCCAGGCCCGCGTCGCGGAATTGGAAGCGCTCCTTCAACGTGCCATCGGGTTCGGACTCGGTGGATCCTGGGAACACGAAGCCGCGACGATGCTCGAAGCCCGCGAACGGGAGGCGTCGCCATGACCAAGTGGGCGTGGCATGTCCACCACGACGTGCTCCTGGAACCGCTGGTGGAACCCATCGAGACGCGCATTGCCTTCATCAAGGCGCACAAGCCGAAGAAGGAGACCGCCACGCGCCTCCGGCTCCTGAAGCCGGTGAAGGGACCCCTCCCGGCGAAGCTCCTCAAGGCGGGGAAGGCCTCCGTCAAGGCGTGGAAGGCCTACGACAAGGCGTGGAAGGCCTACGACAAGGCGTGGAAGGCCTCCGTCAAGGCGGGGGAGGCCTACGACAAGGCGTGGGAGGCCTCCGTCAAGGCGGGGGAGGCCTCCGTCAAGGCGTGGAAGGCCTACGACAAGGCGTGGAAGGCCTCCGTCAAGGCGGGGGAGGCCTACGACAAGGCGTGGGAGGCCTCCGTCAAGGCGGGGGAGGCCTCCGTCAAGGCGGGGGAGGCCGTGGACGTCCTCGCCCTGCACGCGAAAGAGTGCCCGGGATGCCCATGGAACGGAAGGACGATCTTCCAATGAAACCGAGGAACGTCCATATACATCCGCTCCCCCGAAGGTACATGAATGACGCTTGCAAAAGGGATGGGAACCTTTTTCAACAAGAAGGCCCGGAGCTTATATAGTCCTGGAAAACGTCGGACAAGGGGATGACAAAATGGATGCAGACGAGTATGTCAGGGCGTCGAGGGAACGGACACGGGTGGAGGATAGGAATCGTCTCATCGGATGGAGCGTGATCGTGGGCACGATCATCGCAATGGCCGTCGGGGGTGCTATCTGGGGTCTCACCACGTACAACGGCGAGCCGTACACGATCAATCAGGCCCGGGGTTTCATCGACCTGGCCGCGTCCACGAACAACCTCACCGAGACGCTGGACGATCTGAATCAAACGCTCGTCCTTCTCGCGCCGATCCATGGGAACCCGGAGCTCATCTTCCCCACCGCGCATACGAACATCGATGCGGTGAAAAGGCAGATCCAGACGACTATCCAGTCCGGACTGAAGGTCCTCGGTTCCGGTCCCGCGTCCTTCGCGTATCAACAGGCCTTGAAGAACATCCAGTCCGATCTGACGACGACGGTGGATATCGAATTGAAGGACATCTCCGGCACGATGGTCTGGTATCGGTTCCTTGGATTGTATCTGCTCATGTGGGTCATCGTGGTCATCGGATTGTTCGTCATTGGAGCCGTGACTCTCGGATGAGCCCGAAGTCCCCGATCCTGCGGTGCCCGACGTGCGGCGTCCTCCGGCCCGCGGCCCTCTCGCCCGGCCGCTGCACGGCCTGCCGCCGGAGGCTCGAACGGCGAAGGCAAAAGGTCTATCAGCGCCGATACGATCAGAAGCCCGAGGTCAAGGCGAGACGGAAACAGCTCGACCGGCGCAGGAAGGTGACCGATGGCTGAGACGAAGAAAGCGAGATTCCGAATCCGTATTCGGTCGAAAGATTGGAATATCATCGAGCGGTCCATTCTTGATGAAATCATCGCGATCTTAATCAAGTACGGTATCCCTTTCGAGGTCGATTATCTTCTATGACCCCGAACCCCCTCGGAACGTGGTACGACGACAACACGTGGAAGGCCCTCGGGCCGCCGCCGCCCCCGCCGCCTCCGGTCGTCAAGCGGGACGCGCGGAAGCAGCCCTTCGTGCCGTGGAGCATTTGGAATCTCGCCGTGGGCGCGCCTCGGTTCGTTCCGGCCGGACTCAAGCCCCTTGCCAACATGGCCTTCTTCTGCGACGCGGACATCCTGATTCAGACGCCCACGGCGCCTCCGACGGCCGTCCTCACGAGCTACGATGATTGGGGAGCCGGGACGCGGTGCGCGGCTGCGGGCCCGGTCTTGTTCACGGCCCCGATCCCGTCGGACTTCGTGATCCCCGGGAACCACCAGGGCAGCCCGGACGGCGACACCCCGAACGCGGCCTGCTCGATCCTCCTGGCCGACGGGCACACGATCCAGGAGACGGCGCCCTTCGCCCGGTGCGTCGCGGGGACGCCGCCCACCTCGCATTACGTGTTCCCTCAGGAGGACCTCTACGGGCTCGGTCACGCCGGATGCCATGGCGCCTCGCATCTGTCGGGCACGGGCGGCACGGTGCGGCTCGGGGAGCTCGTCCCGGGCGGACGGATCCCACACGCCATGAAGCTCAACATCGACTCGAACAACTTCTTCTCCCGCGCGCCCGGAGGCCCGAGCTTCCGGTGGCCCGCGACCCATTCCGACGGCGGCTACTTCACGCAATGGTATGGCGGGGGCGTCCCGGAGTGCACGATGGGATCCCTCCTCGCCCTGCCGGCGCCCATGACGGGCCTGGAGACGGAACCCGGGCGCATCGTCGCCCGGGCGTTCTACGAATACGGGGCCTACATCGTGGAGACGAGCGGATGGTCCGTCCTGTCGATCCCCACGGAGCGGAGCCCGGAGGGCAGCGTCCAAGACGAATTCGCCCGCGTGTGGGGCTTCCCTCTGAACGCCAACGTCGGCGCGAACGGATGGGCCCGGGACCTCGCCAAGATATTCGTGGCCCTCCAGGTCGTGGATTCGTGGGATGCGGCGACGCACGCCAGGGTGTCCGCATCCGCGGGCAAGGAAGGTGCGGGCGGCGGACCTCCCCGCGTGCCGTGGGCGGCGCCGATCTAACGCGGCTTCTCTAGACGATCGGTTCCTCGGACCAGTCCAGAGACGCGTAGAATCGGTCCGTTGTCGCGTTGTTGGCGTCGTTGAACGCGAGGTCGAGGCTGGAGTCCGGCGGTAGCTGGAACAACATGTCGAGGTCGAGGCGTACGTTGGCCTGAGTCACCGTGCCCCAGGTCACATCGTCCCCGGTGATCGGCGTGCTGACGATCGTGTTGTCCAGGCTCCCGGACGCCTGAGCGGTCCCCGCACCGGCTTTCCGAGGGCGCGTCGTGATCCCGGTCGTGAAGGCCGCGAGGGCCGGGGCCGCGACGAAGATCTCGAACAACCTGGCCACATTGGAGAGGACGGAGATACGGTGGATGGTGACCATCTTCGTGGACGTCTTCGGGTTCCGGAGTCGACGGATGACGACGTTCGTGGCCGCGTTCGGGGCGTCGAAGATGTTGACGGTGCCCCCCGTCGGGTCCCACGTGTAGAGGGTGCCCGTCTGGATGGCCCCGTGGATCGGGAGGCCGACGCCGAGGGCGTAGCGCATGGACCCGGCGAGGAGGTTCCGGATGCGGTCCCACGTAGTCCCGTTGAAGAGGACCGGGGCCATGGCGGAGAATGGGCCGTTGCCCGCGTCCGCGAAGGGCAGCTGCACGTTCGCCGTGCTCTGGAAGGTCGCCGCTCGGTCCCTGCCCGCCAGGAGGTCGTCGTAGTTCGTCGCCGTGGACTCACCCGAAGATGAACTTGTAGATCGGCCCCGTCACGCCCCCGAAGAGGTCCAAGAGGACGCCTCCGATCGCATCCTTGCGGAACTTGTTGATCGCGTCCGCGAGGCCGCCTAGGCCTCTCGCCTTGTTGGAGGCCTCCTCGATGGCCTTGTAGATGAGCCACAGGTCCCCGAAGGGCAGCGCCATCGCGCCACCCCACTTGGCGACCTCGATGTAATCATCGAGCTGGTCCTTCTTGGCCTGCGTGATCGCGGCGCGCTCGGTGACGATGTATTTCCGGAGCACGTCGGGAGCGGTGCCATACCAGAAGGGCGGGTCCGTGGCATCGGTCATTGGCGCCGGATGATCCCGCCGCCCCCGACACCTCCTGGCGGCGGCGGTGGTGGTTGAGGGAGGGCCCACGGACAGCCTTTCGCGGCCGCCCGGGCCCGAATGCCGGCGGCCAGCGCGCCATCGCCTCCCGCCAGGACGGCGTCGTAGTCCGCCTTGAGGCTCGCGCAATCGACCGCGGGGGGTGGCGGGCGCTCCGTGCGCGGCAGATGGGTCAAGAAGTCAATCGCCTGCTCCTGGGCCGCGATGACCGCTTGAAGCCTCTGGATCGTGCGGTCGAGGACCTGGGCGTTCTGCACGTTGTTATACATGTTGATGGCCGCCCAGGTGTACAGGCCGACGCCGATCGGCAGGCTCAGGCCGAACACGGACGGGGCCGTGCTCACGACGGCCGACTTGAAGATGTAGCCGCCGTGGGCCAGGGAGTTCCCGGTGGCGTTGACGCCCGGAAAGAGATCGTGGAGCTTCTCGAGGAAGTAGAGCGAGCTCGGGCGCATCCACCCCCAGATCACGTGGTGGACCTTGGTCACGGCGCCCTTCTTGTTCCGCCGGTAATCGTCGATGTGCCACCGCTCGAGGCCCGGGGGAGACGTCTGGGGAGCGATTAGCTTCGTTTCTGGCACGGTCAGCTCGGCAGGCATCTAAGTCTCCGGCTCTTCGTCTTCGCGAATATACGGGTTATTTCTCAAGCCCTTCGCCTTGTTCACATGACTTGCGCCTTTGAGCTGATTGCATGACCTGCAGAGCAACGTCAAGTTTCCCCATCGCGTCTTTCCCCCGACTGACTTGGGTACGATATGATCGATTTGCGCGTCGGAGATACCGAGAGGCTTGCCGCACCCGGAGCAAAGCCATCCATCCCGATCGGCTAGGGTTTTGACAATCAGGACTCTATAATCCGTTTGCGCGTCGTAGGAGCTCATTCTAGCGCCTTCGGTACAGGACGTACTCTGGGCTGGGTGGACCGGTAGTTGTGCCGTGGCGAGCGTTCTAGGGCCTGTTTCCGCGGCGTTTCGGGCCCGGATGCCGTCAGGACGCCCTTTCCCTTGACCCACTCGAGCTGGACCTCGCCGCAGGACGTGCAGTAGATCGTGTGGTGGTCCGCGGGGATCCCCAGGGCGTAGCCGAACGGCTTCCCGGACCACGTGTCCCACCGGCATTGAAGGATCGGGTGGGCGCAGTCGGTCATTTGAGCCTCGTGAGGACGACGACGATCGCCGCCAGGACGGACCCGAGAGCGGCCGAGCTGATCACGCTGATGAACGACATCTTCGTCTCGAGGATCGCGAGGCGCGCGACGACGTAGAGGCGGAAATCGTTCTCACTCGAGAAGGACAGCGGCGTGCCCGGTTTCACGGGCATCAATCTCCCTTCGAGGCGAGGAACTTCCCGAGGGCATAGGAGAGCGTCGACCCGAGGACGAAGTATCCCGCGAGCTCGGGATGGGAGTTCGAGAAGAACGCGTACGTCCCGATCGTCCCGGCGACGAGGCCCGCGCCTTCGAGGTAGTCGGAGTACTTCAGGTGTCCTTCGGGTGCTGGAGTTGCCATATGTCACCTCCTTTCCTGGCCGTTTCTGATAATCATGTCGGTGGGTTCATGCCGCCGCCCGCGAAGGTCGATCGCATGGACGCCACGATGAAGGAATCGATCCTCGAGGACCTGCGGAATGCGAAATTCTTGATCCAGGCCGAGAAGCCAGGGCTCGCGGTCGAGATGATCGACCTCGCGATCCGACGCTGGAGGGCCGCGACGACGGCGGACCTCATCCACGGTTCGACTTGACATCAGGCGAGCTCCTCGACGACGGCCGCCACCTTGACGGTCCCGGTGAAGCCGACGAATGTGAGTTGCGCGGTGATGTCCGTCGAAGCGTCCGGGTTGATCAGATCGGTGGCCGTGGCAATCGTGTTGAGGACCGACGCGGATACGACCATCGTCTGGGTCGTCGCGTTCTCCGTCCACGTGATCGTGTAGTTGGCGGTCCCGGCCGCGACGGCCGTCGCGAAGATGTCCGCCGTGATCCGGTACACATGGTCCCCCTCCATGTTGATGTGAAAGAGGACGATCGGCGCACCGTCGGCGGAGGTGAGGCCGGAACGATTGTCAAGCCCGTATAGCTGGACCATGCCGGATCCCACGAGAGCACCCGAACCCCCGGCCCCGATGATCACGAACGGAAACTTGAGATAGAGAGTCGCGGGACCTGGGTTCGGCTCGATCGCCTCGCACACGAAGGGAGGCGCTGGGATGTTCGTGATGAGATTGTTTTGCGACACCCCGTCGATGTAGAACGTGACCTGGTTTCTCAGATAGTCGATGCGGTATTCGTGGTCCGTCTCGAAGAAAGAGGGCGTCTTTGAAATCGTCGAATCCGTCGCGGTCCCGTTCCGGCGACAGCGCAGGGTCAACGTGGCAACGCCATTCCAAAGGAATCCGATGAAATTGTTCGCGTCTCCTTTTTGAGCCTCCATGAAAAGAGGCAGGAACGGTCGCGTCCCATCGGCGGCCCGCACGGTCGCGATCACGCTCATGGCCCGCGCCGGGATGTTGGCCGGGATCACGGTCATGCTCTTGATGGCGGGAGTCGTCGCGCCGACCGACTTCAGGATCAGGTACTGCCCGCTGTATGTGACCGTGTCCGGAGCGACGCCGGCAAACGTGAATGGGATCGTCTGCCCCAGACCGTCCGGTAACACCATGTTCCCTTGTGGCGGTGCCGGCATGGCGTTCAATCCCCCGGAGGCAACGTGAAAATCTGCGAGTCCTTGACAGTCGAGCCCACGACGACGATGCCCTCCGAGCTTCCAGGGTTGATGTGCAGGATCGTCTCCAGGAGCGTGTCATTCGCGAGGGTCGCGTTCGCGTTCAGATGCATGACCCGGCCTCCGATCGCCACGTCCGGGACGCTCCCGTTGCCCGTCACGCGGATCGCCACTTTGGTCATGGTCAATCATCCAAGACCAGCGTGGTCCATTGCAGCTCGCCGCCCGTGACCTCGACGCCCGGGTATCCGGGAGGCACGTGGATCTCGAACTCGTACAGCGCGCCCGACGTCAGGACGGCGCCGGAGTTGAGCGTGTACGATTTGCCGTTGCCGAGGACGACGGAGGCCACGTTCCCTGTGCCTGCCACGGTCAACACCACCTTTGCCACGGGGGCGCCTGCCTAGATGAGCACCATCGTGATGTCGCCGGACCACGTTCCGACGGCGACCCCGGACACGATCGCGAAGGACACGCTGAACGTGTTCCCGCGGGACACCGGGATGGCGCGGCCCTGGAACGCGAGCGGCATGGCGAATTGGATGTTCGCGACCATCGTACCTGGGGAGGCCGTGATGGACGAGAGGCCTTCGACGGTCACGTCCTGGACGCCCGCATTGATGCCGTTCCCGACGAACCGGATGTGGAAGATCGAGCCGACGCTCGTGGCCGTCCACGTCGAGACGCTGAACCCGCCCCCGAGGTAGGCCATGACGCCCACGCCGAGGTCGTTCGGCACCTGGACCGCGCCGGCCGACGTGGCCGTCGGATCGTTCGGGGCCGATTGGAGGGTGTTGATCGCCGTCGCCGCCGCCGCACTCGCACGCGAGATGTAGTAAGGTCCTGGCATGGTTTCCACCTACTGGAATGTGAACGTGACCTCTCCAGACCACGTGCCCACGGAGACGCCTCCACATTGGAAGAAGGAGACGTTGATCAGGTTGCCCCGGATCACGGGCATCGCGATGCCGTACTGCGCGAGCGGGAGGGAGAACGCCAAGACGGCGACGCCGGCGCCCGTCGTGGACGTGATCGACGAGAGCCCGCCCACCGCCAGGTCTTGCGTGATCGGCACGCCGTTGCCCGTCAGGCGGATGTGGAACGTCGTCCCGACGGACGTGGCCGTCCATGTGGACACCGTGAAGGCGCCTTCGACCGCCGTGATCGCGGAGATGTCGTTCGGGACCTGGATGGCCCCGGACGCGACCGCGAGGGAATCGTTCGTCGCCGCCTGCGCCGTGTTGACGGCCGTGGCAGCCGCAGCGCTGGCACGGGAGATCAGATAGGGTCCTGGCATCTTACGCACCCGCCTTCATGAGATTGCGGAGGTTGAAGTACCGCCCGATGCCGCTCCCGCGGGACGCGGCGGAGAGGGCCTTGCGGGCGAGGTACAGGCCGAGCTTGGCTCCGTACCGGGCGCCTGCGTTCGTGAGGGCTCCGGGGGTGGCGAAGCCGTGTCCGGCCGGATCGTACGCGGTCCGGGCCTGGTTGTACATCGCCCATCCCTGCAGGAGTCCTTGGGGCGTCGTGGACCAGTTCGTCGAGACGCCGGCCTGGAGGACGGGGATCAGCTCGTCCACGACGGCAAAGACGTTGCCGCGGGCGAGAGCCGCGCGCTGGCCGATCATCTTGTCGATCTTCTCGACCCCGATGTTGGCGACCTCCTGGCCGAGCGTCGCGAGCAAGCCGCCCGCGGGGGCTCCGATGTTGCCGAGGACGAACGAGGGCTGGCCGGACGCGAGCTCGATGCCCGCGCGCCGGGCGGCCTCGTAGCCGGCCGATTGCATCGCTTGCGGGGATCCGCCGGCCGCGGCGGCCGCGGCGAACGGGAAGGCGAAGGGCACGAGGGCGCCCTGGCCCATCTTGACCTTGACGAGCGTCTTGGTGACGGAGGGCGGGCTATGGTTTGCGTGCGACCTTCGTGCGAATCGAGCCCCACGGCGTCTCGATCTCGAGATCCGTCGTGGTGATCCACTCGAGCGCCGCCTGAAGGAGACCTTGAACCTCCGCCTTCGAGACGGGGAGGAACGGCCGGAGGTCGATCGTTTCAACTTCCGCCTCGCCTTCCTCAGGTTCCTCATCGACGCCAGCCTTTGCTTCACGCTCTGTTTCGCCAATCGTCATCACTTCCATTGTCCGTTTTCAAACTTCGTGGGAGTTCCACCTTGGGAAAAAGAGGGGGGAGGTGATTGGGATGCACTCACGCCCCCGTTGGATCCACCGAGCATGCCGTACAACGCTTGGGCTTCATCGGGATGTTTGAGGACCATGTCCGCGACCTCGGGGACGTTGTCCATGATCGTGCCGGCCGCGAGGCCCATGAGCGGGTGCTTCGCCGCGGCGCCCTGCACGATCGCGGA
>Ga0137399_10001581_pt1 | contig 10572 bp, 4 predicted proteins | sample czorhiz316metaG_FD_104810 | JGI IMG/M metagenome (GOLD analysis project Ga0137399, IMG submission 104810) | Vadose zone soil microbial communities from Angelo Coast Range Reserve, California, USA - czorhiz3.16 metaG | ecosystem: Environmental > Terrestrial > Soil > Vadose zone | place: USA...
TCATTGGTCGTTAGTCGTTAGTCGTTAGTCGTTAGTCGAGAGATCAAAAACAATGCGCGGGCTGAAATCTACGATTGCCCTTGTCGTCGTGCTCGCCGGTCTTGGCGCCTACATCTATTTCGTCACGTGGAAGCAGGCTGACAAGACCGACACCGCGAAGCAGGACAAAGTGTTCGCTGCGCTCGAGCCGGACAAGATCGAGGAGGTCAAGGTCAAGTCCGAAAAGGGCGATACGACGACCATCAGGAAAGAGAATGGCGCGTGGCAGATGACGGCGCCGGTCGCGACCAAGGCCGACGAGTCCGAGGTCACCGGCATCACGACCGGCCTCGGCCAGATCGCCGTCGTCCGCGTCATCGACGAGAACCCGTCGGACCTGAAGGAGTACGGACTCGCCACGCCGCGCATCGAAATCAACTTCAAGGCGAGCGGCGACAAGGACTATCGCAAGCTGTACATCGGCGAGAAATCGCCGACGGGCGCCGACCTGTTCGCCAAGCGCAACGACGAGAAGAAGGTGTTCCTGATTCCTGCGTTTCAGGAGTCTACGTTCAACAAGGGCACGTTCGATCTCCGCGACAAGACGCTCTGGAAGTTCGAGCGCGACAAGGTCGACAGCGTCGACGTCACGACCGGCGGGAAGACGGTCGCGATGACGCGAGCGACCGGCGACTGGAAGATCACCAGGCCGGTCGAATCGCGAGCCGATTTCGGAGCGGTCGAGGGGCTGATCGGACGCCTGCAGTCGGCGCAGATGAAATCAATCGTCGCGGATCAGGCAACGCCTGCGGATCTGAAGAAGTACGGCCTCGAGAAGCCGGAGGTGACCGTCAACGTCAGCACCGGCAGCGCGAAGGCGACGCTGCTCGTCGGCGGCAAGGCCGAGGACAACACGATGTACGTGCGCGACCTGTCGAGGCCGGCGGTGATGACCGTCGAGAGCTCGCTCGTCGACGAGCTGAAGAAAGGCGCCGACGACTACCGCAAGAAGGACGTCTTTGAATTCCGCGCGTTCAACGCGAACCGCGTCGAGATCACGAGACACCGAGGGGCAGGGGCCCCCGGATCGAGCGATGCCCAAACGGTGGTGTTCGAGAAAACCAAAGGGCAAGGCGAGAACGCGCCCGACAAGTGGAAGCGCGTCGGCCCGACGCCCGGCGATGTCGACAAGGACAAAATCGACAGTCTGCTCTCGCGCCTGTCGAACATGCGCGCGGCGTCTTTCGTCGCCGGCGATGCGAAAACCGGTCTCGACAAACCCGCCATGACCGTCGTCGCGAAATTCGACGATGGCAAGAAGGAAGATCGCGTGACGTTCGGCAAAAACGGCGACGACGTCTACGCATCGCGGCCGGGCGAGCCGGGCGCCGCGAAGGTCGACTCGGCGGACTTCACGGAAGTGAACAAGACGCTCGACGAGATCGCTAAATGACACCGCGACGTAGGGCGGGCCTCTCGGGCCCGCCTCGCGGCCCTGAAAGGGCCGCGCTACGTCTGACATCAATCATCGCGGTTGTTCTCGCTCTCGCCGTCGGCGCGTGTCACGCGGCGCCGAAACCCGGATCACCCCAGGTCCGGCTGAAGCCGGACACCACACAAACACGCGTTGTCGTCCTTCAACAGAATATCGACGCGATCCTCGCGGCGCCGTCGCTCGAGCGCGGCTACTGGGGCGTGCTCGTCAAGTCGCTGAAAACTGGCGACACGCTCTACTCGCGCAACGCGCAGAAACTGATGATGCCGGCGTCCAATATGAAGATTGTCACGCTGGCCGCGGCCGCCGAGCGGCTCGGGTGGGACTACACGTACGAGACGCAGATTCTCGGCACCGGCGCGATCCGTGACGGCGCGCTCGACGGCGATCTCCAGGTCGTCGGCTCCGGCGATCCGAGCCTCGTCGCGGACGGTACGTCCACACGAGTGTTCGACGATTGGGCTGCGCGGCTGAAGGCGCTCGGCGTGCACGCGATCAACGGACGCATCATCGGCGACGACAACACGTTCGACGACGAGGAGCTTGGATTCGGATGGTCGTGGGACGATCTGCCGGACGATTACGCGGCCGGCGTCAGCGCGCTGCAGTTCAACGAGAACGCCGCACGTGTGACGGTCGGCCCCGGCATCGCGGCTGGCGAATCCGCGTCGGTGGACATCAGTCCTGCCGGAACCGGTCTCGTCATCACCAACCTGGTGAAGACCGGCGCGGCTGACACACAGGCGACGATTGCGGCGCGGCGTCTTCCAGGAAGCTCACAGCTGGAGCTACGGGGATCGGTTCCGGCCGGCGCGACGCCGGTCACTCGCGTCGTGTCGGTCGACAACCCAACGCGCTTCGCGGTCAATGCGCTGCGCGACGCGCTCATCGCACGCCGCATCGACGTCCGCGGACCGGCGGTCGATATCGACGATTTGACGGATCCGCCAAAGCGAGACGACGGCGTCACGCTCGTCACGTACCGATCGCCCCCGCTGTCGGTGCTGGCGGTGCGATTGATGAAAGTCAGCCAGAACCTCTACGCAGAGACGCTGCTGAAAACGCTCGGTGTCAGACACGTGTCAGACGTGTCAGACGTGTCAGACACCTGTCTGACACCGTGCGGAGCCAGTGCCGCCGGCGGCCGCGCGAACGTGCAGACGACGCTTCAGGCGTGGGGCGTTCCGGTCGAGGCGATCATTCAGCGCGACGGGTCGGGGTTGTCGCGCTATGACTACGTGACGCCGGACGCGCTCGTGACGATCCTCACGCACGTCGATCGCGACGAAAAGCTGCGCGGCCCGTTCGAGGCGTCGCTGCCGCTCGCGGGCCGCGACGGCACGCTTGCGAATCGGATGAAGGGAACCGCGGCGGAAGGCAACGCGCGCGCGAAGACCGGGTCGATGTCCAACGTGCGCGCGCTGTCGGGTTACGTGACCAGCGCGGATGGAGAGGCGCTGGCGTTCTCAATTCTCGCCAACAACTTCGAAACGACCGCCGATATCGTCAATCGCGCAACCGACGCCATTGTCGTGCGATTGGCGGAGTTCTCGCGTCGCTGAACTCTCCACCACGGGGGACACGGGGGACACGGAGGTTCAAACCTGGTCGTGTTACAGGTCTCAACCTCTGTGTCTCCCGTGTCCTCCGCGGTGGAGAGTTATAGCGCGCGAGCTTATCTCGACAGGATCGTCGTATCGTTCTTCGCGGCACCGGGCGCAGCCGTGAGATACGTCACGGCGCTCAGGACGATCTGATCGAGCGACAGGCCGTCCTCACGCACCTGCACGCGGATGGTCTGCGCGCCGCTGGTCGCGAAGGAGATCGGTTCCGCCAGCGCGTCCCACGCCTCGTCCGACCAGCCCCAGCCGGCGAGACCGGCGTTCGTGCCTTGTTCGATGCTGAGTGTGCGGGCGGAGGTCGTGCCAATCCGGTAGGCGGATGCGCCGGTCGCGTCGATCGATCCCGAGTACTGCACGTAGACCGAGTCGTTCGCCCACCCGTTCGCGTCGGCCTTGCCGCGCATCCACACGTGATACTTGACGCCGGCTTCGGCCTGGAACGTGATCTCGAAGTAGTTCACCGGATTCGCGAGCGGCGCCGAGACCTTGGCCGCGGCCTTGTCCGGATTCCAAATCCGCGAGCCGCCGGCCGCCGCCGCATCTGCGACGAGCGACCAGGTGCCCGCGACTTTCGACGCGTCCGACGCGTAGACCACGATCTCGCGGGCAGTGACGATGATGCTGAGCGACTGCGGCGCCGAGACGTTGCCGGTCCATCCCGCATCGGATGCCTGCACGGCGAACGTGAAGGTGCCGACCGCGGTCGGCGTACCGCTGATGACGCCGTTGTCCAGCGTGAGGCCCGCCGGCAGCGATCCGCTCGCGAGCGTCCAGGTCGTGAGACCCGTGCCGCCCGTCGCCTGCAGCGTCGATTGATACGCGTGGCGCACGGTTGCCGCCGGCAGCGACGTCGTCGTCACCGCGATCGCCAGGGGAGCGATGGTGATGGTCGTCGACGCCGATGCGACGCGCGAGGTGTTCCACGAATCCTGCGCCTGTACCGTCGCCGTGAACGATCCGAACGTCGCCGGCGTACCGGAAATGATGCCGGTCGCGGAATCGATCGTCACGCCGCTCGGCAGCGAGCCCGACGCGATTGACCAGATCGTGGATCCCACTTGCCCCGCAGACGACGCGGAAATTTGGAACGGCAGACCGATACCGCCGGTCGCCACCGCCGGCAGGGACATGCTGAACGCGGGCGGATCGACCGCGATCGTCAGCGCTTTGCTGTCGGCGCACGAGGCCCAATTCGAATCGGACGCACGCACCGTGAACGTGACCGGCGCCACGGCCGCCGGTGTCCAGTCGATGACGCCGTTCGAGCTCAGAGACATACCCGCGGGCAGCGGAGAGTCCGCCGACCATACGATGGCGCCCGTGCCGCCGGTCGCGGTGAGTGTCGCACGATACGTCGAGTGGTACGTCCCGTTCGGGAGCGACAACGTGGTGATGGTCAGCGTCACCGGCGCGACCGTGATGTTCAACAGCTTCGCATCGGATCGATTCGATCCCCAGCTGTCGGTGCCCTGCACGGCCACGCTGAACGTGCCCCACGCCGTCGGCGTCCCGCTAATCGATCCGGTCGCGGGATTGAACGTCAAACCATTCGGCAGCGCGCCCGTCATCGACCACGACACCGTGCCGACGTTGCCGCTGGCGGACGGCGTCACCTGATACGAACGGCCCACGCTCACGTCCGGCGACGGCGGCATCGTGATGCTGAAGACCGGCGCCTCGATCGTGAGCGACAGCGGCTGCGTCACGTGATTGTCCGGCCAGTTTGCGTCCTGCGCCGTCACGTTGAACGTGAACGTGCCGATTGAGGTCGGCGTACCGCTGATCGTCCCGGTCGCGTCGAGCGAGACCCCTGCGGGCAGCGCGCCTGCGAGGGACCACGTGACCACGCCGGTTCCGCCCGACGTGCGCAGTGCCGCGAGATACGACGACTGATAGAGCCCGTTGGCGAGCGATGTCGTCGCCACCGCGATCGGCGACGGCGCGATTGTGACCATGAACGTCTTCGAGTCGGTCCTGTTCGTGCCCCACGAATCCTGTGCCTGCACGAGCGCGGTCGTCGTCCCCCACGTACTCGGGACTCCCGTAATCGCGCCGGAGAACGCGTCGAGACTCACGCCGCCCGGGAGGGTGCCGGACGCCACGGTCCACGTCGCGGAGCCCATCGTGCCGCTCAGCGTCGGCGAGAGCTGATACGACACACCGACTTGTCCGGACGGCGCTGCGGGCATCGTCATCACGAACGGCGGCGCATCGATCGTCAGCATCAACGTCGCCGTCGTTCTGTTGCTCGGATAGAGCGAGTCGTACGCGTCGACGCCGATCGCGCCGGTCTCGACCGCGGCCGGTGTGCCGGAAATCAATGCTGTCGTCGGATCGAAAGTGACGCCAGAGGGCAGCGAGCTCGTCTGCACGCTCCATACGCACGCGCCCATCGCGCCAACGCACGACAGCTGCTGCGCGTAGGACTGCTTGACGACGCCGTTTGCAAGGCTCCCGGGAACGATCCGAAGATGCGTCATGCCGGGCGGGACGCTGTTGTCGCCGGTGAGCGCGTTCGCGGTCTGCGCAGAGATGACGTCAATATTGCCGCCGAGGTCGGTGCCGTCGGTGCCGGCACTCTTGTACGCGCTCGCTCCGTTGAGGTGATAGTCGCCCGCCGCGTAGTTCACGAAATTCCCCTGCCACGCCGCCACGGTCGGAAAGAAGTTTCCGGCGGGATATCTCGACGCGCTGCCGCCGGCGAGCACGTTCGCGCTGACCAGACTGCCGGGGAGGTACGTGGTGATCGACGCCATGCCCGACGACGAGTTCGAGCCGAAGATGCCGTAGGAGCTGTGCACCGACATGTTGTTCGTGATCACGACCGACGTCGAAGGCGCGCCGTACAGCCACACGATTGTGGCGTCCGTCGTCACGACGGTGTTGTGATCGATCGTGACCGCGCCGGCGCCGTCGCCGATCTGGAACGGACGCGATCCTGATCCCCAGGTCGCACTCATCAGATCGTCGAAGACGTTGTCGCGCACCACGATGTTGTTAGTGCGCTGGCTCGGATTGACGTTGTCGGTGCCGAGGATGTTCACGCCGCCCGCCGTGTGGCGAATGATGTTGTGCTGGAACGTGACACGCTGCACGACGACCCACGGCGCACCGCCGCCCTGGTTGCGCGGCGTGAACACAATCGGATAACCAGGCTGATCGGCCATCCACATGTTCTCGAAGACGTTGCCTTCGACCGTCACGTCCTGTGCGTTTTTCAACTCGAAGATGTTCTTGACGGCCCACTTCGTCGTCTTTGCTGGCGTGCCGCTCGTGCCGGCCGATCCACCGTCGGTGAAGTAGGGAGTGGTCGTCTTCCAATACACGTTCTGACCGCCGTTGGTGCGGCCGTACACGAGGTACTCATTCGCGCCGACGACCGGCGTCCAGGAGATCGTCACGGCGCCGGTCGTACCGGTCGCGATCGTCGCAGAGACCTGCGCGGACGGCGCCGACGTCGCCGTGTTGGTTTGTCCGGCCGGCGTGCGCGTCTGCACCTTGTAGTAGTAGGTGCCGGCCGCCAGCGATCCAGCGCCGGGCGCCGCCGCGGCGGTCACGTTTGCCGGCGTCGCGATGATCGGATCGCGCCACGCGAGCGGCTTGCGGAGGTAGTTGCGCCGGAAGGTGACGTTGGTCGTGACGAGATTCGGAATCGTCGGGTCGGAGCCGCCGAGCAGGAAGTTCTCCGTCGCCCCTTCGAGGTAGTTGTTCTCGATCAGATAGTTGCCCGGACCGTTGAAGCCGCTGATGGCCTGCGAATCCTGCCCGACCGCCTTACACTCGGAGACCCACGAGTTGATGACCGTGGTATCGCTGCTGTGCAGCGCGATTCCGCGCTTCTGACCCATCACCGGATCGCCATGCACGTACACGCGATCGATGACCAATGCGTACGGCACCTGCGAGAGCTGCGTCTGCGACGAGTCGCCGGCGCCGAGCGAGATGATGTCGCCGTAGCCGTCCGTGTTGGCCTGGAACTCGAGGAACATCAGCTTCCAGTGGTTCGCGGCGGTCGCCGTCCGCAGCGCGGACATGTTGGTCGGCGACTTGATCTTCGGCAGCAGCGCCGCGTAATCGGGCGTCATGCGGATGCCGGCGCCCGGCAACGATCCGTCGGGCGCCGCCGATCGAACGGTGATGTAGTCGTTGCGGGCGCCGTTGTTCGGCAGAACGAAGTTGCCGGTATAGGTCGCGTTTGGCGCCAGCGTAATCACGTCGCCCGGCTGTGCCGCGTTCAGCGCCGCCTGTAGATCGCCGCCGGCCGGAACCACAATCGTCGCCGCTCGCGCGGTGGACGCGGCGAGCGCGCAGACACACATCGCCATCAAGCAGGCGGATAGCCGAAGCCGCATGGTGGGACCTCGAAAGTTGAGCGTTTGATTGCGCCGAGCCGTAGGCGCGAGTCAGCAGTGGGGCAAGCGAGGTGCCACTACGGTCGAGTCGGGAATTTTAGCAATTCCGTGCGGGGACGCGACAACGCCGACAGAACGACGAACGATCTTGTAATGCTAGTGCCGAAAATTGAAACTCAACAGGCGCTGAACGACGAAAATGTTATTGCTGAGCTCGGAGAACGAAGTCTTCCCTCGCGCTGACTAAAATCGCCTGAATGCCGGCCTCGACCCCGCCGCCTTGCGCGAGCTCAGCTTTTCCGCCGCCGCGTCCGCCGAACCTCGCGATCAATGTCGCGAGGAGTTGATTGGCCGGAACGTTCACGTCGGATGACCGCGCGACCACGATCAATGCGGGCGTGACGGTCGAGGTGAGCACGACGAAGTAGCCAGGCTTCGCGACGATCGCCATCGCGAGCGATTTGAGTCCGCTCGCATCCGCATCGATCGCACCAAGGACGAGCCGCACGTCTCTGACCATCTCTGCGGACGCCGCGATCTCTTCCGCTCGGTATTTCGCCAGCTCGATCTGCAGAGACGCCAGCGTCCGCTTCTGCTCCTTCGCATCCGCCTGCAGCCGCTCGATTGACGCCGGCAGCTCTTCGGGCAGCACCGACAACAAACGGACGCCGCCGCCGATCGCGTCGCGCAGCGATCGGAATCGTGCGAGCGCGCGGCCGCCGCACACGAACTCGATCCGCTGTCCCCCCTTGAAGCGCTCCCAGGATCCGACGGCGATGATCCCAATCGCGCCGGTCCGCGCGACGTGCGTGCCGCCACACGCCGACAAGTCGAAGCCCTCGACGTCGATCAAGCGCAGCGTGCCTCGGTCTGGCGGCTGGCTTTCTTGACGCTCGCGGGGCCCCACCCCCGCTCGATCGCGCTCGACGTCTCGAGGACTCGCGTCTCGCGCGGGCCGCAGGCGCTTTCTGAGCGGCAGCGCGGCCGCTTCCTCGGCGGTCGCGTAACGAATCGCGACCGGGCGATCCTCCCAGACGATCCGGTTCGCCTGATCTTCCGCCGCGGCGATTTCCGCAGACGTCAGCTCGCGGGCGAGATCGATCGTCGAGACCGACGCGCCGAGATGAAAGCTGACCGTCCTGACACCGAAGAGCTTGTCGAACGCCGCCGATAACACATGCTGTCCCGTGTGCTGCTGCATGTGGTCGAACCGCCGTCCCCAGTCGATAACCCCGTGGACGGTCATCCCCGACGTCACCATTTGTCTCGACTCCGACTTCACTCCGACTTGAGTCTGACTGGAGTCGGAGTGCACTCCGACTTCGATGACGTGTTCGATGGTGCCGCCGTTTTCGTCCAGGACGTCGACGATGCGGAACGGGCCGAGCGTGCCGGTGTCGAAGGGCTGACCGCCGGACGTGGGATAGAACGCCGTGCGGTCGAGTGTGACGACCAGGCGATCGTCCCGCTCGGACACGGCGACGACGGTGGCGTCAAATTCGCGGAGATATGGATCGTTGTAGTACAGGCGCTGGGTCATCGGTTGATGTACTGGACGAAGAGGGCGCCGGCGGCACCGCCGCAGGATCGATGATCGGGAGCTCGAAGAAGAACGTCGCGCCGCCCCACTCGTTGCCGCGATGGCCGATGCTGCCGCCGTACGATTCGATGATGCCGTAGCTCACCGACAGCCCGAGTCCCGTGCCCTTGCCGACCGGCTTGGTCGTGAAGAACGGCTGAAACAGTTTGGGCTCGTCCTCCGGCGTCACCCCCGGGCCGTCATCTTGGACCTCGAGTCGGACCTTCTTGCCGACGTCGAACAGCTTGATCAGGATGCGGCCGCGGTTTCGGCCCGACGCTTCGATCGACTGTTGCGCGTTGATCACGAAGTTCAGCGTGACCTGCTCGACTTCAGTGAAATTCGCGTACACCTTCCGCAGCGTCGACATGTCGACCTCCAGCGCGATCGACGAGGCGTCCAGATCGCGCTGTCGCAGCTGGACGACCTCGGCGACGACGTCGCGCAGGTCGACGAGCGCGGGCGGACCGGTCTGCTGAGTGCTGAAGCGCGAGAGGTTGCGGATGATCTCGCGCGCGCGCCCGCTCTGCGTCTTGATGAGCGCGATCTCCTCGCGTACCTCCGGTCGAATCGTGTTGTCGCGCTCGAGGAGCTCGACCGTCCCCAGGATCGCCTGCAGCGGGTTGTTCAACTCGTGCGCGACCCCCGACACCAGCACGCCGACCGCCGCGAGACGCTCCTGCCGCACGACCTGACGCTGCAGCGATTGCAGCGTCTCGAACATCCGGCGCTCCTGCTCGATCTGGTGGTCGAGCGCCTCGTGCGCCTCGCGCAGGTTCGCCGCCATCGTGATGAAGGCGTCCTGCAGCTGCGCGAGCTCGAGGTTCGGCACCTTGTTCTTGCTCGGCGGCGACAGATCGCCGTCCGCGATCTGCCGAACGGACGACCTCAGCCGGCCGAGACCGCCGCTGAGGAGATGGGCGAACCAGAGGGACACGATCATGATCGCCGCGATCGCCGACAGCGAGATGGCGAGATTGCGACGCCACAACGGCGCGATGCGCGCCGACGCGACGCTCGTCGGAATCCCGACGCTCAAGAGCCACGGACCGCGATCGACAATCGCGTTGCCGAAGAAGCGCTGAATGCCGTCGACGCCGGCGAGTGTCTGCGTCGCCGGGACGTCGCGAATCGCCGAGGGCGTTGCCTGGACGACGGTCCCGATGAACCGCTCGGCATCGCGGCTCCGTGCCAGCACGCGACTTTGGGCGTCGGTGAGCGTGACCACCGATCCCTCCGGCAGCGGAATGCTGCTGAACAACGTCTGCAGCCGCGCGAGGTTCAGGCCGATGCCGATGGCGCCGACGACGTGGTCCGCGGGGTCGCGCACTGGATACGCAAGGATGATCGTCGGCTTCCCGGAGAGCACACCGGTGATGAGATCGCTGACGACCGGTTTGCCCGTTGCGACCACCTGCTTCACGTACGGCAGCGCGACGGTGACGCCCTGGTTGAGCCGGGCCGGGAGTGCGGTGCCCTTGATCGTGCCGTTCACGTCGGTGAGAACGATATTGAGCAGGAGCGGCTGATCGCGCAGGACGGCGA
>Ga0137399_10001585_pt1 | contig 10558 bp, 13 predicted proteins | sample czorhiz316metaG_FD_104810 | JGI IMG/M metagenome (GOLD analysis project Ga0137399, IMG submission 104810) | Vadose zone soil microbial communities from Angelo Coast Range Reserve, California, USA - czorhiz3.16 metaG | ecosystem: Environmental > Terrestrial > Soil > Vadose zone | place: USA...
CATTTAGGGAGTCGCACCGCGTTTGAGGATGAAAATCCTGCGAAGCGCCCTGGCGCGAAGCAGGATGGTGGGGGAAGAAGGACTCGAACCTTCGAAGTCTTACGACGGCTGATTTACAGTCAGCTCCCTTTGCCACTCGGGACACTCCCCCGCTCAACAGCATCGCAAGCCCATCCGCCGAAATGGCGGCCGATAAGCCAAGGATGACGTTAAAACCGGGCGCCGATGGCGAGCTCCCGGTCGGGCGGTTTATGACGGAATCGCCCCGGCAAAGTCAACCAACTGAAGCCGTTATAGACCCCCATGAGGACGCAAATTGCCATATTCCGGAACCCATGACACAAGCCTGCCATGAGCGATCGCGACCGAAAGCTTAAATTCCGGCGCGGCGGCGGCAAAGCGCCCGACAAGGGGCGCGAATCCGGCCGCCGGCCGCCCTGGCGTGACCGCGACGCCGGCCCTGACGGCCCGGCCATTCTGTACGGCTGGCATACGGTCGCGGCGGCGCTGGCCAACCCGCAGCGCACCATTCGCAAGCTGCTGCTCACCGAAAACGCCGCCCGGCGGCTTGCGGACGACAATATCGATACCCGGGTGACGCCGGAAATCGTGCGGCCGTCCCTGATCGATCAGCGCCTCGGTCCGGATGCGGTGCATCAGGGCCTGCTGGCGGAGGCCGATCCCCTGCCCTCGCCGGATATCGACACCTTGGCGCAGGAAGGCATCGTGCTGGTGCTCGACCAGATCACCGATCCGCACAATGTCGGCGCCATCATGCGCTCGGCCGCGGCGTTCGCGGTCAAGGCCATCGTCACCACGGCCCGTCACAGCCCGGAAGCGACCGGCGTGCTGGCGAAATCCGCCTCCGGCGCGCTGGAGCTGGTACCTCTAGTGACGGTGCAAAATCTCGCCCGCGCGCTCACCGAATTGAACGACCAGGGCTTCATGACGGTGGGGCTCGACAGCCAGGGCAGCGAAAATCTCGGCACCGTCGCCTTGCGGCAACCCTTGGCGCTGGTGCTGGGAGCTGAGGGCAAGGGCTTGCGTCAATTGACGCGCGAGACCTGCAGCGTGGTGGCGCGGCTCGACGTGCCCGGCGAAATCAAGAGCCTGAACGTTTCAAACGCCGCGGTGCTGGCGCTCTATATCGGCGCCACCAGGCTCGGCCTGATGGGCTGAGCGTCTCCAAAAAGTACGCCCGCTCGCATGAAGCGAACGGGCGCAACGACCTCGGCTAATCCTGCGATCAATAGTAACGGCGCTGCACGTGCTCGCGATGGCCGTAGTGATGGCGCATGCGGCTGCCATGGTAGCCATAGTAATGCGGACGACGATAGGCGCCTTCCCGATAGGTCGGATAAGGCGCGAAGTTGCCGGGACCGGTGTAGGTCGGGCCCTGATCGACGTAGTAATATTGCTGGACCGGATCGGGCAACCGCTCATAGGCCCAGCCGCCGCAGCCGCTGTTGCAACCCGAATAAAGCTGGACCGGGACGTAGCTCTGCACGCAGGGGGTGCCATAGCCCTGAAACAACCCGCCGCACGCCATCGCGGGCGCAACGCTCGCGGTCATCACGGCGATGGCCGCTACCAATCCTGAAATCGTCCGACGCATTACTCTCTCCTCTGGATCCGTTTCTTATGGACGTGGATTGGTGTGAAGCTTCCGCAGCTTTCGAAAATCCTGCGGCGGGCCCGAGAAATCCTGCGGCATGCCTGCGTCACCGTCTTGCGGCGCGACGATCACCGGGGGCGGATAAAATGGCACCTCGGGCTGCGGCTGCGGTGGAGCCGACTGCGCGGACCACGATTCGTGATAGCTCTCCGCCGGCTGCGGCAGCTTGCGGTTTGTCGGCGGCTGAATTTCCAGGCGCCCGTAGCCCGGCGAGTGACCGGCGCTCGGATAGTAATGACCGACATGCGGCTCGGGATCGATATAGCGGCCGCCATAAACGGTGGGCTGCACATGCACGCCCTTGCCGAGACCCCAGTCGCCTTCGACCACAGCGTAGGATGCGTCGATGCCGTTAATGATAATGGGCACGCCGGCCCGGCCCGGAATAACGATCACCGGACCGCTGGCGGCCAGCGTCGTCGACGTCGTTCCAATCAAAATAGCCAGTGCGAGTGCGGCGCGCATGGTTCGGGTCCGGTTTCGACCCCACCCTAGTCGAACCCGCCGCATCAAGTGTTAAGGTTGCCGGTTAAACTGCGGGTAAGCCTAACGCCTATGCATTCGCGCCCGTTCGACTCCAAGAAATCGCGATATGGAAATGTTAACGGTGCCGGACGGGCGCTTCGCGCTTACGCAAATGCCGTGGTGTAAATCGTCATCGCACCGATCGCCATGGTGATGACGCCGACCGCGCCCTGCAGGCCGCGATTGGCCCGGGTCAGCCAGCGCGCGGAGACCGCAAGCGGCACGGCAATCACCGTCGACAGCGCGCCCATCCCGACCATCGAGCCGATCCCGAACAGCGCGATGTAACCCAGCCCGATCGCGGGGCTGGAGGCTTGCGAGACCGTGAGCACCAACAGCGCCGCCGAGCCGGCCATGCCGTGCATCAATCCGACCAGCAGCGTGCGCCAGCGAATGCCGTGCGCATGGGCGTGGGAGGCCCGGGCATGCGCAACGGTTTCACCGGCATGGCTGTGCGCGTGGATGTGAACCGTGCCGCCGCCATGGCCGTGCTTGTGAAAATGCATGCGGTCGCGCCACAGTCGCCACAGCACATGCGCGCCGAGACCGATCAGCATGATGCCGACGGCGGCCTCTATCGGCCGCGCGAGATGTTCCGGAATCGCGTGACCGAGCAAAATCGCCGCACCCGCAAAGGCGAACAGGGTCAGCGTATGGCCGAGACCCCAAGTCAGGCCATGCTTGACGATGTCGCCGACGTGAGTACGACGCACGGCGATGCTGGACACCGCGGCGATGTGGTCGGCCTCGAGTGCGTGCTGCATGCCAAGCAGAAACCCCAGCCCCAGAATTCCGAACATATGTTCCCTAACAGCCTCACCACTCTCTATGATACCGGCTTATGACACCGGCCGCTGCGCTTGTCAGAGCAATGTTCGGGCCAGAATACTCAGGCCCGGCGGAGCGTCGCTACCCAAACACTTCATCAAACAGGCTTCGCATCGACGCCCATGACCGGCGGTCGGCTTGCCTGCTGTAGAGCGCGGCGCGCATGATCGAACCATCAGCCTCCGGATTGGTGAACCCGTGCAGGGTGTTGCCGTAACTGATGACCTGCCAGTCCCGGACAGCTGCCGCGCGCATCTCGTCCTCGAAGGCCTTGACTTGGTCTGACGGCGCGAGCGGATCGTCGGCGCCGGTGCAGACCAGGACGCTGGCCTTCACCTCGCCGGAAACCGCGGGCGCCTTGGTGGCGAGAACGCCATGGAAGCTGACGACGGCTTTGAGATCGGCGCCGCCGCGCGCCAGCTCAAGCGCCACCGAGCCGCCGAAGCAGAAACCGACGGCGCCTAGTCGGTTCGCATCGACCTGCGGCAATGCGGCCAGCGTGGCCAACGCGGCGCGGCCCCGGGCGCGGAGCGCTTCCGGTTGGTTGCGAAGGCCGCCGACAAGTTCGGCCACCTCCTGCATGGTACGGGCTTGCCGACGATCGCCGAACATATCGGCGGCCAGCGCCACGTAGCCAAGCTCCGCGAGCATGCGCGCACGGGCCATTGCGAACTCGCCCAGTCCCAATCCTTCGTGAAAGACCAGCACGCCCGGCCGCCGCTCGGCGGCGGTTTCATCCCAGGCGAGATATCCACGCAAATTGACGGTCTCGTTGCGGTAGTCGATGTCGTGGGTTTGCATCGGCGGTCGGGCTTCCTTCCAGAACATGGAACCGGAACATCACACCGGATTGAAGATCGCACAACCCGGATTCGGAACATCCGCCGCGACGGGCTGTTGCTCTCACAAATCATTTTCGGAGAATTCCAGCCATGATGAAATCAAGACTTCTGGGCGGGGCGGCGATCGTGGCCGCAGTCATCGCAGCGCCTGCGATGGCGCAGGAAGCGATGCAGGAGCCAGGCGCCTACGCCCAGGCTCACCCGTGGGCGAACGACTATTATGGTTATCGCTACGGATCCGGTTTCTGGCCGGGCGAAGTCGCAGCCGGAGTGATCGGCGGGGCCATCGGGACGGCGGATGCGATTGTTACAAGTCCGTTCCGCGACCGAGATTCCTACGCTTATTACGGTGGTGACTCCTACGCCTATTATGGAGATGGGCCCTACGTCGCCAGGGGCTATCGCGGCAGAACGACCTGCGGCCTGCAGCCCGGCGCAACCTATCTCGGCCCGGATGGACGCTGGTATCCCTGTTAGGGCACGATCGGAAAAGCATGGCTTTGACCCGAGGATAGAACCGGTTTTCCGTCGGGACAAACGCCAAGCGTTTGCCCGGGACAAGCGCCAAGCGTTTCCCCGGGGATCATGCCCAAATGAACAGATGGGATCATGATCCGATCTAATCGGTCATGATCCTCGGAAAGGCGTGCCACGAAACCCGAAAAGGGGGCGGCCGCACCGCCGCCTGTTTGTGTTCACAGCCATCACATCTGTTTGAACATCTGTTTGAAAAATCGGAACGTCGACCTACGCGTGCGCTTAGGCTTGTGTCCCTACAACGGAGAAACGCATGACAAAACTCAAAATCCTCGGCGCTGCCGTGGTTCTTTCATCCGCGCTGGCCAGCCCCGTGATGGCGCAGCAGGTGATCTACAATCCCGGCTATTGCGCGCAGTTCTATCCAAACGCCAATTGCCAGAACACGGGGCCGGGAAATCCCTACACCGGCGACTATCAACGCCGCGCCGCCTATCGCAGCAACGGCAATTGGGACAGCAATGCCAACTGGAATACCGGCGGGCGTGACAGCTGGAATGATAACCGGTGGGACCGTCGTGATTCCGGCTTCTGGCCTGGCGACGTCGCGGCGGGCGTCGTCGGCGGCGCGATCGGTACCGCAGGTGCAATCGCTACCGCACCGTTCCGCGGCAGCGAGTCCTACGCCTATTACGACAGCCCAAATTACGGCCACCGCAGGGGCAAGGCGGCATGCGGCATGCAGCCTGGTGAGACTTATCTCGGCCGGGACGGACAATGGTATCCCTGTTAGCAATGCTTGAAACGACGTGATCTGAAAGGGCGGCCACCGCGGCCGCCTTTTCTTTGTCCGTGCCTCTTGAATGGGCACGCGCTCGCGGCCCTTGCGCGCAAATATTCGAGCGGCCCAGCGAGCAGCAGGATCAAGTCAGGATTTCGTTAGCCACCGACCCAGTTGACGCGGCTCGGATTTGGGATGGATGCGCTCTGTCTCACGATCGCAGCAACTTTAACGCGCGGCCTCGGCGCACGGCGTACGCCGATCCGGTTCGGCGGTGAGGCTGGCCGGCGGCGCCATCTCTACCAATAAATCATTCGGATACCGGAGGCGAAAAAGGCGGCTGGGAGGCCGCCTCTTTTGTGCCTGCGTTTGACCGCAGGTTGTTCTTGAAGGTGTTGCACCAAATCATCACCCGCTTTCGAAGTTCAGCTTCGACAGGAATCCTTTTGACTGTGTATCGCCGCATGCCGTTAGGTCTGATCGCTGGGCTTTAGGATCTTTGCCATGTTGGAAGCTGTCACCGCATTTTTTGGCATTATGAGCGTCGGTATTTTCATCGCTCACGCCGTCGATGGTTACCTGTCGCGTTTTTGAGGGCGGACCACATTTCTCATCGTCCGAGAGCAGACGCCGGGTAATCACATGGCGTCGGCATCCCGAGCACGAACCCGGCCGCCGCAAGGTTGCCGCAGAGATTGGTGATCCGCTTGATGCGCTCGTTGAACAGCGCCTCGCGACGATCACTGCGGCAGCCCCGCGCAAACGGCGCGAGGCTCGCGGGTCTGGACTGTCGGATCTTGGCGACCGGATCTTTGGCTAGTGTGAGCTTTCACTGACCGGACGGTCGCGCTCCCAATCTTCAATCTCGGCGAGCCTCACCCAATATTCCGCAATGCTCAACAGCCGCTGCGCTTCGTTCGCGTCCGGCTCCTCGCCGGCTTGGCGAGCTACCTGGGCCGCCCACCTTCTGAAATCCCGCGCCTCGGACATATCGCATCCCTTCAAATTCCAGCCCACCGGTAGGTCTCGGGGATATTCCCATAGGTTCAAAATAACTTGCGGACCCCTCGCCGCTCATCGTTCGACCGCCGATCTCGATTCTATCAACAGGTTTCGCCGCCCTGCCTGCCACGACATGATGTTCGCCGGCCATCCTGGTCTTGACCGCAGTCCGCTGCTTGAGAACGCCACCCGGCGCAGAAGGCGACGGCAGAATTATTCCGCGCCATAAAATGATCTCTCCCGACACAGAATTCCGCCCCAATCTACCTCCGATACTCCTTTGTCGGGCGATTATAATTATACGGGGGATCTGATATGGCTACCGAGCGGACAGACACTGCTATCGAGAAAATCATCGCATCGTGCGATGGCAACATGCGCGGGGCGCTCGAGGCTCTATTGCGCGTCAACGAGTTTTTAGAGGCCGAACTTCAGCAGCTCTATGCTGCTCTTTCGCGCGCCGCTACCGATATCGAGACCGTGCACTGAGATAGCGCGCGCGTCCTGCATTAACCGTTTCGCGCTCGTGCGACAATTTGACGGACCACCTCAAGTTCCACGACGGCGCGATCCGGTGATCAACGGGGATAACTTTATCTGAACCAGGACCGCCTCTTTTATTTCACGGTCAGGCACTCAGGATGGCACGGGATCAAGCATGAGGCATGGAGGTGTGACATGCTAGTTCGCCCCCGGGATTTGGCAGAGCGGATGTCTGGCATTCGGCAGCGCGAGGTTTTCACGCTGCCAATTGATGCGGCCCGCCTGAAAGCCCGCGAAATCATCGATCAATCTGCGCAGAGCGGTTACTTGCCGATCATCGAGAACTGGCGACAGCTTTCCGACGGGAAGATTGAGTTCACGATGCGACGCCTACCGACCGCAGACTAAACACCACAAGGAATCCAAGGAATATTTGGTGCAGCCTCGCAAGAAGCTGTCACGATCTCCGTTGCACTAAAATTAGACTCCGCCCGGCGCGACGTAGCAGTACACGTAATCGCTGCGGTTCAAGAAAATGATACCGTGACCCGTCGGATTCGATTGATCGAATTTCAGCTTATGGTTCGGAACTACAATCCTTGTGCCAACGTCGACATGTTTGCGGCGTAGCGGCTCATCCGGTCGGGAGTCGGTAACGATGGCAACGTATTTGTCGCCATCGACTTCAAACGAATCCGCCCAATAAGCATCGGCTTCGCCGCAGCATGAAACCGCGGGATTGTCGGGTTGCATCAGCGCTTGGTACCAGGCGCGTATTTCTGGATTTACTGAATCCCATTGCCCATAGTCGCGGGCATTCGCTACGTTGATCAAGCTACTGAACGCTACACCAAGGACGAGGCGTTTCATTGCCGCACTCCCAAGTTTTCCAGCCAGTTCGCTCAAAGCAATGTTCGTGCCGCGAATCATTGCCGTGTGATAATCTGCGTTAAAATATATCACGCCGTTGCGGCTGGTTCGATACGCACGATCATGGTGCGGCCTTCGACCACGAAGGGCCGTTGCCGCAGCGTACGGAACGTCAAGCGCATTAGGCCAGGCGTCACGAGCCGGCGCTTAAGCGCGCCGAAGTTTGATCCAGCGGCCAGCCCTTGGTGAGGGGAACCGCGGTTGGTGGCCGCGTGCTCAAAGCCCGATCTCGTGCGGCTATAATTCCAGGTCAATTTTGGACGGTAATCTCAATGCACATGACATGGAGTAGAGCCGCGCTCTTCGATCGTTAGTTAGCTTTGACATCCGTAAAGTTACGGATGCCGCCTTTCGCATCGCGATGTTTTAGCGATCCGGCGATTCGGCGCTGCTGGTGCTCCAAGACCGAGGTCCGAGCCTGGCATCGCAACGCGTCCGCTCGGCATGGGCGTCCATCCCATGGTCGCGAAAGCGAGCAGCTGGATCGATTCCAGGAATCGAGCTCGGTTGGCACCCGTGCAGCCATGGGAGGCCGGGGATGCAAGAAGATGCTTCCGAACGCGTTGACGTGGCACCGCGGGCTGCCATAAACAGGCGCACCAAAGACATTGGGTTCGATAGCAAGGCGCGATCTGCAAAACCAGCCGCGGAAATTAGGAAAATGTTCTCAATCTCTTAGCCGGTTTAGCTCAGCGGTAGAGCAGCGGTTTTGTAAACCGAAGGTCGGGAGTTCAATCCTCTCAACCGGCACCATGATATCAATACTTGACTGAAATGTTCCAACTGACTGGCTCGGAACTAGCTCGCTCGTCTTGCAACTTCTGCCAGAAGCTTCAATCGCGTCAGTAGCGGCGTGCTGATAGTCCGGCGCAAACTCTGCGTACCGCTCAGTCACACCTCCGCGATGACCGAGCTGTCCCTCCACCTCCCACTTGTTGCCGCCGCGTGCCTGCATCCATCGCGACAGAGTGTGACGCCATCAACACCGGGTTACGTTCGCATCTAGCCTGGCCCGATCCCGCCGAGCCTTCCGCCACGCCGTCTTCACCGACTCCACCTGCTTTCCCTCAAACGTAATCACCGGTCCTCCAGTGCGGAGCGGCTACAAGATTGCCCTGAGGTACACGGGCATTTTCACCACTGGGCGCCGCTCCTGCGCCAGCACTGCAACGTCGAAGGGTCAACGTGGTCAAAACGCTGTCTCTTTCTCCGAATATTGCCAATAAAGGGCGAAGCCATACTCCACCGCAACTGCTTCACGTAATCTGTTGTGGTCTTCAGACACGATGGGCACTCAGCAGGAAATTTGAATCATCAATAGCGGAGCTTGCAACCTTTAAACTTCGGCGGTCTACCAAGAGAAGCGAAATCGGATCCAAGCTTCAATCAAAACAAAAAGGCGCCGGGCAAGGAAATCCGCTTTTGTAAAACATCGGCAACAAAGATCGCGCGCGATCAAAAGTCCGCTCACATCCGGAAGAGACTCAATTGAACGTGAGTGAGCTGATTTGCTTTGATCATTTTCTTAGCTCCAGTTCACGTCGGCTGGGGAGAGCAACACCTGATCGCCCGTTGCGCAGCGACGGAGCCGCGGGTGGCAGGGCTGGATGTTTACATTGGCGTCGAGCCGCGTCATGTTGTGGTTTTGGGCACATAGCGGATATTCCTCCGCTGTTCGGTTCAGATACAATCTACAGAAATGAACAAAAAAAAATGGAGGCTGACGCGTGAGATATCTGGGCATTCGAGTTGCGGTCCTTCTTTCTGCCGTTAGTGCCAGCTTTTTGTCATTGCCTGCATCTGCCGCGGACTGGAAGCCGGTCCGGCCGATTAATCTGATCGTGCCTTGGGCGGCGGGTGGCTCGACCGATCAGATCACCCGGCTCGTCGCCGGCGAAATGGAGAAGTCGCTCGGCCAGACCATCGTCATTATTAATCAGCCCGGCGCATCCGGCTCGATCGGAACGCGAAGTGCGCTGGAAGCAGCGAAGGACGGTTACACCTGGACGGCCGGTGCGGCGCAGGATCTGGGCGCCTATCAGGCACTGGGCTCGCTCGATACCTCCCTCAAAGACTGGCACCTGTTCCTGAGTGTCGCCAACGTGCAGGTGATAGGCGTCAACCCCAAGGCGCCCTATCAAAACGCCAGGGAATTGCTCGACGCCATGAAGGCTCAACCCGGCAAGATTTCGGTTGCGACCGCCGGCGTTACGTCCGCCGGCCACAACGCGATGGAGCTGATCGCCAAGGTCACCGACGTCAAATATCGTCACGTGACCTATGACGGCGGCAACCCGGCCGTGGTCGCAACCGTTTCCGGAGAAGCTGAGGTCACGACACAGTTGGCCGTCGAGCAGGCCGACATGATCCGCGGCAAACGGCTCCGCCCGCTGGCGACCGTGAGCGACAAACCACTTGACCTTGAGGGATACGGCACCATTCCACCGCTGTCGCAAACGCTTCCAGGCTTCACTGCACCGACCAACTATTTCGGCATCTTCATTCCCAAGGGCGTGCCCGATGAGGTGATCGCCACTGTCGAAAAAATCTGGAAAGAAAATATCTCCAACAGCGAAGCGGTGAGGAAGTACGCGACATCGCGCGGTGCGCTGTTTGCGCCGTCCTCGGGAGAGGCTGCGCAAAAGGTGGTATTCCCTGCGGTGCAGGCCAACGCCTGGTTGCTGTTCGATTCAGGCAAGGCCAAGGTCTCGCCGGATACTGTGGGCATTCCCAAACCTTAGGACGCCCAAACCTTAGGACGCTCATGTCTCCGCCAGAACACGCTACGCCAGCATCGTCAGCCGGCGAGCCGGAAGCCGTCGCCAATTTGCGCAGCGATTTCTTGTCCGCCCTCGGCTGGATCGGGTTGGGGATCGCAATCCTGATCGGGGCGGTGACCATGGACCGGCTCGAAAAGCAGGATATCAATCCATACACGATCCCCGGGCTGCTTCCGGGATTGCTGGGCATCGCCATGACGATCCTCGGGATGTTGCTGGCGGCGCGTAGCTGGCG
>Ga0137399_10001586_pt1 | contig 10558 bp, 10 predicted proteins | sample czorhiz316metaG_FD_104810 | JGI IMG/M metagenome (GOLD analysis project Ga0137399, IMG submission 104810) | Vadose zone soil microbial communities from Angelo Coast Range Reserve, California, USA - czorhiz3.16 metaG | ecosystem: Environmental > Terrestrial > Soil > Vadose zone | place: USA...
CTGCAGAGATCTGGGGAGTGGCCGATCAGTTGGGGTCGCTTGACGTTGGCAAGACGGCAAATATTGTCGTGGCGAATGGTGATCCGCTGGATGTGAAGACGGACGTCAAGCAGGTCTACATCGCGGGACGCGCGGTGCCGATGACCAGCCGGCAGACGTGGCTGCGGGATCAGTACTCGAAGTAAAAGTTCTCAGTTCCCGGTTCTCAGTTCTCAGTAAAAACGCTTACAGTCAACAACTGAGAACTGGGAACCGAGAACTGTTCTTAGGTCTTTGCATACTTTCGCAATCCCTTTTAGACTATTGAATCCGGTCCCATTCCGTATTTTGAGCGGTACGCGGCAGTGATTCAGTGAAGCGCCGGTCGAGGTGACGCGGGCGTTCAATCCCCAGACTTGGAAACGAGGAGAACGATGGCAGCCGTTGACGAAAAAGTGAAGCAGATTATTGTGGAACAGTTGGGTGTGGACGAGGGCGAGGTTACGCCGAGCGCTTCGTTCGTGGACGACCTGGGAGCGGACTCGCTGGACACCGTGGAACTAGTCATGGCGTTCGAAGAGGCGTTCGACATCGAGATTCCGGACGAAGACGCCGAGAAGATCCGGACGGTATCGGATGCAATCGAGTACATCGGCAAACACGCGAAGGCAGGCAAGTAATTTGGCTCGGCGGGTCGTCATTACGGGCTTGGGAATGATTTGCGCGGTGGGCAACACCACTGCCGAAGTGTGGCCGGCTTTGCTGGCCGGCAAGAGTGGAGTGGACCGCATCACCGGGTTCGACGCGTCCGCTTTTGCCTGCCAGATTGCTGCCGAAGTAAAGTCTTTTGACCCGCTCAAGTTCATCGAGAAAAAAGAAGTCAAGAAGATGGGGCGGTTCATCCACCTCGCACTCGCTGCGTCAGATGAAGCGATCCAGATGTCGGAGTTGAAAATCACGCCCGAAAATGAGGAGCGAGTGGGCGTACATATCGGATCCGGCATTGGTGGATTCGACGTGATCGAGCGCGAGCACACTGCGCTCATGGAGGGCGGCCCGCGCAAGATTTCGCCTTTCTTTATTCCCGCGTCCATCATTAACCTCGCGGCCGGACATGTTTCCATGCGTTTCGGGGCGAAGGGGCCGAATGAGGCGACGGCTACGGCCTGCACGACCAGCGCTCATTCGGTCGGCGATTCTTTTCGGATCATCCAGCACAACGATGCGGATGTGATGATCGCAGGGGGCTCCGAGGCGGCCATTACGCCGATGGGCGTCGGCGGATTCGCCGCAATGCGGGCTCTCTCGACGCGCAACGATGAACCTACGCGCGCCAGTCGTCCATGGGACAAGGACCGGGACGGGTTTGTCATCGGCGAAGGCGCGGGGATTTTGATCATGGAAGAGTTGGAGCATGCGCGGCATCGGGGCGCTCCGATCCTGGCGGAGATTGTTGGCTATGGCATGAGTTCCGACGCTTACCACATGACTCAGCCTGCTCCTGAACACGAAGGCGGATTCCGCGTGATGCGAAATGCGCTGCGCGACGCCTGCCTGGAGGCGAGCGCGGTGGGCTACGTCAACGCCCATGGAACTTCGACTCCGATCGGCGATACGCTCGAGGCACACGCGATCCGTAATCTGTTTGGCAAAACGGTGCCGGTGAGCTCCACGAAGTCAATGACTGGACACTTGCTGGGCGGGGCAGGTGGTTTGGAGGCGGGGGTCACCGTTCTCGCGCTGCGCGATCAGATTCTGCCGCCGACCGTCAATCTGGAAAATCAGGACCCAGGTACAGATGGGATGGACTTCGTTCCCAACCACGCGCGCAAGGCGCAGTTTGAATATGCGATGTCAAATTCGTTCGGGTTTGGCGGGACGAATGGGGCGTTGCTGTTCAAGAGATGGAACGAGTAGTTCTTCATTAGATTTCCGCCACCTCTATCGAAAATGTCAATCCTGAGCGGAGTAGCTGCTTCGCGAAGCGAAGCGGCTGCGGAGTCGAAGGACCCCTACTCCGCCGCAAACTCCCTGGCCGATTCAGGGCGTCTTCCCCGCGCAGTCCGACGCGTACAACTCGCTGGGAGAATTCCCTGCGTCTGCACAAATCTCGCCGTATGGTAGGGGTCCTTGGACTGCGGTTGCCGCTCACTTCGTGAGCGGAAATCCTCGCTCAGGATGACAATTCTTTGAGGGCTACTCCAAAGGGCTTACTGTCTCTTCACCGTGTCAATCATCGCGTACAACTGGCTGAGATCTTTTACTTCCAGGTAGGGGGTCGCGGTTCTCTTATCGGTGACGATGTAGATAGTCGGTGTGTGGTCGAGGTTGATGGATTTGCCTAAATCACGGTCGGCGATTACCAGGGCAGACAATTTGCCCGCGGGATCGACTACGAAGGGCAATTCGACTTTGTGTTCGGTCGCGAATTTCTGGGCGTAGCTGCGCAGGTTGTCGGGCAGAATTTCCCGCTGGTGTTCGAAGACGTAATCGCGGAAAGCATTGCCCAAGGTTTTGGAATGGGTGTCGAAGTAGCGCGCGATAATGGCGGCATTCATCGACCAGTTGTGCATGGGCAACGGGAAATCGTGTTGCACGAGCGGAATCTTGTAAGTCTGGGAGGCCTGATTCAGCAAGGGCGCGGCTCGAGCGCATTGCGGACATTGTAAGTCCTCAAAAACAACCAGCGCGACCGGCGAACCCTTGGGCGGACGAAGGACGCTCGGGACCTCCTGAGCAATGGCAGTCAGGCTAAGTAGAAGAATCAAGGGCAGAAGTCGTGAAATCTTCATAATGTTTTGGATGCTTAGCGAACCCAGATCGTCCCTATGGTAGCGAATTCAGGCCAGTTGTGCACCCGTAGCCAACGTAATCGCCGTCGGTAATTTGACGCGCGCTGCCCGTGGATTAGCGGGCTTACTTCATCTCACCGACTTCCATGTTGCAGAAAAAATAGAGGCGCAGCCCGAGGTTTTGGCCGGGAAATTCTCTTGGCAAGGGTGGCAATGGAGCGGATCGGGTGATGCTTCCCCACGCGGCCCGGTCCAGGGGAATGTCACCAGAGCCGCTGTGCCATACCATGCCTGTGACCTGGCCATTTTTTAGGATCGTAAATTCGATCGAAGTTTTGCCTTGTTTCCAGATCGGGGCGAAGGCTGACGGCGGTAAAGAGGCAATCCAGTTCTGCCGTATGGTTGCCAAGATCCGCTGGATGTAAGGCCCAAAGTCCACACCCATGGTGTCGGTGAGGATCTCGGCTGGAGCCAGCGCTGCGTTGGCTCCGTTCCGGCCCTGATTCAAGCCATAGTCGCCAGAGTCTCCGCCACCGTAATTGCCGCGATTGGCGGCGGCGGCTCGCGCGGCCTGCTCGATTGCAGAACCGGCGGTGCTGGGAGTGGTGAAGCTGGGCTTGGCTCCTCGGGGAGGCGGCTGGAGCTGAGCGGTTTGCGGGTTCTGGGCAGGCGCTACTAGTCCAGAGTTCGGATTCGGTTGTGGATTTTCCTGAGGAGGCGGCTGGTTCTGCGCTACGGCAGGAGGCGGTGCCGATTGCGGCTGCTGGGCTTGTGGTTCGGGCCGTCCAGGATGCCGGCTTTGCAGAAGTTTCCTGAGATCTTCGCGGTTGATCTGCGGCGTCTTGCTGGTGGCGATGCGATCCTTGTCAGAGATAATTTTCGAATCGGGGCGCCGGGTGAGTTTCTGTTCGTCGGGCGGCAATTCGAGGTAGGTTGCATCCTTCTCCTTGTTCAGATCGAGCGTCGCCGGCAATACCAGGGCGCGACGCGGGAAGAATCCCATCAGCCTGTCACTGTTCACGAGCAGAATTACGACCAGTAAGTGGATAACGACAGACAACCATACGGCCTCGCGCTTCCGAGAGCGCGAAAGATCGTCCTGGAGCTGGATGAGAAGATGGGGGACGGCGGCGGGGTTGAAGCCACGGTAAGCGGTTTCCCAGTGCTGCCGATCGGACAGGTCGAGCGGTTCGGCCTGCTGGGGTGGGGCCAATGGGTCGCGCGGCGGGATTTGGGTGACCGACATCTCCAGGGACTTAAATGTTAGAGGCACGCGCAAGTCCCTGCGTTGCGTAAAGTTACGTAAAAAGCGGGGCTGGCGGTGATTGTTATTGTCCCTATTGTCGCACTTTTCGGAGGAACAGCGTAAGTACCAGTGGACGGGTACCTTGGGAGTAAGGGATTGCACAGGTCAGAAGTCAGATTGCAGAGGTTAAAGTCAAAGGCTGGACTGGGTTTTGTTCTATTTCTTCACACTTATTTTCCCGGCGTGTCGATGAATGGCGGAGAGAATCGCCAACGCTAATTCGAGGGCGCGTGCGCCATCTTCCAGCGAGACTAGCGGTTGACTGCGGCCGCGGACGCATTGGAGGAATGACTGGATCTCGGCTAACAGAGGTTCTTCTGCCGTAATCGCTGGTTTGCCAACCTGAATCTGTGGATTCACGCTGGGCTTGGCGGCAACTCCGGCGGCGGCGTCCACTGAGAAAACGAGCACATCCTGGCGTCCATAATCGATCGAGATGTATTGTCCGGGCTGGAAGAGCCGTAGTTTGCGGACGCGCTCGGTCGAAACGCGGCTGGCGGTGAAGTTCGCCACGCATCCGGACTCGAATTCGACGCGCACGTTCGCGATGTCGACTTTTTCGGAAAGAATGGGCAGACCGACGGCGCGAATTTCCATGACCGGTGAATGTACGAAGGCGAGCACGATATCGAGATCGTGGATCATCAGGTCGAGCACGACATCCACGTCGAGCGAACGTGGGGAAAACACGCTCAGGCGATGGACTTCGAAAAACATCGGTTGCGTGATCAGAGGCATGGTGGCGCGCACGGCGGGGTTGAAACGCTCCAGATGTCCTACCTGGGCTACGCGCTTGTTTTTCCGCGCCAGCAGCAGCATTTCGTTGGCTTCGTTCTGAGTGGAGGCGAGCGGTTTCTCGATCAGCACGTCGACGCCGGATTTCATCAACCTGCGCGCAACATCGAGATGCAGAACTGTAGGGACAGCCACCGACGCAGCCTGGACTTCACTGTGCGTGGTGAGCATCTGCTCGACCGAGCTAAAGGCTTTGCAGTCAAATTCGCGAGCGGTCTCGTCGGCGCGCGCTGTATCGGGATCGACCACGCCCACAAGGCGCACTTGGCCGGCGAGTTCGAGTTGGCGATAAACGCGGGCATGGTTGCGTCCGAAGGCGCCGACGCCGATAACTGCGACATTGATGGGTGGCTCGCCGCTCAGAAGATTGCTCCAGCAGGTTCCGGAGGAATGCGGTATTGTCGCAGTTCCACGAGGGGATGAGGTAATTAAAAATCTCTAATTCCCGCATTGGGCGGGAACCAAGGGTCAGGCTGCTTTTTTCAGCAGAGCAATCTGGCCGGCGTGATAAAGCTCATGTTGCGCGACGCCGTGCAGCATGTAGTAGAAGTTGTACCAGTCGGGCTCACTCTTTTTGCCCGGAACCCTCTCCCCGAGGCGTTCGTCGGGGAAAGCCTCCACGGCTTCAATCAGTTCGTTATGAACTTTCCTGGATTGTTCGATTGTGCGCCGCCAGGCATTCTCGCTGGAATCCATCACAGAAGGAAAATTTTGTTCATCGGAGAGGTCTACGGCTGCGCCGGCGAGACGGCGCCGGACAGCGCTGTCCCACGCAGTGATGTGAAGCACAAGTTCCCAGATGGTGTGAGCGTGCTTGACCGGACGCGCCGCGGCTTGCGCGGCGGTGACTCCTTCAAGGATTTCCAGGAGCGAGTCGCCGTGCCAGGCGTTTCCCTGGAAGGCTCGACGGAGTTGATCGGCGATGCGGGCGGTTTCTGACATTGGGACCCCTTATAGCGCCGGCAACTTGCCGGCTAATCTCCGCGACAGTCTACAGCTACCACTGCCGGCCAAGCACACGACTTTGTGGCCACGTTTGATTAGAATCGTGAATGCTGCCGCTTCCCACGGGGCAGCTCTTCGGCATGGAAGACCTGATTTTCGTCACCGGCGGCGCTGGTTTCATCGGCTCGAATTTCCTCTTGCAGTGGATCGCGGAGGAAACCTGCCATGTTCTGAATCTCGACAAGCTGACATACGCAGGGAATCTCCATAATCTGCAATCGGTGGAAGGCCACGCTCGCTACCGCTTTCGGCAGGGCGACATTGTAGATCGGGATCTGCTGCGCAATCTGTTCGAACGGGAACGGCCCAGGGCCGTCGTTCATTTCGCAGCCGAAAGTCACGTAGACCGCTCCATCCATGGTCCGGATGATTTTATCCGCACCAACGTGAATGGGACTTTCAATCTGCTGGAAGAAACGCGAGCGTATTGGTCTTCATTGCCGGAGAATGATCGCCGCGCTTTTCGTTTTCTGCATGTTTCGACCGACGAAGTTTATGGATCGCTCAGTCCCAACGGGCAGGCTTTCTGTGAAACAACCGCCTACGCGCCCAATAGCCCGTACTCCGCGTCCAAGGCGGCGTCCGATCATCTGGTGCGCGCTTACCATCACACTTACAAACTGCCGGTCCTGACCACGAATTGCTCGAACAACTACGGGCCGTACCAATTTCCCGAAAAGCTGATTCCGTTAATGATTCTGAATGCCTGCCAGGGAAAACCGCTGCCCGTGTACGGCGACGGACAAAATGTGCGCGACTGGTTATACGTGGAAGATCACTGCCGAGCCATTCGCACGGTGCTGGCGCGCGGGCGGGTCGGTGAGACTTACTGTATTGGGGGAGCAAACGAGCAGAAAAATCTTTATATCGTGGAGACGCTCTGCCGCCTGCTGGATGAATTGCGCCCCAACGATCCCATTCTTCCTCACAGCAGACTGGTGACGTTTGTTACCGATCGTCCTGGACACGACCGCCGGTACGCCATGGACACGACCAAAATCTGTAGCGAGTTGCGTTGGCATCCTGTGGAAACATTCGAAAGTGGGATTGCCAAGACGGTACGCTGGTATCTTGAACACGACGATTGGGTGCGGGACGTGACCAGCGGCAGCTATCGTCAATGGATGGCAAGACACTACGCCAGCGAAATTTGAACATGAGCCCTACAGCCGAGCCCCGCTACAAAGGCATCATCCTCGCAGGAGGTTCGGGCACGCGCCTCTATCCGGTAACCCACGCGGTCGCGAAGAGCCTGCTGCCGGTCTACGACAAGCCGATGGTTTACTACCCGCTTTCGACTCTGATGCTGGCGGGTATTCGCGAGATCCTGGTCATCTCGACGCCGGAAGATGTTCCGCGCTTCGAGAACCTGCTGGGTGACGGCTCGCGTTATGGAATTCGCCTGCAATACGTGGCGCAGCCCAAACCAGAAGGCATCGCACAGGCATTCTTGATTGGGCGTGAGTTCATCGGGTCGAGTAGCTGCGCGCTGGTGCTCGGAGACAACATCTTCTATGGACACGACCTGGTGAAAGAACTGCGCGAAGCTACCGCCACGGCCACGGGTGCGCGCGTGTTTGCTTATCCGGTCAACGATCCCGAGCGCTACGGTGTGGTGGAGTTTGACGGGAATGGCAAAGCGCTCAGCGTGGAAGAAAAGCCCAAGCAGCCGAAGTCGCGTTATGCCGTGACGGGACTGTATTTCTACGACAATCAGGTGGTCAGCATTGCGGCGAACCTGAAGCCCTCTGGACGAGGCGAACTCGAGATCACCGATGTAAATCGCGAGTATCTCAGGCGCGGACAGCTCAACGTGTGTGTGATGGGTCGCGGCATGGCGTGGCTTGATACCGGGACGCACGAGGCTCTGATGGAAGCGGCGTTATTTATTCAAACTCTTGAAAAGCGCCAGGGCCTGATGGTCGCCTGTCCGGAGGAGATTGCCTTCCGCTCGGGATACATCACCAAGGAGCAGGTAGAAGCCCAGGCGCAGCCGATGCGCAACAATGGATACGGCGCGTACCTCTTGCAGATGTTACGAGAACGAGTTTTCTGAGTGGAAATTTCTCCGCAATATCAATGAAGAAAATTGAGACCAGCCTCGCCGGCGTCCTGCTTCTCGAACCGCGCGTGTTCGGGGACGACCGCGGATTTTTTCTGGAAAGTTACAACGAGAGCACATTCGCCGAGATCGGCATCCACGAACATTTTGTGCAGGACAATCATTCCTATTCGGCCAGGAATGTCATCCGTGGCCTGCACTACCAGATCGGGAAGCCACAAGGGAAGCTCGTGCGGGTCGTGACTGGCGAGATTCTCGATGTTGCCCTGGATCTTCGCCGCAAATCTCCGACCTTTGGGAAATGGGAGTCATTCACGCTTTCGGGCGAGAACAAGTGGATGCTGTGGATCCCGTCCGGATTTGCGCATGGTTTCCGGGTCGTGTCCGAAGCGGCGCACGTGCTGTATAAAGCGACGGATTTTTATGCTCCTGAACAGGAGTGCACCATCGCATGGAATGATCCTCACCTGAAGATCGATTGGCAACTCGAGGGAGAGCCGATCATCTCCGACAAAGACCAACGGGGCGCGTCGTTTGGGGAATCCGAAAAGTTCGACACCACCAGCACTTAGTGAAGTCGGAAGTCAACGCTGATCGTAGTTTCAACTTCTACTTCCTGTCCGCCAGCGCGATAGGGCCGGTATTTCCAGGACTGGACAGCGTCGAGCGCCGATTGTACCAACAGGGCAGGTCCGGCCACCGGGCGCAGACGCTTGACAGTCCCGTCGGGCGCGATCACCGCATTCAGAATTACTAACCCCTGCGTTCCCGCGCGCCGTGCGGCATCCGGGTACACCGGATCGACCTGATAGGTAATCTGGCGTTCCATAACTTCTGGAGAAACGCGCAATAGCAGTCCCGGTTGGGACTCCGCCGTGACGGATGGGGCGCCTTCCAGTTCGTTCCAGACTTTCTGCCACTGCCACCATCCGAGAGCGATCAGCCCGGCCATGAGCCCGAGCAGGACAAAAAAACGGCGCCGACGAAGGCGGAATCTGCGCCTGAGTTTTTCAAGGTCGCGCACAACCGCGGGAGCAGGCGGATCGGGTACCACGATTTCGATCTTCCCGGGCTGAGTTGGAACTAAATGCGCGCCGCTCTGGGAAGACCAGTAGCGAATCATCTCGCGTTGCTCGACAGACAACCCGACAAATTGCAATCCGCAATGCAACCGGTCCTGATAGCGCACCTGAGCGCGAGCGCGTACCGGCACGCCGACGTTCGGAAGCCGGAACTCGATCGCGACCGATTGACCCGCGATCAGCGCCCCCGCCACCACTGCACCCAGACCGCCTTCGCTCAGGTCGGTGCAACGTCCCGGCATGTTGTAGGGAATCCCCGATTGCAACGCGATCACGTCCAGCGCGATGCTAATCGGATATCGCGCAAACCTGCGGCGCGATGCCGGGTCGAGCGCTAATGAGGGAGCTGCCATGCGAACCGCCTCCGCAAGATCGTGCAAATCTGTCTTTCGGGTAGTGTCAACGATGCAAGCGGCGCAAGAGTGAACGAATTATAGCGGAAAGCGAGAAGAAATTTACACTGGAAGTACACACGTCCCAATTCGGAATTCGCGCAGAAGTCGCGGCTACTCCAGATCGCGCCAGTTCGGGCCAACGCCCATTTCCACGAGCAGCGGGACTTCGAGCTTATGCGCATTCTCCATCCGCTCACGGACCAGGTCCTTCAGGCGATCCACTTCGCTCTCGGGAACTTCAAACACCAGTTCGTCGTGGACTTGGAGCGTCATCCGCGATTTGAGGCCGCGTTTTTGAATCTCGCTGTCGATCCGGATCATTGCCAGCTTGATGAGATCCGCCGCTGTGCCTTGTAGCGGAGTATTGACCGCCGTACGTTCGGCGAAGCCCCGCTGGTTGGTGTTCTTGCTGTTGATGTCGGGAATCGGACGGATGCGGCCGAATAACGTCTTCACCTTTCCGTCCCGCCGTGCCTGATCGAGAGTCGCGTCAATGAACGCTCGCACGCCGGAGTACTTCTCGAAGTATGCGTCGATAAACTTTTTCGCCTCGCTCGGCTCGATCCCCAAATTCTGCGATAGCCCGAAGGCAGACAGTCCATAGACGATCCCGAAATTCACAACCTTCGCGGCACGGCGGTGGTCTGGTGTTACCATCAGCGGCGGCACACCGAATACTTGCGATGCGGTCAGGGTATGAATATCGTCGCCGCGCCGGAATGCTTCGACCAGTAATTTGTCTTTCGAGAAATGCGCCAGCAGGCGCAGCTCGATCTGCGAATAGTCGGCTGCCAGTAGAACGTGTCCGGGTTCGGCCGTAAACGCCGCGCGAATTTCCCGGCCCAACTCTGTGCGAATGGGAATGTTCTGCAGGTTTGGATTGGTCGAGGACAACCGCCCGGTGGCCGTTCCGGTCTGCCCGAATGTCGTATGCAGGCGCCCACTGGTGTTGCGGATCAACGCAGGCAACGCGTCCACATACGTGGACTTCAATTTAGTTAATTGCCGGTAATCGAGCACCAGGCGCGGAACTTCATGCTCCTCTGCCAGCCCTTCCAGTACATCGACCGCTGTAGAAATCTTCTTTCCTTTGCCATACTTCACCGGAATAGGCAGGCCCAGTTTGTTGAAAAGCACATCGC
>Ga0137399_10001587_pt1 | contig 10557 bp, 7 predicted proteins | sample czorhiz316metaG_FD_104810 | JGI IMG/M metagenome (GOLD analysis project Ga0137399, IMG submission 104810) | Vadose zone soil microbial communities from Angelo Coast Range Reserve, California, USA - czorhiz3.16 metaG | ecosystem: Environmental > Terrestrial > Soil > Vadose zone | place: USA...
GGAACCAGCGCAGTCTCATCCTACAGCATTTCTGACACAGGCAGTCTCACAACAACAAGCGCCTCTGTCCCTGACACTCAGCTAGCAGCATGTTGGCTCGTAGTAACCGGAAACGGCCAATTCGCCTACACATCCAACGCCCACAGTACCACCATCTCGTCCTATACCATTACTGGCAATGGCAGCATCTCGTTACTCAACTCCAAGGCAGCAACCGTAGGCGGTACAGATCTCGATATGGCACTGACCAGAAACAGCAGGTTCCTCTACGTCTTCGACAACGGAGACCACGCTATCGTCGCATACCAAGTGCATGCAGACGGAAGCCTCACTTGGCTACAGACGACCGGTGGAATCCCAGCAGGAGCGGACGGACTAGCATCGAACTAAACCAGGACCTGTCCATTCAGGTCCGAACCCTTCCTTTTCTTTAACTCGATGACTTACATTCCATACCGATCATCATGTTTCCTCGCTCCAACGAGGACCGAAATACGGTTCCTCGCCAGCCCTTTTCTTCGGAAACAGAAAATCTGACAATTGTTGAACGCTCCGAAACTCATAGTCGGGATGCTCCGTCGTAGGGTCCCCACGGTTCTCGGGACTCCACAACGCCGCCCCGGTCAAGACCCCAGCTTGTCTCCCCGCAGCCATGTCAGCAGGTGAATCCCCAACGTACATCGACTTTTTCGCATGGGCTCTGATTCGGCTCAGCGCCAGAAGAATACCCTCGGGGTCTGGTTTGCTCTTCTGGATGTCATCAGCGGTGATGCGCACTTCGAAGAATTCAGATAGTTTGAAAGGGTTGAGAGTGTACTCCATCATTTTCTTCTCCACGCCCGTGAAAAGAGCCAATTGCAGTCCAGAGACTTTGATCTTGCGTAACAGTTCTGTGATACCGGGAAATACGAGTCCGCGGCTGGAGACGTGAGATCGATAACATTCGTAGTAGTCTGACACTGCTCGATTCTGAACATCTTCGGATAGGCTTCTAGTCATATCAGTGATGATAGTATGTGCTGGGGGTCCAAACTTGGAGACTACGTCTTCAAGGGTCAATGAGGTCCCGAGATATTTGCGAGAGATCTCATTCTCGCAGTGAAAGATCACGGGGAGACTACTGACTAGGGTTCCGTCCATGTCAAAGATGATAGCTTTGGGCCGGCTTTTGTCTCTGCCGGGCTGAGCTTGGTTCAATTTTCAACAAAAGTCGGGCGCGGGTGAGATATAGCCACTTAGGAATCCTTGAGTTTGGCTGCGGAATCGGCGGTTCAGTGTTTATGAAACACAGGCAGATCTTTAACGTAGAAGTAGTCATCAATTTTGAGTAGAAGGGAGGCGACTTCGAAAGTTCTCCGGATAGTAGCCTTGTTTATGACCGCAAGCTCAACGATGTTTTCTTTGAGCATGTCACTGGATCCCTGTTCTCCGACGCCCATTGATTTCATGTTGTTTACGTGATCTCTTCGCAGTTGTAACATTGTGTCGATCGGGTCTAGTCCAAAGTTTGTTGAGAGCCACTTCGGTATCGTCTCGAGAGCATCAGCGAATGCGCTTACTGCGAGTTGTTGTCTGCCAGCAAACATTAATGCGAACCTTCGTAGTTGTAGGGCTAACTCGACGAATATCGCACCTCCTCCCGGTATGACTTTGGGCATGGAGCGTGCATGCTTGAGAACTAGGAGAGCGTTTCTCACCGTCTTCTCAAGTTCGTTCACCAGTTCAGGGGAACTCCCCCGTAGTAGAAGGGTGGCAGTACCTTCGCAGTGCAGGATAACCACGTCCTCTGGTGGTATCTTGTCGATCTCGAGTTTTTCGGCGGTGCCGATGTCTTCTGCACTGATGTCGTTAATGTCTGCGACTATAGTGGCGCCTGTCGCCTCCGCGACCTCGTCTATATCCCTCTGTTCTACCATTTGCACTGCGAATATTCCTTCGCGGCTGAGCTTGTCCGAAATCTGATCTGTCAGTTTCGCTCTGGAGATCAAGACATTGGCTCCCGCCGTCTTCACTTTTTCGACTAGACGTGTCCGTAGTCGGTTCTCCTCTGTAATGAACCTCCGGAGCTGGTTTCCGGACGCGATGTTTACCGTCATTGAGAGGGGCCCCTGTTTCTTATCAATTAGTTCTAGAGGTTTGATCTCCATATTGTAAACAACGGCGACCCTTGGTGCCGTGATTTCGTCAGGCATCGATGGATGTGCCTTTCCCTTCTTGATGATGACCCCGCGTACCAGTTTGGAATCGTCAACAACTCCTCCAACTTTCCTTTCTATCTTAATCCTAGAAATGTCTACCTTGCCAGCCTGGTCTACTAGGTTGAGAGCCTGAGACAGTTCGCTCCGAAGTCTATTGCTCAGTAGGCCTCTTCCACAATCAACAAGCTCCATGATGTTCTCCTCTAGATCCCTACCCGGATCCTCGGCCGCGTCATCGATAATTGCAAGACACCTCTTGACTGAGTCCTTGTATCCGTCAAGAATGGCTACAGGATGGACGCCCATTTCTATCAGTCTATCGGCCTCTGTAAGCAGCGCCGATATGAGAACTAGGAGCGTTGAGACTCCGTCGCCGGCCTCTTCACGGTGGACCTTCGCTGCCTCTACCAGTGTCTTGATTGCTGGATACTGAACCCCGAGCTCGTTTACAATTTCCACCGCGTCCTTTGTGACCTTCGTTACGAGTTCAGGACCCAAATGGTACGTCACCAGCTTGTATGCGCCGGTTGGACCTAATGAGGTGGCGAGCTTTGATGCTGCGAGAGATGCTAGTTGGAGATTATGCTTCCAAGCTTCTCTGCCTTGTAGCCTTATGCGGTCTTTCGAGAAGATTGGGTATCGTACAGGCTGTACTTGTTGGGTCACTAGCTAGCCGCCAAAGCCTGGCCCGTGATGTCGTCTCGTCATTGCCTCGTTGATTTTTTTCACGCGATCCATCCAGCCAAGGCCGATGTAGAGCTCCGTCTTAAGTCGGAGCGGGACGACCGGCAGCTTCTCGGATCCCACGTATACATACTCTGGTGAATAATCGAGTGGGTCGCCCCACTCCCAGTCCCCTACCCTGATCTGTAGCCCGCCGTAAACATCGAGTCTCTGCCCGTCTATCTGGAATCTAGCTTCGTAGCTTTTGATTTGAACCGGGTAGGGTTTCAGGTCAATGTTGGCTTCCCTCTCCAATTTCCTTTCGACCATTCCAGGAGTCTGGACCAAATTCTCCGCGAGTTTCCTACTGATCTCTTCGCACCCCTCAGCTGTTGTGAGAATTGAGAGATGGTCCGCGGAAACGTTGACGCCTGAAACCAGTTCCCCAGCATCACCTGACATAGCCCACTTGGGCTTACATTCCCTCAGCAATTCAGCAAGCTTTAGAGTAGCGTTCAGTAGAGGTTCGCTGAGGACCACAAACTCCTCGGGTCCTGGAACCCGGCTCTCTACAAAGGGAGCAACAATCGACCGGACCTTACGCGGGATTTTCAATGCGGGCAATTACGGTGACTCAGATCATGTTCGAGGGTGATCTTTCTAAGGTGTCAGCAGGCCTGGAGACATCAGATACTGCTTGATACCTTCCGCAGCACGCCATGATTGCGGTCCTGCGACGTGTGTCCCCGATGGAACGGTGTCTCCAGCCGTATTTGTGATCTCGCCCGCGGCAAAATAATTCGTCCCGATTGTGCTCGGGGATCCTACCAGCCAATGCTGATTCCAGCTGTTGAACACTGAACTTGCGGGGTCCTTCCCGATGCGACAACCACCGCGAAGGTGGTGACCCCACCAGTCATTATGAACTTTGGGTGGCGTCGTGGCAACTTTGACATTCGAAGCACCCATCTTTGTAAGAATCGCGGCCACAACAGTTGCCAGATATGTTGCTCCGTTGTACATGTTGTCGGTCCAATCGTACGTGAGCCGACTGAGAGGGTCTCCGTAAATGTCAGTGTAGTGGGGATCTAGATCAACGTAGTGGTCATACGTAGGTATGTCCGGCGCGAATGGGGTTGCACCCACGCCTGTAGTCGTCGGAAGGTACCTGTCCTTCTGTTTCGCCTTGAAAGTGCCTCCCACACCTGTGTTTGAGGGGCTTACTCCCCCGGCTAGGGTTATGTTGCCTGGTCCCCCGCCTGCGTATCCGCCAAGGCCGATCTGGGCTCCCCCGATGAAATTTAGGTTCGTGTGATCGAAGTTGTCGTCCATCAGGTCGTAAATGTCTACGCTACCCCCGCTAGCGTTTCCGGCAGAGTACGAGTTGGCTCCAAGATTGAGCGTGCCAGTAACTGAAGTTCCGGTGTAAGGCGCGTATCCATTTGTCAATCCTCGTCCAACAGATCCGGAGCCCGATTGTGGCGGGCCGGAGTTGAAAACGTAGGGAACTCCAACACCTGATAGGAGCATGATTCGTATCATATTGTATCCCCACATTCCGTTGAAGAAAACAGTGCCTGGTTGAATGTGCACATTTCCCTGTGCATCATAATAATGCGCCTCTGTGACTGTGTGACTAGTGGCGTCCCATACCAAACGGAAGATGTAGGCATTTGTTACCAACTTGAAGTTCCCGGTCGCCATCGCAGCTGGGATGGTTCGGTAGGCCGCGTTGGCTTTTGCACCGGTCTCGCAAGCGTAGTTGCAGTTCCCACCGCAGTATCCATCGTAGACGCATGGGTTGACCGGAACGCCGTACGGAACGTTTGTGTAGGGCTGGGACGCGAGCGAGCTCACATGTGGGAACGGATGGTATGAGGTGAATTTCGCGCCTTGAGGTGGAGGAGTCGCGAGACAAGCGGATTGGAATTGCTGCGCTACTTGGGTAAGGGGATGTGGCGGCATCGGATATTTTGAGCCATAACTCGAGTCCATCCATGGATAATTTAGGTCGCTGGAAGTGTCATTGGGACTCCCATTGTTTGTCCCGCAGAGACCATAGACAAGCTCCCACTTATGGTAGTACGGCTCGTAACCAGCGTAGTCTAAAGGCCAATCTTGAAGATCATTGTTAGATTGTATGTTGGTCAGCTTTCCTGGATAATTGGTGTCTGTGAGAGTTTTCTGCTGGTATCCCCAGGGTCCTTGGCGCCCCATAGTTCCCCCGTAGTGCTGGGCTGCTCCCCCAACACCGTGTCCTAGAGCGTGGTATTGAATGGGCATCGTGTACCTTCGTACGGGGAGCGCGAATTGCGTAGGACTGTTCCTTATTGTTGTGGACTGCACCGGAAGAGGGCTGTCATATTTTCGTCCTAGTCCTACTCCCCACTCGTCGTACTTGGTCGTGGAAAAGTCGCTGACGTAGTCCCACCACGGACCCTTTGTTATTGCTACTACCTGGTAGTTGTGAGAGTCGCGAGCCACTTCAGCGGCGACTAGCCCACTCATGAAACCCGCCCCCAAGCAGACTAGGTCTTTGTGGGGTTCCATGATAACGCTGGACATGCTTAGGCTCCTCCATTCGCGGCCTGTTGGTACTGGGCAAGGCTTGCGGGCTTCAAGCGTGTGGGGGTAGTGGCAATCATTAGGTCCTTCTGGCTTAGACCTTCGCCGTAAGCGTTGCCCAAGTTTACGCCGTTGAATCCCATATACTGCCATCCAACCATGTTTTGGTTTCCACCGTACAGCGGGTCCATCGTGAATCCCGCCCACGTCATGAAGCTCAATTCGTAAGCAAAGTCCACTGGGCGGATGATGTTTCCAAAATCATCTGCAAAAGAGGCTGGCTTTCCGGCCCAGAGGTCCAGTAGAAGCGCTAATTGTTTGTCAGCCGACAGCTTCTGGAAGGTCGCTCCATAGGTTGAGCTCTTGGCGTAATTCTGTACTGCCTCTAGACCCGACTTCCAAAACGCTCTGAGATTCAATGGATATTGATAGTTGATTCCTGATCCTACTCTAGGGACAACTGTTCCCGAATATGTCATAGAAGTTGGGGCTGACGGATAGAGAGCCAGGTATGCCTTGCTTGTCGGGATACCCGGTGCGACTATTGGGCTGCTACTGGGGATGGCGAAAGGTCCGTCCATGAACATGTTTGCACTCTGGCCATAATCTCCGGCTAGCTGTCTGTCGATGAAGTAGATTACTCCCGCCTCTTTTGCTCCAGGACCAGAGCTGTCGGATGGGATGATCGTCTCAACTATCGGTTCAAGCAAGGCTTGCTCTTTGACGTTGAGAGTGAGGAACCCCGTGACGGTCTTCAGCTGATTCTGGAGATTGATTAGCTGCGTGTTCGCACTGTTCAGCTGGGTCTGCATAGAGGAGTCCTTGGCGGAGAAGAGAGGAATTTCGACTCCGGAAGCTGCAAGTGCTCCGCCGGCGGCGGCTAATCCGATTTTGAGAAATTCTCGCCTGGTCGTTTTCGACATTAAGGCTCATGTTTTCCCTAACCCACTCATATTTTAGATTAAGCTATGAAGGAGACAGGCTCGTGTCAATCCATTTCCGCCCAGATCTAGTTGGACATTGACGGACTTCTCTTCGCAAAAACTTATCTTCTCATCCCGCAACCAAACCGTAAGTGGTGCGAGTTGGAAGGCACTCCGCCAAAATCAGCGTGGTACAAGAGACCTCTGATCGTTCAGATAGTTGCGCCGATCTTGATAGTTCTGGCAGTAGGCGCAGGAGTAGGCGCCGCCGGATTAGGCGTCTCTCAACTGGTCGGCGGCCCCAACGTCTTCTCAACCACAGCTTCTAGCAGTCCTGCACCAAGTTCAGCAATCGTCACAATTCTGAATGGTACGGGTACGCAACAGTCGCTCAACTTTCAACCTTCAAGCATAACAGTCGCTAAAGGCGGCACCGTCACATGGACGAACAACGATCCAGTTCCGCACACAGTAACCTCTGTTAGCGTCCCGTATGGAGCGTCAGCCTTTGATTCCGGACAAATGAACTACACCGCCACCTTCAAGGTAACCTTCACAGTTGACGGCACATACAACTACGTTTGTTCCTATCACCCATGGATGCATGGGACAGTGATCGTCACCGGATGATCTAATCCTCTGAATGATCAACGTATTCCCAACTGCGGAAGCCTGCAGCAAGATCAAGGCGCTTAGCCGTTCCATCCGAAATGCACTAAACTCGAAGATATAGTCCTAAACGGAGAGAGGCATTCGCCGAACGGAAAGACTAGCTTCAACTAGTAGCAAACTGATCCTACTCCTGCCCATAACGTTGCGCCGAGTCATTGTTCTAGCAATTGCAATCGTTGTTGTCGTCACGACGGCCATAACTGGATACGTCTATCTCGCCTCACTCTCTCCGTTGAATAGCGGCCCCAGACCTGGAGTCACCCCGATCAGTATTCCGCCAGGGTCCTACATCGAGCCCTCTGGCTTCAACCTAACCCAATTCCAGACAGAATTCGCGACAGGCGCCTATCTATACCCCGTCAACATCACTGTCACAATCGGAGTCGACAATACGATAGAATGGGTAAACAAGGATACCCAGCCGCACACTGCCACTGCAATCGTCGCTCCCCAGGGAGTGTCGTTGTTCAACTCTGGGCTAATCCTTCCAGGAAAAAGCTTCTCCGTCACCTTGACCACTCCCGGAGCTTACAGGTATACGTGTGCGTGGCATAACTGGTTGGCAGGGCAAATAATCGTTAAGTCAGCATAGCTATTCGAAAACGTGCTAAGCCTTGAATGGAAGCAATTCCAGCGTCTAGCATAACGGTGTCTCATGTGAAAAATGCTGCTCCAGGTTGGCCAGGTATCACGCCGCGATGGACTTCCAGCGCCAAAGAAGGGGTCGGAACCTCCGCCAGCTACCAGAGTAAGGTCTGGTTCACTATTTCTCATGGAATCCTCAACGAGGTCTACTACCCTAGAATTGATCAGGCTAACATTCGTGACATGGAATTTCTCGTAGCCGATGGTGACCAATATTTCTCTGAAGAGAAGCGCGACACAAACAGAAGAATCGTACCTCTAGAACAGGGCGTGCCAGGATACAAGCTAGTCAACTCTTGCAAGCGGGGACGTTACAGGATGACGAAGACCGTCATCACCGATCCCGAACATGACGTACTTCTCCAGAAGGTCCACTTCGATGTCGGCAAAGGCAAACTGGAGGATTACGGTGTCTATGCTTTGCTCGCTCCCCACATCGGAAATCGTGGTTATGGAAACAACGGATGGATCGGCAACTACAAGGGCATTCCGATGCTCTTCGCACAGAGAGAAGGAGTATCGCTCGCCCTAGCCTGTTCGACGGGATTCGGAAAGATGAGCTGCGGATATGTAGGTATTAGCGACGGTTGGCAGGACATCAATGCCAACAAAAGGATGACGTGGGAATATTCGAACACTTCTAATGGGAACATTGCTTTGACCGCCGAACTCGACTTGACGACGAACGACGGTGAATGCGTTACGGCTCTCGCTTTTGGACGAACGCCGGATGAGGCGGGACAGCAGGCAAGGAACGCCTTGCTGAAGGATTTCGATAGGGTACAGCAGGCGTTTGTTGATGGCTGGAAAGAGGCTCAATCCCAAACCATGGACCTTGGTAAGATGTACGAGACGGGCTTCGACCTTTACCGCGTCAGCAACACGGTCCTTCGAACGCACGAGGAGAAATCCTACCCGGGCGCGGTGATCGCCAGTCTCTCCATACCCTGGGGATTCTCTAAGGGCGACGATGACTTGGGAGGATATCACTTGATCTGGCCTCGAGATCTTGCACAAGCCGCTGGTGGATTCATCGCTTCTGGAGACACGGAGCATGCGAGAGAAACTCTCCTCTATCTCATGTCTACCCAAGAGGAGGACGGTCACTGGCTGCAGAACATGTGGCTCGACGGATCACCATATTGGGGAGGAATACAGATGGACGAAACAGCGTTCCCGATCCTGGTTGCGGACCAGCTGAAACGTGTAGATGCTCTTTCTGGGTTCGACGCGTGGCCGATGATAAGGCGCGCCGCAGCATATCTTGTCCGAAACGGTCCGGTGACGCAGCAGGATAGATGGGAGGAAGACGGTGGCTATTCTCCTTTTACCCTTGCAGCTGAGATAGCGGGCTTGCTTGCAGCTGCTGATTTTGCCGAGGAAAAGGGCGATTATGGTTTGGCCTCTTATCTTAGGGACACAGCTGACACGTGGAATGAAGCAATCGAGCGTTGGACCTATGTTACTGAAACGAAGCTCGCCAACCGTGTCGGAGTCAATGGTTACTATGTCAGAATCGCGCCTGCGAATCCTTCCGATATCGAACTTCCCACTTCACCATTCGTCTCTCTTCGAAATCGTCCGCTAGGACACGACATAGTTCCGGGCGAACAATTGGTGAGCGTGGACGCTCTCTCCCTCGTCCGCTACGGACTAAGATCAGCCAAGGACCCAAGAATCCTCGACACGGTTAAAGTGATAGATGCGATTCTCCGAAAAGAGACCCGGACAGGCCCGGTCTGGCACCGGTACAACCTGGACGGCTACGGCGAACACGACGATGGTTCCCCATTCGATGGGACCGGTATCGGAAGGGGATGGCCGCTCTTGGCCGGAGAACGAGCCCATTACGAAATAGCCAAGGGAAATTTCGAAGAGGCTGAACGGCTTCTGCACGTGATCGAGGCTCAAGCCAGCCCTGGAGGCCTAATTCCGGAACAGGTCTGGGACGCGGAAGATATTCCTAAGCACGGGCTCCATAATGGCCGTCCCGCAGGCTCGGCTATGCCCCTCGTCTGGGCGCACGCGGAATACATCAAACTTGCAAGATCGATCCGCGAACGAAAAGTCTTCGACATGCCACCACAACCCGTTATCCGATATCAAACTAAGAAGACCAGTTCGAATCTTGCTTCATGGAGGTTCAACCAGAAGATTCGGGCAATCCCGCATGGAAGGAATCTTAGAATCGAAGTGCTCGTGCCTGCGACTATTCACTGGAGCAGCGACGGTTGGAAAACCGTAACCGATTCGAAAACTGTTGATACTGGGCTCGGAATCCACTACGCTGACCTAGAAACCACGGGCCTATCGCCAGGCGAGAGCATTGTCTTCACCTTCTTCTGGCCCGAAGCTAACAAGTGGGAAGGAGTAGACTTCCAAGTTACAGTCTCAGTGCACGCGCTAACGACCATTCAGGCTGAATCGTAAGGCTTAGCCATCGTCCCCTAACGCATCTCTACAAGAGTCTCCCGCGCCATGGACCATGTCACCGAACACGAGCTACTGACGCCGTACGACATCTACCTCTTCAAAGAAGGAAAACACCTCAAACTCCACGAAAAACTAGGCTCACATCCAACCCAGCTAGATGGACAAGATGGAACCCACTTTGCGGTCTGGGCACCAAATGCTAAACACGTCTCTGTAATCGGAGACTTCAACCAATGGCGACCCGGCCTCCATCCACTTAGTCTGAGAAAAGACGAGTCTGGGATCTGGGAAGGATTCATCGCTGGCCCCACTAGAGGATCTCTCTACAAGTTTCACGTAGAATCGAAAGCCCATCCTGGGTATTCGATGGACAAGGGCGATCCATTCGCGCTCCACTGGGAAATCCCATCGCGCACCGCGTCGATCGTCTGGGATCTAAAGCATTCTTGGAATGATGA
>Ga0137399_10001588_pt1 | contig 10551 bp, 8 predicted proteins | sample czorhiz316metaG_FD_104810 | JGI IMG/M metagenome (GOLD analysis project Ga0137399, IMG submission 104810) | Vadose zone soil microbial communities from Angelo Coast Range Reserve, California, USA - czorhiz3.16 metaG | ecosystem: Environmental > Terrestrial > Soil > Vadose zone | place: USA...
ATGACCCAGAGGGGCTTGTCGCCGCGCGCCACCCGCTGGACGTTGTCGAAGGCGTTGCGGAAGGCCTTGGTCCAGTTCTCCCAGGTCGGCCCCGCCGAGTGCGGTGTGAACGTGACGTTCTCGAGCCCGAAGAGCGGGTGGTTGATGAGGGGCGGCTCCTCCACCATGACGTCGAGGCCGGCGGCGGCGATCTGCTTCGACAGCAGCGCGTGGCGCAAGGCATCCTCGTCCACCACGGGACCGCGGCAGGTGTTGATGAAGATCGCGTCCTTCTTCATCATCGCGAATTCGCGCGCGCCCATCATCTTGCGTGTCGCGTCGTTGAGCGGCACGTGGAGGCTGACGACGTCAGAGGTCTGGAGCAGCTCCGGGAACAACGCGAACTTGACGCCGAGCGCATCTTCCTGGTCTTCGCTGAGCCGCACGACGTCGTAGTACTGGATGTCCATGTCGAAGCCCTCGGCCCGGCGCGCCACCTTCTTGCCGATCGTGCCGAGTCCGACGATCCCGAGCGTCTTGCCCGCCAGCTCGTAGGTGCGGGTAGCGGCGAAGTCGCCCACGCGCCACTTGCCGTGGGTCACGTTGATGTGATGGAACGCCATCTTCTTGTACACGGCCAGGATGAGCATGAGGGTGTGCTCGGCGACGGCGACGGAATTGGAGCCGCCGTTGTTGGAGATGGGCACCCCCGCCTTCTTCGCCGCGCCCACGTCGATCCTGTCGTATCCCGCGCTGATCAGCTGGACCAGCTTGAGCCCCGCGCCGGCCTTGAAGAACGCCTCGCCCATGTTCGCGCGGGGGAAGCCGATATAGTACTCGGATCCCGCCACGTGCTTGAGGAAGCTCGGGTCGTCGTGTTCGGTCTCGATCATCTCGAAGCCCTCGGGGAGCATGGCGCGGGCTGTTTCCATGATGGGGTCGGGCATTTTCGGGGCGAACACGATCTTGGTCGGCACGGGACTCTCCTTTGATCCGGGTTCGAGGCTAGGGCTTCGGTTGGAGCAGCATGTAGGTGGCGCGTCCGACGGCGACGAGCTTGCCCGCGCCGTCGCTGATGCGGGCCTCGCCGAAGGCGATGGTACGGCCGCGGCGCAGGAGGCGCCCCTCGGCGACCAGGTCGCCGTCGCCAGCCGCGGCGAGGAAGCTGACGTTCATGTCGAGGGTGGTCTGGCCGACGCCACCGCCCGCGTTGTCGTGGGTGGTGCCGAGCGCGCCGCCGATGGCCATATCCACGAGCGCGCCGAGTACGCCGCCGTGGACGGGGGCGCCGGCCGCGTTCCGGAGCCCGTCCTTCACGGGCACGCGGAGGCGCACCCAGCCCTCGCCCGCATCTTCCACGAGGACACCCAGATAGCGCCAGAAGAGGTTGTCCTGGGCGCGCTCGCGGGTGACGGTCAGCAGGTCCGTGGGCATGGGGGCCTAGTTATACCGAAAACGCGGGCGGGACTCAATCGCGAGCCGCGATGGTGATAGACTCCCGGCGAGGAGGACACACATGGCGATGCGGATCGGCATCATCGGCGCGGGGGCAATCGGATCGATCGTCGGGGGCATGCTGACCAAGGCCGGCCACGACGTCACGCTCATCGACCAGTGGCCCGAGCACGTCGAGGCCATGAAGCGGCCGGGCCTGCGGCTCTCGGGTACGTGCGGCGAGCACATCGTTCCCGTCAAGGCCCTGCACATCCACGAAGCCCAGGGTATTCGCGAGCCCTTCGACGCCATCTTCATCTCCGTCAAGAGCTATGACACGGAGTGGGCGACCTCCATGGCGCTCGCGCATCTCCGCCAGCCCGGCGGCGTGGTGGTGGACTTCCAGAACGGGATCAACGACGAGCGCGTGGCCGCGGTGGCGGGCAGGGAGCGGACGCTCGGCTGCGTCATCACGATCAGCGCCGGCATGTACGAGGCGGGCCACGCGATCCGCACCGACCGCGGCTCCATGGGCTTCAAGATCGGCGAGCACGACGGCAAGGACACGGAGCGGGCGCAGGAGCTGGCGCGCATCATGAACGACGTCGCGACCAGCAAGGTCACGACCAACCTCTGGGGCGAGCGCTGGTCCAAGCTCGCCGTGAACTGCATGGTGAACCCGATCTCGGGGCTGTCCGGCTTCGATTCCGCGGAAGCCAGGACCGACCGCGTGCCGAGACGGATCGCCGTCTTCACCGCGGCCGAGGTCATCCAGGTCGGCCGCGCCCGCGGCTACGAGGTCGAGCCCATCTACAGCATCGCGACCCAGCGCTTCGTGGACGCGACGGAGGGCACAGGGCTCGACGAGGTCGAGGCGGACATGGCGCGCGACGCCAAGAGCCGCGTCGGCGGGCGGCCGTCCATGCTCCAGGACGTCATGAAGGGGCGCCGCACCGAGATCAACTATCTCAACGGCTACGTAGCCGAGCAGGGCAGGCAGGTCGGCGTCAAGACGCCGCTGAACGACAAGATCGTCGAGCTGGTCAACGCCCCCGGCGTCGGCCTGCTGAAGCCGGATCCGAAGAACCTCGACCCGCTGTGGGCGATGGTGCCGCACTAGGCGGCGGATCGAGCAGGAGTCACCGGTATCGCCAAGACGTGTAGCGGCTGCGGGTTCGAAGCGCCCGCGGATTTCGCGTTCTGCCCCAAGTGCGGTGGCCGGCTCACCGCTGCGCCGGTGGAGCCCCCGGCCCCCGCCGCGCCGGAGGGGGACCGCCGGCCGGTCACCGTGCTCTTCGCGGACCTGGCCGGGTTCACCGCGCTCAGCGAAGGGCTCGATCCCGAGGACGTACGCGCGATCCAGAGCGATCTCTTCCACGAGATGGCCGCGTCGATCGATCGCTACGAGGGCTTCGTCGAGAAGTTCGTGGGCGACGCGGTCATGGCCGTCTTCGGCGCCCCGCGCGCGCACGAGGACGATCCCGAGCGCGGGCTCGGCGCCGCCCTCCTCATGCGCGAGCGGATGGCCGCGCTCAATCGCCTCTGGGAGCGGCGGGTGGGCCGGCCGCTCGCGCTGCATATCGGGGTCCACACCGGCCCGGTGGTGGCAGGACGGATCGGCTCGGCCGCCGACGCGGCCTACGCGGTGACCGGCGACACCGTCAACACCGCCTCTCGTCTGCAGAACGCGGCGCCCGCGGGCGAGATTCTGGTCAGCGACGCGACGTATCAGCTCACGCACCATGCCTACGCGTTCGCCCCGCGCGAGGAGCTGCGGCTCAAGGGCAAGAGCGAGCCGGTGGCGGTCTATCGCCTGCTGAGCCCGCTCGCGGCCCCGCGCTCGGCCCGCGGCCTCGAGGCCCTGGGCCTGGACGCACCGCTGGTCGGGCGCGAGCCCGAGTTGCGGCGCATGCAGGCGGCCTTCGATGACATGCGGGAGGGGCGCGCCCAGGTGCTGAGCCTCATCGGCGAGCCCGGGGCGGGGAAGTCACGGCTCCAGCGAGAGTTCTTCGCTCGCCTCGAGGCGGCCGGTCGCCTCGAGGGCGTTACGGTCCGGCGCGCGGCGTGCTCCTCGCTGGGCGAGCAGACCTACGGAGCGGTCGCCGCGCTTTTGCGCGACGCCCACGGGGTGGAGCACGGCGACTCCGTCGAGATCGCGCGGAGCAAGCTCTCCGCCGGCCTCACGACGCTCGGGGTGGGCGCGGAGGATCGTGCGGCGATGGTGGCCGCGCTCGCACGGGTACTCGGTCTCGAGCGCGACGACGCGCGCATGCGCCACCTGGAGCCCGAGCAGCTCAAGCGGCAGATCTTCATGGCCACCCGCGTTCTTCTCGAGCGGCGCCTCGCCACCGGCCCGCTGGTGCTGGTCGTCGAGGACCTGCACTGGGCCGACGCGGCCTCCATCGAGTTGCTGGGCGCGACCGCGGACCGGCTGGCCGACCGGCCGCTCCTGGTTCTCCTGATGTATCGACCGACGCTCGACCCGGAGGCGCTGGGCACGAGCCAGGCTCCGCACACCGCGATCGAGGTCACCCCGCTGTCACCAACCGAGAGCGACGATCTGCTCGCTGCGTGGTTCGGCGACTCGGTACATCTTTTCCCGGAGCGCCTGCGAAGCATGATCCTGGAGCGGGCGGGGGGCAACCCGCTCTATCTCGAGGAGGTGGTGCGCGCGCTGATCGCGGCCGGCGTGCTGGTGCGCGACGGCGTGGCGTGGCGCTGCGCCGCGGAGGCCGCGGCCGCGCAGGTGCCCTCCACGCTGCACGGTCTGCTGCTCGCGCGCCTGGATCGGCTCGACGCCGCGGAGAAACGGCTCATTCAGGATGCGTCGGTGATCGGCCCCCGCTTCGACGTGTCGCTGCTGAAGGCAGTCTCGGCGGAGCCCGCTTCAATGGCCCCGGCGCTCGACGCGCTGGTGCGCGCCGATCTCGTCACCCCCGGGCCGGAGCACCGGTTCCGCCATGGGCTCCTTCAGGAGATCGTGTACCAGAACATTCTCGTGGCGCGACGTACCGAGCTCCATACGCGTGTGGCCACCGCCCTCGAGGCCGAAGGTGCCGGCGGCCCCGAGAGTATCGAGCGGCTGGTGGCCCTCGGCCACCACTGGGCCTTCGGCGCCGACAAAGCCCGAGGCGCGCGCTACCTGATGGCGGCCGGCGACTGGGCGGGCGGCATGTACGCCAACACGGACGCGATCCAGCACTACCAGCGGGCCCTCGACGCGCTCGAGCATTGCGACGCGGTCGAGACGGAGCGGCTCGTGGCCAGGGAGCGCATGGCCGACCTGCTCGGCCCGACCGGCCGGCGGGGTGCCGCCCTCGGCGAGTACGAGATCGTCGAGGCCGCGTATCGCGCGGCAGGGAACGCGCCCGCGCGGGCGCGGATCCTTCGCAAGATGGGTGGACTGCACTGGGACGCCGGCGCGCGGGCGCGGGCGCTCCGGTGCTTCGAGTCCGGGCTCGCCCTGCTCGGCGCCGATCGCGAGCACATCGAGCTGGCGCACCTCTACCAGGAGATGGGCCGGCTGGCCTTCCGCGGCGGCGACAGCCAGCGGGCCATCGAATGGGCGGAACAGGCCCGGCTCCACGCCGAGCGGCTCGCCGCCGACCCCTCGCTCGGCGCGGACGGGCGAGCAGAAGCGGTGACGGCCGCGGCGCAGAGCCACAACACGATCGGCGTGGCCCTGGCCCGCCTGGGCCGGCTGGAGGAGGCGGTCGGGCACATCGAGCGCAGCGTGGCCCTCGCCAAGGAGAACGGGCTCTTGCAGGCGGCCTGTCGCGGGCTCGCGAACCTGAGCGTGCTCTACAGCACGCTGGATCCGGCGCGGGCGATCGAGACCTGCGCGGCCGGCCTCGAGATGGCCAAGAAGATCGGCGACCTGGGCTTTCAATCTCGGCTGTACGCCAATCTCGCCGTCGCGTACTGCGCGCTCACCAACCGCTGCGACGAGCAGGGCGTCGGCGCGGCGCACGCCGCGATCGATCTCGACCGGCGCCTCGGGCAGCTCGACCATCTGGCGGTGCCGCTGATCGTGCTCGGGCAGATCTACCAGTGTCACGGCGATCCGACCCGCGCGATCGCCCACTACCAGGAAGCGCTCGCGCTCGCCGAGGAGGCCGACGAGCCCCAGCTGCTGTTTCCCTGCTACGATGGCCTCGCCACTGTGCACCTGGACCTGGGGGACGAGAGGCGGGCGGAAGAGTTCCTGCAGAAAGCCCAGGCGGTCTGCGAGCGAGCCGGGCTTGAGCCCGACGCCCTCGTGGTGCTGCCGTTCCTGGATTGACTCGAACACGACTCGAATAGAAAGGGACTCTGCGCATGGCCACCCTGCTTCAGCCCGGTGATGCCGCTCCCCACTTCGCGTTGCCCGCGGTCAATCGAGAGGGCCAGGTCTCGCTCGACGACTATCGCGGTCGCAGTCCGGTTTTAGTCGGCCTGTTCCGCGGCCTGCACTGACCCTTCTGCCGGCGCCAGCTCGTGCAGCTGGGCACCACGCAGGACAAGCTCCAAGCGCTGGGCGTGGAGACGATGGCGGTGGTCAATACCCCGCTGGCGCGCGCGCAGCTCTACTTCAAGTACCGCCCGGCACGCGTGCTCCTGACCGCCGACCCGGCGGCGGCGACGCACCGGTCGTTCGGGGTGCCCGCGGGCGTGCTCGTCGAGGACGAATCGGAAGCCTCGTGGTCCCGGGGGACGGTCACGATGGGTCAGATGCAGGCGGCACTGATCAATCCCACCGGAGAGCTCCCGACGCCGCAGAATCCCTTCGTGGCGATGGAGACCCTGAACCAGCGGGACGGGTTCGAGCCGACCGAGATCGACCAGCAGATCGCGGCCACGCACGGCATGCAGCTGGCCGGGCACTTCCTCATCGGTCGGGACGGGATCATCCACTGGCTGCAGATCGAGGCCGCGGAGGGGATCGGGGACCTCTCCAAGTTCCCGAGCGACGAAGAGATCCTCCAGGCGGCCCGCAGCCTCTGACCGCGCGTCGGTTTCTGCGGATTTGACGCTTTCCTTCGCTTGGGCTAGGCTCGGCGCGTGCTTGATCTCGTGATCCGTGGCGGTCGTGTCGTGACGCCCCAGGGCGTGGGTGCCTGGGACGTCGGCGTGCAGGGCGAGCGCATCGCCGTGCTCGCCGAGCCGGGATCGCTGCCCGCCGACGCGGCAAAGGTCGTCAACGCCGCGGGGCTCATCGTGGCGCCGGGCGGAGTCGAGCCCCACACGCACCTCGCGCACGCGATCATGTCGCATCCCGAGTCGCCGTCCATCACGCTCGGCCCCGAGGAGGACACGCGGGGCATGGCCTGCGGTGGCACGACGACCCATATCGACTTCTGCTACGTGCGGCCGGGCGGCGAGATCATGCCGGTGCTCGAGCAGCGAGCCGAGCGGTGGAAGGGGCAGTCGCACGTCGACTATGCCTTCCACATCACGCTGGCGGGAGCGTTGCCGCTGCGCACCTTCGAGCAGATCCCCGAGGCGATCCAGCAGGGGCACCCGTCCTTCAAGGTCTTCACGACCAATATCCTGCCGCCGCATCCCAAGCGATCGGGCAACCGGCTCGACTTCGGACGCATCGGCTTCGCCATGGAGAAGGTCGCCGCGCACGGCGGCATCATGGTCGTCCATGGAGAAGACGAGGACCTCGTCCAGTTCAACTACGAGCGCTTCCGCGAGGAAGGCCGGATGGACGGCACGAACCTCCACCTCGTGCACAGCAAGCTCTCCGAGCTGCTGGCCTTCCGGCGGACCATCGCGCTGGCGAAAGCCAACGACGCGGCGGTCTACTTCGTTCACACCTCGGCCCGGGAGGGCGTGGACTCGATCGGCGAGGCGCGATCCCTCGGGCTGCCCATCTACGGCGAGACGCTGCACCAGTACGCGTGCTTCAACGCCGAGTACTACAAGACGCCGCGCGGCTTCTGCTCGCACACCTATCCCTCGCTCAAGTTCCCCGAGGACCAGAAGGCGCTCTGGGACGGCCTCGTTCACGGAGGTCTCTCGACGCTCGCCACCGACGAGTACCCGACGAGCCTCGAGCTCAAGCTCCGGGGCAAGACCATCGAGGACGTCACCGGCGGCAACGTAGGCGCCGAAGCGAGGCTCGGCATCGGCTTCACCGAGGGCGTGGGCAAGCGCGGCATGACGCTCGAGCGCTTCGCCGACATCACGGCGACCAATGCCGCGAAGATCTTCGGCCTGTACCCTCGCAAGGGCGTGATCGCGCCGGGCAGCGACGCGGACTTCGCGCTGATCGACCCCGCGATCAGGAAGACGCTCGCCAAGGAGGACTTCCACGTCACGGACTACAGCCCGTGGGAAGGCTGGCCGGTGATGGGCTGGCCCGTCGTCACCATCCTGCGCGGCCAGGTGATCGCGGATCACGGCAAGCTTACCGGCAGCGCCTCGGACGGCCGGCTCCTTACTCGGAAGATCGATCAACAGGTCCTGCAGCGCCCCGTCTGCTGACCGGAGGCTTCCATGGCAGGCAAGCTCTTCGAGGAGCTGACGGTGGGACAGGTCTTCCAGCACCAGCCCGGCCGAACCGTCACCGAGGCGGATAATATTTTCTTCTCGTGCCTGACCATGAACCCCCAGCCGCTGCACGTGGATTTCCATGCGGCGGCCAAAGCCGAGTTCGGCAAGCCGCTCGTCAACAGCCTGTTCACCCTTGGAGTGGCGGTGGGGCTCTCGGTCGGTGAGACGACGCTCGGGACGACGGTGGGCAACCTTGGTTTCGACAAGGTCGAGTTCCCCAAGCCCGTCTTTCACGGCGACACGATCTATGCGGAGACCGAGGTGGTCGAAAAGCGGGAATCCAAGTCGCGTCCCGAGTGGGGCATCGTCACCTTCGAGCACCGCGCCAAGAATCAGCACGGTGATCTGGTCATGCGCTGCCGGCGGGCGGCCATGATGCGCAGGAAGACGGGCTGAGCGTGCGCCGCTCGCTCCACTTCGTCCCCGGCGGCCAGGAGAAGATGATCGCGAAGGCGCTCACGCTTCCCGCCGACGGTCTCATCCTCGACCTCGAAGACGCGGTGCCGCCCGAGCTCAAGCCCAGGACTCGACCGATAGTCCGCCGCTGGCTCGAGACGCTCGACTTCGGCGGGCGCGAGCGATGGGTCAGGATGAATCCCATCTTCACCGAGCACGCCGTCGCCGACATCGAGGAGACCATCGCCGCGAGGCCCCACGGTTACATCGTGCCGAAGCCGCGAAGCGCGGAAGACGTCAGGCGCGTCGCGGCAGTGATCGAGCGCCTCGAGGAAAAGCACGGGCTGGCCTTCGGGTCTACACGGCTCATCCTGATCGCCACCGAGACGCCGCAGGGCTTGCTGAATATCGGCGGAATCGCCTCCGCAAGTACTCGTATCGTCGCCATCTCCTGGGGGATCGAGGATCTCTCCGCGGCGATGGGCTTGCCGCGCGCGCGCGACGAGGCGGGGCGGTACCTCGACATCCCGAGGTACGCGCGCGTGATGTGCGCCGTCGCCGCGTCCGCCGCGGGCGTCGAGGCCCTCGACACCGTGTACACCGACATCCCGGATCTCGACGGCCTGCGGCGCGAGTGCCGCGACGGCGTGGCGATGGGATTCAGCGGCAAGATCTCCATACACCCAAGCCAGATCGAGGTCATCAACCAGGAATTCACGCCGTCCAAGGCGGAGGGCGAGGACGCACTGGCCCTCATCGCAGCCTTCGAGGAGCACGCGAGGAAGGGCGCGGGCGCTTTCACCTGGAAGGGCCAGATGATGGACCAGCCCCATCTCACGCGCGCGAAGAAGATCGCAGACCGCGCGCGCCGGGCGGGCGTGATCTGAGGAAGCGCTCCACCCCGATCCGTCCCGCCTTCATCCTCGTGGTGATTCTGGTCGCGAGCGCCATCGTCTTCGCGCTGCCGCTCGGACGCCGGCCGCTCGACAACCAAGACGAGGCGCGCTACGCCTTGCTGGCGCGCAAGGCCGTCGAGCAAGGCTACTGGATCCTGCCCCGCGTGCGCGGCGAAGTCTATCTGAACAAGCCGCCGCTCTATTTCTGGACGGTGGCCGTCTTCGCTTTGCCGTGGGGCGTGGTCACCGATGCGAACGCGCCCATCGCCTCGGTCGTGTCGGCGCTGGCGGGGCTGCTCGCCGTCTTCGCGATCGGCCGGCTGCTCTGGGGCGCCTCCGCTGGGCTCGCCGCGGCGCTCGTCCTCGCCACGAGTCCCTTCTACTTCTTCATGGCGCACCAGGTCCTGACCGACACGCTGCTCACGGCGTGGATGAGCTGGGCGCTCTACTTCTATCTGGTCGCCGGCCGTGCGCAGTATCCCCTCCGGGCTCTCCTCGGCTTCTACCTCTGCGCCGCGGGGGGCCTCGCCAGCAAGGGGCCGGCCGCCCTCATGGTGCTGGTGGCCGCCGTCGCGGCGAGCCTGGCCGCGGACCGTTTCGCCGGGATCAAGCGGCTGAAGCTGCCGCTTGGTCTTGCCGTCATCGCGGTGACGGCGCTGCCGTGGCTCGTGCCTTATCTCCTCCAGCGCGAGCGGAGCTACGGCCGGGCCGTGGTGATGACGGACTATTTCGGCTGGTATTTCAGGACCGCCGTCGCCTCGCGGCTGCAAGCGGTGGCGGGGCATCTCGCGCGCTTCCTGCCCTGGGGCTGTTTCATCCTTCCTGCCGCGTGGTGGTGGATGCGCGACCGCGATGCTGATCGCCGGAGGCTCCTCGTCTGGGGGGCGACGCTGATCGTGCTTCTCAGCCTCTCGGGAGAGCAGCGGGCACGCTACTTCCTTCCGCTGTGGCCCGTCTTCGCGCTCCTGGTCGCCGATTTTTTCGTCGGGGCCGCCGAGCGGGCGCGCAGGGTGCTGACGGGCGCCGCGATCCTCTATCTCTTGCTCATGATAGGAGCTGGCGCCTTCGTCCTCTGGGGATCGGCTTCGGGCCCCGACGCCGTGTTTCTACCCGGCGCCGCGTGGGAGCGCTGGACGGTGGCGGTGGCGCTGGTCGCGGGCGCCGCGGTTGCGCTACTCAGCCTGCGGGTGGATCACGGAGGTGTTGCCGCGTGCGCCTGGATCGCGGTGGGGCTCGGCATCGCGTTGGCCGTGACGGCCGTGGGCTACCCGCCCCGCTTCGCGAAGGCGAATGACTACCCAGGCAT
>Ga0137399_10001589_pt1 | contig 10550 bp, 10 predicted proteins | sample czorhiz316metaG_FD_104810 | JGI IMG/M metagenome (GOLD analysis project Ga0137399, IMG submission 104810) | Vadose zone soil microbial communities from Angelo Coast Range Reserve, California, USA - czorhiz3.16 metaG | ecosystem: Environmental > Terrestrial > Soil > Vadose zone | place: USA...
CGCGGACTGTGCGAGCGCGTCGTGATGGGCGATCTCATGCCGGTGTTCTGCTGCTCCGCGTATCACAACATGGGCGTGAAGGAAGTGCTCGACGAAGTGGTGGACGTGCTGCCGTCGCCGCTCATGCTGCGGCCACAGGTGAGCGTGACGCAGAACGGCGAGGCCGGCATCACGTGCAAGTCGGATCCCGCCGAGCCCACCGCGGCGCTGGTGTTCAAGACCCTCTCCGAGCAGCACCTCGGCGATCTCTCGCTGATCCGGGTCTACTCCGGACGCCTCGAGCCGGGACGCGAGATCCAGAACACGTCGCGCGGCCGCACCGAAAAGATCGGCGGGCTCCATCACCTGGTCGGCAAGGAGCGCAGCGACGCGAAGAGCGTGATCGCGGGCGACATCGTGGGCGCGGTCAAGCTGCGCGAGACCCACACCGGCGACACTCTGGCCGACAAGTCGCGTCCGGCGCGCCTGGCGCCGCCCGACTTCCCGGGCCCGGTCACGGCGGAATGCATCCGCGCGAAGAACAAGGGCGACGAGGAGAAGATGGCGCAGGGCATCTCGCGCCTGCATGAGGAAGACCCGACGCTCAGCCGCCATTTCGAGTCCAGCACGCACGAGTCGCTGATCTACGGCATGGGCGATCTCCAGCTCGAGATCATGGTCGAGCGGATGAAGAAGCGCTTCGGCGTCGAGGTGCTGCTGTCGCGCCCGCACGTGCCGTATCGCGAGACGGTGCGCGGCAAGGCCCAGGACGAATACCGGCACAAGAAGCAGACCGGCGGGCGCGGCCAGTTCGGCGAAGTGCACCTGCGTCTCGAGCCGCTCAAGCGCGGCGATGGCTTCAAGTTCCTCGACGAGGTGAAGGGCGGCACGGTTCCGAACCAGTACATCCCGGCGGTCGAGAAGGGCGTGGTGGCCGGCATGGAGCGCGGCCCGCTGGCCGGCTACCCGGTGGTGGACGTCCAGGTCGCGCTGTTCTTCGGCAAGTACCACGACGTGGACTCCTCCGAAATGGCGTTCAAGATCGCGGCCGAGACCTGCTTCCATCAGGCCATGCTGAAAGCCAATCCGGTCCTGCTCGAGCCGATCGAGGACATCACGGTGCGCGTCCCCGAGGAATTCCTCGGCGACGTGATGGGCGACCTCTCGTCGCGGCGCGGCAAGATCCTCGGCACCGAGACCGACGGGCACTATCAGGTGGTGAAGGCCACGGTGCCGATGGCCGAGACGTACAAGTACGCCACCCACCTGAGATCGCTCACCCAGGGGCGCGGCATGCACGCCGCGCGCTTCTCCCACTACGAAGAAGTCCCGCGCGAGCTCACCGAGCGCGTCGTGGCGGCGGCCAAGGCCGAGAAGGAGGCCGCGGCGCACGCGTAAGCGCGCGCGCCTCGGGACCCCATGTCCGGCCATTCCAAATGGGCCACGATCAAGCGCAAGAAAGCCGCGACCGATCAGGCACGCGGCAAGTTGTTCTCGAAGTTCATCAAGGAGATCACGATCGCCGCGCGTCACGGCGGCGGTGACCTCGAGGCGAATCCGCGCCTGCGCAGCGCGATCAACGCGGCCAAGGCGGTGAACATGCCGGCCGGCAACATCGAACGCGCGGTCAAGCGCGGCACCGGTGAGGTGGCGGGCGCGCTGTACGAGGAGGCCCAGTACGAAGGCTACGGGCCGGGCGGCGTGGCGCTGCTGGTCGAAGTGGCGACCGACAACCGCAACCGCACCGCCGGCGACGTGCGCCACATTTTCACCAAGCACGGCGGAAGTCTCGGCGAGGCGGGGAGCGTCTCGTACCTGTTCAAGCCACGCGGCCTGATCGTGATCGACAAAGGCGCGATCGACGAAGACGCGCTGATGGAGATCGCGCTCGAAGCCGGCGCCGACGACGTGCACACGGATTCGGATCCATGGGAGGTGCTGACGCCGCAGGGCGCGCTCGAGGCCGTGAAAGAGGCGCTGGCGAAGCACAAGATCACTCCGCTGAGCGCCGAGGTCACGAAGCTCTCGTCGCTCCAGGTCCCGGTCTCCGAGAAGGAAGCCGAGGCGGTGTTGCGGCTGGTGGACGCGCTCGAGGATCATGACGACGTCCAGAAGGTGTATTCCAACTTCAGCGTTTCCGACGAGGTGATGGCGAAGTTGTCCCGCTGAGGCGCGAGGGAGGCGCGATGCGCGTGCTGGGATTGGACCCCGGCAGCCGCCGTACCGGATACGGCGTGGTGGAGGGTGCGGGCAACGCGTTCCGATGCCTCTCGCACGGCCCGATCGTTCCGGGCGCGCGACTCGAACTCGCGCAGCGTCTCGAAGTCATCGCGACGCGCGTCGACGAGCTGATCACGGAGTTCGCCCCGGACTGCGTGTCGATCGAGGAGGCGTTCTACCACGAGAGCGTGCGATCGACGCTGGTGCTGGGCCACGTGCGCGGCGCGCTGATGCTCACCGCGGTGCGGCACGGCGTCGAGATCGCCGAATACACGCCGCGCGAGATCAAGCTGAGCGTGGCCGGCAACGGCGGCGCCACGAAGGAGCAGGTGCAGTTCATGATCCGCCGCCTGCTCAAGATCACGGGCACGCTCCAGGCCGACGCCGCGGACGCGCTCGCCGCGTCGCTGTGCCACCTGCACCGCGTGCGCCGCGCGGTGCCGCAGCGCGCGGTCTCGGCCGCCGCCTCGAACCTGGCCGCGCTGCTGGCGCGCGCGCGGGCGCGATGATCGCCTCGCTGCGCGGCACGCTGCTCGAGAAGGCGCCCGGCGCGTGCGTGATCGAGGCCGGCGGCGTGGGCTACGCGGTGAGCGTCTCGAGCCACACGTTCCGCGAGCTGCCGGGCGACGGCGAGCCGGTGTTCCTCCGCACCCGGCAGGTGGTGCGCGAGGACGCGCTCATGCTGTTCGGCTTCGCGCGCGCGGAGGAACTGCGGCTGTTCGATCTCGTGATCGGCGTGAGCGGCGTGGGACCGCGCCTCGCGCTCGCGCTGCTCTCGGGGCTCGATCCGGCGGCGCTCGCGCATGCGATCCGCGGCGAGCAGATCGCGGTGCTGGTCGGGATCCCGGGCATCGGGCGAAAAACCGCGGAGCGTCTGATCGTCGAGCTGCGCGACAAGGTCGAGATCATCGGCCTCGATGCCGCGGCGCCGCCGCCGAAGACCAGTCCGGCGCTGCCCAAGTCTGAACGATTCGAAGACGCCGTCGCGGCGCTCACGGGTCTGGGCTACACTGGCGCCCAGGCGCAGGATGTGCTGCGGCGCGTGAGCGAGGGGCACGAGGATTTGAGCCTCGAAGCGCTGGTGCGCCGCTCGCTTGCGCTGCTCACGAAAGCCGCTGTCTCCGCGCGTTGAGGAGGACGACTTGACGACCCCGACGCACCGGAGAAGCGAACCGACCACTCCCGCCCATCCGGCGCGCATTGCCGATCCCGAGCCGTTCGGCGAGGACCTGCAGGAAGAATCGCGGCTCCGCCCGTACTCGCTCGACGAGTTCGTGGGACAGAGCGGAGTGCGCGAGCAGCTCTCGATCTTCCTTGCCGCCGCGAAACAGCGCGGCGAGGCCATGGATCACCTGCTGTTGCACGGTCCGCCCGGGCTCGGCAAGACCACGCTGGCTTCGATCGTGGCGCACGAACTCGGGGTCGAGATGACGCACACCTCGGGCCCGGTGATCGAGCACCACGGGGAGCTCGCCGGCCTGCTCACGAACCTCGGCCCACGCGGCATCCTGTTCATCGACGAGATTCATCGCCTGAGCCCGGTGGTCGAGGAGTACCTGTACCCGGCGCTCGAGGACTTCACGCTCGACATCCTGATCGACCGCGGCCCGAGCGCGCGCTCGCTCAAGATCAATCTCGAGCGCTTCACGCTGGTCGGCGCCACCACGCGCTCCGGCCTGCTGTCGGCGCCGCTGCGCAGCCGCTTCGGCGTGACGCTCCGGCTCGATTACTACGGCGCTGCGGATCTCGCGCGGATCGTCGAGCGCTCGGCGCGGATCCTCAAGGTCGAGGTCGCCCCGGACGCCGCGGTCGAGATCGCGCGCCGCTCGCGCGGCACGCCGCGCATCGCGAACCGTCTGCTGCGCCGGGTGCGCGACTTCGCGCTCATCAAGGCCGACGGGGTGGTGACGCTGCCGGTGACGCGCGAAGCGTTGCGCCTGCTCGAAGTGGACGAGCGCGGGCTCGACGAGATGGACCGCCGCCTGCTGGACGCGCTGATCACGAAGTACCAGGGCGGCCCGGTCGGACTCGGCACGCTCGCCGTGGTGGTGGGCGAGGAGCCGGGAACGCTCGAGGACGTGTACGAGCCGTTTCTGATCCAGGAAGGCTTCATCAAGCGCACCACGCGCGGCCGCGAGGCCACGCCGCTCGCCTACCAGCACCTCGGGATCGACTTCGGCATGGTGAAGGATCGCGCCACCGATCATCCCGAGCTGCCGCTGCGCTGATCGCCCGGCCGCGGCTCGATCCGCCGCGCCCTCCTTCATGCGACTCTCCGATCTCGACTACGAGCTGCCCGCCGAGCTGATCGCCCAGCATCCCGCCGCGCGGCGCGAGGACTCACGCCTGCTCGTGGTCGAGCGCGACGGCGGCCGGCTTCACGACCAGCGCTTCACCGATCTCGAGCGCTGGCTGCGGCCCGGCGACACGCTGGTCGTGAACGAGACGCGGGTGCGCCCGGCACGGCTCGAGCTGAAGCGGGCGAGCGGCGGCGCGGTCGAGGTCCTGTTCGTGCGCCCGGAATCGAACGGCGACTGGCGCGTGCTGGCGCGTCCCGCGAAGAAGGCGCCGGTGGGCGGCACGCTCGAAACTCCGGATCAGGCGCTCGCGCTCGAGGTGGTGGGCGCGGGGGAGCACGGCGAGCGCGTGGTGCGAATTGCTCGCGGCGATCTGGACGCCGTGTTGCGCGAACGCGGCGCGATTCCGCTGCCGCCCTACATCCATCGCGCGGCGGACGACGCGGATCGCGAGCGCTACCAGACTGTGTACGCCCGCACCGAAGGCGCGGTGGCGTCCCCCACGGCCGGGCTCCACTTCACGCGGGAGCGGCTGGCGGCGCTGACGGCGAACGACATCGCGTGCGTTCCGCTGCTGCTCCACGTCGGGCCCGGCACATTTCGCCCGGTGTCCGAGGAGGATCCCGCGCGGCACCACATGGACGAGGAGTGGTACGAGGTGGGCGAGTCCGCGGCCGCGACGCTGCGGGATCGACGGGCGCGCGGCGGGCGCATCGTCGCGGTCGGGACCACGTCGGTGCGCGCGCTCGAGTCGGCGTGCGACGCGAATTCCCGTGCGATTGCCCCGGCGAGTGGCTGGACGCGGAAGTTCATCGTGCCGCCGTACCGTTTTCAGGCGGTGGATGCGCTGCTCACGAATTTCCATCTGCCGCGCACCACGCTGCTGCTGCTAGTCGCCGCGTTCGCGGGGGATGACCTGCTCAAGCGCGCGTACGCACACGCCGTGGCGGAGCGTTATCGTTTCTACTCGTACGGGGATGCGATGCTGGTGGTATGACCGCGCGAGGTCCGGTTGCCGGGGTCGGCCGGGGGTTGACGGCGAAACCGTCGGCCCCCAATTCATTTCCAATTGCTGAAACGGTTTACAGCGGCGGGTTCCCGTGCTTCTTGAAGGGGAGATTCTGGCGCTTGGATCGCAGCATCTCGAGCGCCGCTATGAGCTTAGGTCGGGTGTCGCAGGGGTCGATAACGTCATCCAGGTAGCCGAGCTCGGCGGCGACCCAGGGTGACGCGAACTTTTCGTTGTACTCATCGATCAGGCGGCGACGCTCCGCGGCGGGATCCTTGGCTGTTGCGATCTCTTCGCGGTACAGGATGTTGACTGCGCCGTCGGCGCCCATCACGGCCATCTCGGCGCTGGGCCAGGCAACGTTGTAGTCGCCTCGGATGTGCTTGCTCGACATGACGTCGTACGCGCCACCGTAGGCCTTGCGCACCACGACGGTGAGCTTGGGGACGGTGGCCTCGCAATAGGCGTAAAGGAGCTTCGCGCCGTGGCGAATGATGCCGCCCCATTCCTGACCTTTTCCGGGAAGGAACCCGGGAACGTCCTCGAAGGTGACGAGTGGAATGTTGAAGGCGTCGCAGCAGCGGACGAAGCGCGCGCCCTTTACGGACGAATCGATGTCGAGCACGCCCGCGAGCACGCGCGGCTGGTTGCCGACCACGCCGATCGGACGGCCGTTCAGCCGCGCGAAGCCGACGATGAGATTCTGCGCGAAGTGCTCGTGCACTTCGAAGAATTCGCCGTCGTCGACCACGCGCCGCACCACGTCCTTCATGTCGTAGGGCTTGTCCGAGGCTTCGGGCACGATCGTGGCGAGCTCGGGATCGCGCCGCTCGATCGGGTCGGTGCATGCGCGGCGCGGCGCGTCCTCGAGATTGTTCGAGGGCAGGAACGAGAGCAGCATTCGCACGTGGCGCAGGCAGTCGGCGTCATCCTGCGCGACGAAGTGCGCCACGCCGCTTTTCGTATTGTGCGTCATCGCGCCGCCCAGCTCCTCGAACGAGACTTCCTCCGCGGTCACCGCCTTGATCACCTCGGGGCCGGTCACGAACATGTGGCTCGTGCCTTCGACCATGATGGTGAAGTCGGTGATCGCGGGGGAGTACACCGCGCCGCCGGCGCACGGGCCCATGATCGCCGAGATCTGCGGCACCACGCCCGAGGCCATGGTGTTGCGCAGGAATACGTCGGCGTAGGCGCCGAGCGAGAGCACGCCTTCCTGGATGCGGGCGCCGCCCGAGTCGTTGAGTCCCACCACCGGCGCGCCGTTGTCCATGGCGAGGTCCATGATGGCGCAGATCTTCTTCGCGTTCGCCTCGCTCATGGTGCCGCCGAACACGGTGAAGTCCTGCGCGAACACGTAGACCGTACGCCCGTCCACCGCGCCCCAGCCTGCCACCACGCCGTCGCCGGTGATGCGGCGCTTCTCCATGCCGAAGTCGCGCGAGCGATGCGTGACGTAGCTGCCGATCTCGACGAACGAGCCGGGGTCGAGCAGCAGGTCCACGCGTTCGCGCGCGGTCAGGCATCCCTTGGCGTGCTGCTTCGCGACGCGGTCCGCGCCGCCGCCGGCCAGGGATTCGGCGCGGCGACGCTCGAGCTCGGCCATGCGCTGCTGTCGGTTCAATCGTCCCTCCGGCCTGTGAAGCAACGGGCGGCGCGGAGCGTAGGGAACGCTTCCGGCACGGTCAAGGCGGCGCAGGATCTTTGCGCCACGGGGAGCGCGCCATGCCGGTGACGCTCTGGACCGCGTGGAAGGGATGGGTGACCCCGGCGTCCGAGGGCGTGTTCGGGATGGGCGGATGGTCGCACGACGTGCTGTTCGTCGTGCTGTTCTGCGCACTGGTGGACTTCGTGAAGCTCCTGATCGAGCTCATGGGACGCAGCGAGGGCCGCGAGTACCGCTCGGATCCCTCGAAGGTCACCGCGATCATCGCGTGCCGCGACGGCGCGAGCGAGTTGCCGGGCACGATCGAAGAGCTGCGGCGCTTCCTGCCGCCCGAGCGCATCTTCGTGGTGGACGACGGCAGCGGCGACGGCTCCGCGGAAATCGCGCGCCGCCACGGCTGCACGGTGTTCCGGTTCGAGAGGGGGAAGGGCAAGCCGGCCGCGATCCATTACGCCGTGCATCGGGTGCAGACCCCGCTCACGCTGCTGCTCGACGACGACACGCGGCTCGGCGGGGCGCGCGTGCCGACCTCGCTCATCACCGACGACGGCTATGACGCGGTGGCATTCCACGTGCTGCCGGACCGGCGCAACCGCGCCGGCGCGGGCGGCAATTCGTTCCTCGGACGGCTCCAGCGCTACGAGTACGGAAAGAGCATGGAGATCGGCAAGCGCTTCCACGACGTGACCCAGTCGGTGAGCTGCGTCTCGGGAGCGATCGGCCTGTTCCGCACCGCGAAGCTGAACCAGTATCACCACCAGCACACCGGCGTGTTCCAGGGCGAGGACTTCCAGCGCACCATCATCCATCTGCTGAACCTGGACCGCATCGTGTTTGCGAACGAGGCGGTGTGGACCGTGGCGCCCTCCACGTTCGGGCAGTGGCTGCGCCAGCGCGTGACCGGCTGGTATCCGGGGCTCTATCACCAGCTCCCGAACGAGGTCCGCCTGATGGTGCGGCGCGGCGTGCCGCTGCGGCTGCGGTACGAGATGGCGTACAACGTCTACACCGCGATCTCCGATCCGTTCAAGACCTGGTCGATTGTGATGATCGCGCTGGTCCCGGCGCTGCGCTGGTGGAGTTTCGTGGTCTATCTCACGTACCTGGTGTTCGAGTGCTATCCCTACATGGTCGTCACCGTACCGGGCAGCCGCAAGCGCGCGTCGCTCGCGGTGCTGCTGCTGTATCCGGTGTACGGCGCGTTCAACACGCTGCTGCGGACCGCCGCGGTGCTGGTGTGGCTCTGGTACCGCTTCGTCACCGGCAGCATGAGGCCGCGCCGCGGCCCGAAGGATCGGATCGCATGAAGCGCCTCATCCGGAACGTCGTCATGATTGCGCTGCTCGCGTCGGTCGGTCTGGTCCCCCCGGCCGCGGCCGTCCCGCCGGCTTACGTCGGAGGACAGTTCCGATACTGGGTGTTCACCGATCACAACGACCTGCGCGACGTGCTGGCCTACTGGGTTCCCGGACCGTTCCACGTCACGCTCGAATACTGGGACTTCCTCGACAGCGACACCGAGGATCAGTTCCGCCCCGAGGTCGGGATCCATCTCCGCGACCGCCGCCAGTCGGTCTACACCGTGCAGTGGCGGCACGAGCGGGACGACGAGCGTTTCACGTTCGGGACCGACCAGATCCTGAGCAGTCACGTGGTGGGCCGTCTCGAGGCCAGCCCGCTGGTGTTTCCGGATTCGACCTTGTGGGTGCTCGACGGCGGCGCCGATTACTACTGGGGGTCCTGGAACTTCGCCTCGGCCACGCTGGTTCACGATCCACGCGACGGCGGGCTGTGGTCGGTCCCGCTCCGGGTGAGGCTTGCGACCGAGGGCGGCGACTGGGTTCAGTTCTCGCTGGTCCCGGCCAGCCAGCGGAGCCTGGGAGGCGCGATCGACGTCAGGTGGAGGGGCGTGCGGCTCGGGGTCGAGCGCAACAACCGCTACGACTTCACGAGCGTCGACAACGTCATCTTCACGATCGGGTACGAAAAGTTCCTCGGCCCGAAGCCTTGAAGCGCTGCGGCATCCCGCCGCGATGCGTGCGGATCGCAACGCCGGTTTCATTGCAATCGGGGGCGCACGGGGCCGCGAATCGCCCCGGCTTGCGCGCCGGGGGAACCGCTCGAGGCCCGAAGTCGCTGGATCGCAGCGATTCGGCGAAACGCGGGCCCCGGCACGTCCTTTGCGCTCGATCTCACCCGGAGAAAACTGTAATCCGACCCCTCCGAGAGGTAGCGACGTGCGCCCACGAGGCTTCACGTTGATCGAACTATTGATCGCGCTGACCATCGCGGGACTGGTCTTGCTCGTCACAGTGCCCAACTTCTCGGGCTACCTCAAGGACGCCAACAACAAGAAGGTCCGCACCGGTCTGATCCAGGACCTGCGCGTCGCGCGTCAGCTCGCCGTGACCGAGCACCGGCCGGTGGTCGTGGCGTTCGGAACCACGTCCAGCACCACCGACATCACGACTTACTCGATTCACGTCGACACCAACGGCGATCGCGCGGTCCAGGCCGGCGAGTCGTTCTATCGCAGGGACCTGCCGAGCGGAACCAAGTTCACGAAGGTTTCGCTGGATCCGCCCGATTCGCTGATCTTCGACATCAGCGGCGTGCTGTGGCCGAGCACGACCGGCGGTTGGGTGGTCGTCAACGGCAGGTCGCACAACGACACGCTGTATGTCTCGGCCGCAGGGATCGTATTCCAGCCATGAGCCACGTCTCCGATCGCAAACTCATCGCCCGCGCCGCGTCGCGCCCGAAGGCGGCCCGGGGCTTCACGCTGGTCGAAGTGGTGGTGGCGCTCCTGGTGTTCACCATCGGTGCGCTCTCGCTCAGCATGCTGATGCCGCTCGGCGCACGCAAGGTGACCACGGCCGGCAGCCAGACCAATGCCTCCTCGGCCGCGGCCGCGGCGGCGGAGCGCCTGCTCGCCACGCCCTACGATCACGGGGATCTGGACGTCGGCGGCCACACCGACCCCAACAATCCGTATCCCGGTCGCGCCTACGTCGAATGGAACGTCGAGCTGGACCAGCCGGTGACGGACTGCAAGCGCGTCACCATCAACGCCCACTGGCCGGCGCTGACGTCCACCAGCAAGACCACGCTGGTCATCGTCGTTCCGCGCTCCGGAGGCTAGGATGAACCGCTTCGATTCCACCCGCGCCGCGCACCGGGGCTTCGGGCTCACCGAGCTGATGGTGGCGGTGGCGATCATGGGGGTGGTGCTGGTCGCGCTGTTCTCGGTGTTCTTCAAGAGCCAGAGCGCCGCGCAGCGCACCACCATGATGGTGGACGAGCGCCAGAACGCGCGCGCCGCGGTCCAGCTGCTCGAGCGCGACCTGCGCATGGCGGGATCGGGCTGGGGGCGCCAGCC
>Ga0137399_10001591_pt1 | contig 10547 bp, 11 predicted proteins | sample czorhiz316metaG_FD_104810 | JGI IMG/M metagenome (GOLD analysis project Ga0137399, IMG submission 104810) | Vadose zone soil microbial communities from Angelo Coast Range Reserve, California, USA - czorhiz3.16 metaG | ecosystem: Environmental > Terrestrial > Soil > Vadose zone | place: USA...
AGCCCTTTACCGGAGACGTCGGCGATGATGAAAGCGGTGCGATTCGAGCCCAACTCGACCACGTCGAAGTAGTCCCCACCCACGGTTAGGGAGGGCTGGTTGATTCCGCTCACCTGCAAGTGAGGCCAGCGGGGAAATTCACGAGGGAGCAGCGCCTGCTGGATATCGCGCGCGATGGTGAGTTCCTGCTCCATGCGTTGCCGCTCGCGTTCGCGCTCGACCAGTCGCGCATTGTCGATCACGCTGGCAGCTTCCACAGCCAGGGCATCGAGGATCTGCCGCTCCAGACCGGAAAACGCCGCCGGCTGCCGGCTATCGAGATAGAGCACTCCGAGCAGTTCTCCGCGAGGTGTCTCGGAAGCATTCTCGACTTCGCGCTGGGCCATGGTATATAGGGGAATCACGACCACAAAACGGAGCTGCTGCGCGATGATGCTCTGCGCGGCTTTCAGGTCCAGGTCCAGGCTGCCGTGCTCGACGTCTTCGGTGACCAGGGCGCGGTGCTGCTCGAGCGTGGCGCGAATGGCGGTCTGGCTCGGCTCGAGTCCCTCGGTGGGGAGGCTGCGCGCGCCGCGCTGCCGGGCCAGGCGCACGCGCATTCCCCCAGTGGGGGCTGGTTCGAGTAGCAAGCCGCGGTCGGCATCGGTCAGCGCGATGGCGTGGTCCACCATCGTGCCCAACACGGCGTCCAGCGGCAGGTGTGAGTGCAGCAGGGCCGTGGCCTCCAGCAACAGGCTCAGCTTGCGCAGGCCTCCCGCGCCAGACTCGGCCGTGCTCAGCTGCTCCATCCGGGAAAGAATCTGTGGGAGCGATTCGGTACCTTGGCCGACGTGGAAGATCAGTTCGTACGAGTCGGGGAGCCCGAAGTTGATCGTATCGCCATCGCGCAGGGGCCGCGAGTCCACTCTCTCCCCGTTGATGAACAGGCCGCGGCGCTGCCCGCGGTCTTGCAGGCGAAAGTCGCCTTTTTCGTACACCAACGCGGCGCATTCCCGCGAGATCCGCCGGTCGGGAAGTTGAAGGTGATTGCCGGTCTCGCCGCCGCGGCCGATCAGGAAGGGCGTATGGGCTACGCGAACCACTCGGCGGCTGCCATCAGGCCCGATCAATTCCAGCACAGCCTCGGGAATGATCTGTGTATCCGTCATCGGCGCACAGGAGGCGGAGAAATCTTATCACGGCGCACAAACGAGGGAGGGGTTTAACCGGGCCAAAAAGGGTAGAGGGGGCCCCCCGGGTTAATCGGAAGCCCCGCTCGGATTCAAAACTCGAGTTCCGAATTAAGTTTTGGGTTTAGTGGCTTTAGATTTTTCGGGCGCCGTACCTGGAGCTTCGCCGGTGCCGGTGGACTTAGGTTCCAGAACCTTCACACGGCGGGCGATTTTCTTGCCGTTCTCCTCATCGTAGTAGACGATGACTTTGGCGTCCTTGGCCAGGTTGCCCTGCACCTTGGTTTCTGCAGTGCGCGCAAAAGTCCACTCACTCTTCTTCTTTCCCACCGCCTTGGCGATCACCAAGCTGGTGTCGCTCGTCGCCACAAGCTTGCCGGTGGCTTGGTGGGCCTTAGCTTTTTCCGTGGCTTTGGTGGACGGCGTAGCTGCTTTGCCCGTGGCCTTTGCCGGCGCCGTAGTTTGCGCCGCCCAGCAAGTACAGGCCAATAAAAAAAACACTGCAGTTAACAGAACCCATATCCTCTTGTTCATCGGATTTGCCCTCCTCTGGCTGGCGCGCATCATCTCTCTAAACTCTGGAAGCGTCAAGCGATCCGAGGCAATATTGTGCCATGCGGCCGATTGGACTTGCCACCTGTCGCCCAGAACGCTACAAGTCATGGTGAAAACGCCATGAGCACTCCATCCGCTCGAAAGCGATATTTCTGTTTCTTGTCCGCAGCGCTCCTGCTAGGCGGTTATTTCGCCACTGCTCAGCGGCTCATGGGGGCTACCCAAGCCGTGCCACTGGCGGGCCATGGTGATCCCGTGGCACCAATCCTCTTGGCGCTGGTGCTGATTGCTCTCGGGGCGGCCCTAGGTGGACGGGCGATGAGCCGCCTCGGCCAGCCTGCAGTATCGGGGGAGCTGTTGATCGGGATGCTGGTGGCCAACCTCGGTTATTACTTTCACGAGCCGGTGCTCACCCTCCTGCGCGAGGGCGAGACCGTCCGGAGAATCGTGGATATGGCCCTGGTGCTAAACGTCAGCCTGGGCCGCGCCGCGCAGTTGGTGTTGCCCGCCGGGGGGCACGCCGATCGCCTGACGCAAATCCTGAGCGGTGAGGCAGGAATGGCAGCGATCTCCGTCTATGGCTTCGTGGACCTGCTCTCCCGCATCGCCATCATCGTGTTGTTGTTCCTTGTGGGTCTGGAAACCAGCGTCAGTGAGATGCGGCGCGTGGGCAGGACGGCGCTGCTGGTAGCGGCGCTCGGCGTCGTAGCTCCTTTTTTGCTGGGTCTCGGGGCGATGGCTTTGCTGCAACCCGAGTCGCCGCTGGGCACGCGCCTTTTCATCAGCGGCATTCTGACCGCTACCAGTGTGGGCATCACCGCGCGGGTGTTGCGCGATCTCCAGCAAACCTATCGTACCGAGGCCAAGATCATCCTCGGCGCAGCGGCGATTGACGACGTGCTCGGGCTCCTGGTGTTGGCCGTGGCCAGCGCGCTGGTGGCGACGGGCACGATCGGTTGGCTGCGTGTGGCGGGGATTGTGACGAAATCGGCGGTGTTTCTGTTCGGCTCGCTTGCCATCGGGCTGTGGATCACCCCGCGAGTGGTGAAGCGGCTCGCGCGGCTCGAGATCGAAAACCTGAAGCTGCTTTTCGGTCTAGGGTTCGCCTTCTTACTTTCTTGGCTGGCAAACGCGTTCGGGCTGGCCACGGTTGTCGGCGCTTTCGCTGCAGGGCTGGTGCTGGAAGGTTTCTTCGACAAAGAGCTCCAGGGCCACTCGCTGCGCGATCTGCTCTCCCCGCTCGAATCGCTGATTGTGCCGGTCTTCTTTGTCCTGATGGGGATGCAGGTGAAGTGGGAAACCCTGGCGGACAGAAAGATCGTCTTGATTGCGGCGGCGCTGACTCTGGCGGCGATTCTCGGCAAAGTGGTTTCCGGGCTGGGGTGCAGCCGTAAACTCAGTCGCCTGACAGTGGGCATCGGGATGATGCCGAGGGGCGAGGTGGGGCTGATTTTCGCCGGCATCGGGAAAGGGCTTGGAGTGGTCAGCGATGCAGTCTTTTCCGCCGTGGTGATTATGGTCATGGTCACCACGCTGTTGACGCCGCCCCTTCTGAAGCTCACCCTGCAGCGTCACCCCCCGGATTGAGGCGTGGTCCGGCGTTCCCACCGCTTCTCAGTCGCCGGCTTGGACTATTTAGGATGGAGTCCGTGCAGTTGCCGCTCGCCGGGCGATATATTCGGCCGCATATGCCGAAAAGGCTTTCTCGAGTCGTTGCGTGATCGGCCCGGGAGCGGAAGCCCCGGGGCGGCCAATCGCGCGGCCTTCGATCTCGCTCACGCCCAGCAGGCAGCGGTTGGTCGAGGAGATGAAAACCTCGTCCGCCGCGAACAAGTCTTCGGGGCGAAGCGCCTGCTCGACGATAGGCACGTTGGTGTCGGGGCCGATCTCGAGCAGGATGGCGCGAGTGACGCCTTCGAGACATCCGGAGTTGAGCGGCGGGGTTAGCACCGTGCCTCCCCGCACGCAGAAGATATTCGCCGCGGTGCACTCGGCCACCTCGCCGCGTTCATTGAGCAGCACCACTTCATCGAACCCCTGCTGCTGCGCTTCGCCGAGGCTCCACACGTTCACGAGCCACGATGTCATCTTGGTACCGGCAAGCGGCGAAGCGGCGTGGCGCCCATGCTCGCGCAAGGCCAGGCGCGCCGGCTCACGATAAGCGGGCAGGCCGGCCGTATACATCAGTAAGTCCACCTCCGGAAGCGGTTCGTCGCTTTGCCAGAAGCCAGTCTTATTGTAGAGGATGTAGATGCGCGCGGTGCCTTCCCTTACCTGATTGGCGCGCAGCAACTCGCCCAACTGGGTGCGCACCTTAGTGGCATCGAACGGGAAGGGCATGCGCGTGCGCGCGGCGTCCTTCTGCAAGCGGCGCCAGTGGCGTTCGTAGGCAAAGGCTTCGCCGTCGAAAATCTGCAGAGTGGTGAATATTCCGTAGCCGGAGAGCAGGCCCGCTTGGCCGGGCGATAGCCGGACCTTTTCGATGGGCACTAAGCGGTCATTGTGAAAGATGTGGCGATGGATCATGGTCGTATTCTAGCGCGGGTACCGCGTTCTTTGGGAAGGAAACGCCCGCATTCGTGCCGGTGGGATTTTAGCGGGTGGCAGTAGCCTGGGCCATGCGAGAAGGCTAGATCTTGATGTAGCTGGCGGTGTATTTGCCGAACAAAATCCGATCGCCCACCTTCACATCGAGGGAGATCCGTCGGCCCTCTTCGATCTTGCCGGCTCCAACGGCCAGCACTTCGCCCTCCTGGGACTTCTCTTTGACCGTTACGGGGATGATGCCCTTCGCGATTTCTTCCTCTTCCAGCCTCCTTACCAGGACGCGGTCGTGCAGGGGAGTCGCGTGCACAGTCATTTCTCTAACCTCCGTTATTTTATGACGACATCTAAGGATGAAAAGTGTTTCTGTTCTTCTGTCGCGCCACTTCCAGGTTGTCGGCTTCTTTCTTCTGGCGCTCGCTTTCTTTCTGCAGATCCTCTCGCCCCTCCAGCTTCACAGATTCGGCAATCGCAGCCTCGGCTTGTCCATCCAGCCGTTTCGAAAACATGACAAGCCCAAAGGAGTTCAGCAAGCTGGAACGGAAAAGGTTTATCGAGTACTGCGAATCTTCCCAGCGGGCGACGACCTTTTCTGTGGACCGATACAGCTCGTTGGTCGGGAAGCTGATCTGAGCTTCTGGCCTCGTTGCGGTTCCGTACTTGGTCGAGACGGCTTGTATCATGTCCTCGGCCGTTAGCCCTTGTGTGGCGTGCCGATCATAGGTCACCAAAATCCTGTACAGCTCGCCATTGCAGAAGCTGAAGAAAACCTGCCGCACGGAGTCCGCTTGGAGCGAAGAGTCGGAAGAGTCTCGCGGCCACCACGCCAACTCTTGAATGAGTGCCGGGCGCTTGTGGATCAGCTTTGTGTGGAGCGGTTGTGTATCAATCTGCTTCGATAGTTCGACCAAGCTCATTCCGAACGAAAAGTCCCGATACTTGGAAAGGTCCTGCCCGTGAATCAAAGGAGCTGAAAGCAGGATCATAGCGAGCGAAATGACCACACTGCGCATCATTTTCATGTGAATGCCTCCTTCGAAAAATTAAAGATTCAGATCCAGGGCTCGCTTTCGAATCGCAAGGATTCCGGCAAAAGGGCGGCTTGCTGGATCAGCATGGTTCCGGTGTTGGTGGTGTCTTCCATTAGCGTCTCCGGCGTTTGCAGTGGCGCTCAAGACCGCCACGGTCACAGCCTTACAGTGACTCGCCTCTCGGGCTTGGATCTGTTATCGACGCCATAGTAAGTTTCGATTTCCTGTTTGATGAAAAATAAAGCCAGGACAACCAGGATGGCGCCCGCGCAAACCACAAAGTCCAGGCTTGCGGAGGGGCGCCAGAACACCGTCAGGAGCAATGCCGTAATGGAAACCCACTTCATGATTTTCGTGACCATGGGCACCTCGTTTCTCCGTCCAGTTTCCCTTTACCGGAGAAGTGAGGGGGCGGACTTAGCCCGCCCCGCACCGAACGAAAAGACCTACCAGCTCTAGGTCGCTACGGCAGCGGCGATCTTGTGGAAGGTCGAGTTGGAAACCTCATAGGTTTCAACCCGAGGAGTTCCCTCAACCACTCCCGCCAGGATCTTCGTCACTTCTGGATAGGTCCCACTGTTGTAAGCTTCCGCGTTCTCTGCTCTTTCCCACAAACTGATTCCGAATGCTTCCCTTCCGCCCGGAGCAACGAACGTGATTTCGTCCTGGAACCCTTTCTGTTTTCGAAGCAGGGGAATGATTTCCTTCTCCAGCCTCTGGGTCAACTCGGCAGCGCTATTGAGCTTCAGATGCATGGACACTCTGCGTGCAAACATGTCACTCTCCTTGGTTGTCATGGCCAAAGGGGAATTCAAATAACCTCTGTTAGTTCAGATAAGCTGAAGACCCCCTCGGCCCGCTAACTAAAGTAGGTGAATTAACTTGGTCTGTCAAGCGGAATTTGAGATTATTTTCTATGCTAATCTAATTCAGTTAAGCGAGCGGAGGCACCCGTAGATGTTCGTTTCGTGATCAAACAGCGGCAGGAAGAATCGGGGCTTGAGCAGAGAGATTTGGCGGCTGGCGCCGAGGTGACGGAGTCCTACATTCCGAGTACCTTCCTCCCAAAAGTGCCACACGCAGCTTCGCAATTGGCTGACCTCCAGCGTTGGGGAGCTTTCAAAAGCGCAAGCCAACGGCCGATCTCAGATAACCCACAGTGGTTTAGATTAGTTTATGACTCGCTCAGTCCTTAATCAGAATAGATGAATTAACTTGACCTGCCAAAAAGAATCTGGGATTATTTTCAAGGTTTAATCTGATCCAGTTAATAGAGGGGAGGTATCCTTTGGATGTTTCTCTAGTGGTCAAACAGCGGTTGGAAGAATTGGGGGTTGAGCAGAGAGATCTGGCGGCTGCCGCCGAAGTGACGGAGTCTTACATTTCCCAGTTGCTGACTCGCAAGAAGTTGCCCCCCGCGCCTGACCGAACAGATATTTACGGCAAAATGGAAAAATTCTTGAAGCTCCCGAGCGGTAAGCTTTCGAAGCTGGCTGACCTCCAGCGCAAGGAAGAATTGAAGAGAAATCTGGAGGACCCACCCACGCCCTTATTTAAAGAAGTTCGAGAGTTGATTCTCCGCAAGTGCGCACCCGACAAAGAAAAACAAATACGGGCGATTGTTGAGAAGCAACCCTTCGGCGAACTTGAACGCCTCGTCACCCAGAAGCTTTTGGATGTGGTCAAGAGAGTCGCCAAAGAAGAATTGCAAAGTGAAAACTGGCTCCACCTGGTGGCTCGACTCAGCGGCCGAAGCTATGAACAGATGCGAGTCATCATCCTCGACTTCCTGGATACGGATGTCTTCAACGTGTCAGTTGAGAACTGCGTTGCCTTCCTGGACCCGCTGATTGAATCCTGGGATATCGACCTAACGACCTTTGGTATGGAAATTGTGTTGAACCGGAGACTAGCCCCAGGGCACCCTAAGAAATTTGAGTTTGTCGAAAGGGAACCTGACCAACCTGAGGAAGAGCCGGGGCTCAAAGAATTCCTTCGTGACCCTTCCCTAAGCGGCGATGCTACCGACGAGGAAATCGATTTCTTAAAGAGGCTGAGGTTCAAGGGAAAACGGCCCGCCCCGCTCTATTATTACCGAGAATTGCAGAACCTCAGAGACCCGCTCCATTTTCGCGCGCTCATGGCCCAGACCCTGCCCAAAAAAACATTGAGGCAGTCCCAGCCGGAAGGATCAGTCGCCCCGATGCATAAATATCTGGCTTAGGCTCGAAAACAAGCTCAAAAAACTCAAAAATGCCCACCAACTGCGAAAGTCAGGCTAGTTTCGGGAGAGGTTTCATTGACTTGCTGCACGGCTTGCGGAGCCTCTCTGTTTTCAGCATAATGAAGTTGCCCGCCAGGAGGATCTATGAGTCTCAAGTTCCAAAGCTGCCTGTGCACACTGGTAATTCTGATCCTGGTCGTGACGTTCACCCCGCCTCAAAACGCGTTGGCGCAAGAGCATGTCGTTTCTGCTGCGGATCTTCACAGGGACATCCTCGCTGCAGCGCAGGCTAGGGAGGGCAACCAAGACAGGGTTCTGAAGTTCTTCTCCTCCGACCAGGCCAAGAAGGCTCTTCAGTCAGCAAACCTCCCTTACGAAAGGGTTCAAAAGGCAGTCTCCCAATTGAGCGACGAAGAGCTGGCCCGGCTGGCCGCCCGCACTGAAAAGGTCCGGAAAGATTTTGCCGCAGGCGCCCTAACCAATCAGCAAATCACCTATATCATTATCGCTCTGGCAACAGCCTTGATCGTCGTGATCATCGTTGTGGCCCGGTAGCGATCCTCCATGCCTTGCCGTTTAGCTGGGCTATTCGCGCTTTTCTTCAGCCTCGCCTTCCAGGGCGTGGCAACTGGCCCGCCCGGAATCTGGCTGGACGTTCCATTTGTTAAGCAGGAGAGAGACGCCTGCGGGGCGGCCTCCATTTCCATGGTGATGCAGTACTGGAATAAGGACAAGAGTTTGCTGCTTTCCGCGGGGGCCGACCCGCGCGTCATCCAGCAAGCGCTGTATTCCAAGGAGGCGAAGGGCATCTTTGCCAGCAGCATGGAGCGGTATTTTCAGGAAGCAGGCTTTCGCACGTTTGTTTTTCAGGGCGAATGGATGGATCTCAAGCACCACCTTCTCCTGGGGCGTCCCCTGATTGTCTGCCTGAAAGGAAGCCGCCGGAACGATCCACGTCATTACGTGGTGGTGACGGGTCTGGACTGGCAGCAGGATCTCGTGCTTGTGAACGATCCCGCACAGCGTAAGCTATTGAGGTTGGAACGTGCGGATTTCGAGAAGAGTTGGAATGCCGCCGGCCAATGGACTTTGCTAGCCCTTCCCAAGCAGGACGAATAACCGCCCTGCTCTTGTGCCTCTGTTTGTCCTCTCGCGCACTCCCTCAAGAGCCTCGGGCCGATGCCGATCGCAAGGCAACCGTACGCAGATTGTATGCCGAGAAGCGTTGGGAAGAGATCGTTCAGTTCGCGCCGCTTTCCTCCGACCCCGCCGAACTCGATTTGTATCGCGGCTTGGCGCTGGCTCAGTTGCAACGCTGGGCTGAAGCAAGAACGGCTTTTGAGACGGGGCGCAAGAAGGAACCCCGGGATAAGAGATTTCCTTTGGAGCTGGCCGGAGTCGCCTATCGCCAGCAAAAACTCTCCGAAGCCAAGACCAATCTGAAGCGGGCCCTGCGTCTCGACCGCGGTGACGTGTATGCACAGGACTTTTTAGCGACGATATACCTTTTAGAAGGCAATCTGGAAGCGGCGCTCCAGCATTGGAACGCGATTGGAAAGCCTCAAATCACGGATCTGAAATTTGATCCCCGGCCGCGGGTTCGTGCGGTACTTCTGGATCGCGCATTTGCATTTTCTCCGGCGGAGGTTCTGCATCTGAATGACCTGCGCACGACCGAAGCCCGCATTGAGAACATGGGGATCTTCCCGCGCTACCGGTTTGAACTCGTGCCCGAGCAGGAGCAATCCTTCGCCGTGATGTTCCGGGCAGCGGAAAGAAACGGTTGGGGGGACGGCACCCTTGACGGACTTCTTTCCCTGTTGAGGGGGCTGCCGTACCAGGCCGTCCAACCGGAGTTTTACAACCTGAATCATTCCAGCTTAAACGTGACCTCCCTGCAGCGGTGGGATTCCCAAAAGCGCCGCCTCTTCGCTTCCCTGTCTATCCCTTTAGGCCAAGACCCCAAATGGCGTCCTCAATTTTATCTGGACGGAAGGAACGAGAATTGGGATCTGAGCGGGACATTTCAGGGGGCTACTTCGCCGAAGACAGACGTGAAGTTGCAAAAGGCCGAAGTGGGGGCAGAAATTCGATCTGTCGTCAGCGGGCGCTGGACCTGGAGGAGCGGAATGAGCCTCGCGTACCGGAATTTTGGAAATCTCGGCAGCATCACGCCCCAGGCGGCGCCGTTCTTCACAGACAGTTTTTCTTTGAAGTATCACGCCGGGTTCAATTACAAACTCCTCCGAATTCCTGAAAGACGGTTCACTATGGACTCAATTGTATCCGGTCAATTCGGGAAAGCCTTTGCACGCGCGCTCGGACCTTTCGGTGGGATCGAAGGCTCTCTGGACGTGCAGTGGTTCCCGCTCCCCCGCGGCGACGACTACGAGATGCGAAGCCGGCTCCGCGCCGGCACGATTGTGGGGCGGGTTCCCCTGGACGAGCTCTTTGCTCTGGGGATCGAGCGGGACAATAACCTTTGGCTCCGCGCTCATATCGGAACGCTCCACGGCAAGAAGGGCAACGCTCCCATGGGGCGCCAGTTTATCCTCTGGAACTGGGAAACTGACAAGGTCGTGTACCAGAATGCCTTTTTGACGCTGAAACTCGGGCCGTTCCTCGATGCCGGCAAGGTTGCCGATTCGTCAGGAGATTTCCGTTCTGGAGGTTGGCTCTGGGATCCCGGAGTTCAATGCAAGGTGCGCGTCTTAGAAAGTCTCACAATCGTGTTCTCCTACGGCAGGAACCTCCGCTCGAGTCGAAATGCCTTTTACACTACAGTCGCCCGATAGGGCCCGTCAGACAAACTCCCTGCGCCAATATGGTTGAGAGCCGTAGAGTGCTGCGAGTGTGAGCGAGCGCAGCGCCACGCACTACAGCTTGGACACCGAATTGCTTCCGAAGCTCGCTACCCAGATGTGCGTACCATCAAAGACGACGCCAAAGGGTCCTCTGCCCACGGAAAAGGTGCCGAGCACAGTGCCCGTGTTCGGGTCTAGCTTCATCACGTTGCTGCTGCCG
>Ga0137399_10001592_pt1 | contig 10546 bp, 7 predicted proteins | sample czorhiz316metaG_FD_104810 | JGI IMG/M metagenome (GOLD analysis project Ga0137399, IMG submission 104810) | Vadose zone soil microbial communities from Angelo Coast Range Reserve, California, USA - czorhiz3.16 metaG | ecosystem: Environmental > Terrestrial > Soil > Vadose zone | place: USA...
GGCGCGGGAGCGGCGGTGCTGTGGTGCGGGGCGCTGGTCGCGCTCATGATCGGGCTCTCGCGCGGGCCCGAGCGCGGCTTCGGCCGGGCCGACGTGTGGCCGCTGTTCGCGATCGCCCTGATGTTGTTCGCGGCGTTCGCGTGGGTCGAGCGGCGCGCCCGCGATCCGCTCCTGCCTCCGCGTCTGGTTCAGGGCCCGCTCGGGGTTGCGGTGTTGCTCACGCTGATTGCCCAGGCGCTCTCGATCGCGGTGGGATTCGGCCTGCCGCTCTATCTCGAGGAGGTGCTCGGCTTCGGGCCCGAGACCAGCGGCCGCTGGATGGCCGCGCTCCCGCTCGCCGCACTGGTGACGGCCCCGCTCGCCGGGCGCTTCTCGGACCGGGTCGGCGCGCGGCCGGTGGCGGCCGCCGGCATGGCGCTCACCGCGGCCGGGCTGGTGCTGCTGGCGGGGCTCGGCGTCGAGCTCGAGCGCGCTCGGCTGCTCGCGGGGCTGGTGCTGGTCGGGACCGGTCTCGGGCTCTTCACGGTGCCGAATGCGAGCGCACTGCTTTCGCTGGTGCCGCGCGATCTCCTGGGATTCGCCTCCGGGCTCCAGGGCACCATGCGTAATCTCGGCACCGCAGCCGGGGCCGCCGCGATGGCCGCGGTGCTGGCATCGGTCTACGCGCACGCCACCGGCCATCCGCTGCCCGCGGCCGGGATCCATGCCGCCGACCCCGGGGCGTTCGCCGCGGCCTCGCGCACGGCGTATTGGGGCCTCTCCGCGGTGGCCGGAATCGCCACCCTGGTGTCGGCGGCGAGGCCGAGCCCCGGGAATGCCCCTGAACCCCGGGACGGCTAGGATGGGCACGCAACCCCATGTGTCGCAAAATGCCTACAATTCTTCCAACTCCGGCCCGCCGGCGGCATCGAAATACCCTGTTGCGTATTCCCCCGCCCAAGTGCCACAATCACTTACATGAATCTGGCCGGATGGACGGCCCCGGAACGAGACTTGCACGATCTCAGTTCCGGTAGCCGGACTGTGATCCGGCACCCCAAATTTCAGGAGCCCGAAGGCGACCAGTAAAGGCTGGGTCCCGTGAGACCCCTGTCGCCCGGAAGGGTCGGTGGCGGTGAGGGTGGCTAGAAGCGCCACACCAACAAACGCTCCCTCCTGAGCCACGCGAACGCTCATATCGTTCGCGAGAAACGGGATCGCCCGGTCTATAGCCGGGCGCTTTCGTTTGTGGCGGACGCGCGCGGCGCCAGGTTCGCACCGTGGACTCCGCGCCACCTTGCCATCCACGATCTCAGGACCGACAATCGAGCCCCCATGCGACAACTGAGGCTGGGTCTCGCCCAGATCAATCCAACCGTCGGCGACCTCGACGGCAACTTCGAGTGCGTCGCCGCCTGGCTGGAAAAGGCCCGCGCCCAGAGCGTGGACGTGCTGGCGTTCCCCGAGATGGTGATCACCGGGTATCCGCCCGAAGACCTGCTGCTCAAGCCCTCGTTCATCGAGCGCGCCATGGAGCGCACCCGCGCCCTGCTGCCGCTCACCCGCGGCATGACCGTGGTGGTCGGCACGGTGGACCGGGACTTCGATCTCTACAACGCGGCCGCGGTGCTGCACGACGGCCAGTGGGTCGGCACCTACCGCAAGCGCTACCTCCCGAACTACGGCGTGTTCGACGAGAACCGCTACTTCATGCCCGGAACGCGCAATCCGGTGTTCGTGCGCGGCGCATCCGTGATCGGGGTCAACATCTGCGAAGACATCTGGTACCCGGGCGGACCGGTCGAGGAACAGGTCATTCGCGGCGGTGCCGAGATCATCCTCAACCTCTCGGCCTCGCCCTATCACGCCGGCAAGGCGATGGCGCGCCGCCGCATGCTGTGCACCCGGGCCTCCGACAATCTCGCGGTGGTGTGCTACGTGAATCTGGTCGGCGGGCAGGACGAGATCGTGTACGACGGCGCCAGCCTGATCGTCGACGAGCAGGGCCAGGTGGTGGCCGAGGGCGAGATGTTCGTCGAGGATCTGGTGATTGCCGACCTCGATCTCGATTCGGTGTTCAACGCGCGGCTTCACGATCCGCGCCTGCGCAAGGGCCGCGCGCTCGACCCCGGCGAGACCTCGCCGCGCATCGATCTGCCGGGCCCCGCGGGTTCACCCGAGCCGGTCGCCTCCTCGGGAGGCGCGGCGGTCGCGCTCGAGACGCGCCCGGCTCTGGCCCACCGTCCGGCCCCGGAGAAGCGCGAGCTGGTGGCGGAGATCTACGACGCGCTGGTGCTCGGCACGCGCGACTACGTGAAGAAGAATCGCTTCGAGACCGTGGTGCTCGGACTCTCGGGCGGGATCGATTCCGCGCTGTGCGCGTGCATCGTGTGCGACGCGCTCGGGCACCAGCACGTGGTGGGCGTGGCGATGCCTTCCGAATTCACCTCGGGCGCGTCGCGCGAGGACGCGGAGGCGCTGGCCCGCTCGCTCGGAATGCGGTACTACGACATTCCGATCAAGTCCGTGCTCGAGAGCTATCGCGCGGCGCTCGAGCCCGCGTTCAGCGGGCATCCGGCCGACACCACCGAGGAGAATCTGCAGGCACGGATTCGTGGCAACTACCTGATGGCGCTCTCCAACAAGTTCGGCTGGCTGGTGCTGACCACCGGGAACAAGAGCGAGGTGTCGGTGGGCTACACCACGCTCTACGGAGATGCCGCGGGCGGATTCGCGGTGCTGAAGGACGTGTACAAGACCATGGTCTACCAGCTCGCGCAGTATCGGAGATCGCGCGGCGGCCCGACCGTGATTCCGGAACGCACGCTGACGCGGGCGCCGAGCGCCGAGCTGCGCGCCGGGCAGACCGATCAGGAGACCCTGCCGGCCTACGACGTGCTGGATCCGATCCTGCGGCTGTACGTCGAGGAGGACCGCTCGGTCGCGGAGATCGCGGAGCTGGGCTACGAGGTCGAGCTGGTGAGGCGCGTGATCGGGATGGTGGACCGCGCCGAGTACAAGCGGCGCCAGAGCCCGCCCGGCATCAAGATCACGCCGCGCGCGTTCGGCAAGGATCGGCGCCTGCCGATCACGAACCGCTATCAGGGCTGACGCCGCGCCGCGGCGCAAACGAAACGGGCGAGGCGCTGGAGCGCCCCGCCCATTCCCGGTGGATCCCTGCGCGAGCCGCTAGGCCCCCGCGGCGATCACGATGATGATGGCGCCCTGGTCGACTTCGAACGTGTTGCCGGCCTGGCCGTTCGAGAGGATGTAGAACGTGAACTTGCCGCCGTGCTTCAGCTGATCGATCAGAACCGCCTTGCCGACGGTGCTGAACAGCTTCGACGATTCGTTCCAGTTCACGTCGTGCTCGGCCGGTGCCGCACCGATCGAGCCCGGGCCCCACAGCAGGGTCGCCCCGGCCTTGAGCGCGATGAGGTTGGCCGGATCCGGCGGCGTGCCGGGCGCGATCCAGATCTCCATCGAGCCGGCCGGGCCCGTGAGATTCTTGAACTTGCCCACGATCGCGATGTCGGACAGGCCCTTCAGCTTGTCCACGTTGTCCGAGTATTCCTTGATGGTGTTGAGATCCACGTGTTCGATGTAGAACGGCGTCGCGGGCGGATTGATCGTGATCGGGCTCGCGAGATCGAAGTGCGCCTCGATTTGACCCGACAGAAGGATGCAACCGTTGCCGAGCAGCGCGGCGAGCGCGAGGCCCGGCAGGATCCAACGCATGGATTTCATGACGCGAGCCTCCATTACGGAAGAGCCTTGTACAACGCGTACGAAACGCCGATCGTGAGTTCGGCCCACTTGCGCGAGGCTTCACTCGTGCCTGGATCCTTGACGACGTTCAGCGCCCCGCGCACATCGCCGCTCAAACCCGACAGCGGGAGCTTGAAGCCGACTCCCATCCCGAAGTCATAGCCGGTCTGCGTCTTATCGAGCCCGTCGCGCTTCAGGTGATTCGATCCGAGCCCCGCGAATGGGAAGAACTGGACGCCGGTTCCGAACTGGAACAGGACGTTCAAGCCGAACGCCGTGTTGTCGATGCCGCTGCGCGTGTAGCTGACCCCGGCCGCGTCGAGGGTCTTGTCCCCGCCCGCCGTGCTGGAGAAGTAGGGCTCCGCGGTGAACACGGGAACGATGTGCACCGGGACGCGCAATCCGAACACCGAGCCGTTACCGTTGTCGTCCTGGACCACGGGGATGCTCATCCCGCCGTACGCGCCGAGTCCCACGGACACGGCGCCGGCGGTGCCGGACACGACCGCGAGCAGCAGCAGAGCGCCCAGCAGCGATTTCCAGCTCATGGAACCTCCTGGTTGCGGGCCGGGCCGCAATCCGGAATCCGTGACCACCGACATCCGGAGCGAGCCGAAAGAGGCGGAGAGATTCACCGCTCGCGCGCGGGCGGTCAAGGCCGGAACGCTAACGCCGCGCCGCGTCGCGTGATCGGAGCGCGCGGCCGCGGTTTGGAACGGGCCGGCCGCACGACGCTATTGCGCGACGCGCACCGCGACGACGCTGGCCGCGCAGAAACGCGTCAGCCGGTCGGCGAGATGCTCGAGCGCGGCCGACAGCGAGTGGCCGGCGCGATCCACCGGGCAGAACACCACCACGACGAGCTGCCGGGTTCCCTCGTGCACCGAGGTGCGGAGCGAGTCGGAAGTGGGCGCGCCGAACGCGCCGTCGTCGTCGGCCAGCAGCAGCCGCCCCGCGAGATGGACCCGCTGCTTGCGGATCCCGTCGTACTCCTCGCCCTCGCGCCCGACGCGCACCCGCACCGAGCCTCGCACCCGTTCGCGGTCGTAGAGCCCGAGCGGAAGCTGGTGCTCGAGCGAGCACAGATTGCACACGTCCACCGCCGGATTCACGGCCGGCAGCCCCTTCCCCTGCAGGACGCGGCGCAGCAGCGCCTCGCTGCTGGGGCGCGTCTTCGTGGGATCGATGCCGAGCCGGTGGAACAGGGAGCGGGCCTCGGCCACGCCTGGAATGTCGGCGGGCTGGCGTCCGGCATAGCTCCCGACCAGGCGCTGCACCAGCTGGTCGCGCTCGTCGATGAATTCGCGCGGCAGCGGGTCGAGACGCACGTTCTCGGCCTCGAGCACGCCCAGCGCGAGTGTGCCGAGCAGCGGGTCGTCGACGGTAAGTGGAAGACTCTGAGGGCGGGCCTGAAGCGTCATGACGCTCCCCGCGGTTCGCGCGATCGGCGCCCGCGCGCGCGAGCGAATGAGAATCAGGTGGGCGGCGGGAATTCCCTTTCCAACCCAACAGCATGTCGGACGGCGCGAATGCCCCGTCCTTGTCCGTTGCGGCCAAACCTCAATGTCTTCGCCGCCCACCGTTGCCGATTCCGCCACGGCGGGTTACGGCGCGCACGTTTCACGCGCAATCGATTCAATCCCTGCCGCGCCTCAAGGCGCGTTCAATCGTCTCTCGCAACATAGCCGGATTGCCGCGCGACGCAACTATTTTTCGCGTGCCACCCGGCGAATATTTTTTCGTGCCGATCGCAAGGGCGCACGCGCGCACGGATTCCCGGCGCGATCGCGGGAAAAAATCACGCGAACGCTGGAACGCTCAGCCGGGTGCGGCCTCGGCGTCTTCGACTACGGGGACGCGACGTTCGACCGCCGCGATGCGCCAGCGCGCCCGCTCGTCACCTTCGCCGAGCTCGATCTCGTCGCCGATCGCGTGATTCATCAGCGCGCGGCCCACCGCCGACTGAAACGAGATCACTTCGGGCCCGTGGTGCTGCTCGCCCTCGCCGAGGATCCAGTAGACCCGCGCGCCGGACGGCCCGTCGAGACGCACGCGCGTGCCGAGTCCGGCGACGCCATCCTTGAACTCCACGTCTTCGACGAAGCGGGCGCGCGTGAGCTTGAGCTGGAGCGCCGCCACGCGCCGGCTCACGTTCGCCTGCTTGAGTTTCGCGGAGTGGTACTCGGCGTTCTCCTTCAAGTCTCCGAGCTCGCGCGCCTTGCGGATCGTGGCGGGGATCGTGGTGCGCAACTCGCGCTCCATTTCCTCGAGTTCCTTCTGGAGCCGCGCCCAGGTGGAACGCGTCATCACCACCAGCTCGCTCTCCTCCGCCATCTGCCCCACGCCCGCGAACAGCTTGTCGGTGCGCCGCTGGCGCTGCTCGCGCACCAGCGCGGCGGCCTCCGGCATGCCGAGGCGCTCCACCGCCTCGAGCGCGGGGAACAGGAACCGGTCGCTGGAGCGCCACTGGCGCAGCACCACGCGCACCTTGAGCGCGATCTCGTCGGGCAGCTGCACGCCTTCCAGCCAGCGGTCGAACGCGCCGTCGGGCTCGATCGAGCGCAGCATCTTGTCCGCGGCCGAGGGCTTCGGACGATCCTCGATGAGCATGAGCGCGGCCACGAACACGTTCCAGGCGTCCGGCCCCGCGGGTCCGGCCAGCGCCTCCTCGATGAGGCGCAGCGCGGCCGAGGGATAGCGCGGCGCGTGCAGCAGCAGCGTGCGCCTGAGATCGGCGCGGCCGGCCTCGTCGAGCTGCGACTGGAAGCGCTCGGCGGCCTCGCGCACCGCCGAGAACCGCGAATCGAGCGCGGAGAGAATGGCGTCCGACTCGACGCCCGACGCGTGCGAGCCTTCGAGCACGGCGAGCTGCTCGTCCTCGGCCGGCAGATCCGTGGTGGCGAGGCCCTGCTCCCACAGCGTCCTCAGCACCTCGACCCATTCCCCGCGACGCTCCGGGAACCAGCGCGCGAAATACATCCCGGCGCGCGCGCGGTCCGCGCGATCGGCCTCGGGATCCAGCACCGCGCGCGCCACGTACTTGCCGAAGCGCTGCGCCAGGGCCGGCTCGGACTGGGGATGCTGGGAGAGAAATTTTCGCAGCGTCGCGAGGTTGCTGCGGATCGACTTGCTGGGCGCGAGCGTGGGAAGCGGGGAACGGTCCTCCACGCGCACCGCGCCTTCCGGCGTCAGGCGGTAGTGTTGCTCGAACGCGCGCGCGTGATCGATGCGCGGGTCCTTCTCGGCCGCCTGGCGCGCGCGGCGCCAGTAGGCGGTCCATTCCGCGGCCGGCACCAGCTGCGAGCCCACCATGAACACCTTGAGCTTCTGCGCGTCGGCCGCGCCGCCGACCGCGTGCAGCGCACGCACCAGCAGCTCGCCCGGGTCCTCGGCGCGCTGGCGCACCAGCTCCTGCGGCGCGGTGAGCCGCAGCAGGCGCGGGTCGCTCTCGTGCAGCGGCGAGAGCGTGCGGCGCGCCGCCGCATAAGGCATGCGATGGCCCTTTGCGTGCGCGAAGTCCAGCACCACGTTCTGCGCGTCGTTCGAGATCACGCGGCCCGGGCCGAACGATTCGTGATGCACCGCACGGCCGGGCGCCAGCGCCGCAATCTGATCGAAGCGCTGGAGCGCCGCGGCGAGCGGCTGCTCCGGATCGGGGAGACCCGATTCCTTGAGCACGCGCTCGACATCGGGCAGCGACCCGACCTCCTTCTGCCGCAGCGCACGGACCAGCGGCTCGCGGAACGGCTCGGCGGCCGCGGCCCCGCCGCGCTCGAACGCGCGCAGCGCGAGGGTGCGGAACGCCGCGGCGCATTCACCGAGGCGGTTCGCGCGCTCGAGCGAATCGAGCGCGATGTCGATCAGCTGCTTGGCCTCGCCGAGCGCGTCCTTGTTCGCGAGGACCGGCAGCGTCTGCAGCAGGCGTGACAGGCCATCGAGCGCTCCGTGCTCGACGAACTCGAGCGCCACTTCCTCGAGGCCGGCGTAACGGCCTTCGGCGGCGAAGCGCGGCATCAGCTCGGCGAGCAATTCGCGGCGGCGCTCCCCCTGCCCGGCCTCACCCAGCCGCACCGCGAACAGGAGGCCGAGGTCGAGATCGTCCGACACAATGCGGAATGCGCGCTCCAGCGCCTCGAGTCGCGCCGGATCGCGGCCCAGGCCCTCGTGGGCGCGCACCAGCAGGCGCGCCGCGGCGTGGGTCTCCTCGAGCGACAGCGCGCGGTCCGCGACCGCGGCGAGCGGCTCCCACTGTTTCGCGAGAATCAGGCGCTCGCCGAGCGCGAGCAGGGTCTGATGCGCGCGCTCGACCTCGCCGTTCAGCGCGCAGACCGCCGCCAGCAGATAATCCACGCCGGGGGTCGCGTTGCCCTGACGGAGTCGCGCCGCGCATTCATCGCGGACGAACTTGAGATCCCCGTCGGCCTGAGCGGTGTGGGCGATCTTCTCGAGCTGAGCCCGCGCGTCCGGGGTGAGATCGGCGCCGGTCTCGCCTCGCAGCACTTCTGGAACCTGTTCACGAACCGACATGGACTCTGGCACGGGCCCTCGTGACACGACCTCTCGGAAAAGGGCGGACATGATGGCCCACATCGAGACTCGATGGCAAGCGGGCCGGAGACGTGCGATCGCGATCCCGAGGATCGGGTGGCTCGCCTTGTGCGTCGTGGGAGCGGGACCTAGACTCCCGCGCGTGAAGATCTACACGCGCACCGGCGACGATGGCAGCACCGGCCTGCTCGGCAGCGGGCGCGTTTCGAAATCGGACACCCGCGTCGAAGCCTACGGAAGCGTGGACGAGCTGAACGCCGCGATCGGGATGGCACGCGCGCTGGATCGGCAGCGCTGGCTGGAACCCGACCTCGGCGAGGTGCAGGAGCGGCTGTTTCAGCTGGGCGCGGAGCTCGCGACCGCCGACGCTGCGTTGCTCGAAAAGCTGAACCGCGTGCGGGCCGAGGACGTGACTGCGCTCGAGCGCTGGATCGATCGCTGCGAGGCGGATCTGCCCCCGCTCAAGCGCTTCATCCTGCCGCAGGGAAGCGAGCTGGCGGTGAGCCTGCACCTGGCACGCACCATTTGCCGGCGCGCCGAGCGGCGCGTGGTGGCGATCGCGCCCGGGACGCCGGTCTCGCCCGAGCCGATGCGCTATCTCAACCGGCTCGCCGATCTCCTGTTCGTTCTGGCGCGCTGGTGCAACCGGCGCGCGGGAGTCGCCGAGACCGAATGGCCGGGCACGTGCTCGATGTGAGCGGCGGGTACCCCCGGATGTCCGACTGGACAAGCCTCGAGGTCGCGGTGATAATGCCTCTGCGCCATGCTCGAGGAGGAATCGAAGCCCCGGTGCCGATTCGGCGCCGCGTGGGCCCCTCCTCTCCCGGCCGGACCGTTTGATTCGGTGGGCCGCCGAGATGGTGATCGTCTCCGCCCGTCCGCCCTCCGCGCGATGAATCACGCCGCGGGCAGGCTTCCCATGAACCCCGGCACTCCAGACCGCCGGAAGGAATCTCGATGAGACCTCGCCGACGACGCCCGCGCGGCCCGCGTCCGCCCCAGCAGGGCGGCGTGCCCGCGGAAGGCCAGCCGTTCAACCCGCAACCGGGTCAGGCCGGCCTTGCGCCGCCGCCGAGGAGACGCCGCCGGCGTCGCGGCGGAGGGCGCCCGCTCGACAACAGCGCACCGCAGCCTTACGGCAACAATCACCAGCAGCCGGGCCAGAACCCGAATCCCGTCATGTCGCGCGGTCCACGGCGCGGAGGCCGGCGCGGGCGTGGCGGTCCGGGCGGTGAGCCGCGGCGCCGGGGTCTCGAGGTCCTGCGCGATCTGCAGCAACAGGGCGTGGCGCTCGATCCGACCGAACGGCTGACGCTCGAACTCCCTCCCGGGAAGGGCAACCCGCCCTACGGCGACCGCATCACGGGCCGGGCGATCGATCTCATCGCGCCGATCGGGCGCGGGCAGCGGTGCCTGATCGTCTCCCCGCCAAAGGCCGGCAAGACGCGCATTCTCCAGGCCATCGCAGCCTCGATCGCGTTCAACCATCCGGACGTCGCGATCTACGCCCTGCTGGTGGACGAGCGCCCGGAAGAGGTCACGGATTTCAAGCGCAACACTCCCGCCGAGGTGATCGCGGCTTCCAGCGACATGACGATCCAGGAGCATATCGAGACCGCGGAATACGCCATGGAAGTGGTGGCCCAGAAGGTGGTCGCGGGCGGCGACGTGGTGCTGCTGCTGGATTCGATCACGCGCCTCGCCCGCGCCTACAACAACAACGCGGACGGGAGCGGGCGCACCATGTCGGGCGGGCTCGACACCAACGCCATGCAGGCGCCGCGTCAGATCTTCGGCGCGGCGCGGAAGATCGAGGACGGCGGATCGCTCACGATTCTCGGGACCGCTCTGATCGACACCGGATCCCGCATGGATCAGGTGATCTTCGAGGAGTTCAAGGGCACCGGGAACAGCGAGATCTACCTGTCCCGCGAGCTGGCCGAGCGGCGCATCTACCCGGCGATCGACATCGCGAAGAGCGGCACGCGCAAGGAAGAGAAGCTCTATCCGCCCGAGATCGTGCAACGCATGCACCTCTTGCGGCGCGGATTGGCGGGGATGCAGCCGATCGAGGCGATGACGAAGCTCCTCGAGCTGCTGACCAAGTGGAAGACCAACGAGGAGATCTTCTCCCTCCTGAAGGGCTGACCTCCCGGTGGGCGGGCGCGCTCGCCGTCGCCGGGCTCGCCACGTGGATGGGCGGCCGGATGTGGGCGGTCTGCCGCTCCCAGCATGGTCTGCCGATGTGGGA
>Ga0137399_10001596_pt1 | contig 10538 bp, 6 predicted proteins | sample czorhiz316metaG_FD_104810 | JGI IMG/M metagenome (GOLD analysis project Ga0137399, IMG submission 104810) | Vadose zone soil microbial communities from Angelo Coast Range Reserve, California, USA - czorhiz3.16 metaG | ecosystem: Environmental > Terrestrial > Soil > Vadose zone | place: USA...
CTCGTCGTGCCCGGCGATTCGGATTGAACGGGCCAATATGAAAGTGGCAGACCTCAATCGCGTCAAAACAATCGATCTCTGCTAACAACCGCGATCCGATTGAGCCGCCGACAACGTAGAACGGGTGCGGCGCGATAGTGAAAATAGAATTCCCTCGGCGCGCCCTGAGCCGCCGCAGATCATCAAAATTTTTCACCTGCGCGATCTCTTCCGCGGTGACATTCAACACAATCACGTCTGCGCCAAGCAAACGCACCTCGGCCGCGGGAATCAACAGAATGCCCATTGCCGCCGCGTCGGCGAACACTTCCTTTCGATCAAAGACAGCATCGTGCAGGGTGATCGCGAGGACGCGAAATCCAAGAGAGCGCGCCCGTTCCAATAATTGATGCGCCGAAAAATCCACGGCGTCCTTGGGATCATCGAGGGTGTGAATGTGCAGATCGATTTTGATCCATTCTTCTTCCTCGCTCCTGCTCGCACTCATGCTCCTGCTCGAAGTTTAATCGCGAATCGCTGATACTTCATTCTGCAAAGAATTCAGTTCGTCTCGAGCCGATTACGAGCACGATCAGGAGCACGAGTAAGAAGGATTACGAGCGTGTTCAACAGTAAAAAGGATGCATCCGACACTTGCCAGCGGTTGCCGTCTGCGGAAAGTTTGCTCCCTCTCGACGCTCGGGTGGTGGAATGGCAGACACGTACGTTTGAGGGGCGTATGCCGAAAGGCTTGCGGGTTCAAGTCCCGCCCCGAGCACTACTACGTTTTCATAGGTAAAATCGCCCTTTTAGGCCATTTACTCACAGCGTTTAGGACAGATTTAGGACAATCCTTTAGCCGTGCGGCGCTTGCTCCGAGTCTCTCCCTGAGGCTCCCTTATTGCTTCTAAAAAGCTTGGCGGTTGAATCGAATCGTGGATAAACGCAGACGGTGATCACGACTCCGACTGTCTTGGTTTTGGGTGCAGGAGCGAGTTGTCCTTACGGATTTCCCACCGCCAAACAGCTAAAGAATCGCATATGCGAGGTTTTCGCGAGTAATAGGGTTCGTAAAACACTCGGGAGCGCTATCTCTCTCGCCGACGCGGACAATCTAAAGCTCTTGAGACAGAATTTGATATTGGGCTAGGCTATGAATCAGCATGTTTACGAAGTCCGCCCGCGCAAAGACAAACGCGGCGTCGATCTGATTTTCCGTTCCGCCAAAAACGATTCTGATTGCCGGATGGCAAACGCTTTACGGCGAACGGCGCTTTGTGATTGAATGTCCAGCGCCATCAACGACAATTTCTTGCTATGAAAAACTCGATCATCTTCATTTCGGCCCTCTCTTTAGTGGCGATGATGCTGGCTTCGTGCAGTAGCACTTTTGCACCCGACGAGACGGCAACAACAGGTGTAACGAGGCAGACTAACGAGCCGCCCCCTGAGCGAAGCGCCGAAGGTTCAGTCAATTCAATGAGTGGTGGACATTACTAACAGGATTTTGTGATTGAATGTCGCATCACCGATGCAATCAACGATGCACGTTTACGAAGTGCGCCCGCGCAAGGATAAGCGCGGCGTCGATCTAATCTCCAATGCGTTGCCCTTCGGTCGGCTCTGGTATGACGGACCGAACGCTGCCAGCAATGCAATCGGCTACGCCAGCCAGTAGAGCCGCGCGCATGATGCCTTGAATTCGTTTCCGCAGCTCAAGGAGAGAGGCAGATCATCCGGTCTATTGCGAGCGAGCTCGCTTGATTGCTGATCCGCCTTTGCCCCTTTCGATTCAGTTTCGGTATGTTTTCGCGCGAAAATCGGACAACTATCCGGTGCGCATACGCCCGTTTTCGATACGCGGTCAATTAGAACTTTTCGTGTCAGATCTCCTCCGATAGGATTTCGAGCAATATGGAATCGCTTTATCTCATCGGAATCGCGGTACTGGGGATATTCGCATTTGTACTCGCGATTGTTCTTTTCAATTTCTTCGGTCTCTGGCTGCGCGCGCGGATCGCGAATGCGCCGGTGAGCCTCGGCAAAATGATCGGGATGCGGCTGCGCAAGGTGCCGGTTGGTTTAATTGTCGATAATCGGATTACAGCCGTGAAAGCCGGCCTAGAAGTCTACAGCGATCCGCTCGAAGCGCATTATCTTGCGGGCGGGGATGTGAGCCATGTGGTCCTGGCGTTAATCGCCGCTGATAAGGCCGGTATTACGCTCGATTTCAATCGCGCCTGCGCCATTGACCTCGCCACCAAAGGCACTGGCAAGACTGTGTTGGAAGCGGTGCGGACCAGCATTAATCCGAAGGTGATTGATGCGCCAAGCCCGAACATGGGTCGCACAACTATCGACGGCGTCGCACAAGACGGCATCGGCGTAAAGGTCAAGGCGCGTGTCACCGTCCGCTCGCATCTGGATCGGTTCGTCGGTGGTGCGACTGAAGAAACAATCATCGCACGCGTCGGCGAAGGCATTGTGAGCGCGATCGGCTCTGCCCATTCTTACAAAGAAGTGCTGGAGAATCCCGATCGAATTTCCAAAACAGTTCTGGCCAAAGGCCTCGATAGCAACACCGCGTTCGAGATTCTCTCGATCGACATCGCTGACGTTGACGTGGGCGATAACATCGGCGCGAAATTGCAGACCGAACAAGCCGAGGCAGACAAGCGCGTCGCGCAAGCAAAAGCGGAGGTGCGCAGAGCAGCAGCGGTTGCTGTTGAGCAGGAGATGCGCGCCAGAACGCAGGAAATGCGAGCCAAGGTAGTCGAAGCAGAGGCGCAAGTGCCGATGGCTATGGCCGAGGCGTTTCGCGCTGGGCATCTCGGAATAATGGATTATTACCGGATGAAGAATGTCCAGGCGGATACGTCCATGCGCGAATCCATTGCTGGCGGAGACAAGTCACGGACGGAAGGGACGTGATCCCTTGAAGGGTAAAGTGTTGAAGCGTTGCACAGTTAAGACGTTTTTGTCATTCTGAGCGAAGCGAAGAATCTCTAATCAGTTACAGAACGACTGCCGCCTATAAAAACTGAGATGTTTCGCTTCGCTCAACATGACAACGGCAGTCTTGCCCGCTTCAACCCTTCAACTATTCACGCTTCAACGACCACGTAGCCATGATTGCCTTTAGTCTGGATAATCTACTTTTCTTTCTGCTAATTGCCGTCGCAGCTTTGTTTCAGCTGTTGTCGAAAACGATAAGCAAAGCAAAAAAGAGCGATTCGAACGAAACATCTAGTTCACCAACGCCGCAAGCACCTCGACCAATTCAACGCGCACCACGGGAATCCGATGCAGATCGGATTCGTAAATTTCTCGAAGCGCTGGGTCAGCCGCCAAGTTCAACTCCCCCTCAGCCTGTTCTCCCTCGCACTGATATTCCGCCGCGACGACTCGCGCCTGTGCAACCGCCTCCAGCGCTCCAACGTGTGTGGCGATTACCTCGCGAACGCGCAGAGAAACCGGACGTCAGTGAAAGAGAAAGTCGCCCATATGAACGGCCCAGCCATTTGCAGGAAATCCCTCCGCCTCCGGTAACGGCTCCGGTTGCGGCAACGTTCGAAGTTCATGAGGCGTTACCGGTTGAGCCTCAGCCGTCGATTATCAAAACGCCTGTGGAATCTGACGCGACGGCAAGTCAGGTAGTTGCCAAACGCGCAGGGTCCAAGAGAGATATCGCCACCTTGCTCAGATCGAAATCTAGTTTGCGAGAAGCAATCCTCCTCCGTGAAATTTTAGGACAACCGCGTGGTTTGCAGGCGTTCGATCTTCTGTAGGGTCCGCTGTCCTTGGCGGATCGCGCGATTTCTAACATCTGGATGCGCTGAGGACAGCGCACTCTACAGCGCGATCGTGTTGAGCTTACGTGCGAATCTCGTATCGTTTCGCTCCGTTTGCCGTCGCCGGCGTGGCGGAATTGGCAGACGCGCTGGACTCAAAATCCAGTGGCCGCAAGGCCGTGTGGGTTCGAGCCCCTCCGCCGGCAATGAATTCTCAATTCAATGGTCGATGTCGGACCTTCAGCGTTCGACCGCAATCGATCTATCGTTGGGACTCATCTGGGAAAAAATGCTTCCAGACCGATTCGTAGGGATCGCCGGCTTTGCTTCCGGGATACTTCTTCCGCACATCTTCCAGGGTCATCAAAGAGCCATCTTGACTGGGATCGGAGGCGCTAACTGCGCTTGCAATGTCTGCCAGCCATTGAGACGCAGGTTTCTCTTCGAATTTTTTAGGTGCATCCTCCCGCGGCCGATACAACGGACTGACGTCGATGAGGCGCACGCTGTCGAACACATTGAACATTGCGCCTGATAAAATCAGCAATCGTTGGCCATCCAAACTGAACTGTGAAAATCCGATTGAGCCGCGGAAGACCACGGGCTCGGCGGGCTTTTCCCTCTGCGCACCCTTTGCGACGTGAATTCGACCGTAAAGCGAAGTGGCGACGAGGCGCGTGGCATAGTCGCCTGGTCCAACGACCAGCCGCATGAACTGGTCGCGGAAAGTCGGTGGAGGGATCGGGGTGACTTTTCCATCACGGAGATTGAGGGTTCGGACGCTGTTCCAACTCGTTAGGGTAATTTCGTCATTGCCGGGACCGAACCCGATGCCATTTGGTAGGAAACCCTCGGATAATCGAATCGAATCCTTTCCGCTAACAGGGATTACTTCGAGATAATCTCCGCTAAATGAAAATAATTTTACCTGGCGCAGTGCTGGCGCGTCGGAGTCGACAGACACTGCGGCGATGCCGCTGTGGTACGTGGCGAAAGCAAGCGCCACGATTTTCATGTCATTGAGTCGCCTCGATCTATCGACGAGTTCTCGGAACGTTCCCTCGACCTGAAAAAAGGCACATTCGGCCTCGTTCGTGCCGCGCGCATTGACAATGACGAGCCGATCTGACTCGTTAGACCAGGCAAAATTGAAGCGGGAACCTCGAAGTCGCTGAATTTCCAGGTCTTCGCCCGTCGGCTCGTACGTACGATTCTGCATCGACCATCGCCAGATCTGAATTTTGCATAGCTCGTGGCGATCAATGCCGGGCGCGGACGGTGCTCCCTGTGGAGGCGTGCCTTGCACGGCGCTGTCTCCCTCTGCAGCCGATGCAAGCGTTGGTGGGATAATCAACAGCCATCTTCCATCGGGGCTGAAAGAGGCAAAGCCCGGTTGCACGATCTGCTGGGGGTTGGCCGGTTTCGGCTTCTCAAATAACGATTGGGGCGTGGGTGACAGCGAGCGTCCTCCATTCCAGAACAACAGCTGACCATCCCCCCCCACAGCGAAGATTTCGTTGTTACTTCCTCCTGGAACGAAGGTCGCTGCCAGCAATGCATCTTTCTGGTAGATCACAGCCGGCGCGGCCGGCGGACACCAAACATGTTGAAGCAATAGATTTCTGGCCAGCCTTGCTGCTTCCGTATCCCGAGGATTACCAGTTAGAGCAAGCGCGAGGTTCCGAAGCGCAGTGACGTCTTTTATCGGATTCGTCTCATCAACCAAGTCTGTCTTTGCCTTTTCTCTGAAAATCCGACCCTTCTCGACGAGTTGTTCAACTCGCGCCTTCGAAAGCTGCCACGCCCGATATGACACTAACCAGAGGGCGGCGAAGGCAATCAGCATAATTATCCCGAGAAGGAAGACCGTGACGCCGAAAATTCGTTCCCGTTTGCGCTTCTCGAGCAGGAGCTTCACGCGTTCGCTCTCGGCCTTACGCAGTTTTTCCTGCTCTTCAGCGCGCTGACGTGCTTCCTCCAACTCCTCGGCATGGCGCCGTTTGGCCTCCTCCACTTGCTTCCTGCTGCGCGTAACAAGCAGCCGCGCCTCCGGAGTTGCGCCGAGAATCTTCGCCTCTGGCGAATTCAAATACTCCTCTGCTTCGCGCAACTCCACTTCATCCAGAGGTTCATCCGAGTCGCGCTTAACGTACTCTTCCAACTTCGCGCGAACCCGCTCCGCCTCCTTGTATCGTGCAAGCCATTTATCGTTCGACTTCTGTATTGGTTCGATGAAGCGATCGTGGGTCAGCTCGTGAGTTGTTGTGCCGGAGCGGTCCTCGCGGCGTATAACATGTGCTTCCTCCAGTTCTTTTAGGGCCAGCCCAGGTATTCTCCAGCTGGCTCCAGGAGCACCGCGAAAGGCAAGTCCGCGTGTCCCCGTAGGAGTTATCAGAGCCGTTCCAAACCAACGTCGCAATTCACCTTCTCCGATCCTCCCTTCACTGGCGGCAGCAGCTCTCTCAACCGAGCGATCGTAATAGCACGCCAAAGCATTATCCACGTCACCGAAGCGTTCGATGTATTCGGCTGTGATCAGACGCGATCCATCGCTGCTGGCGGCGTTCGGTCCACTCTTCCATTCCGAGGGCAGGTTTTCCCAGAGCGATTGGCACACCACTTGAAGCTGAACCGGTTCAACGAATTCGCCGCGGCTTTCACGGAACTTGTCGCCTTCTGCCACCCGAATCTCCGAAAGCTCCGCCATCAATTCGTCGGCTGCGTTCGGGTCGAAGGAAAGGCCCCAGTTCTGGAAAGGTTTCACCACAGCGGAACGGGCCGCATTACCGCGGAGTCGCTCCAAGTGCATACGTGGCCGTAATTTCTCCGGGAGCAAATCGGCGAACGGCTCCAGTTGCGCGATGTACTCCTCGCGCATAACAAAAACAACCTTCATCGTTGGCAAGTCGTGCAGAGCCTGCGCAAGCTGATCGAAAAACGGGCGTCGTTCCTGCCATCGATGCTGATTGGTCGTAAAGAATTCTTCGAACTGATCCAGGATTACGATTAACGGTGGCGAGCTCTCCTCGCCTGCTTCTGGAGCAGCAACAAGCGGTTTGAGAAACTCAGACAACGTGGTCTTCGCATGATCTTTGATTGATTGACCGTTCGGCAATGCTGCTGCCCAGTACTGAAGGGCATGGTAAACAAAAATGTTTTGTACGCTCTCGGGTGGAACATCATTCGGCAGTAAGCCGTGGACGCGTGCGGATCGCAAAACCGGGTACTGCTGTTCCTCCAGGCGCTTGATGACACCTGCCCTCAATAACGAGCTTTTGCCTGCGCCCGATTGCGCATAAACAAGGACGGCCCGGTGCGCGATGATCAATGAAAGAAGCTCCTCCGTCTCCCTCGTGCGACCGAAAAACCGATCGCTGTCCTCCTTTTCAAAAGGCCGCGGGCCGACGAAGGGCGAATCGCTCATCCCCGGCTGAAGGCTTCCCATCGCACTCGCAGATCTTCGCAAAACTCCTGACAAGTGCCCCAATAGATTTTTACCTGCGCGCTGCCGAAATACGAATCGAGGTACTTCACGGCCTTGGCCGCTTTCTCCGCCTGGTCGCCTGGCGTGTCAGAAGGTTCAAGCTGCACCGCGATGTGCGTATTACCGCTGTCGCGCAGCTTATTTGCGAAGAGCCGGAAGAGCACCAGAAAATTCCAGTCCGACAGCGTGTATCCGAGGAAAAGCAGCGCGCCTCCCAACGCACGGTCCACTCGATGCGCGAGTGATTTGTAGTCGCGCGAAATGTTGATCAGGAATTCAAAATAATCGTCCTCGGTCACTACCGCCGATTCCGCCCACGGCGTGCAACCGTGAAAGTGATAGACAAGTGGATTCGCTACTGAATAAGCGAACTCTGGATCAAAACTTGGGGCTTTCTCAGGGATATGCCGGTTCCAACGACAGATCGCAAGGCGCGCATCTCGCTTCTTGTATTCTGTCAGCGCGCGATACATCCAATCGTCGAAGTTACTCGTGAGATAGACCGGGAATGGAAGATCGGCCAAAACCCGGTGCGGCTCGTTAGGCAACCCTGAAAAGTTCGGCGTAGTAAGATTACCGTAATATTCGGCAAATGCTTCCTTCGGAGCCATAATGTCGTCTGTCGCTGCCACGTATTTCGCCACTCGTTCCAGCTTGGTTTGATCGTCGAGCGGATAAGCGTAATCAGCCGCGAACTTCAGCGCGATCTGTTCCTTTGAGGGATATTTTATTTTCTCCCATTCTTCGGCATCGGCACCGGAGGGAGGTGCTGTGCACGCACCCGAGCCAATCACAGGTGTGCACTTATCGTCCCGAATGCGTTTCAGTAGCCGCTCCCAAGTCTTGTCGTCCAACTCGCGGGCGCTTTTTGACGGCAGAACGTCCTTTGATTCGGTGCCAACGGATTCAGTGCTCATCTTTTCGTTTGTTCGAAAGTTGCCCAGCGCTCATCCAACTGCGATGAAAACTCGCGGGCTGTGCCCCAGAAAACTTTCATGTCCATGGCGCCATAAAATTTTTCGAAATACGCCTGATGCGCCGCACGATTTGGATCGGCTTCATCTGGAGGTTTTAATACGACTATGCTGCTGAATTGTTGTCGTGCGCGCAAAGTCTGAAAGAGGACGCGAAAATTCCAGTCGCCCAAACGATAGCCAATGAACAGAAAACTCGTGGCGGCGAATGCCTGTTGCACGACCTCGGGGAGAAGATCTGGTTTGGCGGCCACGTTCGCGAGGAACGTCAAATAATCGTCTTCGGTCAAAACGAGCGACTCGGAAACGTCGAGCGCGCCATGCAAATGGAACACGAGCGGATTTGCCGGCGTGGGTTTGTAGCTAGGCTCTTTTTCGAAAATCGATTCCACGTGCTGCAGAATGTCCTGCCAGCGGCAGATCTCGCGGCGCGCGTCTTTCAATTTCCATTTGAGAGCGCGAACCATGAAGTCGTCGTAATTCGTCGTGATGACAATTGGTAGCGGAAGACCAGCGAGAACGCTGTGCGGTTCACCGGAGTTCCCAAACTGTGGCGGTTGGGTGTACTTTGGTGGACCGGCTGCGCGCAGGATCTCCACGACGTCTTCTTTTGGCGCGTTCGGGTCGGATTGTACGGCCGCATACTGCGCAACACGCACAAGATCTCGATCCGGAAACGGATAGGCGTAGCGCTGCGCGAGCTCTTCCGCGACATCGGCCCCAAGAGGCAGCGCGCCATAACAGGCGCCAGCTCCCAAAAAAGGAGTGCACTTGCCCGACTGAATCCTGCGCAGGAGCCGATTCCAGTCCGCTTCTTGAAGTTCGCTCGTCACATCAAACAGCCTAACGAAGTCGGGTATAGATGATTAGGGATCTTTGCCTAGGATGTCAATACCGCTATTTACGGATGAAATTCCAGAGCGGATGGATTGAGCATCCGGCTCTCGTTAGGCAACCAGACAGCACACAAGCTGAAAACCTGGCGATCCGATCCGCGTTGCACGTCGGGGCGCCTGCCGCAAATCGTCGGTAACACTTTGTGCTTGTGTGGGCGAGAGAGAACCACAATGTTCATTCGTGAACGGGAAGAACGGCCACAAGGGTGCAGGCGAACCGCGTGAGTTTGTAACTACCCGGTGGAGCTTGATTCTTTCGGCCGCGCACGTCGGCAGTGAAGAGCAAAGAGTTCGCGATGCGCTGGCCGAGCTTTGCCGGACCTATTGGCGACCGATCTTCTCGTTCGTCCGCGGACGCGGGTATTCCATTCAGGATGCGCAGGACCTCACGCAGGATTTTTTTGTGACAATTCTGAAGAATGAGTGGCTGCACAATGCTGATCGTAATCGCGGTCGCTTCCGCTCACTGTTATTGAAGTCTCTTCAGAACTTTCTTATCAATGCCGCTGAGAAAACTCATGCACACAAACGCGGCGGCGGCGTGGAATTTGTTTCCTGGGACGATTGGATGGCGGAAGCGCCGTCGCAATTATCCATCCCGGTTCAAGCACTCGACTCCTTGCCGCCGGAGCGCATCTTCGACCTCACTTGGGCCACGACGGTTGTGGAACACGCGTTTCAACGGCTGCGGGAAGAATGCGAGAGCAAAGGCAAGCTCTGGCTTTTCAAAGCGCTGAGTCCGCATCTTACAGACGAACGCGACGAAGTGTCATACGCCAAATTATCCGCGGAACTCGGAATGGCAGAAACGGCCGTAAAAAAACAGCTGCACCATATGCGCCAGCGTTATCGCAGTCTGCTGCGCGACGAAGTCTCACAAACTGTCGAAGACCCTGCTGACGTGGACGACGAGATCCGTTACCTCTGTGCGTCACTCGCAACAGGAACCGACCCATTGCAATGACAGATTCAGAACCACGGTCCGATCTGCTTTCGAGCGCTACCAAAGACCATGCAAAATGCAAGAAGTGTGGAGCAGCCGTGCGACTCGACACCGGAATTTGCGTGAGCTGCCTGCTGCGCCAGGGATTGGAAATCGGTGGCGAGGTATCGAAGGCGGTTTATGAAACCGTACTCGACGAGTTGGATGCGCGCGACAAGCCATGGCAGCTGGGAAATTACGAAATTCTCGAGCAGATCGGTTGCGGCGGCATGGGCGTGATCTATCGCGCCAGGCAACGACATTCCCGGCGGATTGTTGCAGTAAAGCGCGTCTTAAGTTATCGCGCTGATTCACACGGAGCGCTGCAGCGTTTCCGACGAGAAGCACAGGCGGTGGCCAGTCTGGATCACCCAAACATCCTTCCGATTTACGAAGTGAGTGAAAGCGAGGACGGCCTGCCGTTTTTCAGCA
>Ga0137399_10001597_pt1 | contig 10538 bp, 6 predicted proteins | sample czorhiz316metaG_FD_104810 | JGI IMG/M metagenome (GOLD analysis project Ga0137399, IMG submission 104810) | Vadose zone soil microbial communities from Angelo Coast Range Reserve, California, USA - czorhiz3.16 metaG | ecosystem: Environmental > Terrestrial > Soil > Vadose zone | place: USA...
CCGACAACATCCTGCTCGACAGCGCCGGCCACGTGCTCGTGACCGACTTCGGGATCGCGAAGGCCGCGCAGGAAGCGACCGTCAGCCAGCTCACCACCGAGGGTATGGTGGTCGGCACGCCGCATTACATGAGCCCCGAGCAAGCCACCGGAGAAGATGTGGATGCCCGCTCGGACATCTACTCGCTCGGGGTCGTGCTGTACCAGATGCTCGCCGGCGTGCCTCCGTTCGACGGCGACTCCGCCCAGTCGATCCTCATGAAGCAGGCCACGGCGACGCCGGTGCCGATCCGCGAGCACCGGAGCGAGATCCCGCCGTTGCTCGCCAGGGTGGTCGATCGCGCGCTCGCCAAGGACCCCGCCGAGCGCTTCCAGACGGCCGAGGAGCTGAGCCAGACGCTGGTAGACGCCCTCCCGACCGCGGCGCAGGACAGCGTGCGGATGCGCTCCCCCCTACTGGCCGGCGCCGTCCAGGCACTGGTGGGGCTCGGGGTGGTCGGAGCCCTCGTGCTCGTGGGGCTCGCCGTCCTGTCGCGGCCTCCGCGCATCTCGGCACGGGCGCCCATCCCCGACAGTCTCGCCCAGCCCCTCCGACGCCAGGGCGCGCTCACGCCCGGCGATGCGGCCCTCTACGTCTTTTCGCCCCGCGGCGCGGATGATACGACGCTGCTGCTCGTGGCACGCCGCAGCGTGGTCGTGGCGACGCCACACCGCGTGCGTGCCTATCGCCGGGACTCGGTTCAGGTGCGCTATGGAGCCGATCTGCGGGGTGGGCTCGCGTTCCGGCTGGTCCTCGCCCTGCCGCGCGCGCGCCGCGACACCGTATTTCGCCACCTATCGTTCCGCGATGTCTACGAGCTGGCGAGCCGGCTCGGCAAGTTGATCGGCGAGAACTAGCGCGGCGACCGCCGCGTGCTGGTGAGGGGCCGCGTCGATACACCGTACAGGCTGACGGCGCCGATCCCGTGGACGTCCCCGGGTGTCACAGCGACCAGGCCGGCGGTGTCCTCGCCCCCGAGCGAGAGTCCAAAAGCGAAACCGCCGCGGCGCAGCGAGCGGTCCGTGTCGAGACGCGCGAGCAGACCGATGGGGAGCGACGTGCCCGACCGCAGCCCGCCACGCAGGCCGAACCCGTAGCCCACCACCCCGTCGGACGTGAGGCGGCCGAGTGCCGAGAGGACGATGCGCCGCCCGGCGAGCTGCAGCGTCGCGCTGGGGACGTACGTGATACGCAGGGTCGAATCGCGCACGACCGGGCGTCCGTTGTTTTGAATTACGCCACCCACCGAGAGGGCCGGCGTCCACTCGTACAGGATCCCGGCGTCCCAGCCCGTGCTCGAGGTGCCCCCCCGGTACAGCACCGTGGCGAACCCGGCAGCGAGTCCCGCACGTCCCCCGGCGTATCCCAACCGATAGGTGTGCCCTCGCCGCCCGCCGCCGAACAGGTCTCGCTGGTACCCGAGCGATAACCCACGAGAGTTGAACCCGAACGTGAGCTGTCGCAGGCGGCCTTTGGCCCCGGGGTCGCCGACCGTGAGATCGAGATGGACCGACGCCTCCGGGAGACGTCCCAGTCCCGCGGGGTTCACCCACACAGCGCGCGCGTCGCTGACATCGGTGGGATGGAGGTACAAGGCGGCGGTGTTCGGAGCGACTTGGGCGAGCGCGCCCGACGCCAGCAGCAGGAGCGGAAGCGACAGGCCGAGCGTGTGCCGGGCGCACCGCCCGCCCACTACGGCAGCACCGCGACGGTCGTTCGAGTCACCTGGATCACGGGGACCGCAACGCCCTGCACCGGCAGACGCACCGTGAGTGTGGTCGAGTCCCGCCACTCACCGCCCAGATAACGTCCGTCGGCGGCAAGGTAGGATACGCCGCTCCCCGTTCCGGCGCCGGAGAGCTCGAACGGCTGTCCCGCGTTCTTGCCGCCGCCGGCGACGCGATAGGTCTGACTCCCCTCCAGCCGCACGCTGCGCGTGCCCAGGTGGTCCTCCCACCCTGCCGCCGTGACGTGTGTAATCGTCCGACGCGACACTTCGGAACCACTCCCCTTCTGGGTGGTCTCGACCGTGTCGGTCCAGGCGTCCCCGGCCTTGACCCCCTCGATCGGCAGCCGTGGCAAGAAGTCGCGAAAGTTTCCGAGCAGTTGGACCACGGACTGTGCCACAACGCTGTCTGACGCCAGCGCGTTCAGGAACTCGCCGCGCGGGGCCACGCGTCCCGCGAACACCAGCTTGCGCACCTTGCTGACGTTGTCCGCGATCGGCGCTGGCGTTCCCGAGTCGGCCACGATCGAATCAACGAGGAAGGTGGTCGGATAGCCGATGGCGTCGGCCGGCCCTGTGATCGCGGCCGCCACGAAGATCCGGGCACCAACGTCCTGGGCTTGGGTCTGATCGCCGAGGGCCTGCTGGATGTGGAGCCGCCGGTGCAACACGTAGCGCACGGCGCTAGGTCCGTAGCGGACGGCGTCGGAGCGATGCGTGGAGGGCAGCTCCGTCGCCCCAGTTGTCGCCGGAGCTCCGGGTGCGGGGGAAGGAGTGGGCGCCGCCGTGCTGGGGGCCCCGCGGCTCCCGGCGGCGCAAGCGGCGACGAGCCACGTCCCCGCGAGCAGCAGCGGGCGGGTCAGGGTGCGCTCCCCGGCGCGGCCGCGCGGTCGCCCTTGGTGCGGCCGAAGACGGCCACCATCTCGGTCCCTTCGCTCGCGACGCGCAGCAATTTCCAGCCCCGCTTTCGCATGTCGGCGCGCCACCCGATGAGTTTCTCCCACTCCTGCGTGGTCGTGCGGAATACCCGCAGGTCCGCGACTTGCTCCCACTGGGCCGGGTAAGGTTTCGACGGCGGGGTCATCGAGAGGTGGGCGGTAGGGCCATAAGCCGAGTTCTGTTTGCCCGCCGAAGCGGGCAGATGGTCATCTCTCTGGGATGGCTGTCGCCAGCCACCTCACGCGGCCTACCCGCAGCTCAAGCGACCCGGGCCGGGTCTCGCTGCTTATTTGGCCTTGCTCCGACTGGGGGTTACCGTGCCACGCCTGTTGCCAGGCGCGCGGTGGGCTCTTACCCCACCGTTTCACCCTTACCCTTGAATAAAAGGGCGGTCTGTTTTCTGTGGCCCTTTCCGTCGCCTCACGGCGCCCAGGTGTTACCTGGCAATCTGCCCTCAGGAGCTCGGACTTTCCTCAGCACGCCACTCGAACCAGCATGCCGCGACCATCGCGCCCTACCGCCACCCGTATGAAAGTTACCGGCTCCGGAAGGGCCACGGCAAGTCTCGCCCCGTGCGCTAGCGTGCGAGCCTCCGCAGCAGGCGGCCCAGGCTGTCCTGCGGCAGACGCCTGCCGGCGCCCGGCCCGCCGGGCTCCTCGGGCGTGAGCCAGAACCCGTCACTTTCGTCAAAGACCAGCCGCCTGACCCCCGACCAGTCGCGTGCTCGAAGCGACGGCGGAGCGAGGGCCACCGCGTGCACGATGTTGAGGCCGCGCGCGCGCTCGAGCGTGAGCACATCGCGCGTCCAGGGTTCCGGTGTGAACAGGAGTAGCGGCCGGTCCGGAAGCGCGAAGCCGCGGAGCAGCCCGCGCGTGAACCAGTCGGCCGGGGGCTGCGCCAGCCGGAATGCGAAATAAAGATCGCGCCGCTGTTTCAATACCCGATCTCGCAGCAGCGTGGCGCGCGCGGCGACCTCGTCTTCCAGGACGCGGTAGTATCGGGGCAAAAGCCCCGCGTCGCGCAGCGCCGGGTAGCGGGCCGCGTACGGGAGTGAGTCCCAGCCTCCCCCGGCGGCACCTGTTCGGATGAGCACCGCCAGCCCGCGCCGCCACGCCGCGTCGCAGAACTCCTGGCCCATCGTGTAGCCCCGCGCTCCGCCGACGTCGAGACCGAGCGCGATGACGAGGGTACGCTGCTCCGCGGCGAGCCGGCCGAGGGCGCTGTACGCGGCCGGGAGCCCCTCGGCCCACAACGTGGAGTCGAGGGCGCACGGGACGGGGAGCGCCTCGCCGCGCGCGCCGCGCGACGAGTCCGCGGGGGCGTGGCGCACGTTGCGATAGTCCAGCAGCGGGATCCACGCCACGCTCGTCGGCTGGAGCCGCTTCACCGCGTCGGCCCAAGCGCGGCGCACCGCGTCCCGCTCCTCCCAACGGACGTGCAGGGAGTCCGTGCTCTCGGGGCCGGCGTCGCCGGCGAACAGGTTGAACCCGCCGGCGTCGAGCAAGGCGACCAGCGAATCGAGCGAGGCGCCGGAGCGCACGGTGCGCCGCCCGTCACGGGTCGCGAACAACGGCGTCCATAGCACCCGCATGCCCTGCCGCCGCAGCCACTCGGGGGTGCTCGTGGCGCGGGCCAGCTTCCGGTCCGGCATGAGGGGTAGCGCTATCGTGTCCACCCCGCGCGGGGGAGTCATGCCAGGAGGCGCGAGCTCGACGGGAGCGGGCGCCTGTCCGAGCGCGAGCGGCGCTCCGCGCGTCGCGGGCGGGACGTGCGCCCATTCGGCAGGCCGGCGGGTCCAGCGGGCGAGTGCGTGGAGGAATTCCCCCGTCCGCTCCAGCGCGTCGAGCTGTTGCTCGGGAGCCGTCGTGGGCCGGAACTGCGCCCCCAGGGCGCCGAGCGCGTGCCGGCTGATGACGACCACGAGCCCGTTGCCGAGCCGCGTCGCCGCCACCACACCGGCCCCCGCCCGGGGCGACGGCGTCCGCGGGGCGCGCACGAACGCGTGCCGCGAAGTCACGGCGAGGATCTGGGAGGAGTCGCGCGTCGCGAGGACATGGTTCCGGTCGAGGGGAAACGGATCGAACACCGAGCCCAGCGGCTCGTCGCCCATCGCCCGACCCTCGGCCCACGGCTGGGGATGGCCGGTCGTCGTCGGCGTGCGCGCGGTGGTGTCCTCGAGGAGGCGGTCGCCGATCGAGATCCCGGTCCCCGCGAACTCGAGCCAACGGTTCGCCGTCCAGCGGTCCAGGTATCCTTCTCCGTCTGCATCGTAGCCGAGCACCACGACACCACCCCCGAGTACCCATTCGGTGAGCAGCGCCAGATCACCGGCGGTGAGCGCGTCCGATGGTGCCTCGGGCTCACGGCCCAGGAGGAACAGCAGCACCCGATAGCGCCCGAGATCGGCGCGCGCGAGATGAGGGTAGAAGCGCCGGTACTCGACCGCGTAGCCCTCGTCGCGCCAGGGTTGGACCGTGCCGTTCAGCAGCGCGGGCTCCGAGAGGGCGAGGTCGAGGAGCAGCAGGCGCCTGGCCTGGGGCTGGCAACCGGAAAGCAGCGCGACCGCCGCCGGAACGACCCAGGGCCTCATTCCGGCGCCGACTCCGCAACGAGCTTCCCGAACCGCGAATCGGATCTGACGGGGTCGAACTCCGGCGCCCGCAGGTAGAACCACAGGCGCGCGCCGCGCGGGCGAACGCGGTCGAGCAGCTCGAGCGCCCGATCCGACTCGTGTAGGGCCACGAGCGCGCGTCCGACCCACGCAGCGTCGGTGATCGTTTGGTTACCCGCGGAGCGGATCTCGCGCTCCAAGCGCTCGATTCGGGTTCGCGCGGCCGGCGTGTCGGCGGCCTGCAGCTCGATGAGCGCCAGCACCGCCTCGGCGGGCACGCGGAATCCCGACCGCAAGCGCGCGGCCGTCTCGGCGTCGGCACGCGCCTCGGCCGGTTGGCCGAGCCGGAACTCCGCGAGGGCCCGGAGCACGTAGGCGTAGTCGGCTCCGGGGTCGATGGCCAGGGCGCTGTCCGCCCAGCGCCGAGCTTCCGCGTAGCGGGTTTGCCGCGCGGCGACACGCCCGAGGTTGAACAACGTGATCGGCCGCTCCGGTTCGAGCTGGAGCGCGCGGCGATACATGTCGGCGGCGGCGGAGTCGCGGCCCAGCCAGAGCAGCGCCATCCCGTACTGGTGATGGGCCTCCGCGTTCCGGGGATCGAGTGCGAGGGCGCGCAGCAGCGCGTCGCGTACGCCTGCGAACGTGCGTGGATTCCGGAAGCTGAGAAGGAAGCCGCGGGCCATCCACGCGTCGGCGGATGCGGAGTCCTGCTGCAGGGCGCGGTCCGCTGCCTCGAACCCGCGGGACAGCACGCCCTCCGGAGACAGACCGGGATACGCCCACCCCCAGTCGAGGAACAGCCCGTAGCCGATGGCGACCCGGGCGAGCGCGGGCGCGAAGCCCGGATCGAGCCGCACGGCGCTCTCGTACTGGTCGATCGCGCGCCGCACGGCCCGCGGGGTCCGCTGGGCGAGCTCGTAGTTCGCGCGCAGGAAGCGATCGTAGGCCGCGGGATCGCGTGGCGGGCGGCTTGCCAGCGCCGTCCGCTCGACGGGCCGGAGCGCGCCCGTGATGGCGGTGGCCACGGCGCGCGCCACGGCCTGTGGAATCGTCTGCGGGGCCGTCTCCCGGCTCTCGTACTGACCGCCCCAGACGTGCATCCCGTCCGACGCCCGCACGAGCTCGACCGTGACCGCCGGGCTTGGGCCCCGACCGGGCCGGCCCACACTCCCGTTCACGAGATACGCCACGTCGAGGGCGCGTCCCAGCGTCGCCGGATCATCCGCCGCCCCGCGGAAGCGGCGAACGGCGTTGCGGGACTTCACGCTGAGTCGCTCGATTCGGCCGAGACTGGTGATGATCGCCTCCGTGAGCCCGTCCGCGAGATAGGCGCTCGCCGTGTCTGCGGTCTCGAAATACAAGACGGCGACGCTCGCTGGTGGGGCCGCGCGCTCCGGCACCACGGCGACGCCGCGCGCGCAGCGGAACCCCGTGTGAGTGAGCCACGCCCGCCGGTCCGGGAGGACGGCGCGGTACGCGGCGGTCGCATTCGCAGACGGCGTGTCGAAGGCTCCCCCTTTGATGACGTGACCCGGCTGGCCCCGCGCATCGGCGGCGGCCGCCGCCGTCCATTCCCACGCGTTGCCGATCAAGTCCACCGCCCCGACCCACGATCTGCCGGGGCTTCCCGCTCCGGCCGGCGCGTAGCCGTCGCGCAGCGAGTCGGCGTTGGCCCGGTCGCGTTCCCAGCGATTACCCCAGGGATACCGGAGGCCGTGCGGTCCGCGGGCGGCCGCCTCCCATTCGTCCTCGGTCGGCAGACGGCCACCGCGCTGCCGCCATGCGCAATAGGCTGCGGCCTCCGACCACAGTACGCCGGTCACCGGCCATTGATCCGGTGGCGCTTGCACCCACGGGGGACCGGTTCGCGTGGCGTCCACGTATCGCCGGTAGGCGCCCACGCCGACCTCCGCGGAGTCTATGAAGAACGCGTCGAGCTGGACGGCGGTCGAGTCACGCGCGGGGGCGCCCCCGCCTCCGCCCCCCACGGGATAGAGGCCCGACGGCACGAACACCATCCCGGGCGGTGTCACGCGGGCCTTGGGCCAGATGACCCACGCCAGGATCGCCGCGGCGGCCCCGGACGCCGTCGCGATCCACGTGACTTGCCGGACGGACAGGCGACGCCGCTCGCGGGCCGCAGCGGCGAGCGCGTCGACGAACGCCCGTGCCGTGCGCGGCCGGTCGCCCGGTTGTTTCGCGAGCCCGCAGGCCAGCGCGCGTTCGAGGTGCACCGGGAGGCCCGGGCGCACGGTGTGGATTGGTCGCGGCGGATCGTTGATCACGCGGGCCGTGATCGCTTGCGCGCTGGGTCCGGTAAACGGCGGCTCGCCGGCGAGCATCTCGTACAGCACCACCGCCAGGGAGTACACGTCACTGCGCGGGTCGAGGCGCTTGTCACCGCTCGCCTGTTCCGGGCTCATGTAGGCCGCGGTGCCGACGGCGATACCGGCACCGGTCAGGGCCGGTCCTTCCGTGCCGCCACGCTCCTCCATCAGTTTCGCGATTCCGAAGTCGCTCACCAGGGCATGGCCGCGGGACAACAGGATGTTTTCCGGCTTGACGTCGCGGTGAATAACGCCATTCTCGTGCGCGTACTGGAGTGCGTCGCCGACCTCGGCCGCAATGCGGACAGCGTCGTCGACCGGGAGTGGCCCATGACGACTGAGCCGCTGCCGCAGCGACTCTCCTTCCACGTATTCCATTACATAGAACAGCAGGCCGTCCGCTTCGTCGGCCTCGAACAGCGGCACGATATGGGGGTGGGACAGCTGGGCGGCGAGCAGGACTTCTCGCTGGAAGCGATCACTCCCGAGGTAGGCGCGCGTGGCGGGCGCCAGCAGCTTGATCGCCACGCCACGCCCGAGCTTCACGTCGGTGCCGAGGTACACCGTCGCCATGCCGCCCCGGCCCAGCTCGCGCACCAGGGTGTAGCGCCCCGCGAGGGCACGGGCCAGGCGGTCGAACAGCGGGTCGGCGGGCATGACGGGTGTATCTGGCTACCACTATGCGACGGTGCCCGACCCGGCCGCAAGCAAGCCCGTGCCCTCTAGGTCTTACCAGCGCAGCATTTCCCGCCGCACGTACCCCAGGTAGCTTCGTCGGAGTCGCTCCACAGGAAGCGGGCGATGGCCTGCTTCCACCTGTACCCAGGACCGTGAGACCTGAGATACATCGGCTGGACCGAGGTGCGGCCGCTGGGCGCGATGTAGACGGACCGCCACGGCGTATCCCCGAAGTTGCCCCGCCTGTCCACCCACCACCAGTTCCAACCGGGCTCCAGGCCCAGCTTGTCATAGCGGGACTCACTCCAGATGCGGGCGATGACCCGGCCCTCGGCGAGTTGCTCCTCTTCGAGCAGGTATGAGCCGACTTCCGGCTCGATCTTGGCGAGCGGGCCGTAACGCCGCTCCCGAGTCCTGGGATCGATGACCATCAGACGCTGCGAATCCGCCGCGCCGACCACGCCGTCAAACCGCAGTGAGTCGGTGGTGTAGAGCTCGAACTGGCGCAGCGACGAGGAGTCCAGGCCTGCGCGGTCAATCTTTAGCGGGTACCGCATCGGGGGCGTGGGCCGTGGGATCGCCTGGGCGCCTGCGGGAGCGACCGACCAGAGGAGGGCCGGTACGAAAAGGAAGTGGAGGGGGCGCATGTGACCTCCTGGTTGAAAGGTCCTGTCTCACCGTTTGGGCGCAATCGAGTCAGCGGAGCCGGCCGCCGAGATCCTCCTCATCTGCGTTACGGTCGGTCGGAGCGCAGGCTCCGCTCCCGACCAGAGCGTCACCACCGCCCGGGCCCACCGTTGAGCCGCCGGCCGCGCTCCGCGCGCCGCCGCGAGGTTCGCCCGTAGGGCCATCATTCGCACCACACACCCGGCGAGCGGCAGGTACTGAAGGGTCGCCGTATGCAGTGCCACGAGGCTATCGAGCGGCGCGTCCAGGGTGCGCACGGCGGTAGCCGTGTCGCCGACGGCGAGGAGCAGGCGCGCGTCGATGTAGACGCCATCGGGCGTCGACTCCCCGGACGCCAAGCGGCCGCCGCCGGCACGCGACAGCGAGTCGAGCAGCGCCCGCACCGAGGCCGTGTCGCCGTGTGCGAGTCGCCACTGCAGGGCCATCGCCTGGCGCGGCCCTGGGGGACCCGTCCGATGGGCGGGGCGCAGCCCCAGCGCGTCGAACACCAGTTCGGCCGGCACGTCCAGCAACGCGCTTCGTGTCGCGGCACGGCGCGAGACCGGGAGGCCGGCCATGAGATCTTCTATCCGGCGCTCATGTGCCGCGATGCTGTCCGCCGGCGCACCGACGGCCGCGTAGGCGAGTAAAGCGAGTCCCGCCTGCGCCGCGTCCAGGGGGAACGTGACCGCCTGATTGTCTGCGCTCGCCGACAGCCACGCCGTGTCCTCAGGTGCGAAGAGCCGGCGCGCGAGCGCTGGTCGGCCGAGCAGCACCGCTACTCCGGCAATCCCGGCGGTGGGCCTGGGCGCTATCCGCAGCAGCGAGTCGCCAAGCTGGCGTGCCCTGACGAAATCACCTGCCTTGAGCAGCACGCGCACCCGGTCCGCGGCATCCCGTGCGCGCTGCTCCGGCTGCCGCTCCAGCCGCTGGGCCGCTGCGAACTCGGCGAACGCGGACCGGGGCTCCCCAACCTCGGGCACGAGCTTCCCCACCGATTCGAGTGACCTTGCCCGGGTCCGGTGGGCAGGTGGCTCACCCGGAAACGCGTCGGCGAAGGAGGTCGCGACTTCCGTCAGAATGCGGCGATTCCGCGCGACGGCAGCGAGATGACGTGGCGGCTCGACATCGCCTTGCGCCGCTACCGTTCCGGGCACCGGGTAGAAGGCGAGCGTGTCGGCTTCCAGCTCGGGGAACGCGTAGTACGTGGAGCCGTCCAGGAACCCCTCCCGCCAGTACCAACGCTCCGTGAACAGCAGACTGGGGAGCCGGTCAATGGCTCGACGCTCGAAGGTCAGGTTGAACGCCGGCGCGAGAAGCAGCGCTCGTCGATAGGCTTGAACAGCGGTCTCGTAACTCCCCCGGAAGGTGAAGCGGGTAGTGTCGCCCGGGTGCCGGATCACGACTCTGTCCCCGGCATTGCACTCCGCGAGTCCGAACCAGGCGGCGAACGAGGTCGAGTCGGTGGCCAGGATGTCGCGATACTGCCGGCAGGCATCCTGCCAGCGCCGCTCGAACATGGCCTGCTGGGCGAGCAATAGGGCGCCATCGG
>Ga0137399_10001600_pt1 | contig 10533 bp, 3 predicted proteins | sample czorhiz316metaG_FD_104810 | JGI IMG/M metagenome (GOLD analysis project Ga0137399, IMG submission 104810) | Vadose zone soil microbial communities from Angelo Coast Range Reserve, California, USA - czorhiz3.16 metaG | ecosystem: Environmental > Terrestrial > Soil > Vadose zone | place: USA...
AAACAGTGTCTGGCTTGACTGTTAGTCTGAGCTCGAACACTATACCCGGCGCTTCTGGAAGCGTAACGTTAACAGCCACGAACACAAACGCCGCTACAGGCACTTACAGTTACACAGTAACCGGCACATCAGGCTCCATTCAACACTCGCAACCCGTCTCCGTATCCGTCCCAGCTCCTGACTTCCAGATATTGGCTGTTCCAGGCGTCGAGAGCGAAGTCCCAGTCGGGGCAAGCGGCTCGACAGTCGTCCAGGTCAACAGCCTCCACGGATTCTCAGGAACTGTGGCGATCACCGCACAGCTGATCCCAACCGGAATCATCGGTTCCTTCGTTGGACCAATGAATCTCCTGTTCAACCCAACCCTCGCAGTCACCCCAACAACCCCAGGCGCCTCGAGCGTGACCGTCACTGATCCAAAGAACGCTGCCCTCGGGAACTACACAGTTCTCTTCACGGGATCTTTCGGCGCGCTACGGCACTCGGTACCCTTCAACTTCACACTCGTCGACTTTTCATCAGCCATAACCAAGACAACCTACAACCCAACCCCTTGCGCCCCCATTGCAGGAGCAACCTATCCTAGCGCCTGCAGAGACGCAGGGACCATCATCATACAATCTCTCGGAGGCAAGACTGGCTTCAACACTTCCACCCTCGGCAGCCAGTTCGTCGGCTACAACTGCGTCAACACTCCAATCGCAGCCCTCAATCCTAGGGCTGTGACATGTGTTGACTACCAGGAGTACTGGCCGAACGGCACGCTCGTCTCGAGGGCTGATATCAAGGCAGGACTCGCACCAATAGCAGCGTTCTCGCCGCGCTTCGCATTTCCGGTCTCGAACGATTCGCTGATGTGTCTGCTGTTCTCAGCAGGCAACGTCGGACTTCCAATCCCAACAGACCTCGCAGCAGTCTACAACACATCGCCGGGAGCGTTCGCCCTTGGTTTCAACGGATTCAACGCTGGTAACCAGACGGACCTTCCGCAAGTCTTGGACCCGAGCAGTCCTGCTAGCGCTACAGGGCTTCCATGCGACGGTTCGGACGCAGACGCGTTCCGCACCTTTGCCTTCCCACAGACCATCCCAGGCACCTACAAGGTCTTCGTCGACGCAGCTATCTCGGTACTAGACCACCCACTCGGCAACGTCACCATCATCGTTCCACAGCCTCCAGCGTTCAACCAGGTACACTTCAAGCACCACCTATCCTTCTCCAAGGATAATGGTGTACAGACCATTACAGTCGGCATCACCAACCCCAATACCAACATCGGCTTGACGGCATTCGTCAGAGCAACGATCGTCGGTGGAGGAGTATCCCTCTCTAGCGTCACCACAACAGTATCGCTCGCGCCAGGTCAGACAATAAACAATCTAGCCATTACCATACCGTTGAGCCCATCAATGATCGGACAAACATTCACACTCAAAGTGGTCATATTCTGGGGCTCAGATTCGAAGGCTGCCAGAGCAACGAGCACAGCGACCATCTCGCCAGCCACAACGGGAACCTTCACTGTATTCCCATAGTCCAAACCCCCAAGAACCCCCTCTTCTTCTCTTTTTTATTTCGCGACCAGACCAAATCATGCTCCATCGCTTTTAGCGCCACCTCCGGCGAGAGATAGGTTGCCAGGGAGAGAGAGAACTATCCCGAGCAACCATGAAGCCCAACAACTCTTATAAGAAATGGACTCTCAGGAATCCGCGTACTCACTCTTGCGAGCCATGCCGCGACGACAACAGGACTAGGACCATATGACAGCGTCGAGGAAGCGAATTCTCGTCGTTGTCATCGTCTCAGCACTTGCAATCCTCAATCTAAGCGAGTTCTATCCGCCACGAGTTTATGCTGGAATAACGTGGACAGGGCCTAGCACGATCGAACAATTCACAGGGAGCAACAAACAAAGCCCGAGCGTCCTCCAGGCCAGGGATGGCTCCGTTTGGTTGGCATGGGCGGATGACCGGTACACGAATATCAGCGCCAACTACGACGCTTTCAACATCCTCTACAAGACACAAATCTCAGGAGTCTGGGGAAATCCCCTTAATGTTACCCGCTCTGGACAAAGCTTCTACCCGTCACTCGCCCAACTATTCAATGGAACCATCATGGTGTTCTGGAGCTCAAATCCCATGGGAACCTCCTGCTCTCCAGCCTGCAACCTATACTACACCAGCTTCGTCACCCGTCTCGGGATTTGGTCAACCCCCCACCGTCTCACCACAGGCCTCTTCAACGACAGCTATACTGACACTAGCGTCGGTCCGGACGGCACCCTCTGGCTCTTCTGGACCCGGATTATAGTCACATGTGCCGGAAGCTCCTGCACTCAGACCCGCCAGATATTCTATCGAACTCTTAGCGGCAATACATGGACGCCCGAAACGCAGCTGACCTCGGACATTAATTGGAACTATGCGTCGACCGAGACCTTCGGAAGAGACGGCGCGTTGAGGGTCGTATATTCCAAAGGAGCCGCTAACCAAAACATTTTCCAGCTCTATGCCCGAACTTACAACGGATCCTGGGGTTCTGAGACCCAGATCGTCAGTTCGGCCAACGCTGACTTCAACGCCTCACTAGTGCAGGATCGCAACGGCACTCTTTGGATCTTCTATGAAGAAACCGTGCCTCTCAGCTCGCTTCTAAGTCAGGAAGTCATCTTCTACGTAGACTCCCTCAATAATGGCCAGGCCTGGTCTGCACCCGTACAGTTGACACATGACAGTACCACTATTCCCATTGACGATGTGATGCCGCTTGCAATCCAGACTAGTGACAAGTCCATTTGGATTTACTACATTTCAGACATCCCTAATGGAACAAACTTCGACATTTACGCGCTCAAATCTAGTAGTATCTCACCAGTGCACAGTGTCGCAGTCTCCTCGCTGAAATCATCTGCGACATGGCTCTACATCGGCGGCTCCAAACTTCTCGGCCAAAGCGCGGTTGTAACATTCAACGTGACCGTCGTAAACCTCGGCGACTCCAGCGAGAGCACAACAGTCCAGCTCTCTGCGTTCAACACGACAACCTATCAGTTAGGAAGCAAGACATTGACAGTTGCGAGTGGAGCATCTCTAATCTTCACCTTCAGTTGGAACACAACTGGAGTCAACCCTGGAACCTACTCGCTAAAGGCAGTCGCATCAATACCCATCGAGACGCTGGGAAATCAAGGAGACAACACGTTCCAAGCAAACAAGATCCTCCTTCTCGTCCCGTGGGGAGGGGCCACTGGTGTCGGTGGCGGCGGTGGACACATACAATACAAATAGCGGTAGACATGCGGACATCACAAATCAAACTACTCATCGTCTTCGTAGTCGCGTTTTCACTCTCGAGTCTTCCAGGTCCTTTGTTAAGCCACTTCAACTTGCCTTCTATTCAGCTCGCGAATGCTGCGACTGCCCCTAATCCAAAGTGGCTGCCTGCCGGTCCTTCTATGGACACTGTGCTGTCTCACATTTTCACTGACGAGCTTGCTGAGTTCAACGCGATCGGAGCCCCTACTCCGAATATCGATACTACCGACTGGCCTCTAACGGCAAACCTTGTCGACCCAACAAATCCCAGCTCTTTCGTAAATAATCCGAACCTACTGGTCACAAGCCAAGTCACGATCCACGGCTTCTACGAGCTCGAGTTCATGCTCGACAACAACTACTGGGGCATCGACATGAACTTTGGAAACAATCCCAACGGCATACAGCTGCGCCAGGGAATTTCGCACTTGATCAACAAGAACACTTTCGTCACCCAGCAGGGTGATGTCAAGGGCCTCGCCGACGCGGTCGACAGTCCCGTACCGTTTGGATCATCCTTCACCTCCGGCGGCACAAAGTTCACCTTCACTACTCCCAACTCTTGTCTCTGGGACGGCAACTTCACCGAGTCGGGTACCGTCTGCACCCGGTCTGGTGGTCCTCCGGGCGGTGTAGCATACAGCTGCGCTGCTACCGGCGTTACTGTCAGTTGTCCCACTGGCACATCTACCGGTACGGTCAACTATCCGTGGCAGCCACAGATAGGCAGTCCAGACTTTTGTGCTGCTGCAAGTCACTTCATAACCGCCTTCCGCCACGCTGGAATTGGAACACTGACGGAGAACAGCAACTGTATCCTCCAACCTCCAACAGGCCAAACCAGTTTTCCCACGGCGATCACTTCGAACCCAGTCGATTTCTTCGTCAGGCTCGATCATCACCCTAGGTTCGAACTGGGGACGAGCATTGCTCAGGAGGTTTGTGGTCTCTGGATTGGCGTATTGGCGAGCGGATGTAACTTTCCGGGAACTAGTACTCCCGCCGTTACGGTCCACACTGGTACCATCAGTTCATTCTGCGGCTTCACTACATCCACTACCGGTGTTAATCCATGCTGGTGGATTTACACAGCAGGCTTCAGTAGCGTGTTCCCGATCGACTCTGGCATCTTTTTTGGTTACAACAGCCGCTTCGTGAGTGGCGTCTGTACGAGCGCTACAAATTGTATTACTGCAAATTCCAGTTTCGGTACTCCAGGTCCCTGCAGCATCAGTTCGGTTCCAACACCTGCAGCTGGCGACTACATCTACCTCTGCAACTCAAAGTATGACACAGACTCTTCCAATGTTGAGTTCGCTTCGAGTGTAGCAAACGCGTTTAGCGCGGGCACTTTGGCCGCAGACGATTTCGGCAGGGCCGCGTACTCTGTGCCGGTATGGACGGACATCAACCAGAACGCGTACCTCAATAACTGGTCGAACGTTCTCAATGCTGACGGAGCAGGAACGTTCCCGACAACACAGTTCCTCTGGCTCAACGACTATAGCGCGAACCCTGCTGTTGCAGGCCAACTTCGACAAGGCTTCAAACAATCGACGCGAAGCCTGAGCCCGTACATTGGCACGACAGTGTGGGATGCCGCAATTCTAGACAACATCTACGACACGCCCCTGGTTGAGAATCCGCTCAACACCGGGCAGCTTCTAGACTGGATGACGACCAGCCACTCGGTTCTTCCCAGCAGCCAGCTAGGCTACCCGAGATGCGCCCTGCCGCCGGCGGCTCCCGTCGAGCCATGCTATCCTGGATCCGCCGTAGCCAATCTTAGATTGAATCTCAGAAACGACCTCTTCTTCCAGGACGGTAGACAAGTTACGGGGTTTGACGTCAAGTTCGCATATGTGACACTCCTAGCAAACGGAGCGTTCTTCGGTAGCACTCTTGCCCCGGTAAGCTGCGCGCGCAGCTCTACAGGAACAACGCTCTTCAAGTGCACTGATGGAGTCACTGTCAAGAGCAAGAACGTGGTCGACATCCATCTGGACAGTTTCGGGCCATTCACGACAATCAATGTGGGGACAACGATTGTCTTTCCAGGCCGCTACTGGTCAGCCAATTGCGCCAACAGTGTCTGGGATACCGACGCTGCTCAAGGCAACGTTCCTGACAGCTGCATGACACTAGACCCTCCAAAGGCCGGTTTCAGCTACGATCCAATCGCCAACGGCATACTGGTCGGCTCAGGTCCATGGGAGTGCGCAGACGTGGCCGGTGGTACAGGCCTAGTCGGGTTCGGATGCAGTTCGAGCAGAAATGAAAATCCGCCCATCGACGGAACATATACTCTGACTCGTTACGGCACAGGCCAGGTCCCTGGCTCCGCTGCGGTGGGAGAGTACTTCAGAAGCATCGGAACCCTCGCCAGCTATGTTTGGACTGGAGTTATCGGAGACACGGCTCAAGATACAATTACGGGAAGCGCCATCAGCGGCTGCACCAGTGGAAGCACAATAATCCAGCCTCTAGGCTCCACAGGAGGTTGTGGTCACTGGCAGCAAGGCATCGGACAAATAAACGGTGGTCCAGGGTCGGTCACCCAGACTCAGGTGAACATCTTCCAGCGTTTCGACTTTCTCAACTGGGTTGCTCCCCAGACATGGGCAGCACCACCATGTAGCTCGCCAGGGGTTTGCAGGGGAGCTACGACGCCGCCGGATTTCATGGCTCAGATCGCGGGTTCACAGACTCCATTCTATGAAGGGGTATACACCCTCTACGCATCTGCATCGCTACGCAACGGCGTAGCTGTAGGATGTAACGTGGCCTATAACCCAGCCTCGCCAACCACATCAGGCGGATTTGACTGCTGAGACGCAGTAATGATCAGAGTTGATTTTCTGGTAGGCGGGTCAGCCGCGAGTGCGCATGCGCCCCAAAAATCGATCCTAGCGGAGCCTGTCATGACGTGCAATCGGATAGGTTTAAGTGATCAAAAATCTCTTCAAAAGCTGGACAATCAGAGAGGAGACAGAAACGGAATCCTGCTCAAGGACCCTCACAGTCATCCTAGTTCTGGTCCTGTCTACTAGCCTGTTCTTCATATCAGAAATACGATTCCAAGTTCTGACGAGTAATGCACCACACTTCAGCTCTGCACCTCCAAGTTCAACGAGTTTAGTGGGAATCCAATGCGGAGAAACAACATGCGCAGATACAAACCTAGTCCCAGGCCAGACTGTAACATTCGGGGTGAATTTGACGAACGCCCCTCCGATACACGCGTACACTATTTCGATCCAATACAATCCCAAAATTCTCAGCCTTCTTTCGAATGGAATCGATCCGTCCGGTGGTCTGCTGGGAAATCAGATATCGACCTACATAGAGTGCATCGATGGACAGGCCGTGATCGGTAGCAACTGCACGACTCTCGACGGTGCAGGAGTGATGACTCTAAGCGAGACTATAGTGTCGTCGGGAAACTCCACAGCGACATCGGGCACCCTGTTCACAGTCAAATTCAACATTCTGACAACCGGAGCCTCTCAGATACACTTGCTGAAAGCTGAGATCGCCCAAGGAGCTTCTGCGGGAAACTTCGGGGCTCTGTTAGGTGTCCAGCTGGCCGATGGTTACTTTTCCAACATGCTGTGTGGTGGTCAGCTGTGCCGACCTCCAATACCGAGTTTCACGATTGTACCCTTGCCCCCTATCCCAGTTGACAAGAACGTTACTTTCGACGCGACTGCGAGTACTACCCCAAATCCTGGAGCCAGAATATCTTTCTACACGTGGTTCTGGAACGAGGCAGGTTCCTCGATCTCCACGTTCACCGTTACGAACATGTCAGTGATTGACAAAGCCTTCTTCATAGGAAACCAGCGCCATTTCATCACTCTTACCGTTAATGACACATACAACGCCGTAGGATACTTTACGATGCAGGTTCAGGTCACTGACCTCAGGCTAGATCTCGGTGTCGATAGCGTCAACGCCAAACCGGTCTTCAGGGTCCTTGTCGGAACTCCTGTGAATGTTACAGCGGTTGGCGAAAACCTAAGCACCAGTGCTGTGAACGTTACGCTTGAAATCTTCGTAGGGAGCACTTTGCTGGCGAATAAGACGTTCCTGAATGTTCACAGCCACTCCTCTACAGTCCCGTTGAGCGTTATCTGGGATACTCACGGGTTCTCGCCGAAAATATACAAGGTCGAGGCCATAGTACCTCCGATCCGCGATTCTAGCGGCAGAATAATCGAGGGCGACGCGGTCAAAGGGGTTGACACGAATAACATGGGTCTCGTTTTTGTTCAACTAGTTGAGAATCCAGGTTCAGGCCTTGTGTCTCTCAGTCTGATTCAGACGACTGGACTCGGCATAATCGTGCTGATTGGCATCGGTGTGGCCGTCGGATTCTTCTCCAAAAGAAGACACACGGTAGAACCCCCCCCGCTAGAATAATCTCGTCATCTCGACCTACGCCCGTATCTTCTGTTCAACAGATAGACACATGGGGCAAGTTCGAGTAGTCCATGAATATCCTCGTGATGCTTGAGATGTAACGGCAACATTTCAAGGGGATAATCTTTTAAGGCACAGGCCTCGAAAAGCCCCTTTCGAGAAAAAATTGGTAAAAACAACGTCAATCAAACTACTAATTGTCTTCGCTGTTGCTCTATCTCTCTCAAGTCTTCCAGGTACGTTCGGCCATTTCAGCTTGCCATCTGTCCCGCTCGGTCACGCTGCTGTTGCTCCCAATCCAAAGTGGTTGCCAGCAGGCGCGGCCATGGATACGGTGCTAGCACACATATTCTCCGACGAGGTTGCAGAGTTCAATGCGCTTGGTGCACCGACCCCGACGATTGATGCCACCGACTGGCCTCTGACCGCTAACCTTGTTGATACGCAGAACCCCAACTCGTTCGTCAACAATCCAAAGCTTCTGGTTACAAGCAAGATAACTCTCCACAGCTACTACGAGCTAGAGTTCATGCTCGACAACAACTTCTGGGGTATCAACATGCAGTTCGGCAACAACCCGAACGGTGTCCAGCTACGCCAGGGCATTTCTCACTTGATCATCAAGAACACGTTCGTCACCGCGCAGGGTGACATCAAAGGTCTCGCTTCTGCAATTGACAGTCCTGTACCATTCGGCTCGTCCTTCACCTCAGGAGGCACAACATTCACTTTCACTTCTCCCAACTCTTGTCTCTGGGACGGCAACTTCACATCCTCGGGTACCGTCTGTACCCAGGCTGGAGGTCCTTCGGCCGGCATCGCGTACAGCTGTGCTGCTACCGGTGTCACTGTCAGCTGTCCTACCGGGACGATTATTGCAGGCAATAATTTTGCCTGGCAACCACTAATCGGTAGTCCAGACTTTTGTGCTGCTGCAGCCCACTTCATAACCGCGTTCAGACACGCGGGTATTGGAACGCTGCAGGAGAACAGCAACTGTGTACTTCAGCCTCCCTCTGGCCAGAGTGTGTTTCCGACTGCTATCACTTCGAACCCAGTTGACTTCTTCGTCAGACTGGACCACCACCCCAGATTCGAGCTGGGAACGAGTATTGCCCAGGAGGTCTGTGGTCTCTGGACCGGTGCTTTGACGAGTGGATGCAACTTTCCAGGTACTAGTACTCCAGCTGTTACTGTCCACACTGGTACTATCAGTTCGTTCTGCGGCTTCACCACATCCACCACCGGTGTCAATCCGTGCTGGTGGGTGTACACCGCAGGTTTCGGCAGCGTCTTCCCAATCGACTCCAGCATCTTCTTCGGGCCTAACAGCCGCTTCGTAAGCGGCGTCTGCACTAGTGCGACTAACTGCATTACTGCAAGCCCGGCCTTCGGAAGTCCAGGTCCCTGCAGCACCCTATCCGTTCCGACACCTGCAGCCGGTGACTACACCTATCTCTGCAACTCGAAGTATGATACGGACTCGACAGCTGTTGAGTTCGCTTCGAGCGTGTCGAACGCTTTCACTGCGGCTACTGTAGCGACAAACGACCTTGGCCTCGGAGCGTACACTATACCCGTATGGACGGATATCAACCAGAACGCGTACCTCAACAACTGGTCCGGCGTTCTGAACGCTGACGGATCAGGACTATTCCCAACGAACTCAGTTATGACATGGCTCAACGACTATAGCGCTAACCCTGCTGTTTCAGGCCAACTTCGACAAGGATTCAAGCAGACGACCAGGAGCCTAAGCCCATACATCGGCACAACCATCTGGGACGCCGCAGTTCTATCCAACGTTCTCGACACACCGCTAATTGTGAATCCGCTCAACAATGGACAGCTCCTAGACTGGATGACGACCAGCCACTCGGTACTGCCTAGCAGTCAGCTAGGCTATGCACAGTGTGCTGCTCCACCCGCCGCTCCTGTCGAACCATGCTTCCCAGCGTCTGCCACTCAGAACCTGAGGTTGAACCTTAGGAACGACATCTTCTTCCACGACGGTAGACAGGTGACGGGCTTCGATGTCAAGTTCGCATTCGTGACCATGTTGGCCAACGGTGCGTTCTTCGGCAGTAGTCTAGCTCCAATGTCTTGTGCTCGCGATGCTAACGGCAACGTTCTCTTCAGCTGCACCGATGGTGTGACTGTCAAGAGCAAGAACGTTGTCGACGTCCACCTGGACAGCTTCGGTCCATTCACGACTATCAGTGTCGGCACAACGTTCGTGTTTCCAGGTCGCTACTGGTCTGCTTCCTGTGCTGGTTCTACGTGGGATGCTGATGCTGCTCAGGGCAATGTCCCTGACACCTGCATGACACTAGACCCATCAAAGGGAGGTTTCAGCTACGACCCGATCGCGAACCACATACTCGTCGGCTCTGGTGCGTTCGAATGCGCTGATGTTCTAGGCGGCACTGGAGCTGTCGGCTTCGGATGCTCGGACACTGGCACTCAGAACCCGCCGGTAGACCACACCTACACCTTGACACGTTATGGCAAGGGACAGGTTCCGGGATCTTCCGCCGTCGGCCAGTACTTCCGCAGCTTCGGAACACTAGCCGCCTACGTCTGGGCAGGAGCCATTGGTGACACTGCACAAGACACCATCACTGGAAGTACTTTACAGGGCTGTAACAGTACAAGCCAGGGAACACCCACTCTCGGTCACACTAGCGGCTGTGGGCACTGGCAGCAGGGCATCGTACAGTCATGTTGTTTTAATGATATCGGCCACATACACGTCTACATTCTCTACCTATACGACGCTCCTGCCCGCCGA
>Ga0137399_10001602_pt1 | contig 10529 bp, 8 predicted proteins | sample czorhiz316metaG_FD_104810 | JGI IMG/M metagenome (GOLD analysis project Ga0137399, IMG submission 104810) | Vadose zone soil microbial communities from Angelo Coast Range Reserve, California, USA - czorhiz3.16 metaG | ecosystem: Environmental > Terrestrial > Soil > Vadose zone | place: USA...
CGGAAAGTCAATCGCCCAGTTCCTTTCTGAGGAATTCCGCCGTGTATGATGTGTCCATTCGGGCTACCTGTTCGGGCGTTCCCTCGGCAACGATCGTTCCACCTGCCTCACCGCCCTCGGGACCGAGATCGATGATCCAGTCGCTTGTCTTAATCACCTCCATGTTGTGCTCGATGACCACGACGGTGTTCCCCTTATCCACCAGCTTGGAGAGAACGGAGAGCAGCATCCGGATATCTTCGAAGTGGAGTCCTGTGGTGGGCTCATCGAGGATGTAGAGCGTCGCACCCGTTCCAACCTTCGAGAGCTCGGTCGAGAGCTTTACCCGCTGCGCTTCGCCTCCGGACAGCGTGGTCGCCTGCTGTCCCAACCGGATGTAACCCAACCCCACGTCATGGAGGGTCCGGAGTTTCCTCTGGAGGCGCGGAATCTCGCTGAAGAATCCGACCGCCTCCTCCACGGTCATCTCGAGGACATCCGATATCGACTTCCCTTTATAAAGAATGTCGAGGGTCTCCCTGTTATAGCGTTTTCCCTTGCAAACCTCGCACAGCACGTAGACGTCGGGCAGGAAGTTCATTTCAATCTTACGGACCCCGTCCCCTTCGCACTCATCGCATCTCCCCCCTTTGACATTGAAGCTGAACCGCCCGACCTTGTACCCCCGCATCTTCGCTTCCGGAAGTTGCGTATAGAGGTCCCGGATGAGCGTGAAGAGCCCGGTGTACGTCGCAGGGTTCGAGCGCGGGGTGCGCCCGATCGGAGACTGGTCGATCTCGATCACCTTGTCGAGGTGTTCGAGCCCGCCGATCGATTTATAGGGCAGCGGCACATCCTTGGACTTATAGAATTTGCGCGACAGAATGCGGTACAGAGTCTCGGTGATGAGGCTGGATTTTCCTGAACCGCTGACTCCCGTGACCGCGACGAATGTGCCGAGCGGAATCTTGAGGTCGACGGCTTTAAGGTTATTGCCGCTCGCGCCCCTGACCGCGAGAAATTTTCCGTTGCCTTTCCTGCGGAGCGTGGGCACGTCGATCTTCCGCTTTCCCAGCAGGTAGAGCGCGGTGTAGGACAAACCGTCGTGGCCGTTTCCCGGCGAGGTCGTCGTGCCGGAGTTTCCGCTCCGCTCAGCAAGTCGCTCATTGCGGAGTTTCAGGCGATCGGGGCTCCCCGCGGTCACGACGTTGCCGCCGTGCTCGCCGGCTCCCGGGCCCAGGTCGACGACGTAGTCTGCGCGCTGAATCATCTCCTTGTCGTGCTCGACGACGATAACGGTATTGCCCAGGTCGCGAAGCTCCTTCAAACTTGAGATCAGCTTGATGTTGTCCCGCTGGTGCAACCCGATGCTCGGCTCGTCGAGTATATATAGCACCCCCACAAGCTGGGAGCCGATCTGCGTGGCAAGCCTGATCCTCTGCCCCTCGCCGCCCGAAAGCGTTCGCGCCGAGCGGTCAATGGTCAGGTAATCAAGGCCGACGTTCAGCAGAAAGCGAAGCCGCTGCGTGATTTCCTTGAGGACCTGGTGAGCGATGAGAAGCTGGCGCTCGCCCAGTGAAAGAGACGAGAAAAAATCGAAGGCGTCTTTTATCGAAAGGCCGACCACATCATGAATATTGACTTTCTCCTTCGTTTTTACGTCGGTGAGCTTCACCGCGAGGCTTTCCTTCCTGAGGCGCCCTCCCCCGCATTCCTGGCACGGTTTCGTGTTCATGAAGGACTCGACCCACCCCCGGATTCCCTCCGACGTGGTCTCGTTGAGATACTGCTTTAGCACTGCAATGAGTCCCCCGTACCGCTGCTTGTAGAGCACCGTCCGGCCGCTCGAGTACGTGTAGGGCATGTCGAATTTTTCGGTCCCGGCGCCGTAGAGAAGGATGTCGCGAAGTTTCTTCGGGATTTTTTTAACAGGCTCGTCCAAATCGATCTCATATTTTTTTGCGACTGCCCTCACCTGCGTCCACAGCCACGTATCGCGCGGCTTTCCGAGCGGGGCCAAACCCTCCTCGCTGATGCTGAGTGAATCGTCGGGGATAATCAGCCGGATGTCGAATTCCCTCGTCTCGCCCAGGCCGCTGCAGGTCGGGCACCAGCCGTAGGGGGAATTGAACGAGAAGGCGTTCGGCGCAGGGTCGTCGTAACTGATCCCGCAATAGAGACAGGCGAGGCGCTGGCTGTACAACTGGTCTCCGGCGATACCTCCTTCCCGGCCGCCCGGCGAGGCCTTACCGTCGTCGCGGTTTACGATGACGATCCCCGAGCCCATCTGCAGTCCGCGCTCGACCGATTCGGCGACGCGCGATCGCATGTCCGGCCGGACGGCGAGCCGATCGACGACGATCTCGATATCGTGAACTTTGTACCGGTCGATCTGCATGGCTTTTCCGATTTCCCTTACAGCGCCGTCGACGCGCACGCGCAGGTAGCCATCCCGGACGATTTCTTCGAACAGCTCCCGGTAGTGCCCTTTCCTTCCCCGGATCACCGGCGCAAGAATCTGGATCTTTGTCCCTTTCGGGTACGCCATAATCGCGTCGATGATCTGGTCGACCGGCTGTTTCTGGACGATGCGGTCGCAGTTATAACAGTGCTGCACGCCCACCCTGGCAAAGAGAAGGCGGAGGTAGTCGTAGATTTCCGTCACCGTGCCCACGGTCGAGCGCGGGTTGTGCGAAACCGTTTTCTGCTCGATCGAAATCGCGGGGCTCAATCCTTCGATGTAGTCGACATCCGGACGTTCCATGAGGCCCAGAAACTGGCGCGCATAGGAAGAAAGGCTTTCCACGTACCTTCGCTGCCCTTCCGCATAGATCGTATCGAAAGCCAGGCTCGACTTGCCCGACCCCGAAAGGCCGGTAATCACCACGAGCTTATCGCGCGGAATTTCCACGTCGATATTCTTCAGGTTGTGGACGCGCGCGCCCTTGACGATGAGCTTATCCTGTTCCACGCAGCCGATAGTAAAGAGAGGAAACTGGGAGAATCAGTGTTAGAACGAAGCAGGCGATCCCGATGTAATCGGAATCGCCCGTATCGTGTTGTTACAAGTTATTAAATGCGGGGAAGAAATGCAAGCAATCGCGGTGAGCGTCTAAATCCCGGTCTTGAACGAAAACACGTACTCAGATTTCAGGGGGCTCCCACCCAATGCCCGGAGACTTGTAGCAACCCTTCCGGTGTACCAGGCGTTTGGTGCCAGGAACGTAGCGGGAAAGAACTGGAAAAAGGTATACGAGTTCCCGTAGAATATTATTGTCCCTCCCACAGCCGCTCCCGTGGAATCCTTGATTGAAAAAGAAGATCTGATCGTGCTTGAGTCAATAAAAGCATTGCAGAAGACATAGATAGGGTAGCTCCGGCCCGTTCCTGTCTGCCCATCGGAGGGATCTGTCCGCCTCACCAAGAAGGGCGCAGTGGTGAAGGAGAATTGATATGGCGAAGCAAGACTCGCGCCGTCAGACGACCGGAGCGAGGTGCCGATGGTGACGGTGTAGGTCATCTCGGATGCCAACTGAGGAATCGCATTGAAGGAAAACCCGCTATACCACGGGCTAAGAATACCCGGAATGCTCGGACTGATTGAAAAAGCGGAGCGCATGGTTCCAGTGTCGATCGGAGCGGTGAAATTAGCGGTTATCCCGTCGGCCGGGGAGACGCCCGTGCGACCGTTCGCCGGAGAGGTGTTCCAGACCCGGAATGCCACCGTAGTAAAGGATGAACCAAACTCTTGAGCCAGTGTGTGGCCATCGACATCCCGGGCCGAGGCATCGATGCGGATGGTGTAGGTCGTATTAATACCGAGTGGCAGCCCGGAGAAATAGACGGAGGCGGAATCCGGGTAGTAGTAGTATCCATAGCCATAAATCCACCGTCCGGGAATCGGGGGGGTAATATGAATCCTGGAGAATGTCGATGTGTCCACGGAATTATTGAATAGAATTCTGATCGACGAGCCAATATCGACATCGGATAGACCCGGACGAGGGTATACATTCACAACGCGAAATTTCGGCTCCGGTTCGAAGGTCATCGAGAAAGGAGGATTCAGGGTGTTTCCGTTCACATCTTTCGCCGTGGAAGAGATGGCCAACGTATAAGTCTCTGCGATGCGCCAGTGAAAATTATAGGAAAACCGGGGCGAATCGACCGGGTAGGCGATCCAGAGATCATCTCCGAGAGAAAATACAGTGCTCGTATCGAATTTGGCTCTCGTATTGGGCGATGATAGCGTAAGCGCGTCATGGATCGAAGTCCTGTCCATGATCTTGTTGAACCGGAATTGAACCTGGTTGTATTGCTCCGAGAAATATTCATAGGGCCCTACGGTGTTGGCCGGTGGAAAAGTATAGATAACTCTCGGCTGGATCGTCGGATCCGTAAGCGATCCGCCCGGCGCACCCGGCGGACCGACAGGTCCTTCGGGACCGCGGCAGCTCAACAGGCTGGAAGCAATGAAAAAGGCGACAAGGATAACGCTTTGTCTGGGCATGACATCCTCCTCATAGTTGGACAATCGGTGTTTGCCATCCCGTCTGGGGGATGGGTCGAACTCAATTCGAATTCCGGATCAGCCGATTCTCTGCCTCTTGTGCAAATACTCGAACAGCGCGACGTCGAATGGGGTCGATGTGTCCAGGAGGATGTAGTCGATGTTATTTTCCCGGCAGTCCTTCTTGTAGGTGTCGAGGAACCGCCTCATTTCCTCCTGATAGGCCTTTTGAATGTGGAACGGCTGGGTCATAAGCTCCTCGGATGTTTCAAGGTCTTTGAAAACTGCGTCCCGGCCGAAAGCAAAGCTCCGCTCCATCGGATCAAGAATCTGCATGACGATGACTTCGTTTTTCTTGTGTCGAAAGTGTCGAAGGGCGCTCATGACTTCCGCGGGCCGATCGAATAAATCGCTGAGGATAATAACCAGTCCGCGCCTCTTGATGCGCTCGGCGATCACATGCAAAGACTCGGCTGTGCCTGTCCTGTTGCTCGCCTCGAGGTTTTCGAGGTGACGGAGGATCTCCTTCAGGTACGACTTGGTGGCGTGTGGCGGCATGTACGTGCGCACCTTTTCGTCGTAGATCGTGAATCCCACCGCGTCCCGCTGCTGGACCATCAGTTGCGCAAGCGCCGCCGTGATGTACGACGCATATTCGAGCTTCGACATGCGTCCGTCCGATGAGTAGGACATCGAGCGGCTCGCGTCGAGGATGATGTATGATTTTAGATTCGTCTCCTCTTCGAACTGTTTGATGTAGTAACGATCGGTCTTTCCGTAAATCTTCCAGTCGAGATGCTTGATCTCATCTCCCGGCATATACTGCCGGTGCTCGGCGAATTCGACGCTGAAGCCGTGATACGGACTCTTATGCAGGCCGGTGATGAATCCCTCGACGACCAGGCGCGCCACGAGTTCCATGTTCGCGAGCCGCGCGACGACGTCGGGCTGGAGATACTTCTTGTATTCCTGACGGGTTTCGATCAATGCGAGGCCTTCCGCTTGGATCGCCGCTCGGGGATAGACTTGCGTGCGGGGGCCGGGGAGCCGGCGTCGCCCGCCGCAACAGTATCGATTCTCAAGAGCGAGGACGGATCTTTCCCCAGCGTCTCGAGCTCAAACCTCGCAGAGGTCGCGAGTTCATGGCCCGGATATTTCTCCAGAAATATTTCATAGACGCGCCTTGCGCTGTCGATCATGTGCAGCTCGTTGTTGAGCAGAAATCCCGCCAGAAACAACGCCGTCGGCGCCTGGTTGTTCTGGGGGTAGAGATCGTAAAACTTGCGGTAAGCGGCAGCCGCCTTTGGAATGTTGTGCAGGTCGTTATTATAAATCAGTCCGGTGCGGTACAAAGCGCTCTCGGCATATGCATTTTTCTCGAAACGAGTCACGATTTCTTCAAAGCGCTCGACCGCGAGCTGGAAGTTTCCCCGCTCCTGGGCCTCTTTTCCTTCATTGAAAAGCTCGACATCCGTCTTTCGCGAGCAAGCAGCAAACAACAATCCCAGAGCGAGGAGTATACGAAACATCTTCATGGAGAATTTCCCTTTAGGAGTGCAGTGCAATCTACGATATAGCTCCGCGAGAAGCAAAATCCGCCCGCTGCATTCTCGCCGCGAAAAAACCATCCGTATCGGCGTGGTATGGGAGTACTCTGAGATAACCCTCCGATGTTACCATGGACGGCGGGCAAACACCTTCCTCCATCTTTTTGACGCGGAATTCCGGATGAGACTCGAGGAATGAACGGACGACCTCGTCATTTTCCTCTTTCAATAACGAACAAGTCGCGTACACCATCGTGCCGCCCGGCTTGACGAATCCGCAGTAGAATTCTAGCAGGCGCCGCTGATGGTCGGCATGCTGGCTGACGGAGGCCTCGGACACGCGCCACTTGATCGCGGGGTTTCGGCGGATCGTGCCGACGCCACTACAAGGCGCGTCGACAAGGACGAGGTCGCCCGAGAGCTGTCCCGGCTGCACTTTCTCGCGAAGAATCGGTTTGATAATACGAACCCCGGCTCTCCGGGCGCGGGATTCGAGTTCGCGGAGGCGCGATCGATCGATGTCGATCGCAATGACCTCTCCCTCGCCTTTTAGTAAATCGGCAAGATGAAGTGATTTTCCGCCGGCCCCCGCGCACCCGTCGATCACGACGCTCCCCGGGCGCGGCGAGCAGATCAACGAAAGGAACTGGCTCCCCTCATCCTGCAGTTCGAACCAGCCCGCTTTGAAAGTTTCGGAGGCCTGCGCGTTGAATCGTTTGTGCGCCGTCAGACCGGCGGGCGAGACAAGAGTCGGGTGGGTTTCGATTCCCTCGGAAAGCAGCCGGAGACGGCATTCCTCGCGCCCGGTTTTCGCAAGGTTCACTCGCAATGTGACTCGACCGGGCGTATTGAGACATTCAAGGAGCCGTTCCGTTTCAGCGCCAAATTGCGCGTTCCATTCCTGCACCATCCAATCCTGGAAGGAATACTTCACGGCAAGCCGAATGAGGCCTGCTTCACCATTTCCGTTCGGTGAGAGCTGTGCGGCCTCTTCGATGTTGCGATCATCCGGTTGGATGAATTCAAGCCGTTGAAGCCCCGACAATGACTGAATGAAGGAGGAAAGTTCCGAGCGGGGAAAATAGGTCATCCAGAGTGAATCAATTCCGGAGAGGGAGCCGGGATCGATCGCGCTTCCGGGCGGATTGCCGGAGTTAGGATGCTGTTGACCGTCGACGCAGACCGCATAGGCGACGAACAGTGGGAGATAGCGGGCACGCGGCGAGTCGAGGCGCGAATCCTCGGGATGCCGGCGTACGTGTTCTTCCAGCAGCGCTTCAATAAATCTCCGGTGCCGGATCATCCCGAAGAGTTTTTCGGAGATGAATCGGCGATCCCGGGCTCCCAGATAATGCTTCCTGCGAAAGAAGGATGACGCGATTTGATCTGCGGGGTCGCTGCTTCTGTCGATCGACTCGTTTAATTCGAGGAGGTGACCGACCAGCGAAGTCACAATCATACTGCTACGAACGGCTCCTTCATCTGCGACGTCATGTATGCTCTCGCCATTTTTGGGGTATTGAACGCAACGCTGCATTCGCCGCGGGCGTTGAGCACGATGACTCCCCCGTAGCCGTCCGCCTTGCTTTTTAACAACTCGACTCCGCGATCGGCCGCCTGTTGAGTGTTGCCGCCGTTCAATTCTAAAAGGCCGATCACGGTTTTTGCCAACACCACCTTGATGATCGCCTCGCCCCACCCTGTCGTTGAGATGCCGCCAACGGCGTTGTCGGCGTACGAACCGCACCCGATGAGGGGAGAATCCCCGACCCGGCCGGGATACTTGTTCAGCGTGCCGCCGGTTGAAGTCCCGACGCAGATCGTCCCCTCCCCATCGAGCGCGACGGCACCGACGGTATCTCCCCCCGCGCGTTTATAAAAGGCATCCTTGGCGGAAAACCGGCCCTTATTTCGAATCGACTTCCAAAGCTCCTCTTCTCTCGGAGCGATCAATTCCCGCGGATCGCACGTCGGAATCTGGTGCTCGGCTGCGAAGCGTTCGGCGCCTGTGCCGACGAGGAAGACATGCTCGCTTTCATCCATAATTTTGCGGGCGAGGGAGATAGGATTCCGGATGCGATGGACCGCCGCAACGGCGCCGCAGCGCAGGGTCTCTCCGTTCATGACGCTCGCATCGAGCTCGACCTCGCCGTCTGCATTCAGATGGGATCCGCGTCCAGCATCGAAGGCCTCGTCGTCCTCCAAAAATCGAATCACCTGCTCCACGGCATCGACGGCGCTCCCGCCCTTTTGCAGTAAGTTCCACCCGATTCCGAGCGCAACGGCGCACCCTTTCCGGTGGGCATCGAGAAGATTATCCGGGATATCCCAGGCGCCGCCGTGAACGATGAGTGAAATCATGATGCTAAAATGGAATTATTGTCTGGAATGGTGATTGAAAATACGAAAATGCGGAGGGACAAGCAATTTGGGGGGTCGGTTTGCTTTTGACGCTTCGATGTGATATTTTTATACACTAAAGTGACCTTTCAAAGGGTATTATGGTGCATAAAACTATAACACAACTTGGCCCTAAAGAGGCAGAATTCCTCTCCCTGATGGCTACTTCCGGCGGCGAACTCACGAGTGAACGTGCGGCCCAGTTCTGGGGATCAAGGGAGATGGTTAGGAAGAAACTCTATCAGCTTGAGAAGCGAGGATGGATAGCCCGCTTAGAGAGAGGGAAGTACTTGGTCATTCCGCTCGAAGCGGGGGCTGAGCGCAGTTGGTCTGAAGAGCCGTACTTGATCGCATCGGCGCTGGTCCAGCCGGCAGCGATTGGCTATTGGACAGCAATTCGGCATTGGAACTGGACTGAACAAATCCCACGGATAGTCTACGTCCAAACGACAACCCGAAAAAAGCTGACTGCACGCATAGTCTTCGGTGTTGAATATCAATTTGTCACCGTTCCAAAAGCCAAATTCTACGGGCACATGAAGGAGTGGTACAAAGGAAAACCCGTGTTGATATCAGACAAGGAGAAAACACTGATTGACTGCGCTGACGACGTTGAGCGTGCCGGCACCATTGAAGAGCTTGCCAAGGCGGTCAAGTCCGCTGCAGTTGAAATCTCGTGGCCGAAGTTGGACGAGTATGTCCGGCGCTTTCCCAATCGTGCCGCGATGAAGCGGCTTGGGTTTCTCTTCGAACGGCTCGTCACAAGTCTCTCGGAGGAGGCGCGAGGAGTTCTGGAGGGTTGGGAATCAATTCTAAGTGCAGGAGTTGTGCAGCTGCAGCCGGGGGGCAGAGCAACGGGCCGGATCTCTACGCGGTGGCGAATTCGAATCAACGCGGACGTGAGATGATCACCATAGCAGAAGTACAGCGTGTTGCAGGTTCGCTCGGCGTTACACCCGCAGTTATCGACCACGATTACGTGATCGGTTGTTTCTTGCATTTCCTCGGCTCTCAACAAGAGGTCCGCCGTTCATGGTTGTTTAAGGGAGGAACCTCTTTGCAGAAATGCCACTTTGGAGGATATCGATTCTCAGAAGATATTGATTTTACCATGACGGATGCGTTGACCTCCTCAGGCCTGCTCTCGATTGTGAATAGCGCAAAGGAGGCGATGCAAGATGGGATAGGCATTAAAACGGATCAAGTGGCCACGCGTGTTGAAACAATCGAAGACGACTACGCAAGGGAATCTCTTGAAGCACGCATCTACTATAGAGGTCCTTGGATCTATGGCGGTCCGGGCAAGTCTCTTCAGATTCACGTGAGCCGTGGAGAGGTAATTTTCTTTCCAGTCTTGGAAAAAACTATTATCCACCCCTATTCTGATGCAAATCAATTAGCCGGTAATCCACTCAGCACATACTCTCTTGAGGAGGTGTTTGCCGAAAAACTCAGGGCATTCTCGGGACAACGGAAACATGCCATAGCACGCGATGTCTTCGATCTTTATTATCTCATGAAGAGAGGCGTTGACCTTGAGAGGGCCATTTCGGTTTTTCCGGAGAAATGCAAGACAAAGGGGATAGACCGCGCTTCGCTAAGCCTTGATACTCCCCGAAATCGTCAGGAAGACTACCGTCTGAACTGGGAGCGTAATCTTGAGTACTTAGTACCTCGTGAGCTCAAGATCCCGTTCGACGATGCATGGAACTCTGCGCTCGCATCCCTTGAGAAGGCGTTGGAATCATGAGAAAGCGCAGCCTCTTCCACGAGCCGTTCGCAATCTGGGGCAATCGCCAAACGGGTTAAGAAACTTTACCGTGCGCGCACAGCGGTTTCCGATTTCTTCTTCGAAAAATCAATCAGCCCCTGTTTGTTCAGCCGCACCTGGACGACGTCTCCCTCGGCGATCTCCCCTGCGAGTAGCTTCGTCGCCAACTCGTTGACCACATGCTTCTGAATCACGCGCTTGAGCGGCCTGGCCCCGAGCGTCGGGTCGTACCCGAGTTTTCCGAGCCAGTCTTTTGCATCCTCGCTGAACTCCAGGATGATGTGCTTCTGCGCGAGCATCGCCTGGACCCGCTTGAGCTGCA